>Ga0075436_100000056_pt1 | contig 65961 bp, 66 predicted proteins | sample RhiMethybrSRZTD5_FD_75303 | JGI IMG/M metagenome (GOLD analysis project Ga0075436, IMG submission 75303) | Populus rhizosphere microbial communities from Tennessee, USA - Rhizosphere MetaG P. TD hybrid SRZTD5 | ecosystem: Host-associated > Plants > Roots > Rhizosphere > Soil | place: USA...
CATGGTGCGCATCCCCCTCGGCAACGAGCGCTCGGCACGCGTCGAGGTGCGCTCCATCGCTCCCGACGCCAACCCGTACATGACGATCTACACCCTGCTCAAGACCGGGCTCGAAGGCCCTCAGAGCGAGGAGGAGGGGGACAAGAGGCCGCGCACCCGCTTCCTGCCGGACAACATCTACGACGCCATCCGGCTGTTCAAAGGGAGCCGGTTCTTGCAGGAGGCGATGGGGGAGGAGGTGCACGCCAAGTTCGCCGAGCTCAAGCTCACCCAGGCCGAACGCTGCCCCAAGGCCCTCGGCGCCCTCATCAAGGCCTCCGAGGTGCAGTTCCACCACGAGGTTACGAACCAGTTCCTCTGGTCGCAGTTCTGAGCTGCCGGTCCCGGCACTTCGTTTCCCGCACGGCGGGAGGACCTTCCTCCCGCCGTCCGTCTTCCCCGCCGCATGGAACCGTTACTCCTGAAGAGCTTCGCTGGTGACACCCGCGCCGCCCGCCAGGCTGGGCCGCCACCGCAGGTGCCAGGCACCTGAATTGGCGGATCGCGGTGTGTTAGTGTCTTTTCCGGTATGAACGCACACCGGCTGGCGGAGGAGAGAAGCGTCGCCTATCAGAGCCTGATCGCGGAGCGACTGCCGAGCCAGCCGGAGGTCCTCGCAAGCGCACGCCGGCGCGTGCAGGGCTGGCTGGAGGCCGCCCAAATGGCACCGTTTTATGCTCGGAAGTGGGCGGAGATCCTCAACGGCGACGTGCCCTCGATCGCGGCTTTCCTGAGGGAGCGTAGCGAGCTCGCGGATGAGCTTCGCCAATCCAGTCCCTTCGCCGGAGCCCTGAAGCCCGAGGAGCGTTGGAGGATCATCCGCGAGACCCGAGAGCGCTTCTCCCAGCAGTCATGGCCCGGGAGCAGCTCGAGCACCTCATTCGCACTGCCTGGCGTGGCCTGGGGTTTCCTCCCGTGGGGCTGGGGCCTCATTAGGGCGTGAGCGTCTTCACGAGCGCGGCGAGCCGCTTAGGCGCAAGGAGTCGGTAGCTCTCGGTGACCAGCTCGACCACCTCGTCCCAGTCGATGGTGCCGACGTCGAGGCGGAGCGCGACCCAGCCCCTCGGTGCGAGGTAGGCGGGGAGGTAGAACCTGGCCGGGTCGGCTGCGACCCGCTCGGCGTTTTCGCCCAGCGCGGTCTTGCAGGTCACGGCGACGATGCCGTCGCCGTGGTGGTTGTCGAGGAAGTAGGCGAAGGTCTTCTTCCGGACCTGGAAGCCCGCGTGGCTCCCCATCGCTTGGCGCGTCGTCTCGGGGAGGGCGAGACAGATCTCCGTGAGCCGGACGAGGCGCGGGTCTTCGGCGGCGGGCTTGGCCATCGCCTGGATTTACTCCAGGCCGACGACGTCCAGCGTCCGCGGCAGCTCCACGATCGACTCGAAGGTGAGGATCCGCTTGGCGGCGGGCTCCAGCGTGAGCCTCCATTCGAGCTGGTTCAGCTCAGTGTGTTTGGGCGCGGGCTCGGCCGCTTCGAGCTTGACCTTGATCTGCTCGTGCCGGGAGACGGGGAGCTGGTCGCGGACGAGGACCACCTGCGGCGTGTCGCGGAGGTTCTCCACCTCGATGCGGTATTTGTACCGGATGCGCCGGCGATCGGCGAGGAAGGTCTTGTCGACGTCGCGCGCCGCCAGCTTGCGCTCGACGCGGATCCGCTCGTCGGCGCCCAGTGCCAGCTCGATTTCCTGGCCGGGCGCGGTGTGCTTGATCTGGGTGGCTCCCAGGTAGTCGTCGTTCTCGAAGAGCTGCGCCTTGCCGGGCAGCAGGGTGTACGCGCTCTCGTTCCTCGCTCGCGCACGGCGGTACGCGACCGGCTCGCGGCGGGGGGCCGTCACGTTGTCGAAGTCGGGCCGCAGCTTGAAGGTGGACACGGTCACTTTGCGCGTCTCGCCGTTGCCGGGCACGTCGGCGCGGCCGGGGATCTGGTAGGTGAGCGCCGCGCCCGATTCCCCGACCGCGGCGGACGGCAGCTCAAGGAACGACTCCTCCAGGTCGAATTCTTGGGCCGGCGGCGGCTGGGACGCAGCGGCGGCCAAGGTCATCAGCTTGGCGGCGGTGGCACGCGGCGCCACGGGCTGCGCCGCCGGCGAGGGACGCGGCGCGATGTACCAGGGATCGAGCTCGGGGATCACCAGGGCCAGCGCCGGCCGGGCGGTCGACAGGGTCAGGGCCACGTTCGTCCAATCCTCGCCGGTCGTCTGCGCCACCTCGGCGAGGTAGGTCAGCTCGAGATCGGCGCCGGTCAGACGCAGGTCGTACAGCGGTTGCCAGCGGGCCGGCTGGACCACGTAGGTCAGCTCGATCTCCAGGTCGCCGCCAGCGATCACCTCGACCTCGACGGTGGCGACATGCCGCTGGCGAGGACGCGCGGCCTGGATCTGCGCCAGCTCGCGCTGCAGCCGGTCCCGCTCCTTGGCCAGGTCGCGGCGCTGGCGGCCGATGCCGAGGAGCTCGCCCTGGACCGTGCGCCCGCGGTCGTCGATGAAGTCGTACAGGGCGCCCTGGTCGGCGGTCGAGCGGTTGCGCAGCGCGAGCCCGCGGGCGAAAACCTCGCTCTGTGCGGCCAGCCCGTCAAGCGCGGTCTGCGCCTTCTCCAGCACGCCGGCCTGGACGGCGAGGTCGGCGTCGGTATCGGCAACGGCCTGGATCTTCGCTTCGAGCTCCCGCGCCGCCTCGGCGGGCGTCTCCACGTAGTTCCGCACCGCGACGCCAACGCCGAGCAGCCGGGCTCGCGCGGTACCGCGGCCGGCGGCGCGCACGCTGTCGGGGACCAGCGTCATCGGGAGCCCGGAGATCTCCAGCTCGTGTAGCCCCGGCTCCAGCGCCGTCCGGCCGCGCCGCGTCACGCGCGCCCGGTCGGGGAAGAGGGTGACAGCATCCACAGCGGTGGTGAGGTCGGGCATGGTGGATCTCCCTCAAAGGGTTCCGGATACCGAGAGTCTAACCCGAGTGCCCGCGCCCGGAGCCCTCACCCCCGGCCCCTCTCCCAGCTCCCCCCTCCCGATCCCCGGGAGAGGGGAGAAAGGCAACCCGGAGCCTATCTTCATTTGTACCTTCTTGCCTTGTTTGTGCTTCTTGTCTCCCCTCTCCCGGCGGGGGTTGGGGGGAGCTGGGAGAGGGGCCGGGGGTGAGGGCGCTTTTCGGCGCCGCCGCCATCGGTTGATCTGATGAATTGACAACTGTCAAGACATCCGTCTATCGTTGTTCCCCATGGACCTCTCGCCCGACTTCCTGCTGCAGAATCCGGATCTGGTCACGCCGGTCGCGCCCTGGTGCGTGGCGCTGGACAACCTGGAGCTGGGGATCCTCCTCCTGGCGTTGCCGTGGCTCGCCGGTGACGGATTGCGCCGCGCCGACCTCGAGCGGCAGATCGCCCGCCTCGGCGCCGAGCTTCCCCTCGGTCCCGTCTATTTCCAGCGCGTCAAGCGGACGGTGGCGCGGCTGGAGGAGATCGGGACGTTACGCGGCGCGGACGACAAGCGCGGCCGGCTCTTCGTCACGACTCCTCAGGGCTTCGCCGTCCTCCTCTTGAACCTGCACGTGCTGCGAGGAGATCCCACGGTCGACGGCGCCGAGTTCGAGCTGAAGCGGGCCCTGGTGGCGATGTGCAACCTGGTGATGGAGCGGCTGCTGGAGCTGCCCGAGGAGGTCGAGGTCCCGCCGGAAGTCGAGGGGTTCTTCGGCGAGGTGGAGCGGCTCACCGTGCTCGGCGAGCGGGTGATCACCGACGAGGTGGCCGAGGAGGCGCTCGACGTCCTGCGCCTGATCGCCAGCCAGCGCGTGCTGGTGGACGGCATGCTCCAGGAGGCGCGGCGGCGCCTGGCCGATGCGGAAACCGCCGCCCTCGCCTTGCGCGGGTTCCATCTCTCCCGGCTCCGCGGGGACTCCTTTGTGCGCGCGGTCGCCTTTCTGCAGGACGCGGCGGGCGGCCTCTCCATGATCCGCGAGATGGTTTCTGGAGACATGCCGCGGCTGACGCAGCGGTCCGCGGTCCTGCGCTATGAGCACTATCTGCGCTACCTCGACGAGCTCGGCGCGCTGCACGCCCGCGAGCTCCGTTCCGATCCTCTCGAAGCCGTGCGCGGCCTTATGGCCCGTTGGAGGGGCGAATGATGCGAACGGAGACCGAGGATGAACGTCTCCTCGCGGCCATCAACGCCCACGGTGCGGATCTCGCCCGCGCGAGCGACGCGGAGCTGAGCGAACGGGCGGAGGTCCTGCGCCGCCAGGCTCGTGACGGCGCGGCGCTCGACGGGCTGCTCCCGGAGTGCTTCGCCCTGGTCCGCGAGACCGCGCAGCGGGTGCTCGGCGAGCGGCCGTACGACGTCCAGATCCTCGCCGGCATCGCCCTCCATCGCGGCCGGCTGGTGGAGATGCAGACCGGCGAAGGCAAGACGCTGGCCGCCGTCGCGCCGGTGGCCCTCGACGCCTTGACCGGGCTCGGCGTGCACGTGCTGACGTACAACGACTATTTGGCCCGCCGCGACGCCGGCTGGATGGGGCCGGTCTACGAATGGCTCGGGCTCAGCGTCGGCTGCGTCCAGGAGGGGCTGACGACGGAAGAGCGGCAGCAGGCGTACGGCTGCGACGTCACCTATCTCACCGTCAAGGAGGCCGGGTTCGACCTCCTGCGTGACAGCCTCTGTCTCGATCCGCGCGCCCAGGTCCATCGCCCCTTCCATCTCGCCCTGGTCGACGAGGCCGACTCGATCCTGATCGACGAGGCGCGCATCCCGCTCATCATCGCCGGCAATCTCGACGAGGCGAAGGCCGACCTCCCACGCCTTGCCGCCCTCGCCCGCCGTTTCGCGAGGGGCACGGACTATGACATCGACGAGTATGGGCGCAACATCTTTCTCACCGACGGCGGCGTGCGGCGGGCCGAAGCGCTTTTGGGCTGTGGAAATCTCTTCGTCGCCGAGAACGTGCAGCTCCAGGCCGAGGTGCGCAACGCTCTCCATGCCGAGGCCCTGCTGCGGCGCGACGTCGACTACATCGTGCGCGACGGCCGCATCGAGCTGGTGGACGAGCTGACCGGTCGCGTGGCCGAGAATCGCCACTGGCCGGACGGATTGCAGGCGGCGCTCGAAGCGAAGGAAGGCCTCCTGCAACAGCCCGAAGGGAAGATCCTCAGCACGATCACCATCCAGCACTTCCTGCGGAAATACCCCCGCCTCTGCGGCATGACGGCCACGGCGCGGCCGGCCGCCCGCGAGCTCGCCGAGATCTACGGTCTGGAGGTCTCGCCGGTGCCGCCGCACCGGCCATGCATCCGCGTCGATCATCCGGACGTCATCTACGCTTCGCGCGCAGCGAAACGGCGTGCCCTGGTGGCGGAGATCTCCCGCGTCCACGCCACCGGCCGGCCGATCCTGGTGGGTACGGTGAGCGTCCAGGAGTCGGAGCGCCTCGCCGCCGACCTCGCCGCGGCGGGGATCGCTTGCCGGGTGCTCAACGCCAAGAACGACGCCGAGGAGGCCGAGATCGTGGCCGACGCCGGAGCGCTCGGCGCGGTGACCATCTCCACCAACATGGCGGGGCGCGGCACCGACATCCGGCTCGGCGGCGCCGCCGAGCAGCAGCGCGACCCAGTGGTGGCCTTGGGCGGGCTCTACGTCATCGGCACCAACCGCCACGAGAGCCGGCGGATCGACGATCAGTTGCGCGGCCGGTCCGGACGCCAGGGCGACCCCGGATCGTCCCGCTTCTTCATCAGCCTGGAGGACGACCTCTTGGAGCGCTGCGGCATCGAGCGCCTTCTCCCGGCGAAGCTCCTCCAAAGTCTTTCGGGGACCAGCGCCTGCGACAAGACCATCGATCATGCAGTCGTCCGCCGCGAGGTGGCGCGCGTCCAGCGCATCGCGGAGGGGCAGCACGGCGACATCCGGAGCCGCCTGCTCAGCTACTCCCAGCTTCTCGAGCACCAGCGCGGCGAGCTGCAGGACTGGCGGCAGGCGGTCCTGGAAGGCACGGAAGAGAAGAGCCTCCTCGCCGAGCGCAGCCCGCAGCGATGGTCCGCCCTCTGCGCTGCCTATGGGGAAGAGCTGCTGCGGAGCGTCGAACAACGCATCACTCTGGTCACCATCGACCGCTGCTGGAGCGATCACCTGACCGAGGCTCAGGCGAAGCGCGACGAGGTCCATCTCGTCCAGCTCGGCGGCCAAGATCCCTTCACCGAATACTGGCGGGCGGCGGCGGCGGCCTTCGACGCTCTCCTGCCCAGGATCGACGACACGATCGTCGAGATCTTCGAGCGCGTCGAGGTCACGGCCGACGGGGTCGACTGGGAGCGTGAGGGGCTGCGCGGTCCGTCCTCCACCTGGACCTATCTGATCAACGACAACGTCTTCGGGACCAACACCTTCCTGACCATGGCCAACCGCGCCTCCTTCGGCCTGTGGGCCATGCTCCTCTGCTGGTGGATCCTGATCCCCTGGGCGCTCGTCCTGCGCTGGCAGCGCTGGCGGCAAGGGCCCTCACCCCCGGCCCCTCTCCCAGCTCCCTCCACCCTTCCCCGGGAGAGGGGCCGGGGGTGAGGGACTCGGCTAAGAAATCCCACCGTCCATCGTCCTGAGAACAGACAGGCTCTCGGGAAGGATGGACATCATGACCAGATCGTCTCTGCCCTCGTTCCTCGCTCTTCTTGTCCTCGCCATGCCGGCGTCCGGCGCCGACTCCCCGCCCGTGGCCGTCAAGGTGCGTCCGGACACGGTGTACGTGGAGCGGACGGGCGAACGGCAATTCCTCAGCTTCGATGAGCTGCGGACCACCGCCGACCTCTTCGACGCCGACGCCCTGCCGGCCGTCTTCCAGGGCTTCCGCCGCATCGGCAGCCCGGCCGGCGAGTCAGGCCGCATCGCGCCAGGGTGGGTGGTGATCACGGAGCCCGTGCGGCCTGCCGAGCCGCATTAGTCCGGGCAGCGATGGCAGAGGGGGAGGCGCTTCTCCCGCCGGATGAGCCGGCGGAAGTCGCGGAAGCGCCGTCCGTTCCAGACGCTCAAGAACGGCTCCGCGAAGACGTTGCCCATGTCGAGGGTGAGACACGGGTAGAGGCGGCCGCGCGGATCGACGAACGCATAGCTCTCCATCGTCGTGCAGTCCACCTTGTCGTGGCGCGTGTACTCGGCCGTGCTGTAGTAGCGCACCATCTCCTCGACGGAGAGGTCGGGGTGGGACTCGATCTGGAAAGGATATTGAGTGCTGCGGATCGTCCGGAGCTGTTCGGCAAGGATGTCGAGATCGATCTGCGGCAGCTTGTCCCGCGTGAACGAGGCGTCCTCGGCGCGGAAGAAGGCGGGATCGGGCAGCACGCCGCGCAGCAGCTCGAAGGAGGCCTCGCGCTGGGCGGACGAAAACCAGATCAGATGCTGGAGGCGGAGCTTGTGGATTCCCCACGCGGAGAGCTCCGCCGCCCATTCGACGAGACGGGAGTAGGTCCCCTCGTGAACGGTCGTGTAGATCTCGATCAGCGGCGTCTCGGATCCGAGCCGTTTCTTGGCCTCGGCCACGGCGCGCAGGCCGCGCTCGACCGTCGCCAGCGAGCCGTCGCCGCGCAGGGCGTCGTTGACCGGTGCGGTGGTGTCGAGGGAGATGCCGACCGCGAGCAGACCCGACTGCACGACCGTCTCCGCTTCTCTTTCCAGGCGCATGCCGTTGCTGACCGCCGTGCAGTGGAGGCCATGGCCGCGCACCGCCGCGACCACCCGCGGCCACTCGGGATGGATGAACGGCTCGCCGCCGAAGAGGCGGATCATGGGGTGGAACGCGGCGACCGAGTCGATCAGGCGGAGGGCGCCGCAGGTGTCCATGAACGCCGCGGGCGCCGGCAGGGCGGAATTCTCGCCCCAGATGGGACAGTAGCTGCAGCGCAGGTTGCAAGCGTCGGTGAGGAGGAGATCGATTCCCCAGGGAGGGGGAGCGTAGCCGAGGCGGCGGCGATAGGCTGCGAGCGGGATGGACGGCATGCTTGGCTTCCCCCCGCACTGTCTACGGCGTCGAGGTCCATCCCGTCCAGCGTTCTCTTCTAGGCTTCGACCTCGGGTTTCCCAGCCCCCTCGACCACCCGCACCATCGGCCGGCTGTCGCGCCGCACGGTGAGCTCGAAGACGTCCGGCCGGCCGTAATGGCCGGCGACGTCGAGCTGCCAGCGGGGGCCGGAGAGGCGCTTCGGATCCACCTCGGCGTAGAGGATCTCCTCCCGATTGCGCACCGGCTCGACCAGGAATTTGCCGTCCGGGTCGACGATCGCACTGTCGCCGGGATTCAGCCATTCGGTCTGCGGCAGGTACTTCTCCTTGAACGCGTAGCGGTCGGGGACGTCGCTCCGCCGCATGGCGGTGCAGCAGCCGATGACGTAGGCGCGGCCCTCCTTGGCGATGTGGCGCAGGGTGGACAGCCAGGGCTCGCCGCGGTCCCAGGTGGGGGCGGCGTAGATCTGCACCCCCCAAGAGTAGAGGGCGTAGCGCGCCAGCGGCATATAGTTCTCCCAGCAGATGAGGCCACCCAGCCGGCCGATCGGGAGGTCGTAGACCGCGAGGGTGCTGCCGTCCCCCTGTCCATGGACGAGGCGCTCGCCGGCGGTCGGCACGAGCTTGCGGTGGCTGCCCAGGATGCGCCCTTCCGCATCGATGTACAGCAGGCTGTTGTAGAGCGTCGTGCCGCTCGCCTCGGCGTTGCGCTCGTTGATGCCGATGGCGACCGCGACCCCGGCGTCGCGGGCTGCCGCGCACAGCCGGCCGGTCGCCTCGCCGGGAACGGTGACCGATTGGTCCAGCAGCTCGGCGTAGAGATCCCGCAACGCGTGCGTCTCGCCGGCCGGGATGAACCAGCACCAGAGCGGATAGGCGGGGATGAACCCCTCGGGGAACACCGCGAGCCGGGCGCCGCGGGCGCCCGCCTCGGCGATCAGAGAGCAGGCCTTCTCCACGGTGGCCGCACGGTCCAGAAAGATCGGGGACGCCTGGACGGCTGCGATGAGGAACGGTTCGTTCATCGCTCTACCTTATCCTGTGGGAGGCGGTGCGCCGGTTCGGCGGTCTCGATGGCACGCGGAAGACCTGTACCGCCCTCGACCGGGGCAAGGAGAAGCAGATGCAATGGAAGCAGGCGCTCGAGGCGATCGGACAGGATCTGCGGTTCGCCATCCGGCAGCTCAAGAGCCATCCCGGATTCACTCTCATCGTCGTCCTGACGCTCGCCCTCGCCGTGGGCGCCACGACGGCGATCTTCAGCGTGGTGGACGGCATTCTGCTCCAGCCGCTGCCCTATCCACGGTCCGAGCGCCTCGTGCGCGTCTTTCCGGTCTACAAGGACGGCAATCGGGACAACTTCTCGGTGCCGAACTTCCTGGACTGGTCCGCCGCGAGCCGGACGGTGACCGCGGCTGCGGCGTACCACACCGTCACCATCAACCTGGCCGGCGATGGCGGCGAGCCGGAGCGCCTGCAAGGGGCCGAGGCGAGCTCGCATTTCTTCACGGTCCTCGGCGTCCGCCTCCTGGCAGGCCGCGGCTTCGTGAAGGGAGAAGACCGGCCCGGCGCGCAGCGAGTGGCGTTGATCTCCGAGGATCTGTGGCGGCGGCGGTTCGGCGGCCAACGCTCCGTGCTCGACCGGCCGATCGAGCTCAACGGCGAGCCCTGCCGGGTGATCGGCATCGTGGCGCACGGCGACGGGTTCCCGGACCGCGTGGACGCCTGGATGCCGCTGATGCTGGAAGGCGGGATGGCGAAGAGCCGCGGCGGGTACTTCCTCGATGCCGTCGCCCGGCTGGCGCCGGGCGCGACTTTGGAGGGAGCGCGAGCGGAGACGAAAGTGATCGGCGACCGGCTGGCGAAGCAGTACCCGGAATCGAACGACGGCTATTCCATGAGCCTGGCGCCGGTCCAGGAGCTGATGGTGGGCGACGCGCGCCGGCCTCTCCTCGTGCTCCTCGGCGCGGTGCTCACGGTCCTCCTCATCGCCTGCGTCAACGTCGCCAACCTCCTGCTCGTGCGCGCCGCCGCCCGGGAAGGTGAGATCGCCATCCGCACCGCCCTCGGCGCCGGGCGCGGACGCATCATCCGCCAGCTCCTCACCGAGAGCCTGGTGCTCGCCGTGGCCGGCGGCGCGGCCGGAGTGGGGCTCGCCGTCTGGGTGACGAAGGGGCTCGTAGCGCTGGCGCCGCCGCAGACCCCGCGCCTCGGCGCGGTCGGTCTCCATCCTTCGGTGCTCCTCTTCGCCCTCGGGATCACCCTGGCGACCGGTCTTCTCTTCGGGCTCGCGCCGGCGATCCAGGCGTCCCGGCCAGACCTTGCCGGCGCGCTCAAGGAAGGGGCGCGCGGCTCCCGCGGCCGCGCCGCCACCCAGGCGCGCAACGTCCTGGTGATCGCGGAAGTCGCCCTGGCCGTGGTCCTCCTGGCCGGCGCCGGGCTCCTCCTGCGCAGCTTCGCCCGTCTTCAGGAAGTGGATCTCGGCTTCCGTCCGCAGCATGGGATGACCTTCCGCGTCTCCCTGCCTGATGCGAAGTACAAGGAGGACGCCAAAGTCAGCGCCTTCACGGACGGCCTGATCGAGAGGGTGAAAGGCCTGCCCGGCGTGACCGCGGTGGGGGCCGCCGCGTACGCCATGCCGCTCAGCAACAGCGTCCTCGATCTCTCGTTCGTCGTCGAGGGGAGGCCGCCCGTGCGCCCGGGGCAGGAGGACGCCATGCGGGTGGGCGTGGTCACCCCCGGGTTCTTCCCGACCCTGGGCGTCCCGCTCCTCCGCGGACGCGCCCTCACCGACCTCGACCGCGCCGGCGCTCCCGAGGTGGTCCTCCTCAACGAGGCCGCGGCGCGCCGGTTCTTCCCCGGCGAGGACCCGCTGGGCCACCGCATCAAGCTGGGCTGGAGCAAGGACGGCCATGCGCGCGGCGGCGAGATCGTGGGGATCGTGGGCGATTTCCGGCAGAGCAACCTCGCCAAGGACGCCGCGCCGCACGTCTTCCTGCCGTTCGCTCAGGCGCCGCTCCAGGGGATCTCCGTCGTCCTGCGCACGGCAGCCGGTCCCTCTTCTGTGGCAACCACGATCCGCGCCCAGGTCCGCCAGGCCGACGCCTCCCTTCCGCTCTTCGGTCTTCAATCCCTGGACGAGCTGGTCGCGGCCTCGGCGTCGCAGCCGAAGTTCTACATGCTCCTGTTGGGCGGTTTCGCGGGTCTCGCGCTGCTGCTCGCCGCCGTCGGCATCTACGGCGTCATCGCCTACGCCGTGCGCCAGAGGACCCAGGAGATCGGCATCCGCATGGCGCTCGGCGCCACCCGCTACCGCGTGCAGAGCATGGTGGTGCGGCAGGGCCTGATCCTGGCGGGCGTCGGCGCCGTGGCCGGCCTCGTCGGGGCGCTCTTCGCCACCCGCGGCATGCGGAGCCTCCTTTACCAGGTGAGCTCGACCGATCCGGCGATCTACGTGTCCGTGGCCGCCGTGCTCGTCGCGGTCGCCGCCCTCGCCTCCTGGCTGCCGGCCCGCCGCGCCGCGTTAACCGAGCCGCAACTGGCACTGCGGGGGGAGGGGTAGGGGCTCGGCGGGCGCTTTCGGCGCCTAGCGCCCAGCCCGTCGCCGCGCCTTGATCAGCACCGCAATTTCGTCGGGGCGGGGATTGAGGAAGTCGAGGCGGATGCGGCCGTCGGGTGTCTCCGAGACCGTGGCCGGGATCGAGCTCGCGGCGAGCGACCAGTCGGCCGGCAGGATGACGGCGTTGCGCGGCCGGCCGAAAGTGCGATCGAAGATCAGCTCGTCCCCCTCCAGGCGATAGCTCTTGGGATCTGTGTACGTCTCCGAGATCCGCAGGCGGACCGAGCCGCCGGGCGGCACCGCCGGGAAGTGGGCCACCACGACGTCCGAGTCCGGCTGCACTCCCTCGTCCGCCGCCGGCCCGTTCTTGAGGACGGCGTCGCCCTTGAGGGTCTCCACCTTGAGGTCCTCGCCGGTGTCGAGATTGCGCGCCGCCGGATTCGAGGCCGTGCTGCCCGTGCGCACGACGTTGAGATAGCGGTCGACGCCGGGGCGCGACTCGGTGTAGTCGTGGTAGAGGTCGAAGGAGTGCGTCACCGGATCGCGCAAGAAGTAGACGATCGTGCGGTCCTGGTGCGCCCGTTCCGAGAGGCGGTCGGTCTCACCGGTGGGAGCCTTCGAGCCGGTTGATGGCGCCGTCTTGCGCGCCTCGATGACGAGCGGGAACGCCTCCGGTCCCGGATGCAGGAAGCTCACGGCGACGCGCCCGTCGCGCTCGGTCAACACCTGGGCCGGAGCGTTGCAGGCGACCGGCTCGTATCCCGCGGGCAGGACGATGGCGTTGCGGCGGATGCCCAGCGGCCGCGAGAAGACGATGCGGTCCGCTCCTTTGCGAAAGTAGCTCTGCGCGTCCTTGTAGGTCTTCTCGATGAGCAGCCGGACTCCGCCCTCCGCGGGCACCGGCCGCGCCAGATGAACTCGGATGTAGTCCGTTGCCGGATCGGCCTCAGGCAGTCCGCTTCCGCGCGCCTCCTCGCCGCTCACAACCTCGAACCGGAGCGGCTGATTCGTCGCCAGATCCTTGACCGACTCGCCGCTCGCCACGCTCCCTTTGCGGATCGGGTTGAAGTAGGCCGTCGCGCCCGGCGTGATCGCGGTGACCTCGAACAGGATGTGGAACTGGGCCGATTCGGGAGCGAGCAGCTCGTAGCGGGTGTACTCGTCCGCTTCGCGGACCGGGCCTTCGGCGCGCGCCTGGGCAGGGACCGGCGCGCGCGGGGTCTTTGGAGGCACCGGTGCGGCCGGAGCCGTCACCGGGCGCGTCGAGCTGCAGGCGGCGAGGGCGAGCAGGATGAGGCAGACGGGCGACAGGCGAAAGGACCGGCGGAGCTTGGAGGATCGCACGGTGGGCCAGTATATCTGCCGGCGCTCGTGAAGCCTCCCCTCACCCCCGTGACCGCCTCAAGGCAGGAAGCGCAGAACCATCACGGCCGAGCTGTTCGGCTCGGTGACGCTGATCTGGCAGCCGGTCACGACCGGTGAGCCGAACGGCCCGGTGTAGAAGAACGAGGCGTGGTTCTTGCCCGCCGTGATCAAGAGACCGGGGCGGCCGAGCACCAAGATCGAAATGTACGTCGCGGCCGGATCGTGGATGGGGCTCGCCAGAAGGCCCGGCCAGTCGACGTCCAGCTTGCAGGTGTTCTGAGTCACCAGATCGACCGCGAAGCCGAAGCGGACCTCGGCCGGCGCATCCGGCGGCCACTCATAGTGCCCCTGGACCGCGATCCCCTTGGACGTTCCCAGGACCGTGGCCGTCCCGATCGGATGATCGAGGACGATGACCTGGGCCTTGCGCGTGGACTCGACGAATTTGAAATCGCTCATGGTTCTCTCTCCTTGTGGTTGTCGAGACTGCGACGATCCTGTGAGAGCAACCGCGGTGCCAGGTGTCGAGCCGAGAGGCGTGCAGGGAAAGAAAGGAGGAGAAGCCGCCGCAGACGTGTCGCCGACGTGTCGGGGGGCGGCACGGACACGTCAGGCGCGGTTGCTCGGCAGCCTGGTCGAGAGCTACTGGCCCGGCTCGAAGCGGGCCGATTGAGCGCCTTCCGCCTGCCGCAGGAAGTCGGCGACGTGGCGCAGCACGTTTCCCGTCATCTTCCGCCGTCTCGCGGCTTCTTCGAGGAAGAGCACGGCCGCATGGGCTTCGCGGCTGATCTCCAGGGAGAGGAAGACGCGGACCGCGTCGAGGGCCAGCGACTCGGCCTCGTCCGGCTTTTTGCGCCGGAGCTCGACCTCCGCCAGGTCGAGGGCGGCGATCGCCGCGGTATAGGCGAGGCCGGCGGACTCCAGGCCTTCACGGGCGACTCGGAAGTCGCGCTCGGCCAGGTCGAGCTTCCCGAGACCGGAGTTGATCCGTCCTTCCAGCCAACGCGCCTTCAGACGGTCCAGGTGACCGACGTGCTTGCTGTCGTGGCGCAGGCTTTCCCAGAGGATCCGGCGCGCCTCCCGGTAGCGCCCGCAGTCGATCATGAGCCAGGCAAGGTTGTGGGCTGCGTTGACGGCAAGCTTCGGATCGACCGCGGGATCGATCAGCTCCAGCCCCTCGTGGAGCAGCCCGATCGCCTTCACGGCGTCGCCGGCGTGGTGTGTCTGGACAGCTTTCGAGATCAGGGCCCGGCCCACGAGATGGCTCTCGCCGAGCTCGCGGTAGAGGCCGATCATCCTGTCCAACGCTGCGAAGCAGAGGTCGAAGCGCCGCTGATCGCCATAGAGGGAAGCCTGGATGTCGAGGAGACGAGCCTGGAGCCGGTGGTCGCCGGTGCCCTTGCGGAAATGCTCGGCGGCCTCACTGAGAGCCTCCCCGGCTTCCTGGAACCGGTCGGAGACGCGGTAGGCATTCCCCAGCTCGACGGCGGCCCGGCACCGGACGTCCTCCACCCGCGATTCGCCCAGTGCCTCATGATCGAGCTTCCCTGCTTCGCCGGTGGCGAGGAGTGCGAGGTGGAGCATCTGCCTGGGATCGTCCTGGCGCAGCTCCCAGCTCCGCTGGAGAAGAGCTTCGACCGCGGCGAGGCCCCTCGCGAGCTCTTCCGGCGTGACGTGGGCGCTCACAATGCCCCCAGCTTGTTCGTCGAGCACGCTGCCCATTGTCGCATACTCCGCCATCGGCTCGCGAGCGGCGAAGATGCGCATCTGAAGACTCACCGGGCGCAGGCGAGATCCCGCGGATCGCTCGGGAGAAACGGCGAAGCGCTTGCGGGTCGAGGCGAAACGCTCGTCGATCTCGGCAACCCAGTCACGAGCCGTGGCGAATCGCAGAGCGGATCAAGCGGAACGCTCGCCGGACGCCGCAAAGCGCTTTGGACACGCCGCGGAGCGCGCGCGGTACACGGCGGAGCGCTCACGGGACACTGCAACCGGCGAACGGGACACTGCAAACCGCGGACGAGCCGCTCGTACACGCAGACGGGCGTCTCCTCCGCGTGAATGAGCGTCTCTTGAGCGCGTATGGGACTCCCGTACGTAGTCGCGAGCCTCTCGTGTCCGGGGAGGAGCGTCTCCCGAGCGCGAAGGAGCCGCTCATTCTCGTTCTCGGGCGTCTCCTCCGCGGTTCTGAGTGTACCGTCCCGAGATTTAAGTGGTCCGTCAACGCTCCGGCGCATCTCAGATCTGATTCGCCGTGCCTGGTGAGCGTCTCGCGATTGCCCGCGCCGGCTACCGACCGTCGAATATGTGCTCCGGCGTCAGCCCCACCCGCTTGCGGAAGCGCCTGGGCTGGCGCCCCTCGCTCTCGCTCTCCTTCGCGATGAACCCCTCCTTACGCAGCTCATCCAGCGCGCGGTAGAGCGTCGCCCGCTTGGGGGCATATCCGAGAACGCGAACGATGTCGTTCTTGTCGAAAACCTCGGGAAGCCGCTCGATCGCCTCCGCGATCGCGGTCCAGTCAGCCCAAGAGTCTTTCCTCTGGCCAGTCTCAGCGGGTGCGGTGGCCTGCGGAGAGGGAAGCGCCGCCGGAAGCTCGAGGAACGGCAGAACCTGGCTTGCGCCGGCTGCCCCGGGCGTCTGCGCCAGGTCGCCGTGCACCCGCCAGACCGTTTCAAAGGCCCGCAGCTTCGCCCGGTGAGCCTGATGGAGCAGCTCGATGTCGGCCCGAAGCTGCTCCTCCAGGCGCTCTCGCATCGCAACAAAGGGATCGCGGTCCATGGTGGGCGGACTCTAGCATCTCGCGTCTCGAAAGGGAAGAGAGGCGAGATGCGCCGTGACGTGAGACGCGAGGGGGCTGCCATCTCTATCAGGAGCTGAGGGCGCCCTTGCCTTGAGTTAACCCAAGAGCCACCTCTAGAGTCGTGCCAAGGCAAGCGAAGGGCGACTCATTTTTCACGAAAAGGAGGGATCTGCAGCAGGTGGCTGGCACCCCAGGCTCCCCAGGCCTGTGGCGGCGGCGAAGCCGACGCCTGCGCCCGGCTCACGGGACGATGAGCCCCTCGGTCGCCGCGTCCAGGGCCTCTTCCGGATCCGCCGCGAGAGCGGCGTAGAGCAGCCTGAAGAGGATCTTACCGGTCCAGTACTCCACATGAGCGGCGAGCAGAGTCGTCGCGCCAGGATCGATGATGTTCTGGACTCGCTGCTTGGAATCGGTGGACTCCGCCGGGTCAAAAAAGCTGAGGTGACCGCTGATGATGTCCCAGTGAGAGTAGAGATTGATCCACCGTTGCGGCCGAAACTCATAGCCCCGAATGAGCGGCTGATCGGTGGCGGCGAGCGCCTCGCGCGCCTCTTTCGTGTTTTGGCGCTGTACGGCGAACAGAAAAGCCTCTTTGTCGAGCGGTGAGCCAAAAGTCAGGAGAAGCGGTGTACGGCCGACGACGTCCAGGCGCCCCCCGGCGGCCTCGTCCTCGTTGATCAGCCGGTTCAGCACGTCGTAGACGATCACCGAGCCGAGAGAGTGGCCGACCACGAGGACCGTGTTGTATTCGGGTGATCCGTCGTCGCGTTGCAGGGAATAGACGGCAGAGGCCGTTTTCTGGACGCAATCCTTGATCTCATTGCGCAGTTTGACAAAGCTGTCGAGCTTGTAGGGCTCGAAATAGATGGCGACGTCCCCCACGTACTGGACGAGCACCTGGCGAATGAAGAGGCTCAGCGCGGCCAGGAGAGGCCAAGCGAGACCGCTCCGTAACACGGCCCCGGCGTTGTTCCCGGCGGCCTGGCGAAAGACGTCCAGAAAGGCAATTCCCAAGCGGACGGCCAGAACGCCGAGCACGGCCAGACAGACGGTGGCGAACAGGGTGAGCCAGCGGCCCCGCGGATTCTTCAGGTCGCGATTGACGCCCCTGACGAACCGGAAAAGCCACCACACAAGAAAAAGCGCCCCCACCCCGAGCGCCAGCCACAACGCCACGGCGTCGAAACGCCCATTGAATTCCTTGAGAAGCGACGGCGAAAAAATTCTGTTCCAGATCTGGTCGGTCTTGTCGGTTGACCATTTGACATGGCCATAGAGGAGAAGCGCCAGCGAGAGCCCGCCGAGTGTGATCACGAACAGCACGGAGGCGAACAACAGGACGGTCAGCCAGCCCCAGGCCAAGCGTACCCAGGCCGGTAGTCCGAACCGCCGCAACAGATTGGAGAGACCGAGGGCCAGGCCGAAAACGACCATCGCCGTGACGACGACGTTAAAGGTGGTGGTCAGGTCATTGAAGAGCCCGTCGGTCAGCCAGGAGGGCTCCTTGGCCAGGAGCGCACGGCCGGCCGTGACCAGCGCGATCGTGGTGTTCATCATCGCCAGGGCGGCGACGGTGGTGAGCGCGATCAAGAGGTAGAAGACGATCCGGATAGGCGAGTCGAACGCCTGATATTTGCCGAAGAGCCAGCGATAGAATTCGCGGCTGCCGTTGTGGATCCCGTTGATTCCTCCGTCGCGCAGGAAGCTCATGACGCCGCGCGCGGTGATCTTTCCTTCCGTCAGAGGAGCCCAGTATCCCTCGTAGACATGCGCCTCGACGGCGCCCCCGGTGTCGCCGCTCCGCAGACTCATCTCGATCCGATGTAGCCACTGGTCCTGAAACTTGATGGCCCGCACCTGCGCCTTGACGGCCTCCTTTTTCGGTTCTTGCTCGCGCAGGCCCTCGGCGACCTGATCGAGTGTCTGGAAAGGGATCTGCTGCCCCATGCCGTGCGCCACGAAAACCGCGACCCGCCTCGGCCGAATCGCAGACTCCGGAGCAACGCCATGTGCCGCAGCCTTGCGGCCAACCCCACCGACGCCGTAACGAGTGTTGAGCACGGTACTGCTCTGTTTGGGGGCTTGGACCGGGGCCTTGGAAGCTTTGGCGTCGGACGGTTCGATCGATGGATCCATGGTTCCTCCCGCGAAGACGAATTGGCTCAGGGACGTTCTGGCCAGCCTTGTTTGGACGGACCGAACGGACGGATTCCGGCCACCTTGCGACGGATGGAGCCGCGACGCCCAGCACCCGCTCGCGATACAGCGCCACCGGAACCGGCCCCATTTCCATCAGCCCATCGTACCTGGCACTTGAAGGCGCCGAATCAAGCCGGACACGCTCGGCCTTGGCGCGCTGGCTACCGAGAGGTTGATAGTCAAAGGGCTCGCGGTTCAGCAGAGCCAGAAAACGCAAGGCCTCCACCGGCCCGAGGTTCGCATCGAGGGCGCCATCCCTTTGGTGCGAAGCACTTCGTCCGGGAGGGCATCGGTCGGGCTCCTCATGGTTTCAGCCTTCCTACACAAACTCGAGATTCGGATCGTCTTGGATCGCCGCGATCCGCTGCCCCAAATAGGGCAGGGATGGCAGTCCGTGCCAGGAACGGACCAGGTGGTAAACCGGCGAGGTGAGCAGGCGTACTGCGTCCACTGCCTCACGCCAGTCAGTGCGCCGGATCTCTTCGATCGTCTCCCGATCCGGCAGCACACCGAAGTCCCAGGCCGAACAGAGCCGAGCCAGGAAATCGATCCGGTCTGCCAGGGTATCCAGCCGATCCGGGACATCGGTGTCCGGATAGAGTGCGCCATCAATCCATGAGGGCATCGAGGAGCTCCTTGCTGAACCAGGCCCGTACGCGCTCGGCCTCGGCGCGCTGGGCCGGTTCTGCGATTGTACGGCGGGACGGCCCTGGAGGTCTGTGGGCCATCGATCCTGCCCCAGTCATGCTAGTCGATGTGCATTGCCAATCACGGACATGGATATCCTGTCGCGTCCCCAGTCTTGAATCCCCCTTCAACATGAGGGACCGTCGCGCAGACTCTTGACAATCCTCCCAGTCATATCCATACTCATGTGCATTGACTTGCGCCTGTGACGCGAGCGATCCGAGACGAAACATGCCATCCGACCTCGACATCCGCGACCAACGCCGCAAGGCGATCCTCGAGATCCTGGGGGAGTACGCGATTGCCACCCAGGGGGAGCTCGTGGCGTTCCTCAAGGAGCGGGGGTTCGCGTCCACCCAGTCGAGCATCAGCCGCGACCTGCGCGACCTCGGAGTGTGGCGTAAGGGCCGGCACTACGTTCTGCCCGATGAGCCCGAGCCGGAGCTGGAGCACGTGGCGGCCGATCTCGCCGAGGCCTCCATCTTCCTGCGCGGGGCCAAGACAGCCGGACCCCATCTGACCGTGGTGCAGACCATCGTGGGCGCCGCGCAGACGCTCGCGGTCGCCATCGACAACGCCTACTGGCCCGAGGTGGTGGGCACGATGGCAGGCGACGACACGATCTTCATCGCCACGATCGACGTCGAGAACCAGGAGCAGCTCCTCCGACGTCTGGCCAAGCTCCGCGACGAGAGGTAAAGCCGAGAGGTGAAGCCATGTCCGATGCGATCGTGCTCGCCTTCTCGGGCGGGCTGGACACGTCTTTCTGCATCCCGTTCCTGGCCGAGACGACGGGTCGGCCGGTGGTGACGGTCACGGTGGACACCGGCGGCCTCGACCCCGCCGACGCGCAGTCGCTCGCCCAACGCTCCCGCGCCCTGGGGGCGGTCGACCACGTCCTGGTGGACGCCCGCGCGGCCTACTTCGAGAAGGTGCTGCGCTTTCTGGTGATGGGCAACGTGCGCCGCGGCCAGGTCTATCCGCTGTGCGTCGGCGCGGAGCGGGTGATCCAGGCGCAGGAGGTGGCGCGTGCCGCCGCCCGCCTCGGCACCCGCTCGATTGCTCACGGCTGCACGGCAGCCGGCAACGACCAGGTGCGCTTCGACGTCGCGCTGCGCACGCTCGATCCCGGCCTCGAGGTGATCGCGCCGGTGCGCGACCAGCCGCGTCCGCGAGCGGAGCAGGTGGCGTTCCTGAAGGAGCGCAAGCTGCCGGTGCCGCCGTTCGGCGCCGCGTACTCGATCAACCGCGGGATGTGGGGAGTGACGATCGGCGGCACGGAGACGCTCGATTCGCAGGCGTCGATCCCCGAGTCGGCGTGGGTGCTCACGCGGGGGGCCTTCGCCGAGGGCGCGGTGCAGCGGACCGCGGAGCGCCACACGGTCGGCTTCGTCCGCGGCGTGCCGGCCTCGTTCGACGGTGTGGAATTGGCGCCGGTCGATCTCATTGAGCGGGTGGAGGCGGCGGCGGCGCCGTTCGGCATCGGCCGCGGCATCCATCTCGGAGAGACGATCCTGGGGATCAAGGGGCGGGTGGCGTTCGAGGCGCCGGCCGCGGAGGTGCTGCTCACCGCCCACCGCGAGCTGGAGAAGCTGACGCTCACCGGGCGGCAGATCCGAATGAAGGAGACGGTGGCCGCGGTCTACGGCGACCTGGTCCACGAAGGGCAGCACCTGGACCCGGTCTGCCGCGACATCGAGGCGTTCCTCCTCTCGTCGCAGGAGCGGGTCACCGGCGAGGTGAAGCTGCTGTTCCGCGCCGGCCAGGCGTTCGTCGAGGGGGTGGTGTCGCCGCATTCGCTGCTCGCCGCCACCAAGGGGGTCTATGGCGAGGCGGCGGGCGAGTGGACGGCGGCCGACGCGCGCGGGTTCTCCAGAATCGCCGCGATGCCCGGGATGCTGTACGCGCGGGCGGGCGGAGGCACTTCATGAAGACGATCGTCCTCGACAAGATCGCTTCGGTCACGCGCTCGTGCCAGCTCAAGCGCGAGGTGCGGATCAGCGCCGAGATCCCGTGCGACGAGGGCGTCGTGGTGGCGGTGCGCGTGCTCAACGAGAAGAGCACGTACAACCAGCTCGAGCTGCCCAGCGGGCGGATGGCGCAGGTCAAGCGCGGCGACGTGGTGGCCGGCGCCCTCGGCCACCGCCACGCCCTGTTCGGCTACGCGGGCCATCTGCCGGAGGCGCTGGCGCCGGGCGACACGATCCATCTCCTCAACATGGGCGGCGTGCTCGGGATCTGCGATTCCGTGAGCCCGGACCTGGGGCCGCCGTTCGCCTGCGAGGTGCTGGGCGCGGTCCTCCACTTCCCGTATCTGGGGGAGCGGATCGGCGTCGCGGCGCGCATCGGCGGCGACGTGAAGCTCGATCCCCAAGTCCGCCTTGACGCGGCGGGCGTGCCGGTGGCGGCGCTGGTGGGATCGTGCATGAACTGCGGCAAGACGGCCGCGGCCTGCGCTCTGATCCGCGAGCTGAGCCATCCCGGGCCGCAGGGCGGGCTGACGGTGGACGGCTTCAAGGCCACCGGCGTCTCGCTGCGCCGGGACGTGCTCGCCATGGAGGATGCCGGAGCGCGGCGGACCGCCCTCTTCACCGATCTCGGAGTGGTGTCGACGACGGATGCCAACGCGGCGGCGGTGACCCGCACGCTCCTCACCGGGCTCGCCGCCGGCCGGCCGGACGCCATCGTGGCCGAGCTCGGGGACGGCCTCCTGGGCGCCTACGGAGTGGCGGCGATCCTGGCCGACGCGGAGATCCGCGCCGCGTTCACGGCGGTGATCCTGGCCGCCAACGATCCGGTGGCCGCCTGGGGCGGCGTGCGGATTCTGCGCGAGCGGTTCGGCATCGAGCCGGTGGCGGTGACCGGTCCGGCGACGGACAACCTGGCGGGGACGCGGATCATCGAGGAGCAGCTCGGCGTGCCGGCGATCAATGCCCGGCTGGACGCGCCGCGGTTGGCGGCGTTGGTGCGGGGGAAGCTGACCTCACCCCCCGGCCCCCTCTCCCATCGCCCCCCCGACCTTCCGGGAGAGGGGGAGAAAGACAACGTCCGGAGCGGTTTGGAGGCGGGGCGGTGAGCGGGACATCGAACGACCGGGTCCCGGCGGTGGTGCTGGGCGGGTCGGGGTACGTGGCGGGGGAGGTGCTGCGGCTGCTGGCGGGGCATCCGTTCCTGCGGCCCGCGGCAGTCGTGTCGGAGAGCCAGGCGGGGGAGCTGGTGGAAGGGAGCTTTCCGCATCTCGCGGGGTGTTTTCCGGGGATGGCGTTCCGCAAACGGGAAGAGCTGGGAGGGGTGCTGAAGGGATTGGAGGGGGACCGGCTGGCGGTGTTCTGCGCGGCGCCGCACGGGGCCGCGGCGGGGCTGTTGGATGGGGTGCTGGCGGAGGCGGAGCAGGCGGGACCAGTGGCGCGGGCGGTGGATCTGTCGGCGGATTTCCGCTTCGCGGACGCGGCGGCGTACGAGGCGGTCTATGGGCACGCGCACGGGGCGCCGGAGCGGCTGGCGACATTCGTCTGCGGGCTGCCGGAGCATCTGGCGGACACGCCGGCCGGGCACGTCGGGCACCCGGGTTGTTTCACCACCTCGGTGCTCCTGGCGACGGTGCCGCTCTTGAAGCTGGGCCTGATCGAGCCACGGGTGAACGTCGTGGCGGTGACGGGGAGCACGGGTGCGGGACGCACTCCGGCGGCCACGACGCACCATCCGGCGCGGCGGAGCAACCTCTTCGCCTACAGCCCGCTCCGCCACCGCCACGAGCCGGAAATGCGGGCGCTGGCTGCCGCTGCGTCAGGGGTCGAGGAGCCGGAGATCCACTTCGTGCCGCAGGCGGGGCCGTTTGCGCGCGGGATCTACGCCACGGTGCAGGCGCGGCTCGTCCGCGCGATCTCCGCCGAGGACGTGCGGGACGCGCTGGCCGGGTTCTACGCCGGATCGCCGTTCGTCGACGTCCTCGCCGAGCCGCCGCGCCTCCAGGACGTGGTGGGGACCAACCGCTGCCGTTTGGGCGTCGCAACAGACGGGGATCACGTCGCGGTCTTCTCCACCCTCGACAACCTGGTCAAGGGCGCGGCAGGGGGTGGCGTGCAATGGATGAACCGGCTGCTGGGGTTTGTGGAGACGGCGGGGTTGATGGTGCCGGGGGTGGGGTGGGTGTGAAGAGCCCCTCACCCCCCGACCCCCTCTCCCACCCCCTCCCGGCCACCGGGAGAGGGGGAGATGAACATCACTGGGCTCAACCCAGCCCGTTGGGCTGGGCTGAGGGATTTCGGGCCTTCGGCCCTGTAGGCCTGAATGGCCTTGATTCCTCAGCCCAGGGCATCGCCCTGGGTTTGGACGGCGTTCAGATGATGTTGAAGCCACGAGGACGACCATGACCGACATTGCCACCGAGACCACCTCCGAAGAGCCCACCACCCTCGAGGAACGCCGGTGGCTGCTGCCGGTGTACCCCCACTACCCGGTGGAGCCGGTGCGCGGGGAGGGCGCGATCCTCCACGCCCGCGACGGGCGGGAGCTCATCGACTTCTACGGCGGGCACGCGGTGGCCTTGCTGGGATATGGGCATCCGCGCCTGCTGGCGGCTCTCGACGCCCAGGCGCGGACGTTGTTCTTCCAGAGCAACGTGGTGCCTCTGGAGGTGCGGGCGCGCGCTGCCCGGCGGTTGGTGGAGTGGGGACCGGAAGGGCTCACCCGCGCCTTCCTGGTGAACAGCGGCGCCGAGGCGAACGAGAATGCGCTGCGGCTCGCCTTTCGAAGGACCGGCCGGTCGCGGGTGGTGGCGGTCGAGGAGGCGTTTCATGGCAGGACGGCCGCGGCCGGCGCTCTCACCTGGGGCAATGCCCGGTGGTACGGCTTCCCGCGGGCGCCGTTCGACGTGACGTTCGTCCCCCGGGGCGATCTGGATGCTCTGGAAGCGGCCCTGAGAGTCGACGGCGGCGCCGCTGCGCTGATCGCGGAGCCGGTGCAGGGGCAGGCCGGGGCCTATCCGCTCGGCCGCGAGTGGCTGGCGGCGGCCCGCGAGCTGACGCGGAAGACCGGGACCGTCTTGATCCTCGACGAGGTGCAGTGCGGCATGGGACGGACCGGCCACCCGTTCGCGGCCCAGGCGTACGGCGTGACGCCTGACATCCTGACCACGGCCAAAGGGCTCGCCGGCGGCTTCCCGGCCGGCGCGGTGCTGGTGAGCGACGAGCTGGCCGTGGGCCTCCAGGGGGGAGACCTCGGCAGCACCTTCGGCGGCGGTCCGCTCGCCTGCGCTCTCATCCTGGCCACGATCGGGGCCATCGAAGAGGAAGGGCTTCTGTCGCGCGTGCAGCGCCTGTCGCGAAAGATCCGCGAGACCTGCCAGGTGGGACCGGTCACCGCTATCCAGGGTGACGGCTTCCTCCTCGGTCTGCGCGCGGCGCGCCCCGCCAAGGACGTCCATGCCGAGCTGATCGGTCGCGGGATCTTCAGCGGCACGAGCGGCGATCCCCACATCGTCCGCCTGCTGCCGGCGCTCATCCTTGAGGACCGCCACGTGGACGCCCTCGCGGATGCACTGGGAAAGATCGAGCCATGAAGCGCTTCGTCGATCTGGCGGACCTGAGCCGTGAGGAGGTCCTCGACCTGCTCGCTCTCGCCAAACGCCTGGAGAGGCATCCGGAAGCTCTCCATCCCGCGCCGCTGGCGGGGAAGGTCCTGGGTCTGATCTTCTTCAATCCTTCCCTGCGGACCCTGGCCTCGTTCCAGTCCGGCATGTCGAGGCTCGGCGGCACCTCGTTCGTCATCGCTCCAGGGCAGGGAAGCTGGCAGCTCGAGACCCGTCCAGGAGTCGTGATGGACGGCGCGGCGGCCGAGCACGTGCGGGAGGCTATCCCGGTCCTCGCCGGCTATGCGGACGCCCTGGGCATCCGCTCGTTCGCTGGCGGGACCGATCTGGCGGCGGACCTGGCCGACGCGACCTTCACCGCGATGGCGGACGTCTGCCCGGTCCCGCTGATCAACATGGAATCGGCGATGAACCATCCCTGCCAGGCGCTCGCCGACTGGCGGACCATGGACGAGCTCGGCATCTCGCCGCACGGGAAATTCGTCCTCTCGTGGGCCTGGCATCCGAAGGCGCTGCCGCTGGCCGTGCCGGCGGCGGCCGTGCACATGGCGGCGCTGCGCGGCATGGAGGTGACGGTCCTGCGCCCGGAGGGCTTCGGGCTGCCGGAGCCCGTCATGGAAAAGGCCCGCCAGGCCGCCGCGCTCTCCGGCGGCGCGGTCCTCGAGACCGCGGACCGCTGCGCGGCCATGGTGGGAGCGCACGTCGTCTACGCCAAGTCGTGGACCGCGCCTTCCGCCTACGGCGATCCGGCGGCCGAAGCGGCGTTGCGGGCGCGATATTCGCGGCATGGCGACTGGTGCGTGGACGAGGGGTGGTTCGGCGCCGCGGCTCCGGGATGCCGGTTCATGCACTGCCTGCCGGTGCGCCGCAACGTCGTGGTGCGCGACGAGGTGCTCGACGGGCCGCGCAGCGCCGTGGTGCGCGAGGCCCACAACCGCATGTGGACGCAGATGGCCGTTCTCCATCGCCTGTTGCAGGGAGGTGCCGCATGAAAGACGTCGGCCAGCGAGCCGCCGAGATGGGGGCGCTCAAGCTCGCGAGCCCGTACATCCGGCTGTTCAAGGGGAAGACGTTCGTGCTCAAGGTGGGGGGAGGCGCGGTGGAGACCGAAGGCCCGATCCGCCGGCTGCTGGAGCAGGTGGAGGTCCTCCATCAGGTGGGCATCCGCGTCGTCCTCGTGCACGGCGGCGGCGGCGAGTCGACCGCTCTCACCCGCGCGCTGGGCGCCGAGCCGCGGTTCGTCGAGGGGCGGCGGGTCACCGACGAGACCGACCTGGCGGTGGCGGCCATGATCCTGAACGGAGCGGTGAACACGCGCATCCTCGCCGTCTGCCGCGGTCTGGGCCTGCCTGCCGTCGGGCTCTCGGGAGTCGACGCCGGCCTCGTCCGCGCGCGGCGCCGGCCGCCCGTGCGGGTGGCCGGAGGCACGGGCGAGCTGGTCGACTACGGCGCCGTGGGAGACGTGATCGCGGTCTCCACCGGCGTGTTGCATACCCTGCTCGACGCGGGCCTGATCCCGGTGGTGAGCCCGCTCTCGGCGTCCGACGACGGCGCCCTCTTGAACATCAACGCCGACACGGTCGCCTCGGCGCTCGCCGTCGGGCTCCAGGCGGAGAAGCTGATGGTTCTGACCGGCGCACCGGGCATCCTCGAACGGGCGGACGATCCGGGGTCGCTGGTCTCCTACACCGATCTCGCCGGCCTCAAGCGCTTGCACGATCAGGGCTGCCTGGAGAAGGGGATGCTCCCCAAGGCGAGCGCCATCGAGTCGGCGATCCTGGGCGGCGTGCGGCGGGTGCACATCCTCTCCGCCGATCTGCCCGACAGCCTCCTGGCCGAAGTCTTCACCAACGAGGGGACGGGGACGATGGTGGTCGCCGATGTCCATGCCCTCACCCCGGCCGAGCAGGCGGCCGGGCATCCTGCGCCGGTGGGAACGGCGCCATGAAGCTGCCCGGGCGGGAGATCCTCGCTCTCCACCGCGCCATCACGGCCATCCCCTCGGTCTCCGGCGACGAAGCGGCGCTCGCCGACTATCTGGCCGGCTTCCTGGAGACCAGGCTGCGCCGGCGGTCCATCCGGAAGGGCGCACGTCTGGAGCGGATCGGCAACAGCCTGCTGGCGCGGATCGGAAACGGGCCGGTCCTCCTCCTCGATACCCATCTCGACACCGTGCCGCCGGCCCCCGGCTGGACGCGCGACCCGTGGGACGTCGAGGGCGCGGACGACAGGATCATCGGCCTCGGCGCGAACGACGCCAAAGCCGCGGTGGCGGCGATGACGGCCGCGTTCCTCGCCTGGTTGGAAGTCGACCTGCCGTTCACCCTCGCCCTGGCCCTGGTGGAAGGGGAGGAGACGCGGGGGACCGGCACCCAGGCGGTGCTCGCCGAGCTGGCGGCCCGCGGCGAAACCGTGGAAGCCGCCGTGGTGGGCGAGCCCACCGGTCTCGACGTCGCGGTTGCGCAGAAGGGGCTCCTCGTCCTCGAGCTGCGCGCCGCAGGCCAGGCGTGCCACGCCGCGAACGCCGCCGCCCTCGGTTCCGCCAACGCTGTCCGTCTTCTCGCCCGCGATTTGGTGGCGCTGGAGGGGGTCGATCTCGGCCCGCCCCATCCGCACCTCGGACCGATCACCCTGGAGCCGACCCAGGTGCAGGCGGGGACCGCGCGCAACGTGATCCCTGCCGAAGCCACGGCCATCCTGGATGTGCGCACCACTCCTGCCCTGCCGACGGACGAGATCGTGGCCCGGGTGCGCAAGGCGGTGCAAGGCGAGGTGCGAGTGCTCTCGGATCGCCTGCTGCCCAGAGAGACCCCGGCCGACGCGCCCCTGGTGGACGCCGCCAGGAACGCCCGGCCCGAAGCGCGCCTCTTCGGCTCCGCCACGCTCTCGGACATGGTCTTCCTGAACGGCACACCGGCCGTCAAGTGCGGACCCGGGAAGACCGAGCGCTCGCACACCCCGGACGAGTACGTGCTGGAGAGCGAGATCCTGGAGGGAGCGCAGTTCTATACGCGGTTGATCGGGGCCTATGCGGAGCGGCGCCCGGGGGGTGGGGGCTCATGACCCGCCTCTGGGACAAAGGCGAGCCGCTCGACGACCGCGTCCTGCGCTACACCGCCGGCGAGGACCACCTGCTCGACGCCCGCCTGGTGCCCTACGACGTCCGCGCCTCCATCGCCCACGCCGAGATGCTGCACGGTGCCGGCCTGCTTGCGGAAGCCGACCTCGCGGCCGTCCGCGACGGACTGACGGTGCTGGCTGCGGAGCACGCCGCGGGGGAGTGGCGGATCGATCTCGCGGACGAGGACGTCCACACCGCTCTCGAGAATCGGCTGACCGCCCGCATCGGCGAGGCCGGAGCCCGCATCCATCTCGGACGCTCGCGGAACGACCAGGTCCTGGCCGCGCTCCGGCTCTATCTCAAGGACGAAGTGGAGGCGCTCCGCGAGGGCGTCCTGGACGTGGCCGCCGCTCTGGACGCCCTGGCAGAGCGCGAGAAGGCCACCACACTCCTCGGCTACACCCATCTCCAGCCCGCCATGCCGAGCTCGGTCCCGCTTTGGGCCGGCGGCTTCGCCTCCGAGCTGCGGGACGACGCCGAGGGCCTCGCCACCACCCGCCGCCGCATCGACAAGAATCCCCTGGGCTCCGCCGCCGGCTACGGCGTCCCCGTGCTGCCCATCGACCGCGAAGCGACCCGGGAGAGCCTCGGCTTCGCGGAGGTCCACCAGCCGGCGACCGCCGTCCAGCTCTCGCGGGGCAAAGCCGAAGCGGGCCTCCTCTTTGAGGTCGTCCTCCTCATGCAGGACCTGGGGCGTCTGGCCGCCGACCTCGTCCTCTTCTTCATGGCCGAGCTGTCCTACGTGAGCCTCCCCGCAGCCATGACCACCGGCTCCTCGATTATGCCGCAGAAGCGCAATCCCGACGTCTTCGAGCTGGTCCGCGGCCGCACCGCCACCGCGCAAGCCTGCCTCACCGAGGTCATGGGGATCACAGCGAAGCTCCCCTCCGGCTACCACCGCGACCTCCAGCTCCTGAAAGCCCCCCTCTTCCGCGGCATCGACCTCGCCCGCGACACCCTCGCCGTCATGGCCGCCGCGCTCCCGGGAGTCCGCTTCCGCCCTGAGCGGATCCATCTCGATCCGAGCCTGCGCGCCGCCGAAGAGGCCTACCGGCTGGTGCTGGAGGAGGGAATCCCGTTTCGCGAGGCGTATCGGCGGGTGGGGGAGCGGTGGCGGTAGTGTGGAATGCGGATCGTATAGGCTTGTCCAGTCATGCCAACCCTTGAAGAAATCCTGGCGACCCTGCGCGAGCAACACGCGGTCTTGAGCCGAAGCTATCCGATCCATCGCTTGGCCTTGTTCGGCTCCTGGGCGCGCGGCGACGCGCGGGAGGACAGCGACGTGGACGTCCTGGTGGAGGTGGACCCCTCGATCGGCTTGCGCTTTGTGGATCTTGGTGAGGACTTGGAACGGGCATTAGGCCGTCGAGTGGATCTGGTCTCCAGGCGCGCCATCAAACCCTCGCTCTGGCAGCGGATCGAGCCGGAGCTGATCGACGCCTAGCTAAGCGCGACCCCCGAGCTCCTCATCGAGGACATTCTCAATGCGATTCGCAAAGTCGAGACCTAATGAATCCGCCGCCGAGCGGCCATGACGCGCTGCCCGCAGCTTGGGTGCACGCTCAGTCGTAGCGCAGGGCGACTGTGGGATCGACGCGGGAGGCGCGGCGCGCGGGGAGATAGGTCGCCGCAAGGGAAGCGCCGATCAGCAGGGCCGCGACCAGCGACAGGGTCAGCGGATCGCCGGGCCGCATGTCGGGCATGAGGCGCACGAGGAGCTTCGCCACCGCGGCTGTGGCCAGGAGCCCGATCGCGGTGCCGGCGAGGGTGAGGCTGAGCCCTTGCCGCAAGACCAGGCGCACCACGGCGCGGCGCTCCGCGCCGAGGGCCATCCGGATCCCCATTTCCGGCGTCCGCTGCGTCACGGTGTACGAAACGACGCCGTAGAGCCCGACAGCGGCGAGGAGGAGCGCCAAGGCTGCGAAGGCGCCGATCAGCAGCGTGTACATGCGCGGCTGCGCCAGGGAGGCGGAGAGCACTTCGTCCAAAGTGTGGACTTGGTCGATCGGCACGTCGCGGTCGACGGAATGAGTCAGGCGCGTCACGGCGCCGGCCAGCGTTCCGGGCTCCGGGATGGTGCGCACGACGAGGACCAGCCAGGCCCATGGCGGAGTGGGCTGCATGCAGTCGAGGAAGATTTCGGGCTGCGGCGCGCTGCCCAGGCTCCTCTGCCGGACGTCGGCGGCGACGCCCACGACGGTGAGCATGCGGCTGGGCTTTCCGTCGTCCGGGAGCAGGATCGCTTTGCCGAGCGGGCTCTCCCCCGGCCAGAAGGTCCGCGCGGCCGTCTCGTTGACGACGATCACTCCCGGCGCGCTCCCCGCATCGCGCGGCGCGAATTCGCGTCCGGCGCGAAGCGGGATCGCCATGGTCTCAAAATAACCGGGGCTCGCGATGTTGAAATTCGCGCTGAAGTAAGGTTTGGGCGTCGGGTCCGGCCGTCCGGCGATGTGAAAACCGAGCGAGTCGGAGCCGCCGCCCATGGGCAGGTCGGCCACCAAGGCCGCGGAGCGTACGCCGGGAAGCGCTTGGGCACGCTCCAGGAGAGCGGCGAGGAAATTCGACCGCTCGATCGGGTTGGTCGCCTTGCTGGCCGGCAGTTTGAGCTCGGCGGCCAGCGCGTGCGCCGCGGTGAATCCCGGCGCCGTCGAGCGCAGCGTCAGGAGATGCTTCAGGAGTAGGCCTGCCGCGGCCAGCAGCACCAGCGCCAGGGCGGTCTCCGTCACGACCAGCGAAGCGCGCAGCCGCCGGCCGCGAATGCTTCCGCCGGCCGTGCGGCCCGCTTCGCGAAGGTCCTCATGGAGGTTCGACGCCGCGGTGACCGGCGCAAAGACGGCTCCGAAGAGGAGCCCGGTGGCGAGCGACAGGACGAAGGCGAAGCCCAGGACCCAACCGTCCATGCCGGTGCTTTCCAGCCGAGGAATCGGGAAGTGTGCCAGGAGCCTCACGAGGAGGTGAGCGGTCCAGTTGGCCAGCAGCAGGCCGAGCGCGCCTCCCGCCACCGCGAGCGCCGTGCTTTCGGCCATCGATTGCTGCAGCAGGCGCGCCCGGCTGGCGCCCAAGGCCGCCCGCAGGGCGAGCTCTTTCTGGCGTGAGGCGCTACGCGCCAGCATGAGGCTTGCCACGTTGGTGCAGGCGATGAGGAGCACCAGCGTGACGACGCCCAAAAGGATCACCAGGCCGGTGCGAACGTGACCGACCAGCGCATCCACCAGGGGCACGACATGGGCTCCCACTCCTTTGTTGCTCTTCGGGTGCTCCCTGGCCAGGCCGCTCGTGATGACGTCCATCTCGGCCTGGGCCGCGGAGAGGGGGACGCCGGCCCGCAGGCGGCCCACGACGTGCAGGAAGCCGTGATTGCGATTCGGGTCACGGACGAGCGGCACGTAGATCTGTTCGGGCGGCCCGGGAGAGAACGAGACCCTGGTATCCGGCGGCAGGACGCCCACGATCGTGTAGGTCTCTTCGTTCGCGCGGATCATTTGCCCCAGCACGTCGGAGCGTCCCCCGAAGGTGCGTTTCCATGCCCCGTCGCCGAGCACCGCGACGCGCGGGCTGCCTGGCTCTTCCTCTCCCGGGAGAAAGGTCCGTCCAAGGGCAGGCTTGACGCCGAGCACCTCGAAGAAGCCGGGTGTTCCCTGGACCGCCTCCACGATTTCCGTCTGCTCGGTCCCCACGAGCGTCATGCCGCGGTTGGTGAAGGCGGCGGTCCGTTCGAAGCTCCGGCTGCGCGCCTGCCAATCCGCGAAATCGGGGTAGGAGGAGACGTCCTCCGTCGTTCCGTTCTCCGTGCTGGTCGCGAAGATCAGCACCAGCCGCGAGGCCTGCGGGAACGGCAGCGGGCGGAGGATGACGGCGTTGACGATGCTGAAGATCGCCGTGTTGGCGCCGATTCCGAGGGCGAGGGTCAGCAGGGCGACGGCGGTGAAGCCCGGGCTCCGGCGGAGCGTGCGCGCCGCGAAGCGCAGATCCCGGATCAGGTTTTCGAGCAGTGGAATGCCGCGACGCTCGCGGCAACGCTCTTCGACCTGTGCCACGCCGCCCAGCTTCAAGAGCGCCTGCCGGCGCGCTTCGGTGGCGCTCATGCCGGCGCGCACGTTGTCGTCGATGTGCATGGCGAGATGGCTCGCCAGCTCGGCCGCGAGCTCCTGGTCCAGGCGATCACGCTGGAACATCGCGGCGAGCCGCAGCAGCGTGGCGCGCAGGCGTCTCATGACGGCGCCTCGCCGGCGGCGAAGAAGCGGGCGATGATCTCGGTCGTCCGCTCCCACTCCTGGGTGGCCTTGAGGAGCTGTTTGCGGCCGGCGCGCGTCAGTGTGTAGTACTTGGCCTTGCGGTTGTTTTCCGAGACGCCCCATTCGGACGCGATGAACCCTTCCTGCTCAAGCTTGAGGAGGGCCGGATACAGCGTGCCGTAGTTGAGCGCCAGCAGGTTGTCGCTCGTCTGCTCGATGCGGCGAGCGAGCCCGTAGCCGTGGAGAGGCCCCAGGGTCTCCAGCGTCTTGAGCACCATCAGGGCCAGCGTGCCTTGCCATACATCCGCTTTCGGAGTCTTCATATGGGATACCCATATCACGGTCTCCTATGGGGAGGCAATAGGAGGAGGCGTCGTGGAGGAGATGATTCCGTGCCAGGCGGTGGGGTACTCTTCCCTTATGACCACGAACCATGACCGCGAGGAAACCGCTGAGCTCCGGCGCGAGGAGGAGCGCGTCGAGGCGCGGAGCGGCGTCTTCAAGAAAGAGCTTGGGCTCGTCGATCTCGCCCTCACCCAGGTGCTGTTCATCGTGGGGCTGCCGTGGATCGGCGTCGCCGCCAAGCAGGGACCGTCGCACGTCGTCCTTTGGCTCCTGGCGATGCTGTTCTTCTATTTTCCCTCGGCGGTGGTGGTGATCCATCTGAACCGCCTGATGCCGCTCGAAGGCGGCCTCTACCAGTGGGCGAAGCTGGGCGGCAACGAGACGCTCGGCTTTCTGGTGGCGTGGAATCTGTGGCTGTTCGCGATTCTCAACACCTCGGAGATCGGCCTCCAGGTGACGCAATACGTGCGCTACGTCGTCGGCCCGAGCGCCGAAGGGCTGACCGGCAACAAATGGTTCATCGGCGCGGTCAACCTGGTGATGATCGGCACGCTGGTCCTGTTGACGACGGTCGGGCTCGGCGTCGGCAAATGGGTCCACAAGGCCGGCGGCGCCCTCATGCTCCTCACCTTCTTTGCGATCATGATTCTTCCCTGGCTCAACCTGGCGCACGGCTCGTTGCCGGCCTACCATCCGCTCGAGACCGAGATGCCGGTGCTGTCGTTGATGACGCTCAATCTGTTTGGCAAGATGGGATTCGGCGCGCTGGGCGGTTTCGAATATGTCGCCATCCATGCCGGAGAATGCCGTGATCCTGTGCGCGCCATGACGCGGTCCGTGGCGCTGGCCGCGCCGGTCATCGCCGGAATGTTCATTCTCGGCACGAGCTCCGTGCTGGCGCTCATTCCGTACCACCAGATCGATCTCATCGCGCCGATTCCGCAGGTGCTGAGCGTGGGCTTTCAGGCGCTCCATCTCGCCCTTCCCATCGCGCCGCTCGCCATCCTGGCCCTGCTCGGCATCCGGATCGCGCAGTCGAGCGTCATGTTCGCCGGCAATACCCGCCTGCCGATGGTCGCCGGCTGGGACCGGCTGCTCCCGGATTGGTTCACCAAGCTGCACCCCCGGTATCGCACGCCGCTCCACTCGATCGTCTTCGTCGGCGCGGCCACTCTCGCGCTCGGGATCATCGGGCTTCTCGGCGTCGGGAAACAGGAGGCTTTTCAGCTCCTGTGGAATGCGTCGGCGGTCTTCTACGCGTTCACCTACCTGGTGATGTTCGGCCTCCCGCTGCTCGGGCTGAGAGGCTTCCGCCCGCGCCCGCCGCTCTGGTTGCGGGCCGCGGCGCTCTCCGGTTTCTTGATGACGGTTCTCTTCGTCGTGTTGGCCATCGTTCCCATCATCGAAGTGGAGAGCCGCCTGCTGTTCGCGGTGAAGATCGCGGGCCTCATCGTAGTGACGAATGTGCTCGGATTTTCGTTCTATCGCGTCGCCGACAGGAGGCGCAGGGATTCACCCGCCACCGCGGGCAAGAATCCCTGAGACGAGCAACGTCGCGCGCTCGACGAATGGGCCGAGATCGCCGTCGTTGGCGAGGACGGCGTCGGCGCCCGCGAGGAGCTGCGCCACGCCCAGGCGCTCCTCGATCGCGTGGAGCGCCAGAGCCTCGTGCCGGCTCGCCGGGTCTCCGGGCCGGCCCCTGCCGAGGGAGCGGCCAGCCCGGACCTCATCGCCGGCGGTGATGGCGATCAGGACCACGCGGTCCGCGAGCTCGCGGGCGGTGAGGAGGTCGGACTCCTCGCGCAGGCAGTCGAGGAGCACGGCCGGCGAGCCGCCGAAGCGGTGCAGGAGATCGGGAGCGAGGACGCGCAGGAAACGTCCCCCGGTCTCCTCGCGGATCTCGTCGCTGACGCGGGCGATGGTCTCCGGGGTGAGCTGCAGGCCGCGCTCGAGCACCCGGCGCCGCACGACCTCGCCGGTGGAGAGGACGGGAAGCGCGAAGCGCCGCGCCATCTCCCGGCAAAAGGTCGTCTTGCCGGCGCCCGAATAGCCGCAGACGCCGAGGATCGTGCTCACCCGCTCGCCTTCGGGAGGGGCTTCAAGAGGTAGGAGTCGAACGACAGGTCGCCGATGCCGATGCGGACCGTCCGTTGCTCCTCGATCCGCAGGACCGCGGCCAACCGCCGGCCGAGGTCGGCGAGGTCGCGGAAGCTCCGCCGCACAGAGAGGATCGTGCCGGCGGCCGTCCGGTAGCGGAGGACGCCCTCCTCTCCTTCGGCGAGGAACGGTCCCGGAGAATAGACGGCGAGCAGCACGAGGCCGTCGGGGGCGACCAGCCGCGCGATCTCGCGCAGGCAGGCGTCGACGTCGGTCAGGTGGTCGAGCACGAAGGAGCAGTGGACGACGTCGAACCCGGCAGGCGCGAGCGGCAGCGGACGCTGGCAGTCGGCGAGCAGGAAGGACGCGGCGGGCACCCGCCGGCGGTGGCGGCGGATCATCTCGACGGCGCAATCGACGCCGGTTTTTTCGTCCGCCGCGACGCCGTCGAGGAAGTTGCCGTCGCCGCAGCCGATGTCGAGCGCGGCACGGAACCGCCGTCCGGCCAGGAGCTCGGCGGTGACCGCCTCCTCGGCGCGCTTGAAGGCGTGCGTGGTGGGATGGCGCTCGCCGTCGCTGTATTCCGCGGCGACCCGGTCGTAGAAGTCGTCCACGGCGAGGAGCGCCCCAGCCCCTCCGCCCGCGTGGCCCAGGCCGACGAGGAGCGCCTCGACCGACGGGTAGATCGCCGCGGCGGCCGTGGCGAGCATGAGGTTCACCGGTCCGACCCGCGGCCCCTGAGTGCGGAAGTCGGTGCGCAGGAGGCGCAGCGGCTTGCCGAGGGCGTGGGCGTAGCCGAGCTCCATCGCGACCCCCGCGTCGACGTCTGCGCCCTCCGCCACGGCCACCACGGAGTCGCAGCTCTCGATGGCGCGCAGATTCCGCCGCGCGATCTCGGCGTTGATCCGCGTCCAGTCGTCCTCCCAGGCCGCGGTCAGCGATGCGTCCCCCGCGTCGCGCCAGGGCCAGTACACCGCGTGGCCGATCCCCTCGATCTCCTTCGCGAGCGCGGCGCCGAAGGTCTGTTCGGCGGCGGTGAAGAGCGCGGTCGCGAGATAGATCAATGGGCAGACCTCCGGCCGGCGACGTACTCGCGCAGCCTTTCCCGGGCCTCCTCGGGACCGGGCACGTTCTCCTGGCAGCCGAGCCGCTCGACCACGAAGGAGCTGGCGACCAGGGCGAGCTCGGCCGCCGCCTTGGCGTCCCCGGAAGCGAGGTACTCGGCGAGGAAGGCGCCGGCGAAAGCGTCTCCGGCGCCAGTCGGGTCCACCTCGGCGCCCGGCCGGCAGGCGGGCAGGGACATCTGCCTCTCTCCTTCGTGCACGGTGCACCCTCCCGAGCCGTGGGTGACGACGTGGAACGCCAGCCGGTAGCCCCGGTTGAGGTCCGCCGAGCCCAGGCCGGTCGTCCGGCGCAGATAGCTCGCTTCGGCGCGGTTGAGGAACAGGGCGTCCGCCGCGTCGAGGAACGGCTGCAGCTCTGCCAGGGGGTAGTGGAAGATCTGTGGGCCGGGCGCGTAGACCTTGAGCTCGCTGGGCAGGCGGGTGAGCAGGTGGAGGTTCATGTCCTGGTGCCCCGAGGTGCAATAGACGCAGCGGGCGCGGCTGCCCTCCGCGATGCGCCGCACGTGCGCGGCGAGCGCTGCATCGGCTGCCGGCGCCGCGGCACGGAAGAAGAAGGTCTGGCTCACGCCGCCGGTATGGAACATGAACGCGCTGGGCGTCGGCCGGTCCGCTTCGATGAGGACGTCCGAGCAGTCGACGCCGCGGCTCTCCAGGAGATCGCGGTGCCCGGCGCGCACGAAATCCTCGCCCGCGGCGCTGACCAGCGCCGCGCCGGTCCGCCAGCGGGCGAAGAACGTCGCGACGTTGGCGCCCCGGCCGCCATAGAAGGTCGCCAGGGAATCGAGGATGGAGGCCGAGCCCGGGAGGGCCGCGGTGTCCGCGGTCCCGATCGTATCGCGGGTGATCTCGCCGAAACAGATCAGCTCGCGCATCACCGCTCCCTCGTCCCGCCCGCGGCCAGGGCGCCGGCCAGCCAGTGCTTGAGGCCGGCGAGCCTGAGCTTGGCGAGCGCCGAGCTCCAGTCCTTGCACTTCGGAGGCGGCCGCAGGCGGCGGCAGGCGGAGCCCGGCATGCGGTCCTGGTAGTAGCGCGCGGCATGGTCGCCCACCTTATTGCCGTCGAAGGCGAGCAGCACCGTCCGTCCCACCGCGAAGCCCGGGATCCACTCGACCCAGCGCCCGATGGTGGCGACGCACGGATGGCCGCACAGGGCGACCGACAGCGCGTCGAAGACCCCCTCGACGAGGAGCAGCGGATCGGCCCGCAGGCCGTCGAGGACCGCGAAGACCCCGCCGGCGTCGCCCACGGTCAGGATCTTCTCCTGGTGTCTCGCGGTCGTCAGGTAGCGGGCGGTGACGGCGACGAGACGACCGTCGCTCTGCCGCATGGCGGCGAGGACCGCCGGACGGCCGTCGAAGCGGGGCGAAAAGCGGATCTCGGCCGCCCGCGCCAGGTCGGGGGGGATCCGCCGTCTCTCCAGATAAGCCGCGCAGCGCGGATCGTCGACGGCGCCCGCCTTCTCCCAGGCCGCCGCCGGGGTCTCGCCGCTCTCCGGCACGACGGTCGGGTCATCCCACAGCTTCTTCATCGGCACCGCTGTCGCCGGCGCAGGTGGAGGAAGACGCGGCTGATGAAGCTCTCCCTCACGAGAGGATCGTTCAGCCGCCCTTCATCCTCGACGGGCAGATGCGGCAGGCGTTCGAGCAGCGCCGCGGCGAACAGGCCGCGGCCTGTCTTGTCGGGAGCGCCGCCCTCCGAAGGGTAAAGCTCGATCTGCTCCATGCCGCAGCTCGGCGAGCCCTTCTTGAGGACATAGCCGTCGAGGTCCGCCGCCGCCAGCTCCTCGACCCGCCGCTCGGCCCAGCGCCGCATGGCCGCCGTGTGGTCGGCGCCGGTCTCCGGGGTGACCAGGCGGATGTTGTCTCGATCCCCCTGGCCGATCCGTACGAGGCGTATGGCCGGCCGGGGTGTGCCGAGGCCGATCTCCACCTCCGGGCAGACGGCGACCCATTCCACGTACGGGCCGAGCACGTCGAGGAGGAACGCATCCCGCTTGTGGCCGCCGTTGTAGCGCACTGCCTCGCCGAGCAGGCAGGAGGAGACGCCGATGCGCGGGCGGGGGGGAGTGGGGATGCGGGCCATGCCTTAAGTGTATCCGGCCGCGGGCCCTCACCCCCGGCCCCTCTCCCAGCTCCCCCCACGCCCCCGCCGGGAGAGGGGCCGGGGGTGAGGGCTCCCGCCTTGCGCCCCCGTTCGCGCATGCGACATCATCGAGGCTTCTCGAAAGGGGAGCCATGAGCCAACGGGAGCGCAAGCAGGGCGAATGCCTGGGCAGCCGGCAGATCTACAGCGGCCGCTCCTTCCGGCTCGACGTCGACCGGGTGCGCCTCCCCAACGGGGTGGAGATGGATTTCGAGATGATCCACCATCCCGGCGCCGCCGCCGTGATCCCCGTGCTGCCGGACCGCAATGTGGTGCTCATCCGCCAGTATCGCTACGCCACCGGCGGCTGGCTGGTGGAGATCCCGGCGGGCAAGCTCAATCCGGGCGAGGCGCCCGAGCACTGCGCGGCCAGGGAGACAGAGGAGGAAGTGGGCTTCCGGCCGGGCCGTCTCATTCCCCTCGGCTGGATCTGGTCGAGCCCCGGCTTCCTCGACGAGAAGATCTGGCTCTATCTGGCCAGCGATCTCCACGAGACCCGGCAGTCGACCGACCACGACGAGGTCCTCGAAGTCGAGCGCATGCCCCTCGCGGAGGCCATCGACAAGGCCGCGCGCGGCGAGATCCACGACGTCAAGTCCGCCTGTGCCCTGTTGCGCGCCGCCTATCATCTGGACGAGCTATGAGGCGACCCCGCCTGGCGTTCGTCGGCCTCGGCTGGATCGGGGCGATGCGGCTGGAGGCGGCGGCCGGGGCGGGCGGCGCCGAGGTGGTGGCCCTGTGCGACGTGAGCCCCAGTCGGCTCGAGTCCACGGCGCGCAGCCATTCGGGCGCAGCCTGCTTCCAGGAGATGGACGAGCTGCTGGCGCGGGCGGCCGACCTACGCCTCGACGGCGTGGTCATCGCGACGCCCAACGCCCTGCACGGTCCGCAGAGCCTGGCGGCCCTCGAGCGCGGTCTCGCCGTCTTTTGCCAGGCGCCGCTGGCGCTCGACGCCGCGCAGGCGCGGGCGATGGTCGGCGCCGCGCGGCAGGCCGGACGCCGGCTGGGCGTCGACGACTCCTACCGCTTCACCGAGGGGTCGCGGCGGCTGCGCGAGCTGATCGCCGGCGGCTCGCTCGGCCGGGTCTTCTCGGTCGACACCGTCTTCCACAATGCCTACGGCCCGGACAAGCCGTGGTGCTTCGATCCCGCGCTGGCCGGCGGCGGCGCGCTCATGGACCAGGGCGTCCACCTCATCGATCTGGCCCTGTGGCTGCTCGGCGATCCGGAGGTCAAGAGCGTGGAAGGTGGCACCTTCCGGGCGGGAGAGGCGCAGCGCGGGGTGACGGTGGACGACTTCGCGACGGCGCGCCTCGAGCTGGCGGGGGGAGCGGTGGTGGCTCTGGCGGTGAGCTGGAACGCCCACGTCGGCCAGGATTGTGTCATCCGCACGGCCGTCTTCGGCACCGCCGGCGGCGCCGACCTCCGCAACGTCGGCGGCAGCTTCTACGACTTCGAGCTGGCCTGTTTCGACGGCCGTGCCACCACCATCGAGACCCGCGAGTCGCGCGACTGGATGGGCAAGGCGATCCTCCACTGGGTGGACCGTCTGGCCGCAGATCCCGGTTTCGATCCCGAGGTGGAGAGGAGCGTGGCGGTGAGCGTGGTGGTGGACGCGATCTACGGCACTACCCCTCGCGGAGGAACAGGTACTCCTGGATCCCGTGCCGCAGCAGGAACGAGCGGTCGACCTGGAAGCCGCGCAGGAGATCGTTGAACTCAGCGGGCACGAAGCGCGGGCCGGGCCGTTCGACCAGCGTCAGCCGCTCGTAGACCAGTTGGTCCTCGTCCCGGTCGTGGAAACGGAAGCGGATGGGCTGTGCCGGGATGGTCTTGTGGATGGAGCTCAACGCGAAGAGCAGCGCCCCCGGCCGGCAGAAGCGGCGGAGCCGTTCGGCGAGGAGGGCGAGCTCTTTGCGGTCGAGGTAGTTGAAGAGGTCCCAGGCGAGCACGAGGTCGAATTGCGTCCCCTCGGGCGGCGCCAGGAACTGGGCGAAGAAATCCGGCCCCAGGCTGCGCGCCGCGCCCTCCTGGGAGCGCGAGGCGTAGAGGTCCTCGATGTACAGCTTGCAACTGAACTCGGAGAGGCGCTCGACGTTGCCGCCGATCGCCGGTCCGAGGTCGAGGACGTTCAGCCGGTGGCCGCGGGCCAGCGTCGAGAACACGGCCGGCAGAGCGAGCGAGCGGTGGATCTCCGGGCCCTCCTCGGCGACGCCGGAGCGGGCCGCCGAGCCCCTGACTGCCGTGTCCTTGCGCGGGCCGGCCCCGCGCAGGGCGGAAAGCCAGCTCATCCGGCCTGGGCCGATCGGATCAAGCCCGCCGGGACTTCGGCTGCCGTGCCGGGCTCTGTCGCGGGAGCGGCGATCCGGCTCGGCACCGGCGCTGGAGCACCGGCGAGATGCCGCTCCTTCGGCTCCATGTCGATGGTCCCCTTGAACCGGGAGCCGTCCTCGAGCACCACGCGCGGCGCCGTGATGTTGCCGCGGATGGCCCCGGACTGCCGGAGGACCGCCTGCTCCTGGGCGAAGACGTTGCCGTCCACCTCGCCCTCGATGCTCACCACCCGCCCGAAGACGTCGGCCTTGACCTTGCCGTTGCGGCCCACGGTCACGTTGTTCTGCTTGAGGTCGACCTTCCCTTCCACCCGGCCCTCGATCACCAGGTCCTCGTCGCCGGTCAGGTCGCCCTTGATGAAGATGGAGGGGCCGATGGTCGCCCGGTCGCCGGACCGGCGCGGCGGCTCTGGAGCGGTAGGGGTCGAAGTGGAGGCGGGGGTGGGGCGGGGCGCGGCCGGAGCCGGCTCGGCCGGGTGGTGGCCGGGGGGATCGTCTCTCTTCCATACTGCCATGGTGTGCTTCTCCTTGGTGTCAGTGCATGCAGGGTATGGTCGGCGGAGGCGGAAGTCAAGAATAAAATAGCTGGACGGCTATAAATCAAACCAGGCGGGCGTTCAAAAGGATTTCGACGCCGGCGAGGGCCTGGGAGACGGGGCACCCTTCCTTGGCCTTCTTGGCGTGCTCCTGGAACGCCGCCGCGTCGAGGCCCGGCACCTGCGACTCGTTGTCGAGCTCGATGCGGGTGATCTTGAAGCCCTCGCCCACCTTCTCCAGATGGACCTTGGCGGAGGTCGCGACGCGCTGCGGATTGTGGCCGGCGCGGCCGAGACCGGCGGCGAGGGCCATGGAGAAGCAGCCGGCGTGGGCGGCTCCGATCAGCTCCTCCGGATTGGTGCCTTTCGCCTCCTCGAAGCGGGAACCGAACGAGTAGGAGCCCGTGTACGCGCCGCTCCCCAGCGCGACCGTCCCGTGACCTTCCTTGAGACTCCCTTCCCACACAGCATTGGCTTTGCGTACCGGCATGTAAGCTCCTCTCGTGTCCCTTGCGTCCTTGTCGTCCTTGTCGTCCTCCGCCTCCCCCATCGCAACTGGATCGTAGCACGGCACCTCGCATAGAGTCGTTCCATGAGCGACGTGATCCTCGCCGGCGACGTCGGGGGGACGAAGACCAACGTCGGCCTCTTCGAGGTGGTCGACGGCGTGCCGCGGCTGGGCCGTACGGAGACCTTCCACAGCGCGGAGTTTTCGGGGCTCGCCGCCGTGGTGGCCGCCTTCCTGGCGCCGGAGGCCGGGCGCGAGGTCAAGGCGGCCTGCTTCGGCATCGCCGGCCCCGTCCTCGACAACAAGGTGACGACGCCCAATCTGGCGTGGCAGATCGACGGCGCCCGCGTGGCTGCCGAGGCGAAGCTGCCGCAGGTGGTGCTGATCAACGATCTCGTGGCCACCGCGGAGGGGATCCCGCTCCTCGCGGAAGGCGAGACCGTCGTGCTGCAGGCCGGCGTGGCCGAGCCGCCGGGCCACGAGGGCAACCGGGCGCTGGTGGCCGCGGGCACCGGGCTGGGCATGGCCCTGCTGCCGCGCATCGGTGCCGCCTGGGTACCCGTCCCCTCGGAGGGAGGACACGCCGACTTCGCCCCCCGCAACGAGGACGAGATCGGGCTCCTGCGCTACCTGCGCGAGCGCTACGGCCGGGTGAGCGTCGAGCGGGTGCTCTCCGGGCCGGGCCTGTCCAACATCTACACGTTTCTGCGCGACATCCGTCACGCGGCGGAGAGCCCGGAGGTGCGCGACGCCCTGGCCCGCGGTGACGACCCGGCGCGCGTGATCGGCGAGCACGGGCTGGGCTCCGATCCGCTGTGCTCCAAGGCGCTCGCCCTGTTCGCCGCCGTCTATGGCGCTGTGGCCGGCAACGTCGCCCTGACCGGCACGGCCACCAACGGCGTCTGGCTCGGCGGCGGTATCGCGCCGAAGATCCTGCCGCGGCTCACCGACGGCCTCTTCGTCCAGACCTTCGTGGCGAAAGGGCGCTTCGTTCCCTTCCTGGAACGGGTCCCCGTGCGGGTCATCCTGAACCAGCGCACCGCGATGCTGGGAGCCGCGCGGCGGGCCGCCTCCCTTCTCTGAACCGCTGGAGGAACGCCGTTTTGACCGGGCGGAGCGGGAGAGGCACGCCAGGTTTGCGCCCATCGTCATCGAAAAGCGGCATAAAGCCGCTTCCCGGCGACGTTCGGGAGGCTGGCATCCCCACTGCATCGACGGAAGACACGGAGATGGAGAATGACCTCCAATCGTCGAAAGGAGTGCTTCAACGATGCGTAAGATTCCCGTTTGGGTTCTGAGTCTCGTCGCGGTTCTCGCGGTGGCCAGCCTGGCCATGGCGGCCGCGGCGCCTGCAGTCGCTTCGGCTATGACGAAGGGCACGATCAGCGCGGTCGATGCCTCGGGCATGAGCTTCACCGTCAAGAGCAAGGCCGGCGAGTCGACCTTCAAGCTGGCGGACAAGGCCGTGCTCAAGGCCGGCTCGAAGACCATCGGCTTCGGCGACCTCAAGACCGGCGACTGGGTCCAGGTCTGGTTCACGACCTCCGGCAGCGACAAGCAGGCCACGCAGGTGACGGTGCTCGGCGAGGCGAAGCCGAAGGCCGGCAAGTAACCCCGACTCGTCCTTCCCGTTTTTCTCTTTCAGTTTCTTGCGTGTGGTTGGCGGTACGGAGAGGCCCCTCTCCGTACCGCCATGTCTTTTGGGTCAGCCCTTCAGGTTCTTCTTGAGGAACGCCGTCGTCCGCCGCCAGGCGTCGTCGGCGTCCTTGGCGTTGTAGTTGCCGCCCGAGGGGTTGGCAAAAGCGTGATCCGCGTCGTCGTAGATGTGGAATTCGGCGTCCTTGCCCAACTCTTTGAGGTCCTTCTCGAGCCCGCGCGCCGACGCCACGGGGATCGCCTGGTCCTTGGCGCCGTAGAGACCCAGGATCGGCATCTTGAGAGTGGCGAGCTTCGCCTTGTCGGTCTCGGGGTGGCCGTAGTAGATGACCGTGGCCTTGATCTTGTCGGGGAGCAGGAGGGCGGTCTGCAGCGACCAGCCGCCGCCGAAGCACCAGCCGATGACGCCGATCTTCGGCGCCTTCTCCTTGGTCTCCAGGAAGCCATAGGCTTGCTTGAGGTTGTCGAGGGCTGCCGCGGTATCCTGCATGGCGGCGCCCATCAGCTCCTTCGCCTTGTCCGGCGTCTCGGCGTGCTGGCCGCCGTAAAGGTCGACGGCGAGCGCCGTGTACCCCTCGCCGGCCAGGCGCTTCGCCATGCCGCGGATGTTGTCGTTCAGGCCCCACCACTCGTGGATCACGATCAGGCCGGGCAGCGGTCCTTTCGAGGCTTTGGGTCGGGCGAGGTAGCCGCGCACCGGCTTGCCGGCGACCGTGGCGTAGACGACCTCCTCGCCGGTGACCTCCTGTGCCGGAGCCGCGGCGGCGGCGGTGGTCGCCGTTGGCTTGTCGTGCTTGTGCTGCTCGGCCATTGCCGCCGTCGGATCCATGGCGCTCCTCTCGTCGGCCCAGATCGCCGCCGGCGCGAGAGAGAGGGCGAGGACGGCGAGGGACAGGGTCAGTTTCCGCATCGGGGACCTCCTTCCAGTGTCGGGCTGATTGTAATCCGCGCGGCGGGCCGCGTCGCGCCTTCCGCGGGAAGGCTCACCTGTTCCGCGGAACGCGTGACCCAATCCGCGGAACGCATGACCCAATCCACGGAATGGGTGACCCAACCACGGAACGGGTCACGCAATCCACGGAATGGGTGACCCAAACCACGGAATGAGTGACCCAAGGAATGAGTGACCCAATCCACGGAATGGGTCACGCAATCCGCGGAATGGGTCACGCAAACAGTCCAACGGCGGAAGAGAACGCCACTCGGATCGCGCCAAAATGGCGCACCCGCCGAGTGCCCCCGGTTCGCGAGCGCAGCGACTCAGACCAACGGCGCGACCTTGACGCACCTGGAGGCTCTGCTACATGATTGTTGCAATGACTTTCATGGTGAAGCAAGCGATGCGCAGAGTCATCCATACGCTCGCCTGGTCCTGGCTCGTTGTGGTTTTCGCCGCGACGGCCGCTGCGGAAGACAGCTACTACACGTTGCAACCCTGCCGCGTGTTGGACACTCGCAGTCCCAACATCCCGGTGCCAACCAATACGCCCATCATCTTCGGCGTGGCCGGCCTCTGCGGTGTCCCTGCCGAAGCGACCAGTGTGTCCGTCAATGCGACGCTCTTGCCGCAGAACGGCATCAGCGTCGATCTCGGCGCCTTTCCCGGCGACCTCTACGCCATGCCTCCCACCAACAACGTCGTCTCGGGTACCCCTCAGCGCACCATTATCGCGGGCAGCGCCATCCTGCCGCTCTCCACGGACGGCCGGGGGACGATCGCGGTCCTGGCCAATTCGGCGTCAACCGGCACGACTCACCTGATCCTCGACGCGAACGGCTATTTCAAGCCAGCCACCTTTCCGTCCGGGTGGCCCGGCCCCGGGGACGACGACCCAGGAACGACCGACGACTTGACGAGCGAGACCTATACCGACACCTTGGGCCAAGACACAATGGGCCTCTCACCCCAGGCGCTCGTCCCAGGGCAGGGAGGGGCGAACGGGCACTACTTCGTCTCCTCCGGCCAGCCCGTCCCCGCTCATCGGAGTCTCGGCCGACAACGCTTGCCATTTCAACAAAACCAGTGAAGGCCAGTGCACCTACACCAACACCGGCACCGCGTTGAAGCCAAGCAGCACCTACTACAAGTCGGTCATCAATGACGCCGTGGCCGCCGGTCTGAACGTCATCCGACTTTGGGTCGATATCGCAGGCCTGCCGATGACCTCGCCCTGCAGGGTCGACCCCGACTCCGATCCGAACGACCAGCCCTTCGAATACGACGGTACCAACCCGCAAAGCGACGGCCTTGGCAGCTGGCACCTCGACGTCAGGAACGTCGACTACTTTAATCGTTTGAAGGAAGTCATTCAATACGCCACGAGCCCGCCCAACAACATGTTCGTCGAAGTGACGCTCTTCGCGCCGCAGGAGGGCCAACTGCAGCTTGGCCCCTGGTCCCACGCTCATGCCTTCCGCAGCGACAGCAGCACGGCGCTGACGGGCTTCAGCGACACCGCACAGTTCGTGAATAAAGACTCGGCGCAATACTTGGCGATGAAGCCCTATGTCTTCAATGTGGTGCACTGGACGGTGGACGCGCTTTCCTCGTTTCCCACTGTCTACTACGAGGTCGCCAACGAGCCCGAGTACGTCCAGCCCTCGGCGGCTCCCGCCTGCCCCGGCTGGGCTGCGAAATCCACCACGGATCCCGCCACGGTCGCGGCCTGGCAAAATGAGATCGCGGTCGAGCTCAAGAGCTATATCGCGAGCAAGGGAGTGACCCAGCAGGTCGCCGTCGAGCCGTTGACGACCACCGCCGCGGCGCCGTTCCGCTCGGCCAGCCTCCCGCCGCCGGATGACGCCTTTACGGGCGTGGGTCAGGATAGCGCGAACGCAAGCATCATCAATAGCCACTACGCCAATTTGAGTCCGAAGCCTGGGACAGGCGGCAACCTTGGCCACGGCCTCGGTGCCATTCACTTAGCTCGCGAATGGTACAGTCAACAGAAAATCCTGGGATTCAACGAGACGAAAATCGTCGCGGACGGCTGCGGCGGGAAGCCGAATTTCATCCAATCCGTGGATGAGGGCCGGGCCGAGGCTTGGGAGTTCATGGTGGATCAGGGCGGAATCTACAACCAGTTTGGGTATCGTTGTGGTGCGGTGTCATGTCCCGCCGCCCCGGCTGCGCCATCCAATGCTCGCTACTGTGAAACGCGGAGACAGATGGGCGTGCTCCGGAGCTTCCTTGCGAGCACGGCGGTGAGGATCGGCACCAACATGAAGACATCCCTGACGAACTGCAGCGCCACGATCCACTCTCCGTGCTGGATCAACATCGAGTCATATCCCATACTGCCGATCCCGCCCAACACAGTCTTTAAGTTCTGGGCTGCGGTCGAACCCACTGCAGCCGCGGGGACCAAGCGCTGGCTCCTCTACATTCATCATAGCAAGGATCGGGGCCTGGCGTTCGATGGCTATCGAGCCGAAATCATTACTCAGCCAGGCGCTCAATATCAAGAGGGAGGCCCGGCGCATCCCCTTTCCGTCTGCCTCGGCACCACGCCTGGAGATTACCAAGTCCGGTGGATCAATCCGGCGACTGCCTGGAAGAATGGAGCAGTGAACGCGAACCCGGTCCAGGCCATTCATTGGGCAGGTAGCGCGAGCTGCACCCCAGGAGGCCAAAACGCCGTAACGCTGGCGGCTTCCCCCAAGTACGCCTACGACATCGCACTGCTGATTTCGCCGTGAGCTCCCAAGCCGATGAGTTGCAGCAAGGAGGCGATCATGGTTAGAAGGCTCTTGATTCTTGGCTTGCTCCTGTGTGCCCACCCGACCTGGGGCGCGGCAGCGGAGCGCACTTCTCCGTTGAGCGCGACGGAAGTGAAGTGCTCGGCTCGGCAACTCGCGCGAGTCCAACGCCGCTTGACCTCGGTGGGTGCAGGATTAATCACCATCAACATGGGCAACAACGCGCTCTGGAATCTGCCCGACGGTCAATTCACCGGCCTCGTTCGTCTCCTGGATCCCGGAAACAGCCGTTATCTTGACTTTCTTGAGGGCAAAGAGCACTTTGCCGAGGCCGACCTCGCGTTCGACCTCATCTTCAAAACCAAGACGAGCCTCCTGGACCCCCATCGGCCCAGCTTGCGGCAGGCGACGTTGGTTCGGCGGGACCTCGGCACGAATCTGGTCGTCGATCATGCCATTGACAACTCTGGGGGCAGCCAAGGGTGTTGCTTCAGCGATGACGTGATTTGCTCGCCAGACCTGACCTGTCCGATGATTCTCAATTTCGATCTTGCGGCCGTGCCTGGTGATTCGGTGCATCCCACAGTTCCCTTGTTGATCAATGATGCCGCGGCGGCGACGCCCGAGTTCACCGGCCCGCTGGCTCGCCTCCTGCCGTCCGCCTCGGGCGCGGGCCCAGGGATTGTCGCCGACCGCCTGGATCAGTCGTGCGGCGGCAGGCTCACCGACTTCGACGCCCATGTCTTCGAGATCTTGGCGCGCACGATCGTCCCTTCGAACTGCTATATACCGGCACCGTCCGATTGCGCAAACGTCGGAGCTGGCCTTGAAGCCTTCAACCTAACGATCTTCCGTGGCACCGATCCGCACGTCTATCGCGTGGACATCTACTTCGTACAGTACTCCTGCATCGGAGACGATTGCTACTCCACGGGCGGCCCGATCGCTCTGGAGCTCCACGTGAACTGGGACGCGCAAGGGCGCCTCACGACCGGTGACGTGGATGTGCTGCCGGCGTGTCGAGGTGGCGAAACGACGGACTGTTCGAATCCGCTGGTATTGGACGGGCTGGCGGGCATCTTCCTGGTACCGCCAATCTTCGCGGGCCACGAGGAGGAGCTGCCGGCGGCGTTCCACGGTGCGCCCTATCTCAACCCTACCAGCGACCGTTCGCGGCAGGTCCTGCACGCCAAGATCAACTGGATGACGTTGCTCAAGAACACGGCTCTCAACCAACCGTAAGGGGGGCAAGACTCTCGGATCGGAGGCCCTGGCTACGCCAGAGCCTCTAATTCGGTTTAGTAAATGGCGTGCGCTTCCAGCTCAGAAGCTGACCTGGAGGCGCGCCAGCACCTTGTTTTCCTGGCGCGGCCTGCCGGCCGCGTCGACGCGCAGGTAGTCGAGCATCAGCTTGAGATCGTGACCCTTGATGTAGTAGTTGAGCCCAAGCGTGCCAGTGCTCGTCTGATCTCGTGCTGTATCACGATCGGGATCGAAGGTCTCGTATTTGGCGACGACCTGGAGCTTCTTGGGGACGGCGAAGAGGGAGGCCTGGACGTACCAGCCGCCGCTGTCGAGCTGCGCCCGCGGGCGGTTCGAGTCCGGCTCCCAGCGCACTTGCAGGGCTTCGACCCACAGCTCGAACGGCCCCGCCAGGATCTCGCTGTCCAGGCCGACTCCCCGGCGCTTGCCGGTGAAGAGGTTGTCGCGGTCGGCGGTGGCCGGCGTCGAATCGAAGCGGAATTCGGACGGCTGCGCGAGGGCGGTGTCCTGGCTGGTGAAGCCGTTGGCCCCCACCGACCAGGTCATCGCTCCGTCGCCGCTGCCGTGCTGCCAGGGGATGCCGGAGAGGCGTCCGACCCAGGTGAATGTGTTGTTATCGTTGAAGTTGTTGTTGACGCTGTTGCCGTTGAACGCCCCAAGCGCGTAGCTCACCCGCTTGTCGGCCAGATCGCCGCCCACCTGAGCGCCGATCTGGCGGCTCAGGGTGAGGCGGTCGTTGACCATCGAACGCTCGATGGTGAGCAGGCGGGGATCGCCGTAGAGCTGCTCGAAGCCGAACGGGGTCTTGAACTGGCCGGCCCGCACGTTCGCCGCCGGGAAGCGGTTCCAGTTGATGTAGCCGTCCGTCATCTGGGCGCGCAGGCCGGTGGTGTTCGCGAGGCTCCCCGCCAGGTCGAGCTCGAGGCGGAAATCGAAGTCCTCCAGAAAGCGGCCGGTAGCATTGAGCCGGGCACGGCGCAGATAGAAGCGGTCGTTACCGTCGGTGAACCGCGCATCTCCCCGGTCCCCGAAGTCGGCTTGCACCTGGAGCAAGCCGCCGAGGGTGAGCGTCGCCTCTTTGCCCGCCGGCTTGACGACCAACAAACCGCCGCCCTCCTGCGCAGCCGTGGCGGTGCTGAGCAGGAGCCCGGACAGGAGCAACGTTGAGATGCGACAGGCGCCACGAAGCATTGGCATGCAGATCCCTCCTTCGGAAGAGCCACCCGGCGAGTCGTATACCCGGCGAGGCCGCTACGGTATACTAGCCGACGCGAAATCGCTGGTGAGGAGTCCCGGCATGCAGCAGATCCCGGATCAGACCGATTGGCAGTGGCTGGAGGGCACATATTGGATTGTGCCTCCGGAAAACCTGACGGCTCTACGGCTCGACCCTGCCGGCAACGCTCTCGCCTGGGTCGTCGACCAGACGGTCTGGAACATCACAAGGTACCGGAACGGCTACTTCTGGGGGGTCTCGGCGACGCTGATCCGGGATTCCAGAGAGGAGATCCCCCAACGCGGCCCAGGCTCGCAGCCGGTCGGCTTTGCCATGCTCGGCAGCATCACTCCCGAGGGCCGGGTGTATCTGAGCTTCGTCCCCAGCGTCGCGTCGTCCTCCCGTTCGGTCACGATCGGCATCGGGCGCGCCGTCCCGCATCAGGACACCTGGAGCCTGGAGATGCAGATGTCCTCCGGGACCTCGGAGCTGACTGCTCACTGGGCCTACATGGTCCGTGTCCAGCCGGGTGATCCGAGCTGGGACTCTCTGCCGGGAATCGGGCTTTCAGTGCCCCAGATGCTTACAGGGTTGGAGCCTCCGCACATGAAACCTGCCTAGCGAGAAAGGAGCGTTGCCGTGAAAGCCGTTGCCGGTTGGATCTTTGTCCTTGTCTTTCTCCCCTTGATGGCAGCGGCCCAGGGGCCACCGTTCAAAAAGACCGAGCAGCACGCGCCGTGCCGGGACTACGATCCGCTGCGCAAGCCCCTGTTCGGCGAGACCCACTCGCACACCGCCTACTCCTTCGACGCCGTCTCCATCGGCACGGTCGACCGCCCTCGCGACGCGTACCGCTACGCCCAGGGGGGCGCGGTCTATGTCGTGGACGCGGCCGGCAATCCGACGATCTGCGCGCAGCAACCCCGGCCGGTGGACTTCGCCGTGATCACCGACCACGCGGAGTTCTTCGGCGAGCTCCACATCTGCACCACCAAGGGGGCGCCGGGATACGACTCGCCGCAGTGCGCGCTCTTCCGCAAGTCGCCGGCCGCGACGAGCAAGCCGTGGGGAAACGATGCCATCGCCGATCCTCCGACGCCGCCCGCCTTCTGCGGTCCGGACAACGGCAACTGCCACGCCCAGTCGCTGAGCCTCTGGCAGGACATCCAGGACGCGGCAGAGGAGGCCTACGATCGCAGCCCGGCCTGCCGCTTCACCTCTTTCGTCGGTTACGAGTGGACCGCGATGCCGGACAACGCCAACCTGCATCGCAACGTCATCTTCCGCAACGCCAAGGTCCCGAAGCTGCCGATCAGCAACTTCGACACCGGCAACGACCCGCGGGTCCTCTGGACGCGGCTGCAGAAGGAGTGCCTCGACGCCGGCGATGGATGCGACGTCCTCACCATCCCGCACAACGGCAACCTGAGCAAAGGCCAGCTCTACGTGGTCCAGGAGAACACCGCCGCCTACGCGCGCCTGCGCTCGTTCTGGGAGCCCCTGTCCGAGATCCATCAGGGCAAGGGGAATTCCGAATGCCGGACCGGCGTCGGCACCGACGATCCCGAGTGCGGCTTCGAGCAGCTCAAGGCTCAAGACCTCGGCTTCGCCACCACCGGCACGGCGACCACTGGCGAGCGGTTCGCTCGCAATGCCTTCCTGCGCAATGTGCTGAAGGAAGGCCTCGCCAAAGAGGCCAAGCTCGGGGCCAACCCGTTCAAGCTCGGCTTCGTGGGAGGCACCGACAGCCACAACGCCACTCCGGGCGGCACCGACGAGGTGAATTTCGTGGGCCTCCATGGCACGACGAGCGCCGGTCCCGAAGGCCTCCTCAACCAGGTCGCCTTCAACGCCGGGGCCTTGGCCGTGGTGTGGGCCGAGGAGAACTCGCGCGACGCCATCTTCGAGGCCATGCGACGGCGCGAGACCTACGCCACCAGCGGCACGCGTCCCATCGTCCGCTTTTTCGCCGGCTGGGACCTGCCGCGGGACCTCTGCGGCAAGACCGACTTCGCCCGGGTGGGCTACGAGCAGGGCGTCCCCATGGGCGCGGACCTGAAGCCGCGCCCTGCCGGCGCCTCCGGCAGCCCCCGCTTCGCGGTGATGGCCATGAAGGATCCGGGCAGCGAAGGCGGCAGCGACGCCTTTGCCAATGTCTGCACCGTCCACCACGCGGCGGCGAAGCTGCAGCGCATCGAGATCGTCAAGGGCTGGCTCGACGCTCAGGGAGTGCCGCAGGAAAAGGTGGTCACGGTGGCGGGGGGCGCCGATGCCGCCGCCGGCGTGGACCCGGTCACCTGCGCTCCCGTGGGCCCCGGCCACAACTCGCTCTGCAGCGTCTGGGAGGACCCGGAGTGGAATCCCGCCCAGCCGGCCTTCTATTACGCCCGGGTGCTCGAGAATCCGACCTGCCGCTGGAGCACCTACACCTGCAAGCAGATCGGCCTCGACCCCTTCGACCGCGAGAAGTGCGTGCAGCAGCTCGCGAAGTTCTCGCGGGAGGTCCCCCCGGCGACTCCAGCGGTGCCCAACCCCCAATCGCCCTCCGAGCTGTTCAAGCCCTGCTGCACCATGGTGCCGGGCCCGGTCGTGCGGCCGACCGAGATCCCGCGCGTGGCGCAGCAACGGGCCTGGACCTCTCCGGTCTGGTACCGGCCGCAGGGCGGCGGCCGGGAGTAAATGCGAGGCCTCGCGCGGAGCCCCGCTCTGCACTTCCTGGTGCTGGGCGGGATCCTCTACCTCTTGCGGGCCGGCTTGGCTCTGCCACCGGCGGCGTCCCGTCCGGTCGCTGCTGCCATCCAGGCCAGCCGTCCCGCCCAGTCCGCGGCACCGGCGGCCGGCCCCCGGCTGGTGACGATCTCGGCCCCGCAGGTCGAGCGCCTGCGGGAGGCTTGGAGGAGGAGCCGGAGAAGGCTCCCCTCGGCCGCCGAGGAGGCCCGCCTGATCGCGGGCCTTGCCGACGACGAGATGCTCTACCGCGAGGCGCTGGCGCGGGGGCTCGACCGCGCGCAACCGGTGCGCCAGCGGCTGATCCAGAACATGCGGTTCCTGCGGATCGACGAGGGCGGCGGCGGCCGCGACCTCTACGCGCAAGCGGTGGAGATCGGCTTCGACCGCACCGACCCGGTGGTGCGGCGGTTCCTCGTGGAGCAGATGCGGCTCCTGGTCCGAGCGGGAGACCGGCCCGACGTGTTCACCGACGCGGAGCTGGAGGATTCTCTGCGCCGCAACGCGGAGCGGTTCTCGCTGCCCGCATTCGTGCGCATCAGCCACGTCTTTCTGGACGCGGACCGGCGGGGGGAGGCGCTGGAGCAGGACGCCCGCCGGCTCCTGGCGCGGCTGCGCGCCGGCCGAGTCTCTCCGGACACGGCCCCGGAGCTCGGAGATCCCTTCCTCCCCGGCCACCACCCCGCGCTCGCCTCGCGCAGCGAGCTGGCGAAGATCTACGGCCCCGACTTCGCGACAGCGGTGATGCGCCTCCCGGCTGGGGTCTGGTCCGGGCCGGTGCGCTCGGCCTACGGCCTGCATCTGGTCTGGGTCCACGAGAGCCTTCCGGGCGAGCCGCCGCAGCTTGCCGACGTCCGCGGCCGTCTGACCCTCGAGCTCGCCCACGAGCGGCAGGAGGCGCGGCTCGCGGCCTATTTGCGCGATCTGCGGCGGCGCTACGAGGTGCGAGTCGAGCTGCCAACGGCGTCCGCGGCGACCCCGCGGGAGGCCTCGCGATGAGGCCCCAGGCGCCTCGGCTTCGCAGTGCCGCCCTCGGCGCGCTTCTGCTCCTGCTGGGGTCGGGCCTGGCGGCGGCCCACCCGCTCGCCCCGTCGCTGTTGGACCTGAGAGAGAAGGCTCCGGGCCGCATCGCGATCCTCTGGAGGAGGCCGCAGCTCATGCCGGTCGGAGCCGACCCGGAGCCCGTCCTGCCCGCCCACTGTCGCGCGGTCGCGCCGCCGGTCGAGGTCCCCGAGGGAGATGCCCTGGTCACCCGCTGGACGGTCGACTGCGGCCGTGCCGGCCTGACCGGCGAGACGGTCGCGGTGAGCGGACTGGCGGCAGCCGGCTCGGATGTCCTTCTCCGCGTCAGCTTGGCGGACGGCCGGAGCCTGCGGGCGGTTCTGCGCCCCGACGCGCCGTCCTTCATCCTGCCGGCGGCGCAGAGCCCGGCCGGCGTGGCGGCCGGCTATCTGGCGCTGGGGATCGAGCACCTGCTGACAGGTTGGGACCACCTCGCATTCGTGCTCGGCCTCGTCCTCCTGGTGGGGAGCCGGCGCCGGCTCCTGGGCACCATCACGGCCTTCACGCTCGGGCACAGCGTGACTCTCTCGCTCGCCGCGCTGGGGTTCGTCCGCCTGCCGCCGGCGCCGATCGAGGCCGCGATCGCGCTGAGCATCCTCGTCCTGGCCGTGGAGCTGGCGCGGGACCGTCCCACCGTGCTCGGCCGCCGGCCGTGGCTCATGGCGGCGGGTTTCGGTCTCCTCCATGGGCTGGGCTTTGCGGGAGCGCTCGCCCAGGTGGGACTACCGGTCCGGGAGATCCCGCTCGCCCTGCTTGCGTTCAATCTCGGGATCGAGATCGGGCAGATTGCCTTCGTTCTCGCCATCCTCGGCCTCGGCCTCGCGCTGCGCCCGCTCCTGCAAAGGCTTCCCGCCTGGAGCGCCGCCGTGCCGACCTACGTCATCGGCACGCTCGCGGCCTTCTGGATGTTCGAGCGGCTGGCTGGGCTGTGAGCCGGCGGCGTTGGTGTTCTCGCTTCACAATGCTACGGCCTGCGGCGATCTGTACCGGGAGGCAGAGGCCATGAAGCGCTTGTGTCACTGGACCCCGAGGTCGCGATCATCGAGAGGCTCGAGGCGGACGCGCTCTTTGAAAAGCTCATCGCGGGCCGAGACTTTGCGACGTGGTCTTGGAGGGTCGAGCACGACGAGAGCTTGTAGACCTGGGGCGTGGCCTGGGTCACGTTGGGGCGGGAGACAGCCGAGCTTCTCGGCCTGAAGTGAAGTGAAGCATGCATCTTGACGTGGGCACACGGTGTCCATATCGTCACGATTCAGCACCAACAAAAAGGAGGCTCCACGTGAGTCGCCGGCTATGACCAAGAACTCTGACGTTCGCATATCAACAGAGCGGATTCGTGCTCGTGGGGTCGGGCGCCTTGCGCAGGCGGTGCCACTAGCGCTCGACACGTGTGCTCGTGGCGAGCACACGTTAGTCTGGTACGAGCTTGAGTACTCATCATTCCAGAACCCGTTGCCTCGCCTTGCCTTGGGAATGGCCGACGAGTCAGAACTGTCCAATTCGACGCTGGCTGGATTGTCGGAAGTCACGATAGCGGATCGTGACCGCCCAATCCGCTTGGCGGCACGTAGACTGCGTGCTTGCAATGCTTCCGACCAGGAGGTGGAGTTTTTCCCTGGCATTGTTGATTCTATCGCCGTCTGGCATGCTGACTGCTCGGAGGCCGACCACACGCTCTCCGCCGACTTGAGCTCAAGCGGGATACTCGAATCGCAACATCACAGAGTCTTCAGCTATAGGGGAACCGTAGAGCCCAGCGTCGTGCCAGGACCGTTCCCAGGGCTCTCGTGGCGGGGTCGCAACGGCCAATTGTTTTCGCTGCAGCTCGATTTCAGGCCTTCTCGTGGATCTGGCGAAGGTGGCGTGCAAGCGGACGTCTTGTTAGAGCGTCCCCGCGTTCTTTGCAGGCTCCGAGCTCCCTCATCTTCTGACCATGCGGGACTCCTCGACGAACTCGAGCACGAACTGGAGGATGTGTTACCACTCTTCTCCCTGCTTTCGCGACGCCCGATTTGGTGGCGCAGGCTTCTAATCGAATCTTTCGCTGCAGGCAAGCGGTCTGAAGAGTGGAGCTCTTTTCGGCTCTACGGCGGCGAACCGAAGCATTCAGTCGAGACCCTGCCGTACTGGCGACTCGTCCATGCCCGGCACTTAGCAGAGCACAACGCCTTCGAGCAACTAGTAGCGTCGCTGCGCTCTGCGCGCGAGCGCGATTCGTTACTGCGAGCTGCTCAGCTCCTAACAGCTTCGTATGTCGAGCAGAGTTGGGAAGCTGCATATGCGTTGGCGATGGCAGCACTTGAGGCTCTGCTCAGCGGACTTGAGGAGGCGACACCCAGCGGGTTCCGAATCCTGAGTGCTAGCTGGGAGCGCGTTGCAGCAACTGTTCGCGAGACGCTGAGGAACCGCGCCGAAGCCGGTGACCTCTCTGTGGCGCAATTGGAAGCGGTTCTTGAGAAAGTACCGGAACTGCGGCGGCCGCCCCTTAAGACGATCCTGCAAAAGCATGTCGCCCGCCTCAATGTGCGTACCGACGATCTTTGGGCATCACACGAGAGGTTCGAGGAAGGCATCAGCGAGGCGCTCAAGCAGCGCAACTCGCTCCTGCATACCGGCAGCGTGGAGAGTCCGGAGGAGGCCTCCGGCAATCTCGGCCGGGTTCGCATCTTTGTCGAGCGGTTGTTCTTGCGGACCATTGGGTGCCCTGAGACCCTTCTAGCGGAAGAACACAGCCAAGCAGCGGCTTCGGCCAACCGCGCCCGCGAAGTCCGAAGCAATCCAGGAGCGCACCCGATTGAGAGTTGGCTGCTCGTGCCGAAACGCTGGCGGCAAACAACAACTCCGCCGTCGGAGAAGCCTGGCGAGCGGGACACAGAAGATCTGGAGCATGAATTGGACAGCTAACGTCCCGCAGCGACCTTTGGCGGCAGGATCGTCGCACCCGTAGGGCGAGCCTGACCACCCTAGCTTCGCGAGCCTGCTCAACTCGTCGGCGGGCTTCTTCGGGTCCTGCTTTTCATCGTGGTCGCCTTGGTTGGGGGCCGCTTCGTCGAGCAGCCGCGTTCATCTCAGACACCGAGACTCTCTCAGTCAGGGACCATGCTTCCGCCAGCCTTGACATTCGTCTTGATGCTCATCTTAGGCCTCCTTGTGCCGATGCTTGCCGTTCATCCTTTGACGCATAAAGGACCGGCGAAAGCGATCACGCGATCGGCGGGAATTCTTCAGGCGGGGTTGCGGGCGCGGCTGGGGCGCCGCTGTGCGCCGCGAGGCACGCACCAGCGGCGGTTCGTCGTCACTCCTCGATCAGCGGACAGAATACATCGATGTCCATCTCGCGCAGGCAAAGGGCGAAGCCGCGATCCATCGTGATCACGCACGCACCCGACCGGCGGGCCAGGACGGCGTACATCATGTCGTAGACGCTACGCCTATGCTTGCCTGCCGCGACCAGCGCTTCCGGCGCCAGCGTGCGTCCTGGAATCAGGCCGTCCGCCAACCCCATGCACTGCTCAAATCGAGTGATGGCCAGATCAGGCGTGAGGTCACCCCGACGCACGTACTTCCACAAAGAGTTTGCGACCTCAGAGCAGAAGAGGTCCGGAGTCGTGACGACGGCCACGTCTTCGAGCCTCGCGGCGAGATGGGGCGCGTGCTCGCTGTTCAAGACGAGATGAACGGCAGCGGAGGCGTCAAGAACGGCGCGGGACGTCAACGCTCCCGGTCCTCGCGGATGAGATCCTCGGGGGCGCGGGAGAGCTGGCGTGGCGACTCCGTCTCGATCCTCTTCTTCAGCTCTTTCAGGATCGCGAGCCGCCGTTCGCGCGCCGTGAGCTCAGGAATGCGGCGCAGCTCGACGATGGCTTGCTGCGCCAGGCTTCGATGCTCGGCCTGCGCGCGGAACGCCAGCGCCTCGTAGACATCGTCGGGGAGATCGCGGATCTGGAGGGATGGCATTCGTCGAGCTCCTCTCGTTGCATCATAACGCATGCGTTTTGCGGGCGCAACTCCCTCGCCAGCGGGATGCGGGGGTAGAGGAAGCTACAGCGTCGTCAGCACCTTCGCCAGCCGCTCCACCGCCCAATCGATCTCCTCCTTCTTGATGGTGAGCGGCGGCGCGATGCGGATGACGTGGTCGTGGGTCTCCTTGCACAGCAGGCCCTCGCGCTGGAGCGCTTCGCAGAAGCGGCGGGCGCCGCCGGCTTCGCGGTGCAGCTCGATGCCGATCCACAGACCCTTGCCGCGGACTTCTTTGACGTGGGGCGACGAGATCGCGCGCAGGCGGTCCATGAAGTAGGGTCCGAGGGCGGCGGAGTTCTCCACCATCTTCTCCTCCAGCAGGACGCGCAGAGCGGCGCGCGCCACCGCGGCGCCCATCGGGTTGCCGCCGTAGGTGGAGCCGTGCTCGCCCGGCTTGAAGACGCCCATCACCGGATCGTCGGCGAGGATGCCGGAGACCGGATAGAAGCCGCCGGAGAGGGCCTTGCCGACGATCACCAGGTCGGGCCGGATGCCCTCGTGCTGGTAGGCGAACACCTTGCCGGTGCGGCCGAGGCCGGACTGGATCTCGTCGCAGATGAGGAGCGCACCGTGCTGGGTGGTGATGTCGCGCAGCCGCCTCAGGTACCCGTCCGGCGGCACGACGATCCCGGCCTCGCCCTGGATCGGCTCCACCAGGACGGCGGCGACGTTGGGATGCATGGCCGCGGCCACCGCTTCGGCGTCGCCGTAGGGAAGGACGCGAAAGCCGGGCGTGAAGGGGCCGAACTCCTTGCGGTAGAGCTCCTCGGTGGAGAAGCTCACGATGCTGATCGTGCGGCCGTGGAAGTTGTTGGCGAAGGCGATGATCTCGGCCTTGCCGTCGGGGATGCCCTTGACCTGATAGCCCCACTTGCGGGCGGTCTTCAACGCGGTCTCGACGGCTTCGGCGCCGGTGTTCATGGGCAGGAACTTGTCGAAGCCGGCGAGCTCGCAGAGCTGCTGGTAGAACGGTCCGAGCTGATCGCTGCGGAAGGCGCGCGAGGTGAGGGTGACCTTGTGGGCCTGGGTCAGCAGGGCCTGCAGGATGACGGGGTGGCAGTGCCCCTGGTTGACTGCCGAGTAGGCGGCGAGGAAGTCGAGGTACTTGCGCCCTTCGACGTCCCAGACCCAGACGCCTTCGCCGCGCTGGATGACCACGTCGAGGGGGTGGTAGTTGTGGGCTCCGTAGAGCTCCTCGAGCGCGATGAAGTCCTGGGTGGTCAGCTCAGTATTCGCTGCAAGCACGGTGGTGCTCATGGTGGCCTCCGGTGAGATGGTTCGTCCGCGCATTCTGTCATAAGGGGGCCGTCCAGGGAGCCGCCATTCGGAGCCGCGGCGCCGTGCTGGTATCATTCCTCCTCCAGATCCACGAAGTGGGAGGCTTTCGGGCAGCGCATGGTCGACTACACCAACATCCCCCGGGACTCGCGTCGCGTCCCCCTGGCCACCAAGGTCCAGTTCAAGTTCGACCGCTTCAGCGGGTTCATCAGCGAGTACTCGGCCAATATCTCGCCCACGGGGATGTTCATCGTGTCGAGCAATCCGGAGCCTCCCGGCCGGGTGCTCGACCTGGAGTTCCGGCTGGGTGACGGCTTCGAGATCATCCAGGGCAAGGGCGAGGTCGTCTGGTCGCGCGTCGTGGCCGACGGGCCGAACCGGCCGCCGGGGATGGGGATCCGTTTCGTCGAGCTGAGCCCGGTCAGCCGGGACCTCATCTACCGCATCGTCGACCGCTATGTGCAGGAGGGCGGCACGCCGTTCGACCTCAGCACGGCCCGCGACCGCCTGCCGGCGGACACCGAGGACGCCGAGAATGCCGCGGCAGCACCGGCGGCGGGCGATCTGCGTCCCCTGGACCTGGAGCACGATCCCTTCCCCGACCTCGACCTCGACGCGGTGAAGGACTCCGCCGGCAACGCTCTTCCCTGGTTCTCGGCGGCGCCCGGGGCCGCGGCTGCCGGCGGTGCTCCGCCGGGCGGAGCGCCGCCGCGGGTCGAGGAAGAGGCAGAGCTGTTTCCGTCCATCGGGCCCGCTCTGGAAGAGGTGGAAGAGCCCTTCACCGGCCGCGCCGCTGCGCGCGTCCCGCCGCGCGAGGAGCCTCCCGCGCCTCCCGCGCCCCTTCTCTTCCCGTCCGCCGCGCCGGCTCCCGTGGCGGCGACCGCACCTCCTCCCGCGGACCTCTTCGCGGCTTTCGAGCCGCCGCCCGCTCCTGCGTTCGCCGCTGCTGATGCCGGCAGCGGTCCGGATGCGACGGCGCCTCCCGGTCCGGTGGCCGCCGATCCGGAGGCCGAGGCCGCCTCGGCCGGCCTCTTTGCCGACTATCTGCCCAAGGCTGCGGAACCTTCGGCGGCGCCGCCCCGGCGTCCGGTCGCCAGCCTGGCCGGCAGCGCCGCGGCCCAGGAGCCGCGCCGGATGTCTCCGTGGCTCGCGGTGATCGGCGTGCTGGTCGTGATCGGCGCCGCCGCCTTCGCGCTACGCAGCCGGATCCCGGTCTGGCTCGGCTTGGGCGGCGGCGACGAAGAGGTCGTAACAGCGCAGGAAACGCCCAGACCCTTGCGTCCGCACAAGAAGGTGGAGGCCGGGGCGCCGCCGGTGGTCCAGGACAGCGGCCTCACCTCTTCCGCTGCTGCCAGTGACGCAACCGCCGCCGCGGCGCCGCCGGCAGCCCGATCCCCCGTCCCTGCTCCGGTCCAGCCGGCGGGAAGCCCCGCCGCCCTCCCGGAGGTCGTGCAGCGCAAGCCGCCGTCTCCAGCAGCGGCCCCGGCATCGTCTCCGACACCCTCGCCGCGTCCCGTCCAGGCCACGCCTGCCGCCGGCCCGCCGCTGACGGCGATCGACCGCATCACCTACGAGCAGTCGATCGGCGGCACCGAGATCGTCCTCTGGGGCAACGGCGCCATGCGGCCGGAGCGCTTCGTCCACTCGCAGATCGGCAGCCCGCCGCGCGAGTTGATCCGGATCACCGGCATCGCGAAGCCGTTCCCGCAGGTGCGGATCCCGGTCGGCACCGGCGAGGTCAAGCAGGTGCGGATCGGCTACCACGAGTCGGCGAAAGGCAACGAGCTGCACGTGGTCATCGACCTCGCCAGCCCCAACGTCAGAGTCACGCGCGTCGACCCGGATGGGCAGCGCCTGCGCATCCACTTGCAGAAAGGCTGAGCGGTGGGCGAACGGACGAGAGTGAGCCGCGTCAAGCGCCGGATGCTCCGTGAGCTGGTGCGTGAGAACGTGGAGCTGATCGCGGGCCAGCCCCCGCGGCGAGAGCGCCGCCGCGCGCGCCTGCGCCTCACCGCCCGCATGGCCGCCGTCGTCCTGCTAGCGGTCGCTCTCCTCGGCTCGACACGACTGATCTCGCGCCCCGGTGCGGCGCAGGCGGAGGGCAAGAAGCCCGTCGCGGGTGTCGCGCCGGTCGCTGCCAGTCGGGCTGCGCCCCAGCTTGCCCAACCGGCGGCGCGTTTCGCCGCCTCGCCCGAGCCGATCGCCGCCGCGGTCTTCCCGCTCGCCGTGCGCAAGGTGGCGATCGACGCCGGCCATGGCGGCAAGAGCGTGGGGACCCGCACCGGGCCGCTCGGCCTGGTCGAAAAGGACATCACGCTCGACGTCGCCGCCCGCCTGCGCAAGCTGCTGGAGGCCGACCACTTCCAGGTGCTCATGACGCGCGACCACGACGAGGCGGTGGCGCTGGAGAAGCGCGGCGAGCTGGCCAACAAGGGCGGCGCCGACATCTTCGTGTCGATCCACGTCAACTGGATCGAGAACCGCCGGGCGCGGGGCGTGGAGACCTACTTCCTGGGGCCGACGGAGGATCCGTATCTCACCCGTCTCGCCGCGGACGAGAACCGCGAGTCCGGCTACTCGCTGGCCGACATGCGCAAGCTGCTCGACCGCATCTACGCGGACGTGCGGCAGGAGAAATCGCGCAAGCTGGCGGAGACGATGCAGGCTTCCCTGTTCAGCTCGCTGCGCAAGGTCAACCCCAAGCTCGACGATCGGGGGATCAAAGCCGCGCCGTTCATCGTCCTGCTCGCCAGCGAAATGCCGGCCGTCCTCGCCGAGGTCTCCTGCCTGTCGAACGAGCAGGAGGCCCGGATGCTCGCCAAACCTCTCTACCGGCAGTACATCGCGGAAGCGCTCGCGGCGGGCGTCCGCTCCTATGCCGGCACGTTTGAAGACAAGCCGGAGGACAAGAAAGGAATCTGAAGCGATGAGCGAGAAGAAGGAGGTCCTCCACGTGGGGATCGATTTGGGCACCTCGCGCAGCTCCGTCTCCGCCTCGAACGGCCAGCGCCAGTTCGTCGAGAGCTACGTCGGCTGGCCGCTGGACATGGTGGCGCGCAAGGTGCTCAAGAAGTCTGTCCTGATCGGCCGCGAGGCGTTGGAAAACCGGACGATGCTCGATCTCCATCGGCCGCTCGAGCAGGGGCTGATCCGGGAGGGCTCGGAGAAGGACGAGGCCGCCGTCCGCGAATTGCTCTGGCATCTCCTCTCGCTGGCCGGAGTGAGCCGCGAAGGGCGCAACAGCTTCAAGGTGCGCGCCGTGGTCGGCGTCCCCGCCGAGGCGTTGCGGGTCAACAAGCAGCAGGTGCGCAAGGCGATGCAGGGGGCCGCCGACAGCCTGATGATCGTCTCCGAGCCGTTCGCCGTCGCCTACGGCCTCGAGTCCCTGCTGCACAGCATGATCATCGACCTGGGAGCCGGCACCACCGACTTCTGCGTGATGAATGGGCGCCTGCCCACGGAGGAGGAGCAGAAGACTCTGCCGCAGGCCGGCGACTGGATCGACGAGCAGCTCTTCCGCCTGGTCCGCGAGCGCCATTCGCAGGCCAGCGTCTCGATCCACATGGTGCGCACCTGGAAGGAGGAGGGGAGCTTCGTCGGTGCCAGCAAGACGCCGGTGCTCGTCACCGTGCCGGTAGCCGGCAAGCCGACCCAGATCGACATCACCAACGAGATGCGCCAGGCCTGCGAGGCGATCGTTCCACCGATTGCCGAGTCGATGCTCGAGCTCCTGTCGCGCGTGCAGCCCGAGTTTCAGGAGAAAGTGCGCAACACCATCATCGTCTCCGGCGGCACCGGCCTGATCCGCGGCTTGGGACCGCGGCTGGAGCAGGAGCTGCAGGCGGTGGGCGGCGGCAAGGTGAGGGTGGTCAAGGACCCGGTTTTCGTCGGCTCCGACGGCGGCCTTGCCATCGCCCTCGACGCGCCGGAGGACGACTGGGAGCGCCTCAGCGCCTGACGAGGATTTCAGTATACTGAGGGGACTCTACAGGAGGTGTTTATGAGACCCTTCATCTGCGCATGCCTCGTAGCGGCCCTTTTCCTCGCCACGGCAGGCAGGGCTTCCGCCGGTTGTACCTTTGGGAGCCTCTCGGACGGAAGCGGCTACTGCCGGGCCGCCTTCTTCTGGACGAGTGGTCCCTCTTTCAGCGGCAGTGCCGATCAGCCGGTGGAGTGGAAAGTCTACTCGGGAGCCTCCAACCCACCGGGCACGCTCATCCTCGACGCCACCGACTACAGCTTCGGCGGGGGATCCAACGCTTCCAACCAGTGGTATCAGTCCTGTATCCAAAACAACAGCGGTTCGACCACCAACTTCTACCTGTGCGACTCGGGACCGTAGGAGAAGCCGTTCAAGAGCCGGGGGACGCGCGGGGCCCACAGGCGACCAGTTATTTCGAGACAGACCTGACCGGCTCCTGACCCAGCCGGTGGGCTGAAGCATCCGCGATCCACCAGGTCAGGAACGCCCAGAGGAGACCGAGGAGCGCCGCGAGGGCGAGCCCCGCCCACGGCGCTCCGGGCGTCTTTCCCATCTCCTCGATCTTCAAGAAGAGATCGTCGCCGCGCAGCGCCAGCCAGCGGCTCCACGGCGGCAGGCGGGTCACCACGATCGAGCCGATCTCATACGCGTCGCCGGTCAGCGATAGGAACGGCGCCAGGGCGAAGGGAAGAGCAGCGCCGAAGAGCGGCGCCGTGCGCGCGGCCGCGGCGCGACGCAGGAGCCACACCCCAAGGATCGTCAACATGAACGGCGCAAGGTCGGTGATGAGATAGATCGCGTCGCTGCCGCGGGTGTCGAACCCGGAGAGGCGGCCGGCGTACTCGCTTCCCGACACCACGAAAGGGAAGATCCGCGCGAGCAGCCGACCGCCATACATCGCTGCGATCTCCAACCGGCTCACCCGTCCCCCGGCCGCCAGGCATCCCGCCGCGTGCAGCAGCTCGTGGACGGGCACGTAGATCCACCAGCCAGCGAGCGTTCCGAGAAGGACCGTCGCGAGAGACCGCCAGCCGCGCACAAGACAGCGGTCGAGGCCGTAAAGGACGTCGGTGAACGGGGTGGCAAGAAGGGCGTGCGGGCGCACCGCGTCCGCCCTCGCTACGCCGGAGCCTTGGAGGCGCGCGCGCGGCGCGCCGCAAGCACTTCACGGTGCCGCTTGCGCCGCTGGCGCGCGCGCCAGATCCGCGGCGTCAGAACCGCGGCCATGAGCAGGACAAGAGCGGCGGCGAACTGCAGATAGATGCCGGTGCGGGCGCCGGTGGCAGCGTGGGCCAGGACGTCGGCGAAGTACGTGTAGACCGGCGCCGTGATGGCGAGGCCCACCGTCGTCGATCCGACGAAGAGGCCGAAGGGAACGCCGGCGAAGGCGGCGCAGTAGTTGGTCAGGGCGAACGGAGCCGGCACGAAGCGGATGCTCACCATCCCCCAGAACCCGCCGTGCCGCGTGATGATCCGCTCGACCCGCTTCACCTGGCGGCCCGCCAGGTGGACGATCAGGTCCCGTCCCAGCAGCCGGCCCAGAGCGTAGGTCGTGGAGGCGCCCAGCACGAGGCCGACCAGGTTGTACAGCGTGCCGAGGACGGTGCCGAACACCGCGCCCCCGGCCACCATGAGCGGCGAGGCCGGGAAGCCGAGCGGGCTGAGCGCCGCATAGGCGCCGATGAGCAGCACCGGCGCCCACCAGGTGTGGCGCAGGCGGGCCAGGAGCTGCGGGATCTCATGGGGAGAGACATACTGCGCGAGAGGCGACCAGCGCAGCAGCGCGAAACCTCCGCCCACGATCGCCACCAGGGCGAGGAAGCGAAGAACCAGCCCTCGCGGCACGCGCCCCTCCGGGGCAGGAGACAGCTCAGACAAGGTGACGGGAATCGGCGCGCCGGGACCGGCTCAGGCCGGCGGCTCCACGGGGAGGGCGGGATTCGTGCGCGGTCCGAACAGGAAATCCCGCATGTGCTTGTTGAGAGTCTCCTGGGAGCCAGGGTCCATGAAGTTCAGGCGCAGCTCGTTGATCACCATGACCTCCATGCGCTGCCATTCGCCCCAGCAGTCGGCGCAGATTTTTTCGCGCATCTCCTGGCCACGCTTGCCCGGGAGGGGGGGCCGCGGCAAGGCGGGGGCCTCGGGACGCCCGCAGCGCGAGCACGCCACCGTGGCCGCCATCTAACCAACCTCCCCGGGCAGAACGATGAGGCTCTCGGAGCGCTCCGAGACTTCCTTCGGCACCATCACCAGCATCACGAGGTCGCCCTCGCCGGTGCGGCTCCCCTTGAGACCCTTGACCACCTCGTCCGGCACCGCAAGCTTCACCCACGCCGGCCGCTTGTCGTTCTGGCGCGCGCTCTCCAGGACCACCTCCCGGATTGGGATCATGGCCACCTTCTGCGGATACTTCTCCAGAGCGAAGGTCAGCGCCTTCAAGGGATTCTGCATGCGGGGATTCTACACGGCCTGCGCTCAGGGTCACAGGATCATCATCGCCGCCGGTTTGACGGGCGCCGTACCCCACCATCTCCGACCCGGCGCGAATCGACCCCGATCCGGGCATTCTCAGGCGGCTCGAGGGTGAGCTTCTTGACCCGGCAGCGTTACCGGGGTAAGGTTCGCGCATGAAGATCGCTACGTCCAAGATCACTTCGCAAGGGCAGATCTCGGTGCCCCTTGAGGTCCGCCGCCGGCTTGGCTTGGTGCCGGGTTCGACGATCGAGTGGGAAGCTGACGGCGACACTGTCTTTGTGAAGAAAGGCGGAAAGTACAGCTTCGCGGAGCTCCGGCGCGCGCTGTTCCCCAAGGGGCCGCCCGAGCCGAGGCAACTGGAGGAGCTCAAGGAGGGGATCGCCGACTACATCCGAAGCAAGCATGCGCGCGGTTGACACCAACATTTTAGTGCGACTCCTCATCGGTGACGACGAAGCTCAAGTCGCAGCCGCCGAGAGCTTCGTGGCCGGTGGCGCCTGGGCCTCTCACGTGGTCCTCGTCGAAGCGATCTGGGTTCTGAAGTCCGTGTACGAGGTTCCGCAAGCTCAGTTGATGTCCGCGGTCGAGATGCTCCTCGACCACGAGGTTGTAGCGCTCCAGGACCCGGACGTGGTGGCTGCCGCCCTTGCGCTGTTTCGGAAGCATCCGAAGCTGGGGTTCTCGGATTGCCTGGTGCTCGAGATCGCGAAGAAGGCCGGGCATACGCCGCTGGGGACGTTCGATCGCGGGCTCGCGAAGCAGCCCGGTGCCGAGCGGGTGCTCAAAGGCAGACAGGAGGGGCGATGAATGAGAGATCTCGCTCAAGCCGTCAGGACGGCCAGCGCTGCGGCGGTCGGAAACTCGACGAGTGGGCTCAGCGCTTTCAAGGGATTCTGCATGCTGGGGATTCTACACGGCCCGAGGGCTTTGACGGAGATCCGCCCCATCTTCTACTATGGGCATCGAGATGGCCATCTGAGGGGGTGATGCCATGCCCAAGCAGTATTCGATTGCAGAGGCTCGCGACAACTTCACCAGCGTCGTTCACGAGGCCGAAAAGGGGGAACCGGTGGAGCTCACCCGCCGCGGCCGGCCGGTCGCCGTTCTGATCTCGCTCGCCGAGTACAGACAGCTCTCGACGCACCGGCGGTCGTTCTGGGAAGCCTACGAGGACTTCCGGCGCAAGCATGAAGGCTCGGAGGTCGACACAGCCGACGTCTTCGCGGACGTTCGAGATCCTTCGCCCGGAAGGGACTTCTCCTGGTGATCCTCCGCTACCTGCTGGACACCAATACCATCTCCGACCCGGCGCGAATCGACCCCAATCCGGGCATCCTCAGGCGACTCAAGCAACATGACGGTGAGATGGCTCTCGGTGCTCCGGTCTGGCATGAGCTGTGGTTCGGCTGCGAGCGCCTTCCTCCATCGAAGAAGCGGCAGCGGGTCGAGGACTACCTGCAGAGCCTGCGGGAGATCCCCGTCCTCACGTACGACTCGGCAGCCGCCGAGTGGCATGCGGTGGAACGCGCCCGCCTGACCGCCCTCGGCAGGAGCCCTGCGTTCATGGATAGTCAGATTGCCGCAATCGCCAAGGTCCACAACTTGGTCGTCGTCACCTCGAACCGGAGAGACTTCGAGATTTTCGAGGGATTGACGACCGAAGACTGGCGCGAGTAGCGGTCGCCAGTTCTGCGGCCGGACCGGCATGTGGCTCGTCGGCGAGCTGAAGCCCCACCGGGCACCTGGGAGAGGGGCACCGCGATGACCTGGCCTCTCATAGCCTTATTGCTCTATTGCGCCGTTCTTCGCGCCGGGGGTTCGTGTATTCGGGCAACCCGTTGCGGTATACTTACCAACACGAAATCGCTGGAGAGGAGCGCAGACACGCGACAGATTCCATCGGAGGGAGGCACTTAGCGAGCCGGCCAGCGGCTCCCAG
>Ga0075436_100000057_pt1 | contig 65664 bp, 49 predicted proteins | sample RhiMethybrSRZTD5_FD_75303 | JGI IMG/M metagenome (GOLD analysis project Ga0075436, IMG submission 75303) | Populus rhizosphere microbial communities from Tennessee, USA - Rhizosphere MetaG P. TD hybrid SRZTD5 | ecosystem: Host-associated > Plants > Roots > Rhizosphere > Soil | place: USA...
GACATGAAGGCGCTGGCCGATTATGTGCACAGCAAAGGATTGAAGCTGGGAATTTATTCTTCGCCGGGGCCGAACACGTGCGCCGGTTACGAAGGAACTTACGGGCACGAAGAGCAGGACGCGCGCACCTACGCGGCGTGGGGCATCGATTATTTGAAGTACGACTGGTGCGGCGCACGCACGCTTTACACCGACGAAGAAATGCCCGCGGTTTATCAAATCATGGGCGACGCGCTGCTGAAGACGAAACGACCGATCGTTTACAGTCTCTGTCAGTACGGCCGTTTGGATGTCTGGAAATGGGGAGCTGACGTCGGCGGAAACCTTTGGCGCACGACGGGCGACATTCGCGATGCGTGGGATTCGATGACGCGCATCGGTTTCAGTCAGAACGATCTCGCGCCATGGGCCAAGCCGGGCCATTGGAACGATCCGGACATGCTCGAGATTGGCAACGGCGCGATGACGAACGATGAATACAAGACTCACATGAGTCTTTGGGCTATTCTGGCCGCGCCTCTTCTAGCCGGCAATGATTTGCGCAGTATGAGTCCGGAGATTCTCGCGATTCTGACGAACCACGAAGTGATTGCGGTCAATCAGGACAAGCTCGGCAAGCAAGGTCAGCGCGTCTGGCAGTCAGGCGATCAAGAGATCTGGACGCGAACCTTGTCCGGCGGCGCATTAGCCGTCGCGGTCTTTAATCGTGCGAACGCGCCGGCAACGATTTCAATCAAGTTGGCCGACCTGAAGCTCGATGGGAAGTGGAAGGCGCGCGACCTGTGGTCGCACCAGACAGTTCCGTGGTCCGACACGGAATACTCAACGAGCGTTCCAGCGCATGGCGTTGTGATGTTGAACTTGAGTCGATAACTCAGACTAGCCTCTAGTTTGGAGACTGCAGACAGGCGACACGGAAACGCGGCTTGCCGCAGCACAGTGCGGTTAGGCTATGCCTTACCGTTTTCGTCGATCATAACAATTGGAGGCTATGCCTCTGATTACCGAGGCACAGCCTCGGTAAATAAAATAAGGCCTGTGGCCGGAAAGGCAGAGCCTTTCCGCAGGGTGCCGCGGCAAAGCCGCGAACTCTTCATTCGGCGTTGACTCTGGTGGTGGCTGGGCTAAATTCAGGCGTCGCTTTGCGACGAAGTAGAACTCTATAAGAAGGCTGATCGACTTCTCGTGTAAAGCCCGCCGGTTTCACTCTTCAATACTCAATCGCTCTACGAATCGCGCCCTGGTAGTGGGCACCGTCGTGGAAAGCAAGAGCTTCTGGCCACGCGCCTGACGCTCACCTTTGTCCACCGCACCGGGAGGACCGGGGGCAGTCAGGTTGTTGATTTCTATTGCGGATGCAACGGACTGCTCGATGTCCTCAACTTGCGGATAAAGAGTGGGATCGATCATTAGTTTCACTCGGCCTGCTTCGATTCTAAACAGGCATCCCTCTTCCTTCACGATCCGGTCGTCCGCGTGCGTTAGCCAGGTGAAGATCGCGGGCTTGGTGGTTTCTATTTCGTCTGTATATGTGAAGCCGCCTTTGGGTGTGTAGACGAATTCCCGGACAAACCTTTTCAAGCCAAGTTCCGGTCCGTAAGCCGCACTCGCATCGCCTCGCACGATGACGCGATCCTTTTCCACCTTCACCTCGCTGATGCGTATGCGATTCAAAAGTTCATAAGACATCTCGGCAAACGCATCGTGGCCTTCACCTTCTTTCCCCTGCCCCTTGCCGTTGACGAGCAGGGTGTTGTGATGCTCAGTCATCGGCACGCCGGCATAACCACTGTCGCCGGTCAGATATTGCCCCCGCGCGAAAATGATGAAGCTGTTTGCATCAGGATGCGCGTGGCCGGAAGACAGACGCCAATCGGGAAACTGTTTCAGCAAGGGTTCGGGATGATGACCCTCCGGCGGTCCACACTTGAAGGCAAAGGCGGTCGCGTTCTTTGTCCAATCGCTGCGCCAATAGACGACATCGTGATCCGGAAAATAATGCCAACGCTCCTGCTGCGCGATTGGCACCGGTTTGAGTTTCGCGTCATACCAAATCAACGACCAGAAATCTTCCGCGTTCACCTGGCCGAAGCTTTTCAACCATTCGGCGACGCCCTGTGCCTCGCCGCTTTGAAACCGTTGCGCCATGCGATAGAGCAAATTGTAGTTTGTGTTGAAGTGGCCCTGCGGATGAGTGCGCGGATACTCGTCGCCTTTGTGTGCGCGCGTCAGCGGCCCTTCGAAAATATCGCCAAAATCAAAGACGTAATCGCCGCTCGGCAACATCGAATGCGCGACATACTCGTGCATCAAACGAAAACCTGAACGGTCATAAAGATCTTCTCCGGTCGCGTGCGCGTGCGCATCCATGTAATGAACCAGCCACGGCGTCGAGAAGATCCAATACTCGAAACCTTCGTAGTAATAACCATCCGTCGAATAAGTCGCCAAAGTGCGATCGAAAATTGCACGCGCGAGGCTCGCCCATTGAGGCGCTTCAGGCGTTTCGTCATAAAGCGCGTAAGCTGCGACGCCCAAACCGGCGATGGGAATGAAGGTGTGGTTCTGGCTGTACGAGTAAGTCTTGCCCGATTTCGGCTTGAAGTAGTCCGCCATCAAGCGCGCCTGCTTGATCAACTTTTCGCGATAGCGTGTCCGCTCTTGATCGGATAGATCGTGATAGAGCAAATCGTAACCCCAGCCCAAACCGTAGAGCAAATGACCCGCGGCGAGATCGACATTCGGCTTGTTTGATGCGTAACCCCAGATGTCATAACTCACCGCCGCATCCATGTACTTGCGCGCGGCGTCGAGATATTTCTTATCGCCTTCGATCTTGTAGATGAACGCAGCTTCAGCGATCGCAATCGCGACGTCGTTCTGTTGCCGCCGCGCTTCCGCTGGAGGCGGCGGCGGATCGCCGTTGAGTGCGCGCACGTGACTGAGCGCTTGCTGCCAAAGTTCGCGATGCGTAGTGTGGGCGCGCACGCGCAGATCAGCGAGTTCCTTGTCGGTCACGTAGACTCGAGGATGAACGCCCATCAACGCCGTTCGCAGCGTTGACTTACGCGTACGCATCAACTCAAGCAGCGGATGTTCACCTGTTAGTTTGTTGCTTGCGGCACGCTCTTGTTGTAGTTCGCGTGAGTCTTGAGCGGATGATGGAAGGGATGAAAAGAAGATCGAAAAAATAATTAAGGCCGCGATTCCGTTAATACTCCGCATAATTGTGGCTCTCTCAGGATTAGGACTAAGCGGCTTTGCCGCAGCACATTGCGGTAAGGCTTGGCCTTACCGGCGGGGACCACTTTATGGAATTGCGACGAGGCTGGGCCTCGTCGAGGTTCTTACAAACATGACGTAACGGAAAGCCGGAGGCTTTCCGCCATGTGCGGCGGCATAGCCGCCCTGATCAATCCATGAACATGCCGCCGTTGATTTCGATCGTTTCGCCGGCGAGATAACTTGACGCCGCTGACGCAAGAAAGCAGATCACCGACGCGACTTCCGCAGGCGTGCCAACTCTGCCCAGCGGAATCCCAGCGACATATCCCTTGATCATCTCCGGCGTGGAAAACTGTTCGTGGTATCGCGTGTCGATCACGCCCGGCGACACTGCATTGACGCGAATTTCAAACGGCGCGAGTTCCTTCGCCAGCCCTTTGGTAAAAGTGATCAGGCCGCCTTTCGCGGTCGAATAATGAATTGAGCCCAGCGCTCCGCCCGTGCGTCCAGCGATCGATGAGACGTTGACGATTGCACCGGTCTTGCGCTCCATCATTGAGCCCGCGACCGCGCGACAACAAAGAAACGCGCTCTTGAGATTGAGATCGATCACTTCATCCCAACGCTCTTCGGTTAGCTCGAGAATTCGCAGACGTTCAACCAGCGAACCGGCGTTGTTCACTAAGACATCGATTGGCCCAAGTTCATCGACGGTGCGTTTGACGAGTGAATCAACTTCGGCCGACTTCGCAACATCTGCCTGCACCACAATGGCCGCGCCGCCGGCATTAACGATTGCGGTGCGCGTCTCTTCTGCGCCATCCTTATTCTGATGAAAATTGATCGCGACTCGCGCGCCATTCGCCGCCAGCATCATTGCCGTCGCGGCGCCGATCCCCGACGACGCGCCGGTGACGAGCGCTACCTTTCCATTCAAATCAAATGAGTTACCCACAAATTCGTCTCCTTAAATGATGACTCTAACTCGCTAAAGACAATCAGCCACGGAGGCACAGAGACACCGAGGCATTCGGATTAGGAAATACACCAATGCCCGCGCGACAACTTCTCTTCTTCTTCATATCCTCTGTGTCTCCGTGTCTCTGTGGCTGTTCTTGGTTTCCATAGAAAGCGACACGCGCTCGATGCGACCACAAAGCGCGAACAGGACCAGCGTCCCGAGGGGCGCCAGCAAGCCGGCCGTTACTAATACGGGCACGTATGAAAAATGATCTACGACCCAGCCGGTTCCCAGGACAAAGATCATCGACCCGACACCAGCGCCAGTTCCGCCAAGACCGGCGACGGACGCAACAGCTTTATCTGAAAAGAAATCGCTCGGCAAGGTTTGCACGTTATTGATCCAAACCTGAAATCCGAACAGCACGACGCCGATCAAAACCAGAGCGACCATTGCATCGTGCGCGAAGGCTGCAAAGATTCCCGCGGGCATCAGGAGCGCAGCAAACGCGATGACTATCTTGCGCGCGCGATCGACGCTCCAGCCGCGCGCAATCAAAAACCCCGACAACCAGCCGCCCGAAAGACTGCCGGCATCGGCTGCGACGTACGGCACCCAGGCGAAGAGTCCAATCTTGGTAAGCGAAAAACCGCGCGCATCGGCGAGGTACTTCGGTAACCAACTGATGTAGAGCCACCAGACGGGATCGGTCAAGAACCGCGACAGCACGATCGCCCAAACCTGACGATAACGCAGCAGCTCTCTCCACTTCGGCGCGCTCGTCTCAGATCGCTCATCGCTGCACCGGCCATCGCGAATTACCTCACGCTCTTTTTGACTCAACCACTGATGGCGCTGCGGAGTTTCATAAAAAACAAGCCACAGCACCAGCCAGGCGAACCCCAGCGCGCCCGTCGCGATGAACGTCGTGCGCCAACCATACGCGAGGCTCAGCCAAACGATCAGCGGTGGCGCAACGATTGAACCGATCGCGGCGCCACTGTTGAAGATCGCCATTCCAAACGCGCGTTCGCGGATCGGAAACCATTCCGCGACAGTCTTGGCTGCGCCCGGCCAGTTCCCTGCTTCGCCCAATCCCAGCACAAACCGAAATGCGCTCAAGCTGGCCAGCCCGCGCGCGAATGCATGGGCCATCGCCGCTATGGACCACAGCATGATTGAACAAACAAAGCCGATCTTGGTGCCGACGCGGTCGTACAATTTTCCGGAGAGCCCTTGACTGATTGTGTAGGCAAGCAGAAACCAGAAAAGGATGCCGCCGAACTGAGTGTTGGTGAGACCGAGATCGTGCGTGATCACCGGCGCCAGCACAGAGATCGTCAATCGATCGATGTAATTTATTAGCGTCGCGAGGAAGATGAGGCCGACGATCCACCAACGCAAACCCCGCAGCTTGAAACCTGAGTCGATCGCAGTCGCTCCCCTTCGTTGCTCATCAAGCATGCTTTCTTGAATCTTTCGAAGCTGCTGCGAACCTTCGAATCGTCACTTAGGGGCAAACTCAAACTTGGAGGAGCGAGTACTCAAATTGAGGCATCGCTCCTCCACGCTTGATTACCAGCAGTAACACTCTAGCGTCGAGTTCGTACGAAGACCGTTCGAACCTTCAGAAAGTCAGCCGCAAACCAAACTGCAACTTGCGCATTGCAGAGGCCGAGGTAATCACGCCAAACGTCGCCGACGTCGTTCCCGAAGGAACCGAGTTGCCCGGCTGTCCGAGGTTTACGTGGTTGAATACGTTCGTCCCTTCGGCACGGAAGCGCAGCCGGAAACGCTCGCTCAAACGGAAGTCGCGAGAGAGTGCCAGGTCGGCAACCCAATAGCCCGGTCCATCCAGAAGGTTTCGCGGCGAGTTGCCGTCGGTTGCGACACCCGTCACGACCTTGTTCTGTACAAAGGCCGCAGTATTGAACCATTGCGCTGCCGTCGGATGGCCGATATGAGGATTGCCTACCAGTTGCGCGCGGTCGGCGGTGTTGCCATCGAGGTTCGCATCGACGTTGCCATTGGTGATGGTAAACGGAAGACCACTGCGTATTTTGATAATTGGCGAAATACTCCAACCATTCACCAGATGCCGCATGAAACGATTGTCGCCTTTATAGTAATCAGGTTGGTAGTTAAAGCTCGCGCTGAAGACGTGACGCTGATCGGTATCAGCACGACCATGATCTTCGGCAAGGTTACTAAAGTTCTGCGCTCCACCCTGGGTGGTGCTGTTGTGCAACTCCACACTGCTGTTGGTATGGCTATAGGTGTAAAAAGAGTTGAAGGTTAGATGGTGGCTCATGCGCATCGCGGCTGTGAGTTGCAAGCCGTGATAGTCGGCAGTCTGATCCGACTGGAGCAGCAATATCGCGCCGAAGGCCGGATTCGGTCTTCTGGAGAGGATGTTCGCACCCGCGCTTGTCGCAGTCGGCGTCAGCACCGGATAGTTAATATCGCGTGCGAAGGGGAGGTTGCGGCTAAGCGTCACGACATAAGCTCCGCCTACTGTCAGGTCTTTCATGAGTTGGCGCTGGACCGAGAAGTTCATCTGATAAGAGTAGGGCCACTTGAAATCCGTCGCCACCGGGAAGAGACCGCCGCCGGTGGTAAATGTCCCTTTGTACGGAAACGGGTTGCCGCCCACGAACGCGTTATAGGGATTGCTCAGCGAAGCTCCCAGCGGCACTCCGGCGGCATTTGTCTTTTGATTGATGTTGGTGAACGTGAGCCGGGTTGAAAAAGGCTGGAAGTTGGTCATGGTGTTCCACTCGTTGCCCGAGATGCTGCCGTAGAACAACCCGAACGCGCCGCGAATCGAGGTCTTGCCGTCGCCCTTCGGATCAAATGCAAGCCCGATGCGCGGAGAGAAATGGCCGTAACTCGTCGGGATGCCGCCACGTTCCACACCGGGATCTCCATAGAACAACGCCCCGACCGGCGCTATCGGATTAACAGTCGATTTCTGGCCGGGAACATAGTTGACGACCCGATTGAGCGGATCGGTCGGCGCCGTTTGCACGTCCCATCGCAGACCAAGATTTAGAGTAAGGCGTGAATTAACTTTGAAATCATCCTGCGCGAACAGTGCTGTGTACCAGGTATTGGTGTAGCCGGTTACTGGCGCGTCCTGCGAGACCGCGCTGGGAATACCGATTAGGAAATCGGCCAACGCATTCTTGGTAGTGCCGTTATTGAAGGTGAAGACGCCATAGTTGTTGAGCAGTGTCTGCTGAATGTCCTTGTTGAGCGAGATCTCTCCCCCCAACTTAAGTGAATGGCGCCCCTTGATCCAACTGAAAACGTCGCGTGCGGAGTAAAAGTTGGTGCCGGCTATCGGGCCGCCGATTTGTTCTCCCAAGGTAAAGAATCCCGTGACGGTGATCTGCGGCAAATTCGGCGTGCCCTGGATCACAAATGCCGAACCGAGATCGGTAAGCGAGGTGGCCGGCCTGTTTATGCGCCCGCCAAAATTCCGTGAGAAGGTCAACCAGACCTGATTGATCTTGGATGCGCTAATGATCCAAACGTCGCTGGCGTTGACGCTATGCTGCCGCCACGTGGAATCCTGGAGACTCCACGGCACGTTGGGACTGCCTGCCTTCGTGGTGCTGGTTCCTCCGGTATTAAAATAACTTACGCTTAAACGGTGAACGGCGTTGAGCTGGTAGTCCACCTTTCCCAGATACTCATCAAAGTTATAGGGCGTGGGTATATTACCCTGCCACTTGTTGCCCGGAGCGTTAGAGAGCGGGATGTAGTCATTGATAATCTTCATCGCCACCGGATCCAGGCGGTTGGGGCAAATTACATTAGTCACGCCGTTGCAGACGAAAGCCACGCCGGTCGCGGGATCGACGGGCTTAGTCCCGGACGCCGTGAAGTTGCCGGTACGTTCCAGGGCGGTGGGAACGACGGCGCCGCTTAGGAATGTGCTCGTTGCCTGGCGCAGTCCGGAGTACGAGACGAAGAAAAACGCCTTGTCGCGCTTAATTGGACCGCCCAGGGTGGCTCCGAATTGGTTGCGATGAAAGGGCGCTCTCGCCAATGTTGAGCCCCAGTCATTGGCATTGAACACGGTGTTGCGTAGGAACTCAAAGACCGAGCCGTGAAACTGGTTACTGCCGGACTTGGTGAGCACGTTGATGACCCCGCTCGCATAACGGCCATATTCCGCATTGTAGCTGTTGGTCTGAACGCGGAATTCCTGAATAGCATCCGGGTTAGGCAAAATGTTACCGGTGTTGCGCAGGTTGGTCATGTTAATGCCGCCGTCCAGATAATAGTTCACTGACCCGGTGCCGCCGTCGGTACCGCCATTGATCAGTGTGCGCTGCTCCGGATAACCAAGGATGAAGGTGCTGGTGCCTGTTGAGGCAGCGGCGATGCCGTTGTTGTTGGACTGCACGCCGGGCGTGAGATCCAGCAATGTGTAGACGTTACGCTCAACCAACGGCAGACTTGTGATTTCGGCAGACTGGATTGTTCGAGCGATCTCAGACGTGCTCGTGTTCACAGCGGGTGTCGCCATCTCTGAAATCGTCACGGTCTCACTGACTTGTCCAACGTTGAGCGCGACGTCAACCCGTGTCGTGTCGTTGACCTGTAGGACGATGTCGCTGACAAGGGCTTTCTTGAAGCCTGTGTAGGTGACCTCAACACTGTATTTGCCTACCGGAAGGAACTCGAGCCGGTAAGTACCCGCGTCACTTGACGTGACGGTGCGGGTAAGACCCGTATCGAGACTACGCGCGGTGACCTCGGCGCCGGGGACAATCGAGCCGCCAGGATCAGTGACTGTGCCAACGATCGTGGCGGTTGTAACCTGACCGGCAACCGCAAGAGGAATCATGAGCAACAGCGAGATCACTGCGAACTGGATCGCGCGTATACCAAAGTTTCTTGTAGACATGTCAACTACCTCCAATTAGAAGTTCAAGGCCGCAAGCAACGTCTCAGTTGCGCTTAGTAAAACGCTTCCCGCTTGTTCTGCCTTCTTTTTTTGTTCTAGGCAACGCGTGGAGCCGCAAATGTCGGTGCGGCAATTAGCGCTGCCGCTCCGCGAAGTCGCGGGTATTCTTGCGTCGATCCTATTCTCAGCGGGGTGCGAGCCCCTTTTTCAGTTAATGCTCGCTCAGCTAATCCGCTTGTTACCTGCTTGGAAATCAAATCCCAAGCGGCAGTGATTTCGCCATCTAGATAAATGCATTCCGGATTAATAACGTTAATGATCGTCGCCAACCCTAAACCGAGGAAGCGACCAGTCGCGTTAATCGCCAACACGGCTTTGGCGTCACCACGCCGCGCGCGCGCGATCAAATCTTGAACTGTAAACGAACCCCGCTTGGGGTTATTGAGCTTGTTTGGACTAAGCTTGTACAAATTCCATTCGAAGTAACGAGAAAGGGTCGCGAGGTTGGAGATATATGCTTCCCAACACCCAGTGGCGCCGCACATGCAGCGTGGACCTTCCAGATTCAAGGGCACATGAGCGAACTCGCCGGCGATGTGATCCGCACCACGCAGGAGTTCGCCGTTGACGACAACGCCCACTCCCACACCGTCCGAGACACCTACGTAGACAAAGTTCTGCGGTCGGGCTGCTTCGGTGTGCTCCAGCCAAAGCAAGGCCAGTGTGCATGCGCGACCGGAATTCTCGATTTCCACCGGCAATCCGGTGGCAATTGCTAATGGCTTTCGCAACTCCAGGTCACGCCAACCCAGGGCCGGCGCATTCAGAACGCGTCCGGTCTGTTGGTCAACCATGCCTGGAACCGCAATCCCGACACCCTCGACCCCGGCCTTTGTTCCGTGCGCTTTTACCAGCCTACGAATACGTTGAGCCAGGTCGCGCACAAAATCCGGCATCGAAAAAATCGTGTCGTAACTCTCAACGGCAAGCTGGCGACCCGAGAAGTCGCAGACCATCACGTAGGTCTTACTGAAGCGAACGTCGACCGCGACCGCGAGACGATCGTGACTCTTAATATGCAGCAGAGTGGGCTTGCGTCCGAACGCGGCCTCGCCCGTCGCACCCTCGTAAATCAGGTTCTTGTCGATCAACTCCTGAACCAGCACTCCCGCCACACCCCGCGTCACTTTCATGCGACGCGCTAACTCGGCTCGCGAGATCGGTTGATGTTCGTGAATGACATTGAGGGCGATGCGTCGATTGATCTCGCGCGAGGTCGAGCGAGTAGCAACATGAAAGTCTCGGGTGTTTATCTTGCGCATCAGCGGCGACTTTGTACAGCGTGCGTACAATATGCCGCAACGAACTACCTGTCAAGACTTTTTTTAACGTGAGACTCGAGTGTTTTTGGAGATGTTTCTAAGAAAATGTTAGGCCGAAACCATACTTGAAGAGCGGATCATAGTCCCGCGTCACCAACGTTGTTGGAGTCTGCGCCATTGTCCGAGGCCGCGAATGCGACAACTTTCCGGTCGCCTTGTAGCTTACATTTTCGAGCGCGTTCTGCTCTGCCTGCGTCAGCTGGCCGATCTTCTCTTCCAGCGTCATGGTTGCGAGCAGCGGTTGGACTTTGGCGTCATAAGACGAAAGTCTTTTCTAGCTGACGACTCGAGTACTGCGACAGCAACTGATTTTATTATTCAGCTATCATGATCGAGCATGTGACGTATAACGTTTATCCGCGTTAGGTGTTTGGGCGGATTGAGGTAATTATTTAGGCAGGGCGCGAGGTTCAGCACTTACAGCGAAGATGTCGATTTCAATTCTCTCATTATTGACTCTCGGTTTCGTGCTCGGCTTGAAGCACGCACTCGACGCCGATCATTTGGCCGCAGTGTCAACCATCGCCACTGAACGGCGCAGTCTGCTCAGTTCATCACTGGTCGGTGTGTTTTGGGGGCTGGGTCATACAATTTCTTTAATGGTTGCCGGTGTTTTGATAATCCTGTTGCACCTCGAGATCGGGGGGCGCGCCAGCAAAGCTCTGGAATTCTGTGTCGCGCTAATGCTGATCGCGTTGGGCGCCAACGCTCTTTGGAAACTGATACGCGGCGGTCGCGTTCACGTGCACGCGCATGAACATGACGGACATTGGCACGCACACCCCCACGTGCATGATGGTAAACACAGAGACGAGCCACACACACATCATGGCTTCAAAGCCGGAGCGCGGCCGCTACTGATCGGCATGCTTCATGGAATGGCGGGCAGTGCTGCGCTCACTCTCTTAGTTCTAACCACCATTTCCTCGCCGGCGATTGGATTTCTTTACATTGCAATTTTCGGAGTGGGTTCAATTGGCGGCATGATGATCATGAGCACGCTCTTCGCGCTACCGGCGCGTCTGACGGCGTCGCGCTTCGCGCGCGCTAATCTGGCGATGCGAGGGCTGGCAGGTATCTTTAGTTTGGGTTTTGGAATCTTCATGATCTACGAAATTGCTTTCGTCGATTACTTGTTGAGGTGATTGAGAAGGGGCCAAGCTCACTCAAAGCGGCAACCTCAAACGCGCTTCGCAGCCGCTTGTATCTGGACGGTTTTCCAAAGTAACTGTGCCGCCATGCGCTTCCGCGATCTGTCTTGATAACACCAAGCCGATTCCGGAGCCCGTCGACTTCGTCGTAAAAAACGGCACAAATAAATTTGCGGTACTCGCCAGGCCCAGCCCCTCGTCTTTGACACAAATCATTGCCTGACCGTTCTGTCGCTCCCAACTGACCTCGACCGATCCGCGTGTCTCTAACGACGCATCGACGGCGTTGCGGACCAAATTGATCAGCAGTTGTTCAAGCTGAGCTCCATCAGCTTGCACAACCAAATCAGGTCCAGGTACTACCTTAACCGTCAGACGCGTTTCCAGTGCGGCGACGCGTTGGACCATCGCGCCAATCTTCAAAGCTTCAAAGCGCGGTTGTGGCAAGCGCGCCAGCTTTGAATAGGATTCGATGAACCGTGACAACGAATCAGCCCGCGAGGAAATCACGTCGAGCCCATGAGAGACGTCTTCCCGCCAATCAAGCGGCCGCGGCTCGCGATTGATCAGGTCCGCCAGACTGCCCGCAACTGATTTGATCGGCGCCAGCGAATTATTCAATTCATGGCCCAGCACGCGGAGCAGCCGTTGCCATGCCGACCGCTCTTCTTCACGCAGGGTCTGACTTAAATCAGTCAGCACCAGAAGCTGATGTCGCATACCAGCTTCGCGAAAAGTCCCGCGCCGGATCTCCCAGCGACCGACGCCGCCCGGAAAAACCATCTGCATGGTATGCGGCCCAGCCTCTTCGGATCCGTTGAGGCAGACTGCAAGTCCGAGCTGCTCACCCGTACGGCCCAACAACCGTGTGGCCGGTTGCGCCAGTAGTTTTTCGCCGGCCCGATTAACCAAACGCAACCGCTGATCGCGATCGAAAGCAAACACTGCCACATCGATCTCAGACATAACCGCGCGCAACAGAGCGGTTGCTTCCAATGCACCCAGCCGTTGACCGCGGAGCGTTGCGCCCAGATCGTTTACCTCGAGCATCACTTCGCCCAACGCGTCGCCGCTCGCAGCGCGCCGGCCTCGAATTGAATAATCCCCTTCCCTTATCGCGGCGAGAATATTGGATAGAGTCTGCAACGGCCGCACGACGCGCTGCTTTAGATTTGCAGAGATGCCAAGCCAAAAAATGATGAGCAAGAAATCGACGGTCCATTGAACCCGGCCAGAGTATCCGTTGAGCCATAACAACAACGCGGTCAGGGCTACACCTGGAAATCCCGCGGCCAAAGCCAACACACCGACCCTTCCTTCGAACTTCAGGTGCTTGCCGCGTAAGGCGGGGTCGAGGTGTTGGAAACTCGAAGCGTTTTTAGATGGCTCGAGAGAGGTGCTCACGAGAGTTATGATAACCCATACTTCTGCAAGCGGCGGTAGAGAGCGCTGCGACTGAGACCGAGGGCCTCGGCGGCGCGATTCGCGTTGCCTTCGAAGCGAGCTAGCGCCTTCGTAATCAGCAAACGTTCGGCGTCTTCTAAACTCATTTCTTCCAACCGCGCTGAGAGTTGGGCTGCCGGCTCTGTTTGTAAGGCGAGATCCATCGTGGTCACGGTGTTGCCTGAACTCATCAGCACGGCCCGTTCAATAACATGATCCAATTCACGCACGTTGCCTGGCCAGGAATGTGCGCGCAGGGCATCGATTGCTTGCAGGGTAAATCCCATCCGGTCGCGCCGGTATCGTTCCGCATGTTGTCGCAGAAAATATTCGGCGAGCGGCTCGATGTCTTCCCTTCTTTCGCGCAACGCGGGCACGTGGATCTCAACGGTATTCAGGCGGAACATCAGATCCTGTCGAAACCTGCCCTCGGTCACGTCCTTCTTCAAGTCGGCGTTTGTCGCGGACAGTACGCGGCTATTTACCTTTCGAGTCTTTGATGAACCAACTCGTTCGAACTCGCCCGTCTCGAGCACGCGCAAAAGTTTTGCCTGGAGATTGAGTGGAACATTGGCAATTTCATCCAGAAACAAAGTGCCGCCGTCCGCTAATTCGAAACGGCCGATACGATCAGTCTTCGCGTCGGTGAATGCCCCGCGCACATGCCCAAACAACTCACTTTCGAACAGTGTCTCGCTTAAGGCGCCCGCGTTTACCGATACCAGCGGCTTGCCCGATCGACTTGAAAAGGCGTGAAGCGCGCGCGCGATGACTTCCTTGCCAGTCCCGTTCTCGCCCGTGATCAGAACGTTCGCATCCGCCGGCCCAATTCGTTGCACCACATTCAGGATTGCTTTCATCGCCGGTGATTCAGCAATGACCTTCGGAAGTTTCGCTTGCCCGCCATCATCGCGAAGTGTGAGGTTCTCAGCTTCCAGCCGTTGACCGCGTCTCAACGCCCGGGCCAATTCGATCTGCGTACGCAACACCGCCAACAAACGCGCGTTGTCCCAGGGCTTTTGAATAAAGTCGCGCGCGCCGCGACGCATCGCTTCGACTGCGACATCCACGCTGCCCCAGGCCGTCATGACCACGACGGGTAAGGTTTCGTCGATCGCCTGGATGCGGCGCAGTAGATCGAGGCCTTCACTGCCCGAGGTAGTGTCGCGAGTGTAGTTCAGGTCGATCAGGACTAAATCCAGATCGTGTGACTCGACGATCTTGAGAACACTGGCGGGTGAGGAAGCCGCGACGATTTCGTAGTCTTCACCTTTCAGCAACAGACGCAACGCAGCTAGAACATCGGCCTGATCATCTGCGATTAGAATTTTTCGCATGGTAACGGCGGTCACTCCCGAACGTCGGTCTATTCAGCGCGCAGCGCGATCAAAGGATCAATTCTTATGGCACGCCGGGCCGGCAAGTAACAAGCAATGCCGACCGCCAGCAACAGCAGCGCCGCTACCACCGCGAACGTGATCGGATCGGATCCGCTGACGCCGTAAAGCAGCCCCGACAAAAACCGCGTCAGCGCGAGCGCGGTAACATTGCCGGTGCCAACTCCGATCAGCGCCAGGATCATGCCCCGGCCAATCACCCGCTTAAAGATATCGCTGCGTCTTGCTCCCAGGGCACTGCGAATTCCGATCTCCCTGGTCTGCTCCGCCACTACAAAAGACATGACGCCATACGCACCGATGGCAGCTAACAATAATGCCGCGCCGGCGAAAATACCGAGCAGGATGAGATTGAACCGAGGCCGCCGCAGCGATCGGCCGATCCTTTGGTCCATGTTCTGTGGGTTCGACACGACCAACTCGGAATCGAGGTTAGTAATCGACTTTGATAAGAGAGTTCCCGCGGCGCTCGCGTCGGGTCCGGTGCGCACCACGAAGTACGTGGCCCAGCGGGGCCGCTGCATGTAAGGAAAGTAGATTTCCGGTTGGACATTTGTGCCGAGACCAAACCGCTTCGTATCACCCACGACGCCGATGATCTCCAGGACGTTACGGGATGTGATCAAAGTTAACCGCTTTCCGATTGGACTCTCATCTGGCCAAAAGCGTCGCGCCAAAGTGTCATTAATGATAACGACGGGCGGAGCGCCGGCGTTGTCAGTTTCCGAAACGTCCCTGCCCTTGAGCAGCGGGATCCCCATCGTGTGGAAATAATTCGGACCAATATTGAAATAGAAAGCCTCCGGATAAATACCCGAAGACGGTGCGGCCGCGCCTTCAGGCAGCACGTCCAGCGATTCAGTGCCGCCGAACTGTGGTCCGCCCGACGTCGCGCCCACGGACAGCACGCCGGGAATCTTTTGGATCTCGCCGGTGATGCGAGAATAAAGCGCGCTTACTTGTTCCTTACTTTTATATTTCTCATCCGGAACAAAAACTTGAGTGGCGAGCAAATTCTGTGGATCGTATCCTGGCTTTAGCTTTAGCAAACGCACGAACGTCTGACCCAGGAGCCCGGCGCCCACCAGCAGAATCAACGCTAATGCGATTTGCGAGACAACCAACACGGCCCGGAGGCGCGGCGTTCCTCCAGAGCGAAATAAACCCGGAGCGTCCTTCAACTCATGAACCAGATTCACGCGGGACGATTGCAGACCGGGCGCCAATCCAAACAGTATCCCCGTAATTAATGAGAGGCCAAAGGCGAACGCGAGTACGGTCGCATCGAGCTTGATCTCCTCCACCCGCGGCAGACTGTTGGGGATAATGGCGATGAACAAATCAATCAACCAAATAGCCAGAACTATTCCCGCGGCTCCGCCGATGAGCGAGAGCAAGACACTTTCGGTTAATAACTGTCTCAGCAATTGAAAGCGGCTGGCTCCGAGTGCGACGCGAACTGCAAATTCCTTGCGCCGCGATGCGGCTCGCGCCAGCAAAAGATTCGCGACATTCGTGCAGGCAATCAATAAGACCAGTCCGACCGCGCCCAGAAAAATAAACATTGGGGTGCGCAAATCACCCACCTCATCGTCTTGCAAGTTAGCTACTGATACAGTCCAGCCCGCATTCTCCTTCGGATACTGCGCCGCGAGCCGGGCTGAGATGGCTGTCATTTCCGACTGAGCCTGGACCAAAGACACTCCGGGCTTCAGTCGCGCATAGACTCTGCGATTGCGCGCCTGCCGGCCCAGAAACTGATCGGGATCGACAGTTAGAGGAGCCCAAACATCCCATGTTCCCAGATTCAGCGCGTCAAGCTCCGGCGGCAGGACACCGGCGATCGTGAATGGCTGCTTGTCAAGAATCATCGTTTGCCCGATGACTTTCTCGTCGCTACCAAATCTGCTTTTCCAGTAGCTGCTGCTGATTAGCACGACGTGGTCGCGGCCGGGCTGATTCTCTTCGGGTGCGAACAAGCGGCCGCGAATTGGCTGAACTCCCAGCACTCGAAATAAGCTGGGTGAACATATTGCACTGGCGATGCCCACGGTTCCTTCCGATGTCGTCTCGCTAAAGTGCCAATCGCGCCAGGCCCCGAACTGTTCGACCGTTTGGCTTTGCTTTTCCCAGTCTTCAAGGTTTCGCGGCGACACGACGGGCGGCTTATTTTTCTGCGGGTTCTTTTCGCTAAAGACAACCAGGCGATTCGAATCAGGAAATGGAAGCGGGCGCAGGAGCACGCCATTAAAGAAAGTAAAGATTGCGGTGTTTGCTCCTAAGCCGACCGCCAGGGTCGCGACGGCAACCGCCGTGAAGCCTGGCTGCTTGAGCAAACTTCGGATTGCGTACTTAACATCTTTCAGAAAAATATCCATGGTTCCCTCCTCTACGAAAACATCGTTCCGTATCGTGCCCCTGAACGCGAGCGGAACCCGAAAAAAAATAGGCGTGATTTTCGCTACTCGTACCTCAATGAATTTACCGGATCGACTTTCGTTGCGCGTCTCCCCGGAATGTAACACGCAATCAGCGCCACAGCAGTCAACAACACAGCGACTCCGGCGAACGTCAAAGGGTCAGTGGGCTTGACGCCGAATAGCATCGTGGCCATCAGACGCGTCAAGGCGAACGCGCCGAGCAAACCCGCGCCGATGCCGAGCGCGAGGATCACGATAAAAGTGATACCCAGATTCTTAAGTAACATCCGGGCTCCATAGCGCAGATCCTGCCACATGCTAATCATTTTGTTTCTCCTGCTACTCGGCAGCGGCGCATTTTGGCGAAGTGGCATGGGCATCCCGCCCGTGAATCACGCGCAAGATGCGCGTGCCACATTCGAACTGCACTACTACCTACTACTCGTACCTGAGCGCTATCAATGGATCAACCTTGGTCGCGCGCCGGGCGGGCAGATAGCAAGCAAGCAACGCGATCACGAAAAGGGCGCCTACAACACTCGCAAAGATCGAAAGGTCGTTGGCGGCGACGCCGAACAGAAGACTTTGCAACAGTCGCATGAGCCCGATGGCGGCGGCGATCCCGATCGTTATGCCCACGATCGATACGAACAGTCCCTGCTTCAAAACCATCTTGAGAATATCGCTCGCCCGCGCGCCCAGCGCCATACGCACGCCGATGTAATGCGTTTGCTGACTGACTGAGTACGAAACAACTCCGTAGATCCCGATTGATGACAGCAACAGCGCGAGTCCCGCAAAAACCCCAATCAGTATCGCCGGAAAACGCCGCATGAAAGCCGCCGGCGAACTTGAGATCAACTCGGGCATGGCTTGCACGTTGAAGACTGCGGCGGCCGGCTCGAGGTTGCGAATCTCATTTCGAATCGATCCAGTCATGGCCGTAGGATCGGCGTTCGTGCGAACTACGAGATTCGCGAAGGTCGAAGGGTTCTGCCGAAACGGAAAGTAGATCACCGGCCGCGTCTCTTGATCTAATCCGGTGATCTTCACATCGCCGACTACTCCGACAATATTGAGCGGTGGTGCTTCTATGCTTGCATACTTCAGACGTCGCCCCACGGAACTACGTCTGGCGAACAATCGATCAGCCATCATCTTGCCAATGATCACGACCTGCGGACCATTAGCTTTATCGCTGCTATCAAACATCCGTCCCGAAACAAGCGGCACGCCCAACGTCTGGAAATAATTGTCGCTGACAACGCGAATATTCGCTTGCAGTTCCTGTCCAGGCGGCGGAATTGGATCGCCTTCAACATTTACCCTGGTTGTGTTGCCGGGCTGCAGCGGCAAAATATCGACAGTGCCCGCGCTGATAACTCCGGGCACTGCCTGCAAACCTTCTCGCAATTGATCCTGAAAATTGATTTGAGTGTTTACTTCAGTGTACTTCGCCGCCGGCAACACAACGGTCATCGTCAAGACGTTTTCGGGATTGAATCCCGGATCAGTTTTCAGCAATCGCACAAGACTCTTGAGCAAGAGTCCGGCGCCGATCAAAAGCACCACAGCCAAGGCAATCTCAGTCACCACCAAACCACTCCGCAATCGGTGGCTCCCGCCGCTGCTCGTCCGGCGCCCTCCTTCTTTCAAGACGCCGCTCAGGTTAAGCCGCGACGATTGCAACGCCGGAGCCAATCCAAAAACAATTCCGGTCAAGACCGAAAGGCCGAAGGAAAAGCCAAGCATGCGCGGATCGATTTTGAGAGTTTGCAGGAATGGAAGCGCGCTGATCTGATTAGCCGGGAGCAGAGAGACAAGCGCGCTGATGCCCCAGTAGGCAATCAATAATCCGAGCGCGCCCCCGACAAGCGAAAGCAGCACTGATTCGGTCAGCAGTTGCCGCACCACGCGCCAACGGCTGGCGCCCAACGCAACTCGAATCCCAACTTCTTTCTGTCGCCCCAACGAACGAGTAAGCAGGAGGCTCGCGACGTTGGCGCAGGCGATCAGCAGCACGAAACCAACCGCCGCCAGCAAAGTCATCAAGATTGGTTTGACCTGGCCCACAACCTGTTCCTGTAACGGAATGAACTTCAAACTAGTTCCCGCATGCGAATCTTTGAATTGCTGTTCGATACGCGATGTGATCAGGCTGAGTTCAGCCTGCGCTTGCGCCGCAGTGACGCCGGGCTTCAGCCGCGCGATAAGATTGGTGCCGTGCATGAAGCGCCGCGTGAGTTGGTTCTGGTTTGGTTGGTAGGGCAGGAAAAGGTCAGCCGACCTCATGGCAAACTGAAAACTCTTTGGCAGCACGCCAATGACCGTGTAACTTTCACCGGCCAGATCGATTTGCCGGCCCACGATTCCTTCGCTACCGCCAAACCGCGTCTGCCACAGGGCGTAGGTTAACACCGCGACCTTGGGTCCGCCCTGCTTGTCTTCTCCCGATTGGAAGACGCGACCCTTGATCGGATCGACGCCCAACACCGAAAAGAAATTCGCCGATACAAGCGGAGCAAAGACACGTTCTGATTCGCCGTTCGAGTTGAGGATGGTGCCACCGCCAGTGTATGCCGCGAGGTCGCAAACTTTGTTCTGCTGGTAGTCCTGATAATCCGGATACGAAAACTCGCGCTGATCAAATTCTTTACTCGGCGTGCGTTCCCACATGTGATAGAGCTGTTCCGGCGATCGGTACGGCAGGCCGCGAATCACCGCCGCGTCGACTACCGTGAAGATTGCCGTGCTGGAACCGATGCCGAGCGCCAAGGTCATCACTGCAATCAAGGTAAAGCCCGGCCGCTTCAACATCGTGCGGATGCCGTAACGCAAATCCTGAATTAGCCTGGACATATTTCTTCTCCTTATTCGTATCGCCCTTGTTCTATTCGTATCGAAGCGCCTCAAGCGGATCGACTTTCGTCGCGCGCCGCGCGGGTATATAGCAGGCCAAGAGCGCAACCAGCGTGACGCCAACGGCGATTACTGCGAAGATTGCGGTGTTGGCGCCAATGCCCAACGCGCGCGAACACACGGCGACGAACGCGAATGCTGGCTGGCGAATGAACGCTCGCAACGCGTAGCGAATGTCTTTCATGATCATCTCCATAACCTCTACTCGTATCGGAGCGCCACGAGCGGATCGACTTTCGTCGCGCGCCGTGCGGGGATGTACGAAGCCAACAACGCTACGATCAACAGAAGCACGGCGACTGCAATGAAAGTCGGTGCATCAGTTGGTCTCACCTCAAAAAGCAAACTGCTCATCAATCGCGTTAAGGCGAATGCGCCGGCAACGCCGATGACTACGCCTAACAAAGCGAGCCCAAGTCCGTCCTTAAGCACCAGGTGCCGGACCTGACTCGCCTTCGCGCCCAGAGCCATGCGCACCGCGAGTTCATGTTTGCGTTGCGTGACCGCATAGCCCATCACTCCGTAGATTCCAATTCCGGACAGTGCCAGAGCCAAACCGCCAAACAATCCAACCAGCAGCATCGAGAAACGTTGCTGCGCAACCGAGACCGAAAAGATTTCATCCATCGTCCTGATATTTGTTACCGGGATGCTTTGATCCACAGCGTGGATTTGGGTTCGCGCCAACGCGACCAGCGACATCGGATCGCCGTTGGTGCGGACTACAATCGACATGCCTCCAGTCGAACGTTGAAGGTGCGGCAAGTACATCGCACTCCTGTCGCCGGAGCTCAGGGTTGTCTGCTTGATAGTGCCGACGATGCCGACGATTTCGCGCGGCGATTTTTCAAAGCCGACCGTAAACCGTTTTCCCAACGGGTCTTCATTTGGCCAATACCGTCGCGCCAGCGCGTCATTAATAATGATCACGCCCGGAGCATCCTGGCGATCGAGGTCGGTGAACTGCCGCCCTCTCAACAAAGGCATCCGCAGCGCCTCAAAAAATCCAGGAGTCACTATTGTGTAATCAGCATTTGGTCGTTGATCGGCCGTGACTTTGGGCCGGCCCTCGATGAATATGTCGGTGCTTTCTTCGGCGCCCGTCAAAGGCAAACTCAAGACTGCTCCCGCAGCGGTCACACCCGGAGATTGTTTGAGGCGGTCAAGCACTTGCTGAAAGAAAGCCGACTGTTCCGCGTCGTTTGCATATTTCGACGGCGGCAGCGTTGGCAGCGAGACTTCCATGGTCAGCGTGTGGGACGGATCGAAGCCTGGCTTAACATCGATCAGTCGCACGAAACTTTTCGTCAACAGCGCCGCCCCGATCATCAGGATCACGGCCAGCGAAACTTCAGAGACAATTAGAAAAGCACGCAGGCGATTCTGGCGCAGACCACCGGTCGTTCCTCTCGCGCTTTCCTTGAGCGATTCGTTCAAATCAATTCGCGATGCTTGCAGCGCAGGAGCGAGCCCAAACACGATGCCGGTCACGATCGAGATTAGAAAGGCAAATCCCAACACGCGCAGATCGACATTGATTTCATGAATGCGCGGAACTTTTTCCGGAATGAAAGAAACCAGCAACGGCGTGCCCCAGATCGCGATGAGCAATCCGGCCAGGCCACCGACGGCTGAGAGCAGCAGGCTCTCGGTAAGAAGTTGTCTGATGATTCGACCGCGGCCGGCGCCCAACGCACCGCGAATGGCCATCTCTTTGCGGCGCGAAGAGGCCCGCGCCAACAACAGGTTGGCCACATTCGCGCAGGCAATCAGCAGCACAAACACGACCGTCGCCAACAGCACGAGCAGCAACCGCTGAATATTGCCTACCATCTGTTTCTGTAATGGGATCAGGTTGACCGTGTAGCCAACTGTCCCGAGCGGTAAACTGGCCTGGATGGTTCGCAACTCGTTTTCAGCCTGAGCAATTGTGACTCCGGGCTTTAACCGGCCCAGCAGCGCGAGGTTCAGACTTCCCTGGTTGTTCCGCTCTTCGGAGTCCATCGCGAGCGGCACCCAAATATCGTTTTTGGTTGCGAACTGAAGACCGGGGATCATGTTGGCACTTCCCGGAAACTCAAAATCAGGCGGCATCACACCAACCACGGTTACCGTGCGCCCATTCAGCGTCAGACTCTTTCCGACAACACTTTTGTCGCCAACGAACTCGCTTTGCCACAGACGATGACTGATGATTGCGACGGGACTCGCTCCGTCCTGATCTTGCTCACGAGTGAACGTTTGGCCGAGTACCGGCCTCGCTCCCAGCGCTTCAAAGAAATTTGCCGACACACGTGCACCCTGTAACTGTTCCGGATCGCCAGCATGTGTGAGTTGCCATGACCACTGCCGAAACGCCGCGAGTTCCTGAAGAGTTTGAGTTTGCTTTTGGAGACCCAGATAGTTGCCGGCGGACGATGGAAACTTGTCCGACGTGTGCGCCAACTTCGGCAGATAGCCCCACGCCATCACGAGGCGATCAGGATCTGCGAAGGGCAGAGGACGCAACAAGGTCGCATTGACCACGCTGAAGATTGCAGTGTTTGCTCCAATGCCGAGCGCCAGAGTAATCACGGCAATCAAAGCGAAGCCCGGCCGCTTGATAAGACCGCGCAACGCAAAGCGTAGATCTTGAATCAATCGTTGCATCACTCCTCCTTATTCGTATCTCAGGGCAACCAGCGGATCGACTTTCGTCGCGCGTCGGGCGGGCAGATAGCAGGCGAGCAACGCGACTCCAGCCAGCAAGCAGGAAACAGCAACGAAAGTTAATGGATCAGTCGGCGTCACGCCGAAAAGCATGACGGCAAGCACTCGCGTGAGCGCAAAAGACGCCGTCAGGCCCAATGCGAGACCAAATAGAATCAAGCGCATGCCCTGGCCCAACACCAGTCGCAACACATCGCGTGTCTGGGCGCCCAGGGCCACGCGCAATCCGATTTCCTGAGTGCGTTGGGCCACGGTGTAATTGAGAACGCCAAAAATGCCGACTGCGGCCAACAGCAACGCCACCGCTGCAAAGAGTCCGGTGAGCATGGCGTTGAACCGACGGCGCGCTACCGACTCGGCAATCAACTTCGTCATCGGTTGAATCGCCGAAACGTATTGCTCTCTGTCCATCTGCTTGATGGCTTCGCGCACGCTGCCCACCAGGCCAATTGGGTTCTCAGTCGAAGAGCGCGTCACCAAACTCATGAAAGGCTCTGGAGCTTGCGTGTATTGGACGTAGTATTCAGAGCCTGATTCAGCGTCGAGACTTTCGTGACGCACGTCTCCTACAATGCCGACGATCTCGCGCTCTGGTGGTTTGCCGTTGTCGCCGCGCTCACCCTCGATAATGATGTGTTGGCCCAGCGCCTCGGTTCCGGCAAAAAAACGGCGGGCAAAATGTTGATTGACGATGATGACAGGAGGCGAATGCTGAGTGTCGCGGTCGTCGAAGGCCCGTCCCCGGGACAGTGGTATGTTGAGCGCGCGAAAATAATCGGGACTAATCACGCGATGGTTGGAGGTGGGCTTATCTTCGGGTCTCGGGATTGGGCGACCTGTGATAAGAAACGTATTCGCGTTGCTATCGCCTCCGAACGGAAGCGGGTAAATAACCGCCGCCGCCTCGACGCCGGGAACCGCTGCGGCTCTTCTAACAATCTCGGCGAAGCCTGCTTGTTGTTGCTCTGGGTGCGGATACTTAGATTGGGCCAGCGACAGATTAGTGGTCAAAACTCGCTCTGGCTCAAAACCCGGGTGAACCTCGCTCAATAGCAAGAAGCTTCTGCCCAGTAAGCCGGCGCCCACAAGCAACACCAGCGAGAGCGCGACCTCCATCACTACCAACACTGCGCGCATCCGGTTGCGAACGGCGGTTCCTCCCGCGGCCCGCCCACCTTCTTTAAGTGCGTCCTGAAGATCTGCACGGCTCGCCTGTAACGCGGGCGCGAGGCCGAAGATTAAGCCGGTAAAGATAGAGATGACTGCCGTGAAGCCCAGCACACTTCTGTCCAACCCAATCTCTTTTAAGCGAGGAATATCCAGCGGAGTCGCGGTCAACAATAAGTTGACGCCCCACCAGGCGACCAACAAACCGAGCGCACCACCGGCGAGCGAAAGCAACAGGCTCTCGGTCAAGAGTTGTCGCACGATCCGTCTGCGTCCAGCACCCAGCGCCGCCCTGATTGCCATCTCTCTGTGACGCGAAGCGGCCCGCGCCAGCAACAGGTTGGCGACGTTGGCACAGGCGATCAGCAACACAAAGCCGACCGCGCCGAGCAGCACTAATAAAGGTGTTTTCGATCCCCACGTAAACTCTTCTTGTAGGGAAATGAGGCGCGCCCCCAGGCGAAAGCCTTCATCGGGATATTGTTGTTCGATTTGGGCGCCGATTGCCCGCATCTCGCTTTCGGCCGCAGCTGCTGACACGCCAGACCTGAGACGCGCGATCACCCGCAGTGAATAACTGTTCCGTCGCTCGGTACGCTCACCGATTGTCGCTGCTAGCGGTCTTAAGAACTCCGTCTTGTCCGCTCGGGCTGGAAAGCGGAAGCCTTCGGGCATAACGCCCAGGATCGTCGCGCTCGTGCTCCCGATCCTAATCTGCCGGCCCACAATGTTTGGATCTGCGTTGAAGCGCCTTTGCCACAAGCTATAACCCAGGACAATCACCGGAGAGGCTTTGGGCTGGTCATCTGAACGCGTGAAAGCGTGCCCTAAAAAAGGAGTCACCTTTAGCAACGGGAAGAGATCGGCCGAAACCGCTGCTCCGGAAATCACTTCCGGATCACCGTCGCCTTCGCGCAGCAGAGTGCCCACCGAGTTGTAAGCCGCGATCTGCTCGAGCGTTTTAGTTTGTGCTTGCCAGTCGACGAAATCCGGATACGATACGACAGTGTGATTTTGCGTATCTCCTCTACTGCCCCACGGAACGAAGAGTCGGTCCGCCTCAACGTATGGTAAAGGGCGTAGCAGGACTGCGTTGACCACGCTGAAAATCGCAGTGTTCGCACCTATCCCAAGCGCCAGAGTAATCAAGGCAACAGCTGTGAAGCCCGGCCGCTTGATCAGATTCCTGGCCGCGTAACGAATATCGCCGAGAAGAGACTCCATCTTGCCTCCTTCAAACTGATTCAACGCTAAATGGTTCACCGCCGGCCCATCGCAAGTCGCGACGAACTAAAAACCGGGATATTCACAAGATGTTTAGTAGCTGCTGGGGATCAGCAGGCTCACGTAGACCGAACCAAGTCTCGATCTAGTTGCCGGCAATCCATCCATCTTCAAGCCGCACGATCCGATTGCCGTAGGCGGCATTAACCTCGGAGTGCGTGACTTGAATGATGGTCGTTCCTTCGTCATTCAGGCGCTTGAACATGTCCATGATCTCTTTGCCCTGCGCCGAATGCAGATTGCCGGTTGGTTCGTCAGCGAGGATCAGTCGCGGGTTCGCGACCACCGCGCGGGCGATGCCCACCAGTTGTTGCTGGCCACCTGACAACTGAGTTGGATAGAGATCTTTCTTGCCCACGATCTGAAAACGATCCAGCGTGTCGCAAACGATTGATTGGCGATCCTTGCGGCTCACGTCGCGATAAGAAAGCGGCAACTCGAGGTTTTCGAATACCGTCTGGTCATCCAGCAGGTGATAGCTCTGAAACACAAACCCGATGTTGCGGTTGCGCAGTTCTCCGCGTTGCTTCGGCTTTAATGAATGAACTGCGACGTCATCGAAACGGTATTCGCCGTTCCAAGAGTGATCGTGCATACCGATAATGTGCAGTAAGGTCGATTTACCTGCGCCGGACGGGCCCATGATCGAGACGAACTCGCCGGGCTTGATGTCGAGATCGATCCGCCGCAGCACATAGTTCTTCGTTATGCCCTGCGAGAAATATTTTTCGACGTTGCGCAGGCTAATCATTGGACTTCGGTGAACCCGCTTTCTCGCAATTCCTGCTTCGCCTCTTCGATTTCGCGGCGATTGGCTCCTGCTTCTTCTTCGACAATCAGTCCGTCGAACAGATGGACGATACGATCCGCGTGCTGAGCGTAACGGGGATCGTGCGTAACCATGCAGATCGTGGCTCCGCCGCGATGCAGTTCTCGCAGCAGTTCCATTACTGCCTCGCCGTTGGTTGAATCGAGGTTCCCTGTCGGTTCATCGGCAAGCAGAATGCTCGGCTGTCCGCCCACCGCGCGCGCGACGGCGACGCGCTGCTGTTGACCGCCCGAAAGCTGACTCGGCAAATGCTTTGCGCGATGGGCCATGCCGACGCGCTCCAATGCGTCGGTCACACGCGTCTTGCGCTCGCCCGAATTCATGCCGCGATACGTCAACGGCAGCTCGACGTTTTCATAGACCGTGAGATCGCCGATCAGATTGAAGCTTTGAAAGATGAAACCGACTTCGCGATTACGAATTCGCGCCCGTTCTGAGAGCGAGAGATTCTCGACCGCATGGCCGTTGAGCACGTACTCGCCGTCCGTCGGCGTGTCGAGCAATCCGAGGATCGATAGCAGGGTTGACTTGCCGCATCCGGAAGGCCCGGCAATCGAAAGATACTCGCCCTTTTTCAAGTCGAGATGGATGCCTGACAGCGCATGCGTCTCAACCTCGTCGGTATAGAAAACCTTCTTTACGTCGGATAAGTGAATAAGGGGACCCACTGAACTCATCATTAGCTCCTTTAGTTTCTTGTGCCGGCAGCTTGACTGACGTCTCTTATCGTCCGGTTAACGCACGCGAATCGTTTTGTAATTGTCCATGCTGGAAGTGTCGGAAATGATTACTTGATCGCCTTCGCGCAATCCGTTAAGAACCTCGATGGTGCTCACTGAGCTGCGGCCTAAACTAACCGTCGTGCGCGTCGCCTCCTGCCCATCAGGTCCCAGACGAAACATGCCCACGGTTTGTTGACCCTGTCCGAACGCCGGCCGATCCACATAGAGAACATTTTTCAATCGTTCGAGTTCGATCTTCCCGTCAACGCTCAAATCGGCGCGCGCGCTCGAAGGTAGCGCGCCGGTAAAGGAAACATCGACTGTGAAGGTGCCTTCGCGCGCCGCGGGATCGATGCGCGAAACTTGTCCCTCGATCACACCGTTGCGCGTATCGATGATTGCCTTTTGCCCTTCGCGTACGTCTTTGATTTGCGTTTCCGCAATTTTTAGTTCGGCTTTCAGCGATGCGGGATCGGCGATGCGCGCGACGTTGAGCCCAGGCGTAACCTGCTGACCTTCCTGTACTGAGACTTGCTGAAGCACACCGCTGGTTCCGGCGCGAACTTTTAGCGCGTCAACCTGATCTTTTTTCAGTTTAGCCAGCGCTTTCAATTGCTCAACGCGCGACTGCTGAGCATTGAGCTGGGCCTTCGTCGACTTTCCGCTGATGGCGAGTCGCTGCTGCTCAACTCGGAGCCGGTTCGCGAGGTCTTCGACGTGGACACGAGAAACCTTCAGAGGCAGATCGGCCACCAAACCTTGCTTGGCTAGGGCCTCGTCAGTGTCGAGCTGTAATTTCGCCTGACGATATTCGGCATTGATGCTGGCAATCTGAGATTGCTGCGTCATGCCGTCGCTCTCTAAACGCACGCGCAGGTTTTCAGCTTCAGCCTGCGCGGTCTTGACTTGAAACTCGGCATCGATCGCCTGCTGCTCCATCTGCGGGTTGGAAAGCTCGACGATCACCGTGCCGGCGTTAACATCCATTCCGGCCTGCGCCAAAATCTTTTCGACGCGTCCATCGGCCGGCGCGGGAATCCAACGCGTTACCTGCGGCACCAGGGTTCCATTGCCGCTGACTTCGCGCACCATCTCTCCACGCTTTACCGTGGCGATGACCGCGGTCGAACGATCCAATGTAGGGGCCGCGGGCTTCATCTTTGCCAGCCCGTAGGTAATTCCGCCAACTGCCGCCAACCCGATGAGGATCAAGACGCCGGTGCGCATACGCTTTTTGAATTTCGATTTTGCGGGTCGCTTAATGTCCATAAAACTAAAAATATTTGAGCGCCGGGAAATCTCCTTCGAGGTTTATGATCGCTTTGCTCCGAACACTGTCGTCAAGGGCGACTTGTGACGGAACTAGAGTTTTCCGTCCGGATAGAGTCAACACCCGTGCCAACCGAGCCGAATGAGCAGATGAAAGCCGACTCTTGCTGTGATGTCACAAAGACCTGAGCAGAATCGCTGATGTGTCGAGCTGTCGCGGCCGTTCTCTAAAATGGTTTGTGAAATCAAGGCGGCGAGAGTTTCACTTGCGGGATGCTCAAGTCCCATTTTCGCGATCTCTTAGCCTAAATCTTGCGGCCGCATCCAATTTGGTGGGAACGTTTCATTCGCGAGCCAAGCCCTCGGGAAGTTACCCTGTCGTCAACACGAATGACGGAAGCCGTCAGGCGGAACTTTATCTCTGGCGGAAAATGGATGGGCGGTTACAGTCGAGCTACATTGGACAAGGTTCGATACAATCCGTCGCCGTGATCTAATGCCACGCGGCCTGCCACCATTTACCTGGGTATGGATGCGGCCTATCTGCAATCTCAGAAGCAAAACCTATAAAGATCCATTTCTGGCTTTACTTACGGACGCGGTCAGGCTCGGAATTTATCATTGTCGGGGCGCGGAATCAGTGCTATAAGGGCTCAGCGACCATGCGTCCGCGTCTGGGAATGGCGGTTTTCTCTCCGGCGGCAGTTTCTCTCGGTCAGCAGCCTTGAACGTAAGTGAACTCTAGAGATGACTAAACCTCTTCTAATAGCGACACTGGCCAGTGTTTCCTCAGCAACCGCCAGTGAGTTGTCGGCGCTCCCGCCGTCGGTGAAGTGGCTTGAAGTGCGAGCTGACTTAGTCGGCGACATCGATACGGATTGGTTGCGGTCCTATTTCCCGGGGCGCCTTTTGTATGCGCTGAGAAGTGACAGTCGAGGGGATGCAAATTCGTATTCGATCGAGCAGCGTCACCGCCTAATAAAGAAAGCGGCTCGTGACTACGATCGGGTTGAAATTGAAGCGAACACGGATTTGGTTTCCAGCCTCCTGGACGAGATTCCGATTAGCAAGCGGCTCTCGGCGTGGTACGGCCGAGGGAATACGCAATCGGATCTTAGCGACGGATTTGCTCGCGCTTCTTCGGTGGCGGCGGAGCTGTACAAACTTGTCACCAAACCTACGACCATCGCCGCTGAATTGAATTGCCTTTGTTTTCTAAAGAAGTTGAATCGCTCAGATACGGTTGTTTATTCAGAAGGCGCAATGGGATTTTGGAGCCGGATCGTTGCCCTACAGTTGGGGAGCCCGGCCGTCTATGGGCTAGTTCATACCGACACAAAAAACTTGGACCAGCCAACCATAAGACAGTTAATGGAAGATTATGGTTTGCCGAACGCGAGAAGGGCGCACCAATTGTTCGCGATCATCGGAGATCCGATCTTCCACTCGCTATCACCTCGATTGCACAACTCGGCATACCGCACCGGAAATTATCCCGCGCTTTTTGTTCCAATGCGCGTCGAGAGTTTTGAAGAGTTCTGGCGAGAGATTGTCGTTTCGCAGCGTCTCGATTCGATTGATTTACCGCTGAACGGACTCACTGTCACCTCACCACACAAGGAAGCTGCCAGGTCGGTCGCTACGAGCGCAACTGCCGCTTCGATGATGGCCGACTCCAGCAACATTCTTCTCCGAAACAACGGATGGTGGAATGCGGACACCACCGACCCCGACATCGTCTACTTTGCCAGTCGAGAACGAAGCGTGTGTGTAAGAAACAAACGCGCCGCAGTGATTGGCTGTGGCGGCGCCGGGCGAGCTATCGCCACGGCTCTAATAAAGTCAGGCGCGGCGGTAACGCTAATAAATCGTGGCCAGAAACGAGGAGATTACGCGGCGAAGTTGCTCGGACTATCATACCTTCCGCTGGCGCAATTCAGCGCCGAGAATTATGACATCGTCGTGAATGCGACACCGGTTGGTCGTGATGAGCCGGTGGCCGCGCCATTTGCTCTGGAGAGTTTGAGCCAGGAAGCGATCATCATCGACCTGGTCTATGGTGCGAAGCCGACGCCTTTGGTCGCACACTCGCGAGCGCGAGAGCAGGTGGTGCTTGACGGACGCGACGTCCTGCTGACGCAGGTTAAGCGGCAGTTCGAGATGATGACCGGTAATAAGATGCCCATTGCGCAGGGCCTGGTCGATTCGCAGAAGTTTGCGACGCATAGTTTGCGCTAGCAAATATGGTCACTGCCAATATCACAGACAAAACACTGGCTCAATTTGAGTTGAGCGAGGACCAACTGGAATTAATTGATCGGGTCCGAGTGCTGGCGACTGAGAATTTCGCCCGGCGTGCAGCTCACTACGATCAGGCAGCTGTCTTTCCTGCCGAAGATTTTGAAGACCTGTTTCGCAATGGCCTACATGCGCCCACTGTACCGCGAGAGTATGGGGGACTCGGATTGGGTCCATACCGGGGCGACGTATTCACTCTTTGGATAATGACCAAAGAGATTGCCAAAGCGGACATGTCGTTGGCGCGTTGCTGGGAGGGTCATGTCAACTCGCTGGTCCTGCTCGACGGAATCGCGAACGGGAACCAGAAAGCACGCTGGTTTGAAGGCATAGTCAAGCGTGGCGAAAAATGGGTAGCGTGGAGCGGCGAACCGCAAGCACGTAAGCCAGGAGAGTCCGTTAGCGTTGGAACAAACGTTCAGAGGGTCGATGGCGGTTACGTGGTTGACGGGAACAAAGTATTTTGCACGAGCGCGGGCGGTGCTGAATGGGCCATCCTGCTGGTGTCCACTGACGGCCCGGGCGGAGCTCGTCACAGTTCGGCGCCAATAGAAACGCAACTGTTGATGGCTTGTGATCTTTCCGAGCCGACAATTCGGTACGACGACTCATGGTGGGATCCGATTGGAATGCGAGCGACGGTCAGCCACATGGTTCATTTTTCGCGCACGTTCATTCCTGACGAAAACGTGATCGGTAATCCGGGTCAATATCTGAAGGAGCAATGGCAAACCTGTTTTATCCCGCACTACGCAGCTACTTTCCTCGGCGCGGCCGAAGCGGCCTATGACTACGCTCTTGAGTATGTTGCAACGCAACGAAAAATCAACGACCCGTACATTCAACAACACATTGGCCAGATGTCCGTGAACGTCGAAACATCATATCTTTGGTTAAGGCACGTGGCCCGACTTTGGGAAACAGAACAATACGAAGAGGCTCAGCTCGCGGGCAGCCGCGCGCGTCACGCTATTGAGCATTTGGCACTGGATACGGTGGACCGCTGTATTCGCACGTGTGGCGCACGCTGTCTTAACCGTCCCAGTGTGTTAGAGCGAATCTATCGCGACCTTTCCTTTTATGTGCGTCATGACAACGACGATCAGATCTTGGCGATGATAGGTAAGTCAGTTTTGGGCGTCTCTCACGACCCATCTTTTTACAAGCCGTAGTCCCGGGCAAACGAGAGAAATGACGATTAGCTTTTTTGGAGACTCGCATGTCATCCACCAGACAAAACCTTCAACTCTTCTGGAAGCGCCGGTATGGGCTTGAAATCTGGGGGCTGGGACTTGGCTACTTCCTGTTCTACACACCTTACAGTGGCCTGACCAAAGCGCTGGCAAACGGACTGCTGACTGTCGACGGCCGGCCCATCAGCGGAACCGTCCTTCTTCCGATCGTCGCAATTACGACAATGGCCGGGATGTTCGCTTTCATCACCGCGATGAAATGGTGGAAATTTGCCGGCCGTCGCGAGTTCTTCGGTGTCATCGTTCCCTTTCCGCGGCGGGCCACTTTTTTCTCCGGTGTGTGCCTGGCGATCATCATGGGCACGACGACTCTCGCGTTCGCCTTTGGCGGACTATCAATTGTGCTGGTGTTGGTCTTGCTGCGCGGAGGAATTCTAACAATCGGCCCGATGGTTGACACGATCGTGGGACGTCGCGTGCGCTGGTTCTCGTGGGCGGCAATGATGGTCAGCCTTGCCGCTGTGATGCTCGCGCTGGCTGACGCGACGACATACAAACTCACGCTTTTGGCTGCCATAGATATTGTCGCTTACCTGGCCGCATACTTCTTTAAGCTCCAGCTCATGAGCCAACTCGCAAAGTGTGAGGACCGGGCCGTAACGTTGCGTTATTTTGTCGAAGAGCAAATCGTAGCAGCTCCGTTTTTGGTACTGATGATCGTAACGATGGCCATCATCGATGCCGGCCCTGTGATGCACGGGTTTCGAGTTGGCCTTACTACTTTCCTGACGAGTTCGGGAGCGATTTGGGCAGCCGCCGCGGGATTGTGTTATGCGGGACTCTGTATCTGCACCACGATGATCTTTCTTGACCGTCGTGAAAATACGTTCTGCATACCGATGCACTGCGGATCCAGCATGTTGGCCGGTTTCGTTGCAAGTGCTTGTCTCTCTCAGTTCCTGGGCCAGAGTTCGTTGAGCCTGCCGCAGACGGCCAGCGCCGGACTAATTCTGATTGCGCTCGGCTTCCTCTCTCCGCTGCACCACTTTAATCGCGTCCTCGCGAGATTCAAACGAGCATTTGGTTTCTCACCCACAGAATCTATTGCTGACCGCCAGAGCGGCACAATGAGTTATCCAAGCACGATTCTATTCGTTTGCAGCGGAAATACTTGCCGCTCGCCGATAGCGGCATCGATCGCTCGGACTGAGCTAGCGGCGCGCTTCGGTTTACCGTCGGCAGAGTACAGTCGCGCGCCCGTCAAGGCTGTAAGCGCCGGCATCTCTGCCCGCGTAGGTGCTCCGATGACCGACGACGCCAAAGAAGTACTGCGTCAACTTGGATTTCAACCGAATGGACACCGGGCACAGCAGCTCACGCCAGAGCTGGCGAATCGAGCTGACAAAATCTTATGCATGACGGAATCACAGAGAAATGCGGTGACAAGTTTTGCGCCGTCTCTGGCTGACAGAACACTACGCCTGGATCCAGAAGGAGATATTGAAGACCCAATGGGCAAGGGCGTGGAAGCGTATGTCGCGTGCGCGCAGCATATTCAAGCCCTGGTCAGAATGCGACTTGATGAATTATCGATCGGTTAGCTCTATCTGCTACTGAGGAGATTCAATAATCTTGTGCCCCAAGGCTGGTCGCTTATCGAATTTGTATTCGCTGTACTGGCCGTTCCTTTTCACATAATGCAGGAACACCTGGACCTGGCGCTCGCCTTCGAATTCCTCTCGCCAATGCGGCAACTCGGTTCCTTTGTAAATTAAGCCATCTCCCGGTTCTAACTCGACGGCGATTGTCTGGTTACCGCTTTCGACGTAGAGCGGCCAAATACTGGGAGAATCGTAGCTCAGCGGAATGGTGGCGCTTACTTCACACGAAGGACGATCCTGGTGCTTTTCGAGATAAGCGCCTTTAAGGTAGATGCGCAAATAAGAATAGGTTGGATAGAGATCGCATTTAACCGCCTTGGAAACTATCGGCGTCATAACGTCCAGAAGTGTTTCGGTGACAAATGGTGACGCTGCGGAAAATGCTTTCTCCACCTGGACATCCCCGTAAGGAAAACAGGAATGGGCTTCGAGGAACGCTATGTTTTCAGAAATGTAGTCGCACATGACGCGGGGAACGAGCCGCTTCAAGACAACGTAACCGTTCTTTTCGAACAAGCGGGCGGATTCGGCTAGTCGGGGTTTGGATACTCTGGAAAGAGTCATGCGAATGTTTCCAACAGAGAAATACTGAGAAAATTAGAGCCGTTCGATGTCCGCGCGACGGACCTTCCACCCTCCATCGTGGATCGCTTTGAGCTGCTCGCCACGGATGAGTTCATAAAGATATTCCAACGACAGACCGGAAAACTCGGCCGCTTCCTCAACTGTGACATACAACGTCGATGGCGCTTGTCCCAGCTGCTCAGTCAACGCTCTTACAGCTTCAACCAGCCACGTTGTGTCCTGTTGGGACGAGCCGGAAATGCCGTAGGCAGATGGCGTTTGATCAATGGTTGGATCTTGTCTAATGAACCAGCCGTTGACGGTGAAACGGCTGTGAGCGAATTCTCCGGTTGGACACTTTACCGGCAACACCTCGTGGCTGTAAGAACTGGGAAAGAGCACGAGGGTGTTTTGGCGCGGAAAAACTGTGCGAAGCTTGCGTTCATCCGCGCTCTCAATGCGACCGTCTTCTGAGTTGTAAAATCTCAGGCTCCCGCCGGTGAAGGCCTTTGGCTCAGAATTAAAATAATAAACAAAAGAAATTTCGCGCCGGGGAATCTCGGGAGGTTCGGCATGGCCGTTGTCATTGTGGACTTTGAAAAAGTCGCCATCGTTGCTCGCGGTAACCTGAACATCAATATGTGAAAGGTCAAATGGCTGGCGATTGAAAACCTTCAACGCTTCGGGGAGGAACGACATCAGGCGATGCTGAATCAATGGTCCATACTCGCCAATATCGTATAGGACACGAGACTTCCGATAAGAAGGATCATTTTTCCCCTCGGGCAGGCCATCCGGGATGATGGAGCTCGTTGTGAAATTAGGCTCGTGAGCCAACACGTAGCGGGTCAAACCACGTAACTCATTCTTCATGAGGAAGTCTCGCTTAATAAATACCGGCAGAGACTCTTTCGAAACGCGCGTGGGCCGCTTTGAGCCGTTTCGGCCAGTGGATTTTCGAGTTACTTGTCCGCGCACTGGAACGTTTCTCAACTCAGGAGATATAGTACGTGAGCGTAGTTTCTATCCCTGATTGGGCCCAATGTCAACAAAAGCGCAACAGCGGCCAAATGGCGCATGAACCACGTGATACAAGGTTTGTGGATCGGTCCGGAGCTCTCTGTAATGGAGCGGTTGTCGATCTGTTCCTTTCTAAAGAACGGACACGAGTATCATTTGTATGCGTATGATCGCCTCTCGAATGTGCCGCCGGGAACGGTCGTCAGAGACGCTAACGAAATCCTGCCGCGATCGAAGATCTTCCAATACAAAAACCAGGCGAGCTATGCCGGGTTTTCGAATTTTTTTCGGTACAAACTGCTGCTCGAGCGCGGTGGCTGGTGGGCCGACACCGATCTGATCTGTTTAAGACCTTTTGATTTTTATGATCAGCATGTTTTCGCTTCGGAGATATGTGATGGGCGCGAGGTGGCTACCAGCGGCATCATCAAAGCTCCGGCAGGCAGTCATGCCATGGCTCACGCCTGGAGTGTCTGCCAAAGCAAGGTTCCGGAACAGTTGATATGGGGCGAGACCGGTCCGAAGTTAGTCGCCGAGATCATCGAAAGATACTCATTGCAGTCGTACGTAAAATCGCACCGCGTTTTTTGTCCGTTGGGTTATCAACAGTGGCGCAAGATCCTTGAACCAGAGACAAGCGACTCACTCTTCGAGATGAGCTATGCCGTTCACCTGTGGAATGAAATGTGGAGAGCGGCGGGTCAGGAAAAGAATGCTTCGTACGATCCGGACTGTCTTTACGAGCGACTCAAGCGAAAGTATCTCTGATCGATCCTACTAAAATCTATTCAAGGTCTTTTTCCCGAATCCACTTGCCGTGTCCCTCATCATAGAGCTGATCTCCGTTCCGCTCGATCATAAAAACATCAAACGATTTATCCTTCGGGTGCCATTTCGCTCGGTGCGCTCCCCAATTGTTGCGCCTTTCGGGGGGCGTAGCTTTTTCGTTAATTTGGAAGATGCTATAGAAACAATCGTCATCAAAGAAGCCGATTCCCTCCCAATCGACATGGTAGATTCGGTAATAATCCACATTAGGATTACTTGTTTTCAAAGAGCCTCTTGAAATCGGAATGATAGAGATTCTGTAGGCGTGACTATCCTCAGTATGGTATTCGCCGTCAATTCTCATGTGCACTAGTGGGTGTACGGCAACAGTCTCAACCTCTTTCTTCTCGGGCCGTAATTCGAGCCAGACTCCGATCCCCACAAGAAGTAAACCCACGACCGCTGCAATCTGTTTGTACGGGGTCTCCCAGATGATGTCGAATTTTCTAAAACCGCCACTGAGGCCAAGACCAAGAGCAATTAATCCAAATGCTACCAGAGCCAGTCCTTTGTGCTTGAACAGCTCAGCAAAAAAGTTTTTGGAGAAATCCATGTTCGGTTTAGATTAACTCCTGTCTCTTACCGGCACGAAGTCGACACCTCAGCAAGCCGTGAACGCTTTGATCCTTATGTAGACTCAGCAGGAAGCGATCAATCAATCGGATACGCCGCAATGACATCCAGCATCACCAGCGCGCCGGCTGGGAGCGCTGCGGCCTGAAATGCCGTACGGACCGGCAAGGGCGTAATGCCAAGGCCTGGTAGCCACTCGGCATAGATGGCATCAACCGCTTTGAAGTCTTTTATGTCGGCCAGCAGCAGTGTCGACTTCACGATGTCCGCGGGCGAGCATCCGGCCGCGTTCAAAATCGCTTCTACGTTCGCCAACATCCTTCGTGTTTGTGCCTCGAGACCTTCCTCCAACTTTCCGCTTTCGTTGTTGCGGCCGGTTTGCGCGGTGACGAAGACCAGATCGCCGGTCCGGATTGCCTGCGAGTAGGTGCCCATCGCAGGCGCGGCTGCGTTGGTCATGATGCGAATCTTGTTGGGCATGCGTGCTTGCTCCTTGAAATAATCAAACTCGAACTACACCATGCGCTCGGCGCGCAGAGGAATCTCGAAGTGCACCTTCACCGGCCCGCCCGCCAGCGGCGCCAGATCCAATAACTGCGGCTGTTCCGGATGTATTATCTGCAACAGCACGACGTTTGAAGTATCGGCAAATTCGAGATCGAAGAAGTGGAATTGTGTAATGTTCGACGCGTAAATCCAGAGGTTGTTCTGATCGCGAATCCATTTGCTGAAAGACTCACCTTCCATCGGTTCGGTGCGAATCTCCAGGGGGACTTCCGACAGCAACTGCTTGGTCAGTTCGAAATTCTGAAACGCGTATTGCCAACTCTGCTCATAAGGCCGCTTGGTCGAACCACGTTCGCGTGGCAAACAGCCTTTCTGTTTTAGACGAATGTTTTCCCTCACCCATTCTTCCAGTTCAGTTTCGGCTGCATAGTCGCCGTTGGTAAGCCGCTCCAGGAAGTGGCTGACGTTGCGGCTGGTAGTGAAGACGTGACGGATGAGTTTGAAATAAGTGATTGCCGCCGGGTTAATATCGAAAATCGTTATGTGTTTAGGCTTCCATAGCGGAATCAGATTCAAACCGTATAGCCCGCCAACGACGCTAACCATGTGAATGTCTTCGCGCCGTTCGGGCGCGACCGCGTTGTAATGAGAAACAAAATCGGCAAACTCGCGAAACGATCCGTCCTGGGATCCGTCATCCGTCCCGTAGAAAACCATTTCCGGATGATCGTGATAGATGGTGCGATTGAAGGCTCGCGGAGCTTGTGCAGTCACCGATGTTCTCCTGATTGATGTTTTTGTCTGAAGCGTAAGTGCGAAAATATTTGTGCTTTTGATTAGACCATCGTAAGAGTTCTCAGGTAACTCCAGACGACGTGCTGAAGGACTCAGAAGCTCTGACCTGGTCAGATGCATCGGTCGCGCCTTCAGCTTTCCTGATTAGCGGAAGGACGTCTCGTCCAAAGATGACCATCTCTTCGAGCTTGGGCCAACCCGAGATGATGAACTGCGTCACGCCAATGCGCTTGTACTCGAGAAAAATCTCCGCGAGTTCCTGCGGAGATCCCAAGAGCGTCATGGCCGACGATCCATAATAAGGGACCAATCCCGCCCAGAGATTCCGACTCAACCAACCTACGTCATCCGCAGCGGCGAGCGCTTGTTTCAGCGTCTGCGAATCGCTGCCGCTAAGAATGGCGCGCTCCTGCTTGCCGATTTCTTCATCGGGCAGCATCGCCCTTCCGGCCTTGACTGCTTCTTCGTGCGTCGGCCGGCAGATGATCCCCAATCGTAGACTGACTTCAGTTCCGCGTTCGCGAAAACAACTCACTGAGGGCGCAAGTTTTTCCGGCGTGTCGATTAGCCGAAGCCAACTCGAACTGCAAGTTAGCGCCAGCTGTTGCGCCTGTTCTGAGTGGCCCGACACGTAGATCTCAGGAAACGTTCGTTCCGGTGCCATGAACGGCGTATTGAGCCGGGCGCCTTCGACCCGACAGTATTTGCCGGCGAAGTCAACGTCACCCGTTCTGTTCCACAAATTACGACATATAGTCAGGAATTCTTCGGCCCGAGCATATCGTTCATCGTGGTCAAGAAAATCACCATAGCCGCGCTGCTCTGCGGCGGAGCTGCCGGCGACGATGTTCAAGGCGACGCGCCCGCCGATTAAGCCTGAGAGGGTGTTAATCTGCTGGACAAAGGTAGTCGGCTGCATCAGCCCCAGGCGATAGGCGACGATGAACTTAAGCGTCTTGGTCGCTTGTCCCACGGCGCAAGCGATGAGAATAGTGTCCGGCTCGTACCGGCTAAACGAGAGCAGTACGGATTCGATTCCCGCGTCTTCTGCGCTCCGGGCGAACTTGACCCAGCCATCCATGTCAGGAAGGGCTGCGGGCGATGAACTCATGGTGGTGAGCACCCGATTGGTTTCCTGAGCAGTTTTCATGGCCACCTCGCCACCCTTGGGAAGCATCCAGTGAAATCTTAGATTTGTGCTCATTGTGCTAATCGTTCGCTGCGGCGTTCGTCACGTTGTTGGTGCAACCTGACAACTGTGATTTCCGGCATCAGCTGTTAACCGCCGTTCGGCCTCTCTGACGATGGGCAACACTTCCCTGCCGAACGTCACGACCTCATCAACCTCGGGCCAACCTGAAATGATAAATTCGTTGACGCCGATTTTCTTGTAAGCGAGAAAAGCATCAGCCACCTCATCGGGCGAGCCCAGCAGCGTAGTCCAGACAGGCCCATAGTGCGGTACCAAACCTGTCCATAAGCACGGGCTCAGCCAATGATGTGTCGACCCTGCAGTCGCGGCGCCTTCCCGGTACATTTGTGAATCATCCTTCAACTGCGTCGTGGTTTCGTCGCGGTTGTCGGGGAGTAATGCTTCCGCCGCCATCAAGGCTTCTGCTCGGGTTGGTTTGCAGATCAACCCCAACCGCAGGCAGACGCGTAAGCCGCGCGCACGCGTCCGGGCCACGACTGCCTGAAGCTTCTCCGGCGTGTCAGCTACGCGCAACAGACACGTGCCCTGCTCGTATGCCAAGCGCTCCGAAGGTTCAGAGTGGCCCGACACATAGATTTCAGGTCTCGTCCGATCGGGAGCGAGAAATGGCGTGTTGATCTTTCCGCCTTCTACCCGATAATGCGTTCCGTGAAAGTTGACTTCGTCGTCTCTTCGCCAAAAGGCGTTGCAGACTGCCAGAAATTCCTCGGCCCGGGCGTATCGTTCGTCGTGCGTTAGAAAATCGCCATAGCCATGCTGTTCGGTTGTAGAACTGCCGGCCACGATGTTCACGTCGATGCGCCCTCCAATCAGTCCCGAGAGCGTGTTCACCTGCTGTACAAAAGTCGCGGGTTGCATGAGCCCTGAGCGGTACGCAGCGATGAACTTGAGTCTGGTCGTGGCGCGGCCCAGCGCGCAACTAACGATCAGCGGATCAGGCTCGCAACGGTTGAGAGCCACAAGTACGGATTCTATTCCAGCTTCCTCTGCACGAGTTGCAAAGTGCAGCCAACCATCCATCTGCGGACGCGCCGCCGGCGAGTCACTGCTCGTCGATTCAACACGAAACCGAACCGCTTCCTTTGCAGTTTGCCGCGCGCCCACCGCGACTTCGCCGCTCTTAGGGAGCATCCAGTGAAATTTCAAAGCGTCAGGCTGCGACATCGGTGACTCTCTTCAAACTTCTATGGTCCAGGGAATTGTCTCGGGCAGCACACCATGACGTTTGGCCCAGCGTTCGAGTGCCCAGGGCTGCGTGTCGACGTCGCGATATTCACCCAACAGTTGCCGCTTGACCGAATCCGCCTTTCGCAAGTAACGAGGATCGAGCATCTCGAGGTAAACCTCGGGCTTCATCCATCGATAGGCATAGCCGTACATCAAAGTCTTTGCTGTTCGGTCGCTGCGATTTGGCGTAGCGCTGTGAAAGATTCTGTTCTCGAACAGAAAAGCATCACCGGCATTCAATCTCAGATCGCACACTTCGACATCCGAGGGATCTACTTCACCCTCCGAAAGGCCGAGCGCCGTATTTTTCAAATGACTGCCGCGGGCCATCACCGTCATCCCACTGTTCGATTGATGAAAATCGGTAAGGCAATAGCAAATCTTAATCCCCACCATCGGCAAATTCCGGTGTCCCAAATCGCGGGGAATGCGGATGTCCCGGTGCCACCCGCGTCGAAAGGTCGGCGCGCTCGGATCATCTGGCCTCTTGTAAAGGAGAGTGGTTGAGTGCAGATGAATATTCGGGCTGAGCAATTGAACCACGAGCGGCACTGTCGCGCCGTGGTCGACCAAATCAAACAAGGCATCTTCGCCAAGCAAGCCGGGACGCAAATCGAGATGGTTGTACTCCGGACGCCCTGTCATCGGTGGTTTGTCGAGCAGAGATTTCGCCAGACGATCAGTTGCCTCGACCAACCGCTCGACGTTTTCCGCGGTGAGCGCATTGGGTACAACAAGGAACCCGTCTTCAGCAAAAGATCGTTTTTGCTCGGGTGTCAATTGAACAAAATCCACCGGACCTGTCCTTTCGAGTTCGCGCGTAAGAAGTCTTTAGTTTGACCGTCGTGAACGAAAACGCCACAACCCTCTGCAAAGTGTTCGGCAAGAAAGCGCGCGGTCGAAGCAACCGATGATGAGAGATGCGACGCCTATGATTTTATAGCCAGGCTCAGGGCTTCCTGATAATGCAGCAATGCTGCATTTCGTTGTTGACCGGAGGCCGAATACTAGCATGCGGAAACAGCTTCTTCATATATTTTTCCGTATGGAAGACATGACATGTCTTCTGTTCTGCGGGGTCATAGTCCCGAATAGCTTCGGTCTCAATGTATAAGTCTGTTCCGTTTACCAGCATGAACCAATCAGCCTCAGTTGCTCTGCCAATCAAGTCTTTCCCGTCGAGCGCGGATACATTCCCTCTCTCAACCTCCAGATCCACGCGGTATTTGAAATTGTTCCCATCGTAGTCACCTGGCCACGAAAAATAATAAGGATCTATAAAAGTGAAGACTAACGCGCCATTGCGCGCTAATCGATTTTCCAATTGCTTAACCAACTCAAGCATGTCGCTGGGCGGAGTATTTGGAAATACGGAGTAGGCAACGATGTAATCAAACTCCGGCATGTCCGGAAGGGGAAGACCTGGCACTCCGCGCGGATTGAAGAAGAAACAGTAGCGATCGTAAAAAATCCAATGCGCCGCGGGAAAACTAATCTGACCCAACTCAATCGACTCTCGCACGATGTCCACACACCAGTAACGCTTGTGGTCGATAGTCGATCTCGGATCTCGCAGGATGTTGCCTATGTTTCCTCCAAAATCGAGCACCTCCTTATCGCGCCAATTCGAATCGCCCACCTGCTGCGAGAAATAGGTGAACTGTCCTAGTTTGTTCGAGAAAAATCCCAGGGTCGTCACTCACTCCATTCCAGACTGAAATGTTCCGTTCGCCTTCCTTCAGCGATCAATCCGGGCGATAGAAAAATTCGCGGGTCACGTAGTCCGTCCTGCCGCTCTGGTCCTTGAAAGTATTGAACAAGACAATCACCAGCACGCCCTTGTTCACCCGCAGATATGTCTCCGCCCTCATGAAACCAAAGTCGAAATCAGCGGCCAGCGCAATGCTTCGTTGTCCAGCTTCTTCCTCCAGGTTCGCGAGCACCGTCACGCTCTTCGCCAGCCAGTCAATCGAACCATCGGTTCCAGCGCCGCGAGCACTAACGCTGAATCTCTCACCAGTTCGTTCGATCGTAATCTCGCGCAGTCCGCGCGTATTTCGATCCGTATTCAGCCAGTCTCCGGTCAACCTGTCGGCATTCAAACTTTGGCCGTCAGAATCAATTAAGGCCCGGTCCAGGTCTCTGATTTGGTTGAACTCGAGATTTTCCATTACGTTGATTGTCACTTTTGAAACGCCCGGACTTAATAGCGCTGGTGCTCCAGGGCAAAATACTCACGAACAAAATAATCAGCACGATTGCTTTCGTCCTTGAACGTACGGATTTCGGCAAGGACCAGGAGACCTTTCATAATCATTCCCTGGAGGAAAGATTCCGCAAAGCCAAAGTCGAACCGGCACGAGAAGCCGGCCCCTGCTCGGGCCGTCGGCGTCGAACCATAGGCCTGTACTTCCGCGACTCCCCAATCGATCAGACCATCCGGGCCAATCGCGGATACCTGCAGCGAGAGCCTGCCGGCTGCCTCAGACATCACCATGCGGGCAATGCCATTAGTCTGAGGATTTGAGTTGAGCCAGACGCCAGGCAACGGAGAGAGATCCATCGGCCCAACCGCCTTTGAATCAAGCTCGACACGGTCATACAGCTGAGCGAATTCCATTTGCGACTCCCTTAAGCGGCGTTTATCCAACTGCGAATCATTAGACGGTGCGTGGCGGCTTCATCTGCGATTCGCGTACGAGCATGAATCGTGCGCGTGTTGTCCGAGAACAATAGCTCACCCTCGCGCATCAAGAAATCCATTGTCCGCGGGCAAGCGGCGATGACCCGTCCAAAGCCGTCAAGTGAATCTAACATTCGTTCAGAAAGCTTCGCTCCATTTTCATGCAGCGCGCGGTTAATCGTATAGCGTCGCCAACACATGCCGGATTCGCTCAGCACTCTCTGCCACTTGACGCCGCCGCCGCAACCCTCGTGCATCTGCCACGGCACCGGTTCAGTCTCCAACAATTCAAGCGTGTCGGATCCAAGATGGGCCTTCACTTCATCGCGGACACTGTCGATATCCAAGAGTCGCGATCGCCCGTCGCCTGCCCGATCAGGCCGAACGCAGATCATCGAGATAAATTTGACCGGGGTTGTCTGATCAGCCGCATCTGTGTGGAGATTCTCCACCTCACGACCATCTCCGCGCGCGGCAGGTATGTCGGTGCTGGGCTGAATATAGTGAACAAGTTGTGCCCGTGGTTTCTTGAACGGCAGACCCACCAATTCTCCAAATGCTCGATTGATCGCGACGAACAATCTGTTGCCTTCGTCGAAGCGCAATCCCTGCAAGAGCGCGCAGTAAGGCCACTTGGCGATTCGTTCTGCGATCAAGCTGACGACGAAGTCAAAACCGTCCGGACAAGCCTCGCGAAGAGCGTCATGCACCAACCCCTGCAAAGCTGACGAATAGAACTCTTCATTCTTATACAAAGGAAGACTCTCTGCGGCCCCTAGTAGTTCACGTGCGAGCGTGGCCGAGACTTGAACTTTCGCTGTTTCAGGAAGTGGCGTAAGCATTTGGCTAATTCCGTTTAGCGCATTATATACTTCGCTTTAGTGCACCTGAAATTGTTTTTTACGCAGACCGAATTCGAGGAGCAGGTTTGGGGCTGGGACGGGTGTGACTGGGCCGTCGAGATGCGAGATCAGATGCTCCAGTTATCAAAGGCTCCATACGAAGTGACCGAAGATCCTGAAGAGGCCGACATCATTGTCTTCTGGGAGCCGCCTCAACGTTCGCAGACAATCCTGATACCGCGCTTACGAGCGCATCCCCTGATCCAACAATTTCCTAACAAGGTATTCGTAGTATCGGTCGAGGATGCGCCGCTTGGCCTTCTCTCCGGACTCTACACCTCTTTGCCGGCGCGGCGTCATCATCCGCACCGCCATCGAACGACGCTGTATTACCAAACCAAAAACCCAGGTTTGCCCTCATGGCGAGCTAACCGCCAGGTCGCTTCCCCGCCATATCTCGCCTCATTCCAAGGCGCGGCGTCACACGATCTTAGACGTTGGCTGTTTCAGATGGAAGCTTGGTATGCCCGGCAAGCCATCGTCCTCAAGGCCACGCCATACAACCATTTTCAGATTCCGCAAGACCCGGAACTCAAACCGCTGCAACTTACTTTCATCGACACGATCCTCAACGGAAAATTCAGTCTCTGCCCGAGAGGAAACGGACCAGCAAGTTATCGCGTGCAAGAATCCCTGGCCCTCGGAAGAGCTCCGGTAATTATTAGCGATGAGTGGGTGCCGGTCGCTGATCTGGATTGGGAACGGTTCGCCATTTTTGTTGCCGAGGCCGCCCTGCCTGACTTGCCTGCGATCCTGCGCGAATATGAGCCGCGCTGGAAGGAAATGGGCGACATTGCCAAGCAAACCTACGAGTCTCATTTTTGCCCGGAAGTGTTCGCCCTTCGCGCCGTCGAGCAAATTGTCGCCATCTACAATGCGCGCACACACGATGAGCGCCAGTTCTTCGCTCATTGGGATGATTTGTTGGCAGAAGCCGAGCGCCGGCTGAGCCAATGAAAGAAATTTCAATTTTGCGGGCTCAAGACTTGGGAGCGTCGCGGGCTGCTATCAGCCGAACACCTTCCTCGATATCAGCTGCCGGTCGTGCCTGCAGACAATAATGATGATAGTCATCTCGTCCTCGCGCGAGGATTACCGGTATGTGGGGCTTTCGCTGTTGCACCGCGGGTGACACGTACCGAACCGCGACGCCAATTCGCGGCTCAGAACTCTGATTGCGTTTCGAGCCGTGGACGAGGTTGGCATGATGAAACGACATCTGACCGGCCCGCAAAATAATATCGACCGCCTTGCTCATATCGAGCGTATCGGAAACTGTGTGGCCACGGCTTAGAATGTTCGTCTGCTGCGGATCTTCCACATGCGCGAAAGACTTCGTATGAGTTCCCGCCAAGACACGGAGGCAGCCATTCTCGATCGTGCTATCGGTCAGCGCTATCCAAGCCGAAACCAGACGAGGTTCTGAGAGTCCCCAGTAATGACTATCCTGATGCCAGGAGACGAACTTCTCGTCCTGACCATATTTGGTGAATATCGTTGATGAGTGAATCAGGATGTCTGGACCGATAATGTCCTCGACCGCATCCAGCACCGTGGGATGAGTTGCGAGATCGCAAATCCATTTGAAATACAGATGGGAATCGCCTTTTTGCTGCGCGGTCGGCCGCCCGCCCAGGCGACGGTCCAGATCGTCATGGCAGGCGCGAAAGTATTCGACCTCTGCCGCAGTGAGCGCCGGGAGCGGGAACAGCAATCCGTCGCGATGATAGCTGTCTACTTGATGAGAGGTAAGGACCTTGAGCATCGATCCACCGAATTCGTTTCCATGGGTGACAGACTCAAATATTATCCGTTTCGATCGCGCGTGCTGCTTACACTGTTCCTACAAAGTCTAATTGAGCCAACCGCCGAACAGTGTCTTCACGAAAGCGCTCAAGTTCGGCAGCCAGGTCGGTTCTCAATCCGCGAAGCCAGTCCGAGCGATCAATTACTTTAAGGCGATCGCGGAGATAACCAATTTCCTGGGCGCGCGTCTTTGGCTTGCCAGTGGTCGCTCGACCGACGCGCGATCCATCGTCAAAGAGGCGAACCCAAGCCCACACTTCGGGCAAAACGACAACGCTACTCGAATGGTAAACACGCATTTCCAATTCCCAGTCTTCGCAGGTGAAAAGATCCTCGGCAAACAGAGGTTCGCCCAAACGCCGGTACAGACTGCGACGCAAAGTTATCGAACACATCGCCACACCATTCATGCTGTTGGTCCACAGCCAATCGCATTCCCCTACCAGGCAAGCCCGGCCGTGTGACGCTGCCAGCAAACCACTCTTCGCAAAAAAACTCTGCTCGGCCCGTCGTCCCTCGAGGAAGCTTAAGCTATCGGACACTACTGCTTCGGCGCCACTGAATTGTTCTAACACGCGAAGCTCCGCATCAAGTTTGCCGGGTAGCCAGAGATCGTCATCGTCGAGAAAAGCGAGCAGCTCTCCGGTTGCCAACCTTACTCCGGCATTGCGCGCTGCGCCTGCGCCGCTGCGCTCGGGCAGACTCAGCAGATGAATTCGTGGCCCATACGCACGCCGAAGTAACTCGGCTGTGTCGTCAGTCGAACCATCATCAACGACAATCACTTCAACCTGTTCCGGTCGTTGGGCGAACGCGCTTTCAATGGCGTCACAAACCAGATGCGCCCGATTCCGAGTTGGGATTACGACTGATAAGAGAGGCCGCGTCACAAACGACTCCTTCTGGAAGGTCGATAAAGCAACGATGGTTTCCGCATTGGACGGCAGACGCCGGCTGAATTCCGTGTTTACGCCGGCGCAAAGAGAATCTGGAAATTGCTTTCGCGATACGCGGCGACAGCTTCTTCGAAAGAGACCGGCGGCGGCCGATCAACTAACTCAAAAGCAAATTGATGCCTGCGATATTCGCCGCGCGCCCAGACTGCCTTCGGGCCGTCGAAGAGTTCCGGAGCGGAATAGCTTGCCGACAATCCGATGCGCGGTTCGGCTGATCGGTTGGCGTTTGAGCCGTGCAGCATCACCGGGTGATGAATGCTCATCTCTCCGGGTTGCATCACGAGCTCAAATGGCAAATGCGCTTGCGACGGTACGATCGTGATCTTGCCTGATAGCTCGGTCTCGCGCGCGCGAGATCGAAGTTCCTTGTCTATTACGATGCGTTCATTGTCCAGCGTGTCGCGAACAGGCCGGGCGATGTGTTGAAACAACCCCATCCGATGTGATCCGGGCACAACTCGCAAGCAACCGTTTTCGACAGTTGCGGCCGTCAGTCCAAGCCAGATTGCCGGGGCGCGACCATCGGTTAATTCTTCGGTGATGCCATCCTGATGCCATCCCACATACGAATCGCTGCGCGGGTACTTGTAAAACAATCGCGTCGACTTGAGCACGATATTAGGACCGAGAATTTGCTCCAGACAATCCAACAAGCGCGGATGAGTACTCAGATCCCATGCCCAGCGAAAAAAGAAATGAAGTGCATCGAGTCTCGTTACCCGGTCGCCAATCGCCAGGCAAGTCTTTTCAGCTTCACTCCGGTAATGCGCAACTTCTTCTGCGGACAGGATCGGAATCGAATGGATGAAACCGAACTCCTCGTATTCCGCCAACAGCTTGTGGTTAAGGACGGGATTGTTAGTTGCGACCATCTCTTCTTCGTCGCCTCGTGGTGGTGAAGTCTAAAAAATAGCTGTCTAATCGTCAATGAAAACGCTGATTACTTTGGTTGGCGAGAACACCCAATAAGTTTATGCTTGTCGCGCGCAAAACAAACGTGGGGAACAATGCCGTGACCAGACCGAGCAAGAATAACAGCAGAACAATCGATGAGGTCTTCCCTTACAAGATCTGCATCAACCTGGATCGACGGCCGCAACGTTGGCAGCAAATGGAGCGCGAATTCGCTAGACACGGTATCCACTCGGTACGTCGGTTTCCCGCCATTGATGGCGACGGGATTGAGCTGCCGGAGTACTGGACCCACACGCCGGGCGCATATGGCTGTCTGCGCAGTCATGTTGAAGTGGTTCAAAAAGCCCGTGACCTCGGTGTCTCGAGCGTCCTCATCTTCGAAGATGACGTGACTTTTGACGACGACTTCGAAACGAAATTCGCGACCGGCATCGTCGATTTGCCGCGCGACTGGGACATGCTCTTTTTCGGCGCCCTGCACAAAGAAGAGCCTGTCCGGATCACTCAGAACCTGGCGCGCATCACTCAGGCGAATTCAACTTTTGCATGCGCATTGAAAAGCACAGTCTTTGACGCCTTCATAGAACTTAATTCCCACACCGAAGAAGTCCTGGACAATAACAGTCTGGTGTTGCAGCAGAAGTTCAACTGCTATTGCTTCATGCCGCACCTCGCCTGGGTAGTGCCCGGTGTTTCAGACGCGCAGCAACGTTTGGTCGATCACTGGTATTTGCGTGAATCGCTGGTGGTTTTCGGCGCGCAAGTGGATCGCCTTTTGAATGAAACGACCGTCATCTTCGCCCACGGAACCCAAGACGATTCAGAGAATGCCAATGAAAACCTGATGTACCTGGTGCGTTACTACGACCATTATTTCTCGCCGAACGTGGCGATGATAATTGTCGAGCAAGGACTGAAACCCAGTGTCGAGCCGGCGAGTTTACCCAGCAACTGCAAGCACCTCTTCGTCCGTGACACTGGCCCTTTCAATCAAGAGCTATGTTTTGCGGAGGGCATCAAGCACTCCGAACCGAAGCGAAAGCGATTCATTCTCACCGACAGCGATATCTATTTAGAGACGCTGCATATTCGCGCCAACCTGCGCATGTGCGAGCGTTATGATTATGTCACTGGCTTCCATAGGCTCATCGATCTCGACAAACAGGATTCCGTTCGTCTGCGTGCGGCAAAGTCACCGCAAGGAATTGACCTAACAAAAGACCTTCTATTGCCCAAAAGCCGAAAGAGTGTTTGCCTTTTTCTTAACCGGGATGCGATTGAAGAAATCGAGCAGCGTGGCAAGAGTCTGGAAGCTGCCCTCTCGCTGTTCACCTCGCGGCCAAACCACGATCGAACTTCTCAGTCGCCCAACCACGCGTTGCGTTTGCACTAATCCTGACAATCGAACAATGACCCTGGAGTACTCATTCCGAAGACCGCTGCCAACACTCCGAGTCGTTGAACGTCTGTCACCATCCAAGATTCCTGCTGACCTCTGATCGAAACGCAACCTTGTCAGTGCCGAAGTAGTGGTGCACAACTTTCTCGCGGCCGAATCCAGGTTCGTCGGCACCTTGGACCACATGTTCCGGCGAGAGAAATCCATAAGTCAGCTTTGGAATATGCCCAAGCGTCAACCACAGCGCGACCTGGTCAAGGATCCAAACATTGCTCGACGGATATCGCAGTTCCACAGCCTCTGATATTTGCGACAGGTCATGAGCGAGCGCATCTGCTAACTCGGGCCAGAGCAAGCCTCGTTGCTGTGGATTGCGCAGCATGCCGGCGGCAAAGCGAAAGGCGTAAGAGAGAAACAAATCGGTTCGGTTACTAATCTCGCGCCAGAGCCCATGGTTCAAAATGCAAACCCCGATGTTGCAGGGACTGATCGCCTTGACGCCCTCTCGTTGGGCGATGCCCAGCAAGGCGTCTTCGTCGAGATAATTTGGATCATAACCATAATGACTCGCTCTCGAGGCCGGCTCTTCGCGCGCGTAGAATTTTTTCTTTGCATAAGTGCGAAACAACTTTTCGACGTCGTCAAAGAAAACAGTGTCGCAATCGCTCTGCAGGATCTGAGCGGGCGCGAGATGTTCGAGTGCCGAAAAGTTCAGCCACTTGTGCAGCACCGGATAAGTCGCGAGTCCTCTGAATGGTCCCGGATAAAGCCGGCGAATCGCATCCTCGTACGCGCCCATCGAGTGAATTGTGACGGCATGTTCGGCGAGCCGGGAAATGAACCCGGCGCAATGTTCGCCATAAAGAAAAACATGAATTGAGACGCTTTGGTTGTAGCGGCGCAGGCTCCGGACGCTGTAGATCAATTGTTCGTGGTAATCGGTATCGTGTTCCGATTCCGAAACGTAGAGCGAGTAGGCGACGATTTTCATTGTTTGCCGCGCCGAACCCGAACGGTGGGACTGAAAAGAAATGAATGCCTCTCAAGAAATGATCTGTAGGTGGTGAGCGCGTCCAGGTAGGTATTCACCTCGTCTTCCTCATAGCCCGCTGCGTTGAGGCCTTTCCTGGTCCTCTCTTTCCATTTGGCGATCGTTTTCTCTCGGGTGCGAAGGAAACTCATAACCAGCGTGTTCCAACCCGGAAGTCGATCAATGAAAACCCCGTCAAAGAGGTTTTGCAATTTTGGGTTCCGCACTAATTGGTACTGCGTTTCCTGATACGCCGACTTCGTCGCGATCGCTGCGCTTCGTTGTGCCTCGTCATGCACTTCGTCGCTGATGCGGTAAAGGCTGCGCAGCTGTCCGACAGTACCGGGGATGCCTCCGGGACGGCCCCAGATATAGATTTCATCGAGCCTCATTCCGTCAAGCGCGTTGCACGGCCAAAAGTCCTTCTCTTGGGAGTCGGGAATAACAAGCGAGTCATGATCCATAAAAATTGTTCTTACTTGCCATTGGCCGTCCTGCCATACGCTCCTTAGTCCGACGTTCCGGGCTACGAACGATTCTCCCTTCGAGTAGCCTTTGATGCCCATCAGCGTCCCCCATAACCTGCCAATCTGCTGGAGGATTGATTTGTAAACTGAATCGGCCCGGCTACGATTCTCGGCGATAGCAAAAACGTCTGCCAAATACTCGGCATAATTGCTGTAGCTCACAGCCGGCCGATACACGCCGAGTGCTTCTTCAAGTAACGTATCTGCGAATGATCGGGCACGCTCGCGCGAGATCGTCGAATTCGATAAGCGTGCAAGTCGCGCGCCTCCGTCCGGCGATAGATAGGCCGCCATTTTATCCACGCGAAAAGAAGTTGTTCCGTTCAAGACGGCCTGACCGGGAACCACCGTCGAAAGGAATTGGGCTGTTAGTCCCAGGTCGCCAGGCAAGTCAGGCAGCTTCATGTAACCTTCAGCAGTAAAGGCCGTGACCGCTGCCGCCAGCGCGGCTCTCATCTCATCGAAAGCGTCGTCGAATACTGCGGGATCAGTGAAGTAATTCAATGTCTGCTGATCGCCGCTGCGAGTTGGGATCGAGCAAATAGTATTTCGGGAAACATAGGTTGGTATTGGCGCTTCTTCACCGTGTACCTCACGATAAATAAGACCGAGCTTTGACGCCGCAGTAGCCTCGTGCCGCAACAGCCAGAGCATATTACCGCCGTCAAGGCGGTGAGACGGCGCAACCTGATGCCCATTGCGGGCATAGATCACACCTAAACTGAACGGAGGCCGCTTGCCTGCTCTTTTTATCTCAAACTCAACCGTGCTGCCCGGGACTTTAATTACCAGGACCACCGTGGTCAGCGGGTACTCAACCAGGGAATTAATCTCTGAGCTGGTTTCGTCCGACACCCAGTAGATGCGGGATGATGCGCAGAGTCTTCTTAGAATGGCGGCTTCAAAGTCAGGCAGGATGCTCTGGCCGCGCTCAGCTTCGGCTTGCACAAATAAAGGTTGCCGGCTATCAAAGTCTTCAATCCCGTCGCTGGTTAGTACTTGACGGAGAAGCTCATCTACGACTTCATCAGGTGTGAACGTGTAACGCGCGAGAGTCAGACGGCATTCCTGACGTGACGCTTCGATGAAGTCTGCCAGCGCGGTTCGTGAGGTCTTCCACCCGCAGATTCGGTTGTGAATACGATTGAGTCGATCGAGACGGGCCCTGAATTCGTCCGCGAACTTTTCAAGATTGGTTGTAGTATAGCCCTCTTTCAGCACTGACTCCGCGACGTCTGAATTGTCTGCCGGCGATTGCATCAAACCCAACTGGTCGAGCGCGAACTTGAATTGGCCCAGGTCAAGACGAGGAATTTTTAGCAACTGATGTTCAAGCATCAGCACTGCCAATCGCCGGGTGGGCCAAGACGTGTCTGTGCCGCCTCGAGCAACGCCCAGAAGTGTTAAGAAAAGAGATTTGCTGAAGCTGCTGTGGGAAAGAAACTGCGAGAAAAGTCTGGATGTTTCGGATTGACCGCCGAATTCGTTTGCGAGAAATCGGAGGAGTCGATTCCGCGCTGAGATCTTCGCCGCGACCAGCGACTTCCTTAGCGGCCGCAGCACATGGCGATCATATTCTAACCGGGCAGCGGGCATTTGATGCTTCGTTTGTCGATGGTATGACTCACCGAGGTAGACTCATGAACGCCCAGCCGAAGAAGGTTCGCATCGGTGGTCGCGAACGACCGCCCTTGAGCGCGGCATCAAACTAACTGCCGCGCTCTTGGGCAACCCACTGAAGTCTTCGCTAAGGCTTCTTGCCTTTCTTGCCCTTCTTGCCAGGCGGAACGATCCCAAGCGCGACTATTAGGGCGTTGAGAAGTTCAATCGCACAATACTTGCTGAGGTTGATCTGTACGATCTCGCCCGACGGATACTTGGGTGCCGGGGGCTTGATGCCGGGTGATATTTTCGGCACGATACCAGGGGTTATCCTCGGCACTATGGAGGGCACGATACCCGGCACTGGTTTGATGCCTGGGCTTATCTTCGGCACTATGGAGGGCACGATACCCGGCACTGGTTTGATGCCCGGGCTTATCTTCGGCACTACCGAGGGCACGACGATTCCCGGCACGGGCTTGATGCCCGGAACGCGGATCGCAGGAACGATTCCTGGTACGGTAAGAATCGGTTTGCCCTTAAGAGCCGGTTTGGTTCTCTTGGCAGCTGGTTTAGTTTTCTTGGTGGCCATAACTTACTCCTTTTGGGAAGATGCGCTCCGGCTCTACTGGTGGCGTGTGTAATCCTAACCAGCGCCGCCTCAAATCTATTCCAAGTCTCAATAGCGGCTCGCTCAAAGCAGCCCGGAGTTCACTACGCGTTTTTGAAGCTCATCAGGGCTTCGGGTTCTTGTTAACCGGCTGACGGATAAAGCGATCGATGTCCTCTTTTGGTAATGGCCCAATGAGCTGTTGCGCTGGCGCCATGCCTGCCGGCGAACAAGTGGCGTTTGTTAGTACTTGAGGGTTGTTATTTCCGACTCGGAAGATACCCCATGCTCCATTGCGCGCCTGAATCGGAACGAAGACCGAGTAGAGGTAGTCACCCGCCTGGCCACCTTCACCTCCGGCCTTATCGATAACGATGTCGAAGTGGTCCGTTGAGCCGTGATTATCGCGCGACCCGATCCACTGCGAAAGACTGTTGTTTCCGAGCTGCGTTGAGTTCTCGGTATACGGATTTCGTTGCCATACGTGGCCGTGCACGGTAAAGACTTGCGACGTGCCAGTGCCAAATGGATGAGTCATGCGGAACCTGGCTTGATCACCGACGGCAGCTGTAAAGATCGGCGTCTGCGGATCGCCAATCGCAGCGACCGGCATTAAGGGCGCATTCCACAACTGATTCGAGGTCATGCACGAAAACTCGGTTATCTTGATTTGTTTGGCAAACGGTCCGTTGGCGTTCGCATTCGCATTTGCAGCCAGCGTCAGTTGAGTGTTGTTAGTGATGTTCTGCACCTGCCCGCGAACCGTGCCTGGACTATTTTGAAGCACCAGTTTGTTTCCGTTCGCACCACCGACAAGCTCGGTTTGGAACAACGTGCCCACCCCAGCGACTGAGGTGCTGGCATTGGTGAAGGTTGCGGTGCCGGTTAGGTTCTGATAACCGGGATAGCGCAAGCTCTGTGGCTCAGTTCGATAATTAACTGCGCCGGGCGGATCCAGTCCGACTATCCTGATGTCGTCACTGATCATTAGCGAGAACTCGCGGAACGTTTTCGCGTTTGCCAAAGTGACAGTCGCGGAAGCGCGCGACGTCGGCGGCGTGGCCGGCGGATCACAACTCTGGAGGTTGGTCGCTTCTCCGCATTGCCACTTCGAATCCGTCGGCTCGATAATCATCTGCCCAAAAAGGCCGTTGAAGTTCTGATACAACTGATCCGACGGGAACAGGTTTAGCGCGCCGAACTCGACCGGCGTGTACACGAGCGCACCGCCACCGGCGGGTCTTGTGATCGTGCCGGCATACCATTGGTAATTGACGGTTTGGCCGAAGCTGGCGAGTTGATTCGGCTGTCCTTGACGGTTCCAGCCGATGTTCATTCCAGTGCTCTTGGCTGCGTCATAGCCGAGCAATTGCGGGTGCAAGCCAACCAAGCCGGACATCTTCTTCAGGCTCGGTTGAGCGAGGCCGTTGAACGGCGGCGGCAGACTGAATTGTGGTGCAAAGACATTTGACGCCGGGTCAAGCGCATTGGTTAAGCTGACGTTGATACAGTCGCCAGCATTGGCTCGGAGGATCAGCGGTTCAATTGGCACGCCGGCTTTCAGCTTGCCGCTCGCGTCAAGATCATCACTTCGCACATAGAGCACTCCCAGATCATTAAAGAGCGTCTGGCCGCGACTATTGAACACAATCTTTCCGCCGGGCAAGGCTTTCTGTGCCGTCACGGCGGTAATCTTAAAGTTCCGACTGGGCGCGTTAACCGGACAGGTCGCATAGGTCACGTTCGCATTTGCACTGATCGGATTGTTTGGCAGCGGCGCTAATTTGGTGGCCGTCTTGGTTGGATCATATGAACGAAATAGTCCCCACATCCCGTTTGAAATTCCGAACTCGTCGAGACTGGGGCTATACAGGTAATCGACGCAATTTGCTTGCGACATTCCGTCCGGGCACTTGCGGGCAATAGTGGGCGCCGAAGAAGACGGGACGCGGAAAAGCATTTCAAAGTGTTCGGACAATCCCATCGGTTGCGCGCTGCGGTAGCCGGAATTCTTCCATGACGGTTCTGCGAACCAGACTGGTCCGGCGAGATCGAATTGATGCGCGAACACATGTGCGCCGACTAACGTTCTAATCTGAACATTGTCGTTCTGGTAAGCGCGCATCACCGGCGTGTCCGGGTCGCCGTTCGGCGGTGCGTTTGAAGCCTGCTTCAAAGCGTTATCGTAAATTGAAGACATGTCGTTCGCCGGTCCAATCCGCCAGGCTACAGGCGCGTTGGTATAGTTGACCGATTGAGTGCCGGCCGGAACGGCAGCGACGCCGGTCGTAATCAGGCTTGGTTTCGACTGTAAGGGAGCATTCGGAGCACACATGCCGGCAGGAGGATTGATGGCGTATGCCGGATCGGTCCACCCTACTCTGGGGTCAGCACTCGGAGATGTTCGCGGCGCACCCGGCGAGCAGATTGTGGCCCACTGATATGCGAGCTGCAGATCCTGAAACTCCAAAGCGAACTCACGATAACTGAGGCTCGGATCTGAGGTCTTGATGATGGCCTGCCAACTGGTCGGCCCGCCATCTGAGCGCGTACCGAAATTGGGCCCTACGCCATCATTCGGCAACCACTGCGATTTTGTCGGCTCGATTAACAAGCCCGCATAGAGGCCTGCTTGTTGATGTGTCGAAGGGCCAAAGTGATCGTGGGTAAATACTGTCCGCATCGTCCGGTCTTTGTCTTTGTCATCAACCAGCGGATCGAGATACCAGCGCTGAATCGTCGTCTGCGCGCCCAACCAACTGTTACACACCGGCCGGTTATTCGGAGAAAGGTTGTCGGGGCAGGGTTGGCATTTGACGGCAGCCGGATTAGCGACGCAATCAAAAATGTCTTTCGGCGGACCGTGTTGGGCCTTGAAGGCAGCGCTGCTCGGATCCATCAACGGCGCCCCTGGAAAATTCACAAAGCCGTTGCTCGGACTGTGATTGATCGCCCTGATCATTTCCTGCACTTCAGCCGGGGCAAAGGTGCCATCCTCGTAATTGAATCCGTTACCGGCGCCATCCGACGAGGTCACGTCAAACTTCACCAGGTGAATATGCTGGCCGAGGATATCGGTTGGAGTGCGCACCTGGAAATCGTCGACGAGGTAATAATTCGGTACCAGATTAGTGTGCCAATACTCGACCACGTCGCCAGAATTAGCACGGAAGAACAGGGGTTCGGGTTGACGACCGCCGGCGGAAGGATTTCTGCCATTGTAAGCGAGCGTCGGCATTACATCCTTCCAGAGAGCCAGCATGCGTTGCTGCGGAAAGTGCCATTCCTTGGGAGGCTTGTTGAAGAACACATCGGCTTGAATAGCGGCGGCTTTGTAGACCCGCTTATTTCCCACGGGTTTGCCGTTGTCGTCGACCGCCGGATCCGCAAACGGGGCGCCGGGCTGCGGCCCAAGGGGCAAACCATTCACGACAAATCCCGTGGGCGGCGTGTTCACTGTACTTTGTGGCGGTATGCTGTTCGAGGAAGGACAGCCTCCCGGCGAACCATCAGGTAAGGGCGTCGCATAACAGCGCTGGCCAAAGAACTTCATGGCGACCTGCTCGACGTTTGTGCCGCCTTCGGGCAGCTTGATCGCGTTCATCGTCGCCAGGTCCTTGCTCCAATCCTTCAGATCGTGACTCTCGTAGGAAACTGAGCCGCCAGTTACGACGTGTCGCGGCAGACCTCCATCCATTGGCGCGTTGGTCGCCGGGTCGACCGCAAAATCAAGCGGCGGATGCGGAGCGCGAGCGCCCGCGACTCCCGGAATGAAGAACGGGAAACCTGGATTGGCGGACACGTTTTGTCCAGTCGGATCAGGAGTTGCCGGTGTTCCATACACAACTTGTCCATTGTCAATGAAGACCGGTGATGGCAATGGGGCCATGGGAAGCGTGGGCAAAGGCACGATCGCTGGATTTGGTGTCCCGGCGGAAATTTCGCCGTCCGGCAGCGCGCGTGTACCTTTGATCGGAATACCATTCTTAAGCTCGGAACCGCTTTCAAAAACGTCGTGTGTTCGCCACAGCGCCCACATCCCAGCTGCAAAGTGAGGATAGAAGTGGCAGTGAAAAATCGAATCCCCTACCACTTTGTTTCGGTTGCCGCTGCCGTTGTAGACCATCTCGAGCGTATAGCTGGCACCCGGACTGATCATCTGGCTATCCAGATAACTGGACTCGTCGCTGTTCGGTGAACTAAGCCATTGATGGGCGTGCTGATGGTGCACATGCGAGACGTCCCGGCCACCATGAAGAATGCGAAACTTTACGTGATCGTTAATGTAACTGTGAAAGACGTTGGACGGATCGTCGGGATAGTAGGCTCGAGTGGCTTTTACTAACTCGCTAAGCGTGTAAGGTTCAGCTACCAGATAGCTGCCGTTAGCACTTGCTCCCGCGTTTGTCTGGAGAACGAGTTGGATGTCGCTGCTGATCTGCTTCACAGTGCCGCGAATAATGTTCGAGCTCGCTACCAAAGCCAGTTCGTCACCCGGTTTCACTTCGGTCGTGAAATGAGTTCCGACTCCCGTAACCGTTGCGCTCGCATTTGTAAATGCAACCGTGCCCGTGAGCGGCGCGCCCGTCGGCTGTCTTGAGTTTACGCAGGTCGAAGATGGAGCCGTGGATGAAGTGCCTTCGAGGTCTGATGAAGAACACAACGGCGGCGGCGGCGGAAGCGGTGGCTGTGACGGCGGCGTGATCGGCGGCTGCGTACTTGTGTTCGCGGGTCGATCCACCAACATTGCCGGATCACCTACTGACCAGGAACTCAAAAAGAATTCCTCAAACTTGCAATCGACGCAATTGCCCATTGGGCCAACGCCAATCCGATTAGCAAAGATCTCCGCGCCAATTCCTCCGGTACCATAATCGATGGCAAAAGCATCCTGGCCCGCCTGCGTCATGGCCGCGAGGTCCTTCTGCGCCTGACTTGCATTGGAAGGCGCATTAGCCAAAATCGGAAACGCCTGCGTGGCGACTCCGCCGAGCGCTCCATGATAGATAACGGTGATTTCGCGATACGGCTGTTTACGATCGGGTGACGCAGGGTTTTGGCAGAACAGTGGATCAATGCCCGGGGGCGGAACGGCATCGCTGGCGCCACAATTTGGCTCCGGGTTATTAACTCCGGTAGTGCCGGGGAATCTGCCGGCGTTTGGCCCGGTGATCATCGCCGTTAGATCCGTATGGATAATGTTCCCGCCCTTATCGAGCATGCTGAGAACCGGCGTGTTCGCTGGAATCAAACTTCCGTCCGGATACTTCGCGCCCACTGGGTACACTGCTCCGTAATCAATGATGGGGTGGCCGTCAGCGGTTCCTCCTTTGGTAATGAGCTTTAAATCCGCTTGTGTTACCTGACTTCGATACCACTCGGCGCCGGCCGGCTGCACATTCAGCGCGCCGAAAAGTCCGTTAATGAGTTGGTCTCCCTGCGTGCTCGTGTCGCCGGTGCTGTATAAAAGGAATGTTCCTTCTTCCCTGGCGAAGAGCGTATAGGTTTGCTTGGCGGGCGGCATGTTAGCCGGAACCGGTGACGCGCTCGCCAGGCTGGAATTGTTCTTTCCAACAAAGGAGCCGTCATCACCTGGCCCAATGGCCCATTCCATTCCCTGAATATGCAGTGAAACTTCGGAGGTCGTATTAGTTGGCGTGTTGAAGTTAACTGCTGGGATTGAATTCTCGAAATTTATGGTGAGGCAATCTCCGACATTTGCCCGCAAGACGAGAGGCCGCGGTCTTTTGTCTGCTCTAAGTTGGGTACCAAGTTGATTCACTGTGTCGCGTCTCAGAGCGAAAATCATTCCACCGGGAATTGCTGCGCCTAGGCGATTCAACATGATCGGCTGCGGAATTGCGACCACATCGGCCTTGATCATTCTCTTGCATTGCGCGGGTGTTGGCGATGGTGTCGGCGCCGCTGCAGGTTTCGCTATTTCGCTTTCCGGCTGGCTTGGTTTAGGAGTGACAACCGGTTCGGACGGTTGGTCGAGCGACGCAACTGGTGCGCTGCTGTTAAGAGCGCGCGAGTCAACGGCGTTTGGTTCCGGAGGCTTGTCTGCCGGCATGCTACCGGATTGTCCTAATACTGACGATGCAGTAATCAGAAGCAGTATGATCGCTGCCGCACTAAGGAGAAGGCTGCTAGACCTGAATGTTCCGGCAATCATCTTCGTTCCTCCTTTTTCAGCGCGAGGGGTTGAGAATTCGGCGTTGAAGTGCGCTTAACAGCTAGCCAACAAACGCCCTCAGGTAACTATCAGTTCGACCATTCAAAGCCACGGGAGCGAAGCTTATTTTTTCCCCGAGTTGTTGTTGACCGCGGAGCCTAGTTCTTCTTGCTGTCCCTGTCAAGCAGAAAATTTTGCAAGATGGTGGAAAGCCATGGCATTCTTGGCTACACTTCGGCTTAAGGAGTCAAATTCGCGGCTTTGGCGAGGGCGTTAACCAAAACGGTCGGTGACGACAGGCCGAACATACGCGTCCAGTAATGGGCGCGTTCATTGCCAATTAGAATCATCGGCGTGTGGTCGTTTTTGTTTGCCACGGCCACGCCTAAGGCACGAAGTATCGAATCGATCTCGGTCTTATCGCCAGTGATGAAAGTCCATCCGGGGCCGGCGTGAAATTTCTCCGCGAATTCGCGAAGCCGCTGGGGAGTATCGGTTTCCGGATCGACACTAACCGATATGAGTTGAATTGGCGGGGTGTGCGCGCCTAAGTTTTCCTGTACGCGGCGCAGAGTTGCGGTCATCGGCGGGCAGATGGTGGTGCACGTTGTAAATATGAAATTGATCGCGACGGTTTTACCTTTGACGAAGTCGCTGAAGAAGTTGTGCGCCTTACCGTCTTGATCGTAAACGCGGGCATCGGGAATTTCCATTGACGAGATCGCAGGCGGTTCTTCTGGTCCACGAGCTGTGGCTTTTGCATTGTCGTTGGCCCTATTGTCATCGTCCGGCGAAACTAATCGCAAACGCATTCCACACTTTGGACATTTGCCCGCCTTGTTCGAAGTTACTTCCGGATGCATCGGACAGGCAAAACGGCGAGCCTTGGAAGTTGATTTGCGCGGAGTTTGTCCTTGAATCGGAAACTGAGGTTGCAGTAATCCGAGCGAGTTAGCCAGCAAGATAACTAGAATTGCCCCAGCAAGCTTTCTCAACATGAAATTTCGTCGCCTCCAAATCTCTTCGGTCTTCCGCCGTGCGGTCTAATTCACTCTAACCCAAGAGCTCACCGACATGAATTGTTGCTGCTTCAAATCAATCGCGACGACGTAAGCTCCCATCGCGCCGACACGAGCATTTGGTCCATAAGTAATCGGTGGTGTTAGACCAGTGGAGTACTCATAAAATCCTTCAAGAATGTCGATCAACTTTTCGCGACTTACATCTTTGCCCGCGCGCTTCAGCGCCTCGGTCAGAATCTTGAGGCCGCCGTACGCGGAAACGAGCGCCGCCAAATGATTGGACGGAAGTTTATGATTTGCCGCGAACACGCGAAACTCTTTGATCCCTTCCAGGGTTTGGTCGGATGGAGAAGTGGGAAAGGACAGAAGGATTTTCCGATCAAAGCCGGCCGGCGCGTGGAAGAGATCACTGTTACTGTTTGGACTGGGGATATAGATCGTCGGATGCCAGGCCGATCTATCGGCGGCCTCCATGAAGGCGAGAGCCTCTTGACCATTGCCCAGGAACAGTACAACAGCGCGCGTGGCATCGATTTTCTTAACTAACTCAGCGCCGTCAAAATGCGTGGTTGAGAAGAGATAGAATTCCGGCTTGAATTCATCCTTCGCACATTGATCTCTGGCTGCTGCCACCAGGCCAACATTGGCGGGAGTGTCAGAGTAAACAATCGCGATCCCAGTCTTACGCAGTTCTGCGTTATCCGCCGCGTGATGGATCATCGCACGGACCTGGCCATCTATTCCGGCGAGCAAATAAAAGACTTCACGATTCAAAGGAAAGCCGGTCTGCGGGTAGAGAGTTAGCGCTCCAATCATCGGAACTTTCATCTCAGCCATCACCGGCGTGATCTCCTTCTCTGCGCCGGCAATCAAGCTCACCGTCATCGCAAACACTTCGCCACCGCGCAGCAGGCGTTCGATGTTCGCGCGCGTAATGGCCGGGGTTTCGCCTGAGTCAATGAATCTCAGCTCAACTCGCCGATTAAAGATCCCACCGCCACTGTTGATATCATCGAAGTAAGCGATAATCGTGGCTTTGATCGCTTGGCCCATCTCGCCCAATGGGCCCTTTTCGGGAAGCACCGCACCAATTACGATCTTGTTTTCGCTGATTCCGGGATCGCGATCTCCACCTAACCGGGCCAGGTACGCAATCAGATCGCCAAGATCATTCCGGGCCATGCTGTAGCGAGGCATTACTTTGGAGAGTTGATTTCCGCCGGGGTCGATTCCCCGCGTGATTGCGACCTCAAAAGCGCGCGTGTTATAGGCTGGGTGCTTTCTCCCGTCGGCGTGAATGATCCCGTACGGTTTGGTCAGGGATTGCGGGGTGATGTTCGACGCAGTAATGCTTCCTTCCTGTTTGCCGCCGCCATCCAGCCCGTGACAGTTAGCACAAGGCATCGACGCGCCCGGCATCTCTAAAGACGAGTCGCCCACGTAGGCCAAGATCTCGCGGCCGGATTCGCTGGTACCCCGAACATAAATCTGTTTGCCCCGACTTTCGGAAGGTGTTAGGCCAGTTTGCGCAGAAACTTTACGGGGCATCGTACTACTCGCCCAAATGAATAAGGCAAGCACTGCCAGGTAGAAAAATGTCTGCGGTCGCGTCATTTCAACTAAGGATGGTTCTTAGGGCGCCGGCTGATCATTGAGGACGGTCTCAACGACCTTGACGAGCTCGCCGCTCGGCGCCAGGCCAAATGCCTTTTTCCACAACCCGGTTCGTTCATTCCCGATAATAAAGATATTGAGATGGTTCTGTTTGTTATCGACGAATTGTCCTAGCTTCTTCAGGACGAGGTCCACATTCTGCTTGTCGCCAGTGAGAAAATACCAACCCGGCCGCGCGTTAAGTTGTTTGGAATATTGTTTCAGTTTGACTGGAGTATCGACCAGCGGGTCAACACTCAACGAAATGATATTCACATCTCTGCCCAACCGATTGCCCAGCTCATCCTGAACCTTTTCCAGGTTGCGATTCATGGGCAGACAGCTTCCCTGACAAGTCGCAAAAAAAGAATTGATGATTACGACCTTGCCCTTCAACAGGTCTGTATAGAAGCGCATCGACTCGCCATTCTGGTTTACGAGGAGCGTGTCTGTGAAATATTTGTGCGCGGGCGAATCGTCAGACTGGGCAGGAGGGGCTGGCGCATTGTTCTGCGCCGCCTGGCCCGATGCAAAGCCAAAACTGTAAAGCAACGCAAACGCCGCGGTGACCAAAACCGCGAGCGCTGCGTTTGGTAATTTGCCAATGATCCAAAGCTTCCTCATAGCGTTCTCCTTAATACCCATCCCGCAATCTACCCCGGTCTAATTCTTGGCGGCTTGCAAGATCAACGGGAGGTTTGCGCTGAACGGAACCTGCAGCGACGGCACTTGGAAATAAACGTAGTAAACGCCGGCCTGAGGTGGGACAAAGGCAACTTCGTAAATCCCATCTCCAATCGCTTTCGCGATCGTGCGTTGTTGCCAAACGCCAGGCGCAAGAAACACCATCACGCCCACGTCGGAAAGACTTGCTCGCGGCTGATGAGAATTCGTGTCAGTAACCTTGAAACGCAAAGTATAAGCTTCGCCGACGCGAGCAATCCGCTCTTTCAGCAGCGGTTCGAACGCGAGAATGTTGGTTGCAGATCTCGGATTCGCCGGATTCTCTGCAATCGTGGTTGAAAAGCAATTGACCAGGCGCGGTGAATCGAGCAGGAAAGCTACGTCGTAGGGTCCCGCCTCGGGCAGACGGATCGTGGCTGTGTAATTCCCGCGGCTGGTTTCGGTCAAACTGTTATCAAGGATTAGTAATGCTTTTGGATCTCTCCGATAATTTTGAAAGCTGCCCATCGGAGCGGCCATTCCCTCAGTATAAAAGTAGATCATTTTGTCAGCCGGATTGGCGACGAGTACACCGTCGTTTCCCGGAATTGGCGTCATCGCCTCAGCCAAAGAACTCGCGGCCGACTCGCTGGGCGCTTTCTGCCCGGCAGGAAAACGCGTTACTCCAACCTCACCGGTCCGATCCAGATCGGCAATAGTGATCATGGTAACGAACTCGCTTCCGGGCGCTCGTACATAGACGAATCCTTTGGTAAAGGCTATTTGATCGGCGCCCGCGCCCACGGCAACAGCTTCACGCACGCGATTTGAAGCTGTGTCGAAGATAAAAACTTTGTTCGTGATTTGGTTGGCCGCAAAACCAAACCTGCTATCCGGAGATATCCGAATCGTCCTCAGGCCGGGCTCGGTCTTTATCTGCGCCATAACTGTCAATGCGGTCACATCAACGGCGGAGATAATTCCGTCACCGGCGTTCGCCACGTAAACTGCCCCGGCAAGAGAAGAAAGGCTAAGAGCGATCGGAAGTTGACCAACCTTCAGGGTCTTAATGACGGCCAGCCTGCGGATATCGACAACTGTTAACGTGCCATCGATCTTGTTCGTAACGAATGCCAATCGATCATCATCGGTGAGGACGATGTCGTGCGGGCCAGAGCCGGTGAGAATGTGCGCGGCCGTCTTGAGCGTTACCGTGTCAAGAACGGTAATGCCATCAGGCCTATTCTCATCGTTGGCGATCCACAAATAGCGCCCATCATGTTGCAGCACAATCCGGTGTGGCATCGGCCCAACATCAATACTTGCGATCGGCTTCCAGGTGACCGTGTCGATGACGGCGACTTGGTTGGCCGTGGGCATCGAAACGTACAGCCGCTGCTTGTCGGGACTGATAACCCAGTCTGCGCCGCTGGCGGCGAGCGGAATCAACGCGTATAACTTGCTGCCGCCGAATCCATTGAGAGGATCAATAACGGAAATATTTGGTTCGTGATTGAGTGCCAGGATGAAGTACGAGTTGAGATCGAGTCTCGCTCGTCTGGCGAAAGAAGGTTGGAGAAACGACTGAATCTTTTCCCGGCAACTTCGGGCATCGGTCAACTGTCCCGGTTCTAGTCTGTCAAACCACACACTCGGATGAAGATTGCTCACCGACTGATTGCCGGCGTCGTGAATCCGAAAGCGAACGAGCGCTTGCGCGCCTGTCAATAGTTCAGGCCTCACGGTCCCGGAAGAAACAGGTTGAATACTAAAGTCAACCGATATCCCTCCCTCTGTGTATGTCTGGGCCACGAGCGGGTCGCTGAGTTTAGCCGACGCTTTCTGCAGTTTTTCCTGCGCCTTGAGGTGGAGAAAACCTCCGCTCAAGACGACCATGATGACTAACAACAAACCATTCGGTATTGCCGCGAGCCAGTGTCTGGATTTGTAACTTAGCAGCATAGCGTGCGGCGGAGTTTCCGCTTTTCGGATAGCTCTTTTAAGAAGTAACGGCAAATATCGGCGCTGACGAGATTGGTAGCGGCGTGGCACTTAAGAGAGCTTCCGACATGGGTTGTAACTCGACGGTCGACGTGTGACCTGGGGTCATGGCTCGCGGCAATAGGAGTACACGTCAGTATTAAGAGCAGTAGCCGCTTTCAACATCCAAAACTGAGCGCTCGGCGTCAGCAAACGAGCCTGCCGTCCTACATGGGCCGTCCTTATAACACTAATTCACTGCTCGAAACAACAAGAGTTGCCAATTTCTTGACATGCATAATCCTTCAGCAGTTTAGGGACCATCGATAAGGAGAGAACTTCCGGCTAATCCTCACCAAGGTGCTAGTTCACACCCGCCAGCCACAAAGCCGTGTTCCTGACGTAAGCTTTGATACCTGCCATCTTTTCCGGCTGCTCCTTGATTTGATTACCTGGAGGTTCTTCAACAAAACTGGGGCACCCTTTCGACGTGTCCCAGTTGTAATCACAAAGATGATGGAAGCTCGACTCGGCGATCGCCCGTCCGAGTCTATTGCCGTGCGCGTCGGTCATGCTTTCAAAAGCAACGACCAAATTGAAAGAACGCTTGGTTACGGTACTCAGGCCAGTCGCAATCACGCGAGCGTGTGCCTCTCCTTCCGGCACACCAACACCGCCTTCGTGTGGATGGGCCGGAAAATATTCAATTACGCGTCCAGTGGTTGAATCATGCAGCAGATCGTGAATTGGTTCCCGCGCGGTTATCAACTGATAGTCGCCGTTACTGCCCGAATGATAATTGGGCCACGAGATATGCTTTGTGTCCTGATCGTCTCGCGCATGCTGGACCCGATCAGGATCGAGGTGCTTAGTATGAAAGTAATGGGCTTGCCCGACGCCTCCCAACGTGCAGAGTGAAGAGCCGAGATCCTGATGATCGCGCGACGTCAACAAGCCTCCGCCCCGTTGCCGAAAGCGTGTAATTCCCTCGCAGTCCGCTACGCTCAACCCATCGCCAGCGTCGACTGCGAACAGCCACAGCTCATCAAAGTCCGACGTGTCGAGATGGCTTAATACGGGATCATTTCCGTTGCCATTAGTTTCTCGATCCCGAGTGGTCACTTTGTAGAGTGGAATTCCATCCTCGTCGGTGATCGAAGCGAGTTCGTCCCGCAATAAGGAGAACCGCCCGATGTGCCAATCATCCTCGATTGGTGGAATCGTTGTTTGCAGCAGGATTTGAATTTGCCTTGCCATGATGCTCGATGTCTAATTTTGACGTTCAAAGATACCTTAAATATAGCACTCGATCCCGAAAAGATAATGGACACGGCTGCAGATACTCTTTGTGGATGGCCGCCGTAACGTCACGTTAACAAGGTGGAAGATGTAATCGGACAGGCTAAGACGGGTGGGCGGTAACGTGTTGATACGAAGCCCGCTGAAGCGATCCTTTGGCGACCGCGAGCCGCATGAGCACTGGCTCATATTGTTCGGACCGTTCTCATTTCCCGGTCTTCATTGTTTGCCCCCATTCGTCTTCAACTGACGGCGGCAGATCTTGTGAGTTCTTGAGCAGACTTACGATTTGCCAGATCTCATCATCTGAAAGCATGCCCGACCACGCAGGCATTCCGGTATTCCTTATGCCATGCTTTATCAGCCAGAAGAGCTGCGAATCGGTATACCGAGACATTCCCTCCGGAAGTTTTGGCGCCGGAGGATAAAACGACTGTCCGTAAATACTAACCTGGCCCCCAGGTGTGCTGTGGCACCTGGCGCACATGGTTCTGTAAGTATCTATTCCCGCCTTCAAATTTTCTTCGTTGAGCGGCAATGGATTCGTCTCTCCGGACGCATGGCGGACAATGGAAGCATGAAGCACTGCCGGCATGATCCGAGCTTCAAGACGTGAATGGGTTCCATCAGCTCTTACCGGCATCAACCCGAGCCGCGTTACCGCGAGAGTTGCCAAGAGGAAGATCGTTAACATCAAAACAGCACCTAACAGAACTTTTCTCACAATACTCTCCTCGGATTGTTCAGTGATCGTCTATGGTCGACGG
>Ga0075436_100000059_pt1 | contig 65361 bp, 52 predicted proteins | sample RhiMethybrSRZTD5_FD_75303 | JGI IMG/M metagenome (GOLD analysis project Ga0075436, IMG submission 75303) | Populus rhizosphere microbial communities from Tennessee, USA - Rhizosphere MetaG P. TD hybrid SRZTD5 | ecosystem: Host-associated > Plants > Roots > Rhizosphere > Soil | place: USA...
GGTGTCTCTATCCCAGGTTGAGGTGTCTCAATCCCAGGTTCGGGCGTCTCAATTCGCGGTTGGAGTGTCTCAATTCGCGGTTCGAGCCGTTCATTCCGCCCTGAAACCTTGCGGCGTCTTGACCGTAGCTTCATGAGCAGAGACAGGCAAGAAACATGGCAACCTCCCTTCGACGACCGCTCCTCGGCGTGCTCGTGGCGATCGCGATCACCACGACGATGGACGCGAGCGGATATTCCGCCTTCAGCGCCTTGCCGCTGTTCCCCCTGCTGGGCCTCTTCTGGTACCTCGAGCGGCTGCCGCGCCGGAGCCTCGGGTTCGCCTGGGGACGAGGGCGGTGGTACGGACTGGCTCTCCTCCATCCGGTGCTGGTGGTTGGAGCGCTCACCCTCCTCGCCGCGGCAGCCGGCGCCGTTGACCTCTCCCACACCCACTGGGACAAAGCCGGCCGGAATCTGGCTCTGATCACCGTCTCCACGATCCTGGTGGTGATCGTCACCGAGGAGGGATTCTTTCGCGGTTGGCTCTGGGCCTCTCTGGAAAAGGCCGGCCAGAGCCCGACCCGTGTATGGATCGCCAGCAGCATCGCCTTTTCGCTCTGGCACGTCTCGGCCGTCGTGCTCAAGACCGGCTTCGATCCGCCGGCGGCGCAGGTCCCCACCTTCCTCGTCAATGCGGCCCTTCTGGGTGCCGCCTGGGGTCTCTTGCGCTGGATCTCCGGCTCGGTGCTCGTCGCCAGCCTGAGCCATGGAATCTGGAACGGGCTCGTCTACGTGCTCTTCGGTTTCGGAACCCGAGTCGGCGCCCTCGGCATCAAAAACACGGCGCTCTGGGGACCCGAGGTCGGAGTTGCCGGGCTGGTGCTGAACGCCTTGTTCGTCGCTGCTCTCTGGCGCTGGTGGCGGGCGCAGAGTCGCCCGCTGCCGCAGTGATATCCTATCGACGCGCCGCAAATCGCGGCGCGAAGAGAGAGCTAGGAGCATGAAACTCGAAGAGCTGCGCTGTAGAAGGGCCGAGATCCTCCGGCTGGCGACCCTCCACGGTGCCGCCAACGTCCGTGTCTTCGGTTCTCTGGCACGTGGTGAAGCTGACGAGCGGAGCGATGTCGACTTCCTGGTCGACATGAGGAGCGGCCGGAGCCTGCTCGACCTGGGAGGCCTTCTCGAAGACCTCCGAGAGCTCCTGAGCCGCCCAGTCGATGTGGTCACCGAAAGAGGTCTGAAAGCTCGCATCAGGGACCGCGTGTTACGGGAAGCGGTACCATTGTGAGGGATGTCCGGGAGCGGGTTCTCGACATCCTGGAGTCTATCGGACGCATTGAGAGGTACGAGCCCGGCGGTAGGGAAGAATTCGAGCGGAACGAATTAGTCCAGGTATGGATTCTCTACCACCTCCAGATTCTTGGCGAGGCTGTCAACGCCCTGAGGCCCGAGCTCCAGCAGGACCATCCCGCCAGCCGATTCGCGCAGAGGCAAATCAAGCGGCAGCGGCGACTGGCTCCCGGCGCTGACCTTTGCGTTAGGCGTCTCAAAAGGAGAGAAAAATGGGAATCGAAATTCTTGTGGGAGTCGTTTCTGGACTTATTGTCGGCGCTATATTTGGAGTTGTTGGGGTGTATTCTTACAATCGCTCTGCTCCAAAGCGGTATTTCAACCGAATCAAGTCGCAAATCGAGCGCGCTATATCCGACGGGGCACAATTCGCACGCAGAAACGCGAAAATAATCATAGCCTCCCGGAACCGTTTGCGAGACTCACTTTCGGCGCTTGGCTCAGCACTCAATTCGGAAATCGACCGATTGGAGTCGATGGTTAAGTATGTCGACTCCCCTGCGATTCCCAACCCGCGTCGAGGAGAGGATAAGACTGAGATCAAAAATGACGAAATATACGAACAGCTTCATGTCCTGAAAGGGTACTGGGAAGCCAATGAGGATACTGTGACCGGCGAGATCAAGAAGGTACTAGTCGATCTCAACATAATATAGCGGGGTAGGTTACTCGATCCTATCGCTAGGCCAATTTAACGTTTGGCGACAAAGGCAGACTAGATCGGTAGGATACGCACTCTGAAATCGGCAGGTTCGATGACTACAAGTGCTCCTGACTCCAACAGACTTCGGTGTTGGCGCAAGGCGCGGAGCACCACGGGACCAATGCTCTCAGGCAAGACATCCTCGGATCGGACTTGGATCACGCTGGGACCTGCGGCATGCGTGAGCGCGAGGAGGTGGCCGAAATCGAGATCGTGCGTAAAGACGATAAAACGATGCTCCCGAGCCCAAGCCAAGATCTCCCGGTCTTTCGCTCTTGGGTTCCCGACCTCAGACCAATGTGTAGCTTCGAAGCCGTTCTGTTCGAAAGTCTCTCGCCAGGTTGGCGAGAGACTCATATCCACGACAATCCTCATCCGCGTTCCACAGCCACTTCAATCTCTTCCACCCGCCAAGTGGCATACCCGAGGGCTGCCCGGATGTCTTCCCTCTCTAGATAGGGGTAGGCTTTCAGGATCTCGTCGTCCGTATGGCCGGAAGCGAGTAAGCCGAGGATGGTCCCAACGGTGATTCGTATACCCCGAATGCAGGGCTTGCCCCCCATTACGTCGGGGTCGAGGGTAATTCGGTCGAATGCTGGCACGGTGTCTCCTCCTAGGAAAGACACTATACCTCGACCCGCTACATCCGATTCCCGCCGTGGAGCGATCGCTGTCCGGCCGAGGAGGGCAGTGTGACCGGCCCATGCGCCGTACGGCAGACGCCGACGAGGCCCTCGTGACAGAGGCACGCATGCACCCGGTCCTCGTGACCGGAGCCACCGGCCGAGTCGGGCGCGCGGTGGTCGCCCAACTGCTGGGCGCGAGCGTGCCGGTGCGCGCGCTCACCCGGCGACCGGCGACGGCGGGGCTGCCGGCGGCCGTCGAGGTCGTGGCGGGCGACCTCACCGTGCCCGAGTCGCTCGACGCGGCGCTGCAGGGCGTCGGTGCTGTTTTCCTCCTCTGGACCGCCCCGCCGGGCACCGCTCCTGCCATCGTCGAGCGTCTCGCGTCGCACACGCGGCGCGTCGTCTTTCTCTCCTCGCCGCACAAGACACCGCACCCGTTCTTCCAGCAGCCGAACCCCATGGCTCGCTTCCACGCCGACGTCGAGCGCCTGATCGCGGCCGCCGGACTCGAGTCGACGATCATCCGGCCCGGGATGTTCGCGTCGAACGCGCGGATCTGGTGGGCGTCCGCGATCCGGGACGGCGACGTCGTCCGGTGGCCCTGCGGCGCGGCCGAGACGGCGCCGATCGACGAGCGCGACATCGCGGCCGTGGCTGCGCGCGCCCTGGTTGAGGACGGGCACACGGGCGGCGATTACGTCCTTACGGGCCCCGAGTCGCTGAGCCAGGCGGAGCAAGTGAGCGTGATCGGGGCCGTCCTCGGGCGCCAGATCCGGTTCGAGGAGCTGTCGCCCGAAGAGTTCCGGCGTGAGACAGCGGGGCGCTGGCCGGGTCCGGTCGTGGACATGCTGCTCGCCGCGTGGGGTGCGACGATCGGACGCCCGGCGTTCGTGACTTCCACCGTGGCCGACGTCGGCGGATCGCCGCCGCGCACTTTTCGCCAGTGGGTCGCCGATCACGCCGACGCGTTTCGGGGACGCCCAGCGAGCTCCGAAGCCTGAGACAGAGTGCCGCCTCTCATCTCCCAATCCACCCCGACCCCCGCAGCACCTTCCCCGGCAGAGCGCCGGACATCTTCCCACCGTCGATCACGAGCACGCCGTTGACCAGGACGGTGTCCATCCCCTGCGCGAGCTGGTTGGGATTCTCGAAGGTGGCCAGATCGCGGACGGTCTCCGGATCGAAGATCACGACGTCGGCCCACATGCCTTGCTTGAGGACGCCGCGGTCGGCGAGCCGCATGCGCTGGGCGGGCAGGGCGGTGAATTTGCGGATGGCCTCTTCCAGGCGCAGCTTCTTCTCCTCGCGGACGTATTTGCGCAGGATGCGCGGGAAGGTGCCGTAGGCCCGCGGATGCGGGTGCTCTTTCCCCAACAGGCCCTCGGTCGAGGTGCCCTCGGAGTCGTTGTCGATCGAGACCCAGGGCTGGACGAGCGCGAGGGCGACGTCGGGCTCGGACATGCCGAAGACGGCGACGGCCGAAAAGGCTTCGTCCTCGATGAGCAGGTCGAACAGGGTGTCGATCGGGTCTTTGGCGCGCTGCTTGGCGATGTCCGCGAGGGTCTTGCCGACGAGCGGCCGGAGCGCCGGATTCTGCACGGTGCAGAGGATGACCGCCTCGGGACCGGGGATCTCCTGCCACTCGTTGTCCCAGGCTGTCGACGGTGTCTCCATGTCTTTGCGGATGCGCGCCCGGACGGCGGGATCGCGCAGCCGTTCGAGGAGCTTGACGGTGCCGCCGTCGTGCGCCCAGGGCGGCACGAAGGCGGAGAGGCCGTTGTACCAGGCGGTGTAGGCGTACGTATCGGCGGCGACGTCGACGCCGGCCCGCCGCGCCTCCTCGATCTTCGCCACCACCTCGGACATCCGCCCCCAGCTCGGCTTGCCGGCCACTTTCAAGTGCCAGATCTCGATCGGGATCTTCGCCTCGCGGCCGATGCGGACCGCCTCGTCGAGGGCGGTCAGGATCCCCTCGCCTTCGTTGCGCATGTGGGTGGCGTAGACGCCGCCGTGCAGTGAAGCCTCGGCGGCGAGGGCGATCAGCTCGGCGGTCGAGGCGTACGGCGCGGGCGGGTATTGGAGCGATGTCGAGACGCCGACCGCTCCCTGCTCCATCGCTTCACGCACCAGGGCGCGCATGCGGTCGAGGTCGGCGGGCGACGGCGCGCGGTTCTCGTCTCCGAGGACCATCCGCCGCACCTGGGTGGCGCCGACATAGCTCGCGAGATTGATCCCCATCCCCTGCTTCTCCAGGCGGGCGAAATACTCGCGGAACGTTCGCCAGTCTGGAGCGAGGTGATAGTGATCGTAGCCCGCCCGGTCGGCCTTGATGATCGCGTCGTCGAGCGGCGCGATGGAGCCGCCCTCGCCCGTGATCTCGGTGGTGATCCCCTGGTGGATCTTGGACGGCAGGCGCGGGTCGACCAGAATCGTCAGCTCCGACTGCCCGAGCATGTCGATGAATCCGGGAGCCACCACCTTGCCCGCGGCGTCGATCGTCCGCCGGGCCGGCGCGCCGCCGACGTGCCCCACGGCGGCGATCCGGCCATCGCGGATCGCCAGGTCTCCGGCGTACCACGGCGAGCCGGTGCCGTCGACGATGCGGCCGTTGCGGATGACGAGATCGTAAGGAGCGATGTCTGAGGGTGAGGGGGTTTGAGCGGCGACGGCGAGCGGAGCCGCCACCAGCGTGATGAGGCAAAACCAGGTCTTCATGACCGTGGATGATAGCGGTCGTACAGCGTCTTGAGGCGCTGCTGGTGGATGTGGGTGTAGATCTGGGTGGTCGAGATGTCGGCGTGGCCGAGCATCGACTGCACGGCGCGCAGGTCGGCGCCGTGCTCCAGGAGGTGGGTCGCGAAGCTGTGGCGCAGGACGTGCGGGGAGAGGTGCGGAATGCCGGCGGCGAGGCCGTACCGCTTCAGGTTCTGCCAGAAGCCCACCCGGCTCATCGGATTGCCCGCCGCGTTCGCGAACACTTTCTGATGACGGCCGCGGGCGAGCTGGGGCCGGATCTCGCGGAGGTAGCGCTGCACCCACATCTCCGCGCTCTCCCCCACCGGCACGATGCGCTCCTTGCTCCCCTTGCCGAAGGCCACCAGAAAGCCGACGTCCAGGCGGAGCTGCGACAGCTCGAGCCCCACCAGCTCGCTGACCCGCAGGCCGGTCGCATAGAGGAGCTCCAGCATGGCGCGGTCGCGCAGGCCGAGAGGCGTCGCGGTGTCCGGTGCCGCGAGGAGGGCCACCACCTCGGCCTCGGAGAGCACCTTGGGCAAGGGCCGCCAGAGCTTCGGCGGGAGCAGATTGACCGCCGGGTTGTCGGTGCGGTCGCCGCTCTCCACCAGGAACTCGTAGAAGCCGCGGATTGCCGAGAGCGCCCGATTGATCGAGCGCGGCGCGAGACCCTGGCGGCGGAGATCGCGCTGATGAGCGGTCAGGGTCGCCGCATCGGCGCTGAGCAGGTCGCGGTCGCCGCGCTTGGCCAGCGCCTCGCCGAGCCGGCTCAGATCGTTCCGATACGCCGCGACCGTATTCGCGGACAAGCCCCGCTCCAGCGCCAGGCTGTCCAGATAGCGGTCGAGGGCGCGCTTCCAGGGGGACCTCACCCCCGACCCCTCTCCCATCCCCTCACATCCTCCGGGAGAGGGGCGCCCCCGCCCTGCCCAAGAGAAAATGCCGGCGGGACGCCAGCGCTCCCAGGTTTCCCTTCCCCCCTCTCCCGGTTGGAAGGGAGGGGATGGGAGAGGGGGGCCAGGGGGGTGAGGGGCCTCACGGCAGCGCCCGGGGGCGCGGCGGCTCGGGGGTGAGGCCGCGGCCGTGGCAGATCGCCAGGATCTGCTCTTCCTCGAGGATCGTCGGCGATGTCTTGGCGGCCTGGAAGATCTCGCGCACCAGGTCCGGGGCCGCCTCGATGCCGCGTTCCTGGAGCCAGTAGACGACGTTCGACTCGCCGCTCATCGGCCCCACCTCGATCACCTGGCGGCAGCCGATGAGGCTCGCCGGCACCGACGAGTAGACGCGGTCCGCCAGCCAGTCCTCGCCGCGCGCCCGCGCCTTGATGATCGCCGCCGCGTGCACGCCGGTGCCGGTGCGGAAGGCGTCGCGGCCGACCACCGGATAGTTGTCCGGCAGCGGCACTCCGGTCGTGTCCGCCACCAGCCGGCAGTATTCCTGGAGGCGGTGCAGGTCGCGATCGATCCAGCCGAGGAGCTGCATGTTCACCAGCAGGAGGTCGATCGGGCAGTTCCCCACCCGCTCACCGATGCCGAGCGCCGTGCCGTGCAGCCGGTCGGCACCGGCCTCAGCGGCGGCGAGCGCGTTGATCACCGAGAGCCCGCGATCCTTGTGCCCGTGCCAATCGACCTTGACGTCCTCGCCCGTGGCGTCGACGACCTCGCGGATGAAGCGGATCACGTTGCGGGCGCCACCCGGCGTGGAGTGCCCCACGGTGTCGGCGACGCAGACCCGGCGCGCTCCCGCCTCCACCGCCGCGGTGTACAGCCGGCGCAGATCGTCCGGCGCGGCGCGCGTGGTGTCCTCGGTGACGTACATCACCGGCAACCCCTCCTTGACCGCGAGCTCGATGGCCTCGCGCGACAGGCGGAGCATGCGGTCGAGGGTCCAACCCTCGGAGTACTGGCGGATCGGCGACGAGCCGATGAAGCAGGCCACTTCGATCGGGATGCCGACCGCCTGCGACACCTCGACGACGGGCAGGACGTCGGCGGCCACCGTGCGCGCCGCGCAGTTCGGGGCGATCTTCAGGCGCTGGTCGGCGATCTCCCGGGCGAGGCGCAGCACGTCGGCCTTGACGTGCGGCCCGGCCCCCGGCAGACCGATGTCCGCCGACTCGATGCCGAGCTCGGCGATCATGTGCAGGATGCGGACCTTGTCCTCGATCGCCGGCGAACGGACGGACGGCGACTGCAAGCCGTCGCGCAGGGTTTCGTCATCGAGCTCCACCCGGCCGCGGGCCGGCCGGAGGTCGGAGCCTCCGGCGCGGTTCCAGTCGTAGATCAGATCGGATTCCTTGAGCGGCACTCTGACTCCCCCCGGACGAGGTGGTCCGTCGCGGCGATTATAGAGGGGCCATCCGTAGGATCGAGCGACCGCGAGGCGGCCCTCACCCCCGCCCCTCTCCCAACTCCCCCCGCTCCCCCGCCGGGAGAGGGGAGAAAAGCAAGACAAACAAACCAGGCTCTTCTTTTCTTCTTGTCTCCCCTCTCCCGGGGACAGGGTGGGGGGAGCTGGGAGAGGGGCGGGGGTGAGGGCCCTTCTCAGCGTCCGGTGAGGACCGAGCTGGCGACCGTCCGCGCCAGCAGGTCGCCCACCTGCGACGTGGTGAGCGAGCCGCCGACGTCGACCGTCGTCTGCCCGTCGCGCACCGCCTGGACCACCGCCTCTTCCAGGGCGCGGCCGGCCGCGGCGTGGCCGAGGTGGTCGAGCATCAGCGCGGACGACAACACGGCGCCCATGGGATTGGCGCGCCCGGTGCCGGCGTACTTCGGAGCCGAGCCGTGGACGGGCTCGAACATCGAGGTCCGGCCGGGGTGGACGTTGGCGGAGGCCGCCATGCCCAGACCGCCCTGCAAAGCGGCGCCGAGGTCGGTGATGATGTCGCCGAACATGTTGTTGGTGACGATCACGTCGAGCGTCTCGGGCTTCAACACCATCTGCATGGTGAGCGCGTCGACGAACAGGTGCCGCGAGCGGATCTGCGGGTACTCCGCCGCGACTTCGGCGAAGCAGCGCTGCCACAGGTCGTGGCCGTAGCGCATGACGTTCGACTTGTCGCTCATCAGCACCTCGCGGCGGCCGTGCGCCACCGCGTAGTCGAAGGCGGCGCGGATGATCCGCTCCACGCCCTTGCGGGTATGGACCTCGTCCTGCAGGGCGATTTCGTCCGCCGTCCCCTTCTTGAAATTGCCGCCCACGTTGACGTAGGCGCCTTCGGTGTTCTCGCGGAAGACGACGAAGTCGACGTCCTTCTCGGTCTTCCCCTTGAGCGGGCAGAGGCGCGGATCGATGAGCTTGATCGGGCGGAGGTTGATGTAGAGGTCGAGGCCGAAGCGGATGCCGAGCAGGATGTCCGCCGCGTGCTTCATATCCGGCACCCGCGGATCGCCGTAGGCGCCGATGAAGACGGCGGCGTAGTTGGTCCGGAAGTCGTCGAGCGCGCCGGCGGGGAGCGTCTCACCGGTGGCGAGGTAGCGGTCCGCGTCCCAATCGAAATGGACCAGCTCGAGGGGGAGATCCCAGGCCTCGGCGGCGGCCGCCAGGACCTTGACCGCCTCGGCGGTCACGTCCTTGCCGATGCCGTCTCCGGGGAGGACGGCGATGCGTTGCGTCCCGCTCATGGACGGGATGCTAGCATGCCACCCGCTGCCGCTCGGCAGGGGTGATTTGGCAAGTCTCCGGAGGGCCGGAGGGGCGTGCCACCCGTTGCCGGAACACCGGGCTGACCACCCGGCCGGCGGCGGGCTGCGGCATGCCCGGCGCCACCCGGACCTCGCGCACATGGCCGAGCTCGAAAACGAACGGGATCTCCGGGCAGAGCCATGCCGAATGGAGCGCCGGCCAGGGCACCGCGCCGTTGCCGTCCCTGCCCAGGGGGAGCAGCCGGCCGAGCAGATCCTCTCCGGACAGCTCGACGCGCAGCGGCCAGACGTCCGCGACGGGATGGTGGGCGTCGATCTTGTGCAGCGCGCCGGCGCTTTCGGCGTAGCCGCGCGGACGATCGTAGAAGTAGCGCACCGTCTGCTCCCAGGAACCGATCCGGGGGCCCTCGCCGATCCGCGGACTGTCCTGCCAGGCGCGCACCTCCAGTGCGCCGCCGCGTTCCACCTTCCACAGCCAGGGGCCGTCGCCCAGCGCTCGCGACGGGCGCGGGAAATCGAGCCGGGCGCTCGCTGCCGGCTGGTGGGTGATCAGGCGCACTCCCGGCACCACCCAGGGCGGCATCAGCATACGGTGGAACAACACCGAGGGCACGCCGGCATCGTCCAGCACGTGGAGGCGCAGGTTGAGCTGCGGATACCCGAAGCGGAGAAGCGGCAGGGCGGAGAGATGGACGGCGTCCTGGTGGAACAGGAGAGCGGAGGCGAAGGTGTAGTCCCGCCCCTGCCAGGAATGGACCTGGTAGCGCAACGGCGGCACCGGCGTCGGGAGCGCGTCCGCCGGCAACGCCCAGTTGAGGTAGAGGCAGTCTCGGACCGTCATCTCGAGCATCATCGCACGCTGGCTCTCCCGCGCCCCCATCCATCCGTGCACACGGGTCCCTCGCCCAACCATAGCGTGCGGCGGACCGGCCCGCAAGCGGGAGGACCGATCCACCCGCCCGCCCCCTCCCCCGGCCCCTCCCCCGTGCGTCCCCCACACTCCCGCCCCGAACGGGAGAGGGGAGCCCCCGCCGCGCCTGCGGTGTTCTTTGGGTGGCGGCGCCCTCTCCCGCTCGGGGTGGCGGGAGGAGGGCACGCGCGGGGGAGGGTCGGGGAGGGGACGGACGGGGGCGCCTCTGGTACAGTCCGCGTCGGCCTTTAATCCCATGGAGACCTTCCCATGTCCCTGCATTCGATGAAACTCCGCCTCGCAGCGGCAATCGCCTTCTTCGTCCCGGTCCTCGCCCTGGCGACTCCGCCCTCCTCGCCCGCCGATCACGCGGCCCAGCTCATCACGCCCGACACCTTGCAGGCGCCAATCCGCTTCCTGGCCGACGATCTGCTCGAGGGGCGCGGCCCGGCGACGCGCGCCGACAAGCTGACGCAGCTCTATCTCGCTTCGACCCTGCAATCCCTCGGCTATGCGCCGGGCGCCGGCAATGGGAGCTACATCCAGCCGTTCGACGTGGTCGGCATCACCGGCGACGTCCCCAAGACCTGGGACTTCAAGAAGGGCGGCGAGACGCTGGCGCTCAAGTACTGGGACCAGTTCATCGCCGCGAGCGGCGTGCAGAAAGAGACGTCGGCGATCGGGGGCTCGGGAGGCGGGGCCGAAGTGGTCTTCGTCGGCTACGGCATCCAGGCGCCGGAGTACAAGTGGGACGACTACAAGGGCGCGGACCTCAAAGGGAAGGTCCTCCTGATGCTGAACAACGACCCCGACTGGGATCCCGCGCTGTTCGAGGGGAAGACCCGTCTCTGGTACGGCCGCTGGGACTACAAGTACGCGAGCGCCGGCAAGCAGAGAGCGGCGGGCGCGATCATCATCCATACCATCCCTTCCGCGGGCTACGGCTGGCAGGTGGTGCAGAATTCCTGGAGCGTCGAGCAGTTCCAACTTCCGGACGACCCCCATGAAGGTCAACCGCCGCAGGTGCAGGTAAAGGGATGGGCCACCGAGGACGCCGCGCGCCAGCTCGCGAAGCTCGGCGGCTTCGACCTCGACGCCCTGGTGCAACAGGCCAAGAGCCGCGACTTCAAGCCCGTGCCGCTCGGCGTCACCACGTCGTTCAGCCTCACCAGCAAGCTGAGGAACGTGCAGATGGCGAACGTGGCCGGCCTCCTTCCCGGCTCCGATCCCAAGCTCAAGGACCAGGTGGTGATCTACACCGCTCACCACGACCATCTGGGAATCGGCAAACCCGACGCGACCGGCGACACCATCTACAACGGCGCGGTCGACAACGCCACAGGCGACGCGCAGGTGCTGGCGATCGCCAAGGCCTTCGCGGCCCTTTCTGAACGGCCGAAGCGCTCCCTGCTCTTCCTCTTCGTGGCAGGCGAAGAGAAGGGTCTCCTGGGCTCCGAGTACTACGCCCGCCACCCCACCTTCCCGGCCGGCCGCATCGCCGCCGACATCAACTACGACGGCGGCAACATTTGGGGACGGGCGACCGACCTCACCTACATCGGCCTCGGCAAATCGTCCCTTTCGGACGTGGTGCAGAAGATCGCCGCGACCCAGGGACGGACGGTGGTCGGCGACCAGTTTCCGGAGAAAGGGTTCTTCTACCGTTCCGACCAGTTCAGCTTCGCGAAGGTCGGCGTTCCCTCGATCTACCTCCACTCCGGTACCCACTTCCGCGGCCGTCCCGACACTTGGGGCAAGGAGCAGATCGAGGCCTGGGAGGCCAAGCACTATCACCAGCCGAGCGATCAGCTCACTCCCGATTGGAACTTCGAGGGCATGGTGGAGGACGCCCGTCTCGGCTTCTCTGCCGGCCTGACCATCGCGAATGACCCCCAGCTCCCCACCTGGAAACCGGGCGACGAGTTCGAGGCCGCGCGCAAGGCGGCGCTGGCGCACTGAAGGGGCGATCCATGAGGCGATTGATGAGACGATTGATGAGAAAGGCCGTCTGGCTCGTCCTCTTTCCGCTCGCCCTGGCGCCGCTCCCGGCTCTCGCGGCCTCGCCTGCGGCCCAACGCGCCGCGGAAGCGATCACCAAAGACAGCCTGCAGGCGCCGATCCGCTTCCTGGCGGACGACCTCCTCGAAGGGCGCGGCCCGGCGACGCGGGGCGACAAGCTGACGCAGCTCTACCTGGCCTCCAATCTCCAGTATCTCGGCTTCGCGCCGGGAGCGGGTGCTGGAGGCTACATCCAGCCGTTCGACATCGTCGGCATCACCGCCGGCGTCCCCAAGACCTGGGACTTCAAGAAGGGCGGAAGCTCTCTCACCCTGAAATCCTGGGACCAGTTCATCGCCGCGAGCGGAGTCCAGAAAGAAACGGCGGTGATCGGTGGATCTGGAGAGGGGGCCGAGGTCGTCTTCGTCGGCTACGGCATCCAGGCGCCGGAATACAAGTGGGACGACTACAAGGGGATGGATCTCAAGGGAAAGGTCCTCCTGATGATGAACAACGATCCCGACTGGGATCCCAAGCTGTTCGAGGGCAAGCGCCGGCTGTATTACGGCCGTTGGGACTACAAATACGAGAGCGCGGCGCGGCAGGGAGCGGCGTCGGCGATCATCATCCACACCGCTCCATCGGCCGGCTACGGCTGGCAGGTCGTCCAGAACTCCTGGACGGGCGAGCAGTTCGAGCTGCCGGACGAGGGCAAACCGCGCATCCAGGTGGCGGCCTGGACGACCGAGGATGCTGCGAAGGAGCTCGCCAAGCTGGGCGGCTTCGACCTCGACATCCTGCGGAAGCAAGCCCAGAGCCGCGACTTCAGGCCCGTCCCGCTCGGCGTCACCACCGCCCTCACTCTGACCAACAAGATTCAGAAAGCGCAGACCGCGAACGTCGCCGGCCTCCTCCCCGGCTCCGATCCCAAGCTCAAGGGTGAAGTGGTGATCTATTCCGCCCACCACGATCATCTGGGCATCGGCGAGCCCGACAAGAGCGGCGACAAGATTTACAACGGCGCCGTCGACAATGCCGCCGGCGTCGCGCAGGTCCTGGCGATCGCCAAAGCCTTCGCGGCCCTGCCGGAAAAGCCCAAGCGCTCCATCCTGTTTCTTCTCGTCGCCGGTGAAGAGCAAGGCCTCCTCGGCTCCGAGTACTACGCCCGCCACCCCACCTTCCCGCCCGGCAAGATCGCGGCGGACATCAACTACGACGGCGGCAACATCTTCGGCCGCACCACCGACCTCACCTACATCGGTCTCGGCAAGTCCTCCCTGGACAAAGTCGTCAAGGCCATCGCTACGACGCAGGGGCGCACCGTGGTGCCGGACCAGTTCCCCGACAAGGGCTTCTTCTATCGTTCCGACCAATTCAGCTTCGCCAAGATCGGCGTCCCAGCCATCTACCTCGATTCCGGCACCCACTTCCGAGGCAAGCCGGCCGCCTGGGGTAAAGAGCAGCTCGAAGCCTGGGAAGCCGCCCACTACCACCAGCCGAGCGATCAGCTCACCCCCGACTGGAATTTCGACGGCATGATCGAAGACGCCCGGCTCGGCTTCGAAGCCGGCCTGGAGATCGCAAACGATCCGAAGCTGCCTGCGTGGACGCCAGGCGATGAATTCGAGGCGGCGCGGAAGGCGGCGGTGGGGGCGGGATCGGGTCAGTGAACAGGTTTGCGGACGACGCGGAAGCCGGTGTCGAACTTTTGATAGTTCCGCAGCGACAAGGTGCGAGTCGTCGGTAGGCACTCTACGGCCCTGCTCGCAAAGCTGCCGCCGCGCCGAACCCTCTCCTCGTCCTGCCGGGGCCCGCCGACAGGGTCGGTCACTGGGCCCCGGGGATAGGTGCCGAAGTCCTCGACCCACTCGGAGACATTGCCGAGCATGTCGTGGAGCCCCCACCGGGTCGCCTGGAAAGAGCCGACCGGAGCGACCCTACGGCTCGCGCAGTTGCCTTGGCCTTGGAGCCCTTTCTCCCCGTCTCTCAGGAGCTCGTAGCGCTTCGTGCCGCCGCCACTCGCGGCATACTCCCATTGAGCCTCCGTTGCGAGCCCAAAGCCCCTCCCGGGATCCCGCGCGGCCAACTTCTCCAGGAATCTGTGGGCGTCATCCCAGGACACGTTCTCGACGGGATAGTCGTCTCCGCGGGTCGCGCTGGGATTGGTGCCCATGACCTTCGTCCACTGCCGCTGAGTCACCTCGTAGACGCCCAGACAAAACGGCCGAGTCAGCGTGACCGGGTGAACGGGGCCGTCGCCATTTCTGGTCGATCCCATCTGGAAGGTCCCGGGAGGAATGTAGGCGAACTTCATGTCCAAGCCGGGCGGCGAGGGGCACTCCCAGGAGGTAATGAATGGCGGAATCCAGACCTTCGCCAGAGCTCCGAGGATCATGACGAAAGCAATGAGAGCGACGACCCATGGCCAGATTGGGCGCGGGCGCGGAAGAACCTCGACATCCTGCCGCAAGTAGAGCGCCGGCGTTGCCCAGGTATCTCCGTGATCTGAGGAGATCGCCTTTCTCCCGAAGGTGACTGCCTCATCGATTGCGGCGCCCCGCGCAAGGGATTTATAAAGCGTCCCTGCGAAGAGGATGGCCGCCTCATCGGCAATGTCATGCCGCATGGCCACGACAGCCGGCACCCCTTTCTGGACCAAACCCTGGGCCACGCCGCTGAACGCATCCCTGTCCGAATGCCGGGCTCCTTGGCAAGCGTTGAGAACGACCAGGCGCAGGCCATGATGTTGGGGAAGGAGGCCGGCCAGGTCATCGACATCGATCGTCCGTGCCTGCCCATTCCGCCCTTCGAGGAGCAGGGTTCCCGAGCCGGACAGCTCATCGAATGAGCCGTGTCCGATGAAATGGAGTACGTGGCATTCCTGGAGCCTTCCCTCGAGATCCGCAAGAGACGGACGGTCGAGGAGCTCGATCTGGACCCGTGAGCCAAGGGGAGCGAGCGCCGATTTGATTTCCCGGATCTCCCTCTCGATGTTGAGAGGCTCTGTTCCATGGGGGTTGGCCGTGACGACGAGCATCCTCAGTGGAACGGGAGCCTGCAGAGGGAGAGGCTCCACGGCGACCTCGAGATAGCGAACGACGGGCGTCTCGACCTTGAGAGCCAGGAAAGCCTTGTGGTCCGGATCGTAGAGGCATTCCCAAGGCAGGCCGACGAGTTCCGGAGAGCCCTCCAACCGTAGCCGTAGGCGCAACCCGCGCCCCTCCGCGAGCTTGGCCAGGCTCTGGAGCCAGCGCTCCCTCACCTCGCCCTTGAAAATGGCACGGAAGAGCTCGGCGCCATCTTCCCGAGGAGACCTCTCCTCCGCCTCGAGGTGCCGCGCACCACGGCCACTCCCGAAAGAGCCTCCCGCCTTCAATACAGCAGGCAAACGGACCGCCGTCTTTCCGTCTCCTGCCGGCGAATCGATCACGCGTGCGCGGTAGGCGCTTCCTACTTTCTCGATCAACAAGTAGAAGTCGGCGTATTCCGTACGACACCTCTTGATGCCCGGCTCTCAGCGTAGCCTTCACCGCCGCACCCGCACCTCCATCTGACAGGTCGTCCAGTCGCGGCCGGCGAAGTCGCCTACGGCCAAGGGGCTCGAGTCGAGGATCTCGTCTGGGACGTTGCCGCGAAAGGTGCGCGTCACCCGCGGCGGGGGAGCTGGCTTGCTCAGCGGCGGCAGCTCTCGCCAGAGAAGGCTAGGGACACCGGTCGTGCCGAAGGCCTTGATGATATCGCTGCTCTCCGCACACCCCTCCGGCAGGTAGCCGGAGATGCATATGGTTTTCTTCTCTCGGGGATCGAGCGGCCAGAACTCGGCGTCGCGCTTCGAGGGAAAGATCTGCTCGATCCCCCAGTCGGGCTGCAGGTCAAGAACCACGACATTGAGCGAGAGCGAGGACTGGTTCTCGATTTCGAGGATCAGGCGTTCGCCACAGCGCAGGTCGATCGCCCCTGGACCCTCGCCGAGCGGCCGCTGACTCGCCACTTCTCCGGCAGCCGACATGGTTTCGACACGGAGAGGCCTCAGCAGAAGTTTCCCCTTCACCAGCGAACGCGCAGCGTACTCATTATCGATCCGCTCCACGTCACAGTACTTCGCGAGATGGATCAACCTACGCAGCAGCTCGGCCTCGGCACCCGGTGTGCTGGCCGCTAGCGGAGGTCCGAGGTTGAGCAGAGACCGTCCCCTCGCGTCCCGGATGTCGTACTCGCCGCGCTCGTTCACCGACACTTGGAAATCCGCGACCTCCCCTTCTCCGGCGATCTTCACAGCGCCCACGCCGTTATTCCCAACAGCCTCCCTCACCCTGCCCAAGTCTGCGGACCGATCACAGGTCACGAGCGCGCAAAGCGCTGGCCGCTGGACAGCGACTCCTTCAAGGGGTACGGCCCACCCCCCTTGTCGGACCGCGGTACGGTAGAGCGCCTTGACGACCTCGGCCCAACTCTCAACCGCTCCAACTTTGCGAATTTCCGCCTCGGCCAAGCGCTTGCCTGCGACTTGCCGATCGAGCTTCGGTTCATGAAGGGCGAACCGCATCCCTTCACGAAGGCCTTCAGCCTCGCCTGCGCTGAGCAGAACCCAACTCCCCTGCACATTCAGGATTCTTACTCCGGCCGATTCATCATGCTCACGAGGTACATCCTCCCCCAGGAAGAGTCGGTCCTTCTCCCCGTAGAGCATCGGAGCCTGTTTCTCGAACTTCGCATGGACACAACTGGATACAACGCCTTCAATTCCTCTCCAGGTCGCTCCGGTCCCTCCTTGCCGCAGCGCCGCGAGCAGGAAATAGGTCAGAGCCCCCTGACTCTCCTCCCCTTCGAAAGGGTACTCGAAGGCCTTCTCTTGCGGCCGGCAGGCGGCGAACATCACGTACCCCCGTGGCTCCACGAGCCAATCTCCCAACCGGCCGTGGCGAAACATTCTCGCACCGGGTGAGAAGCTCGGCGTCGGCCGCAGAAAAGCGGCCAGTTGCTCGCGCGTGCCGACAAGACTGTTGATGGGCCGGGTCCTCAAATCGGGGGTATCGACTCCGCGGGGAACAGGAACCTTGGGTTGATGAGGTTTTCTGGGACCGCGCCGGCGCATCCCTCCCGAATGGCAGCAGTCGAGGATCACCGTGGGGAGAAGCTTCTTGTCGACCATCTCCTGGATGAGCATCGCGAGCTCGACGTCACGCAGGTGCCGTGCCGAGGGATCGGAGATGTTGCACGGCACCAGCGTCTCGTCAAGCGTGCTCGCTCCCTTTTCAGCGGCAAAGATCGTGGCGACTCGCCCGCCGTGGCCGGAGTAGTGGACGTAGACTTGGTCACCCGGATCGGCACCGAGGGTCAGCTCACGGAGCCTGCTCACCATGTTCTCGTAAGTCGGCCAGCGGTCGCGCGGCTCAATCGGCTCGGCCCCCTCCCCAGAGCTGGCCGTGAGCTCGAGGATCCGCGCCGGCGGCGAGGGGAGGCCAAGCAGGAACTCTCGGACCCTCCGGATGTCGCCGACCGCGCCCTCGAGAGGGGGGTAGTCGAGCTCGTCGCGGTCCTGCGGCGGGATGTACTGATCGATTCCGATCAGCAGCGCGTGGAGGTTCCCGCTCACGGCTGGCCCTCTGGCGGGACGAGCCGCACGGCCGGATCGCCCAGGACGACGTAGTTGCGGGCGTCCCGGCTGTGAGTCCACAGATCGGCGATCACTGTTTCATCGGCCGGCTTGCCGCCACGCTTTTCCTCCTCGAGCTCCTCGCCGAGATCTCTCGCCAGGTCGGCATAGCGCACGCCGAAGTTCTCCATGGCCGAGCCGACCGGATGCCCCTTGAGGAGCAGGCGGTCGGCGAAGTCCTCGAAAACCTCGATGTGATGCCCCGCTCCCGGGAACTCGATCGAGCACTGATACCCACTGTCGACGTGGCCGATCACCGCCAGCGCTCCCGCCTGAAGCAGGCGCCGCGGGAGAAGCGAGACGAACGACTGCGGCGCGCTGCGCATGCGCGCGACGTGGAAGTCGGCGATGGCAGGCACGCCGGCGCTGTAGCAGGCAAAATGAAAGCTCACCAGACCGCTCAGATCCGCGCCGTTCACGTCCTCGGCGCCAAAGTATTCACCCGGCCAGGGGCCGCGCCCGCTACCGTGACCTGGCCAGTCCTGACACACCAGTGACCCCATGTGGGAGAGCTGGTCAGGATGGCCAGACGGGTAGAACAGCCCGTGGCCGGCGGTGAACAGCAGGTCGGGAGGCCCGTTTCCATGTAGCATCTCGAGGAGATTGCCCTTGGTAGCGTCCGTGCCGAGAGCCCGCTGCACCGTCCAGCCCTTTCCAGACTTCTCGATCCTGTCCGCCAGCGGCGTTGCCAGGTATTTGAGAGTCAGATCGGTCGGGGGATCCCCTTCGTGCTGAGGCGCCAAGATGGCGGCTTTTTTCGCCCGCACCCGCGGCGTCGTCTCGGCAGCGACGACGCTCTGTGCGTAGCGGCGGTACTCCTCGACCGTCTCGAACCAGAGCCGCCCGACGGCGTACTGCATGTCGACCTCGTACTGGAATTCCCAGGGGATCGTTTCGGGATCGCCAATGATCAACAGGTAATACGGCATCCTGTCCGGATCCGCTGCGCCCGGCCCGACGCCGTGACGGGAGAGGAACCGCCGCTTGGTGTCGCCCGGCTGAACTCCTAGGTCTCCCACGTACTCCTGGTAGCGATGCTCATATTCTTCGCCGATCTGGGACTTTCGCAGGTCGAGGAGCTCGCGAAGAGCAGCGAGGACGGCGCCGGCCTGCGGGTCATTTTGTGCGAAGATCACGCCCCAGCCGGCCTGGGGGAGATCCCGCGGATCACCGGACCGTAACCCTTTCCGCCCTTGGCGCCGCCAGAGCTCCATATCGACGCGGCTCTCATTCGACAGCGCATCGCCGCGCGCCAGCGCCGCGATCTGCTCCGGGCTGGCCGGTGGATACAGGTAGTCTCCGGTTTCGCCATTGATGCCATTGCAGTACAGCATGGGCGTGGACATAGGCTCGCATTCCTCTCCGTGCGGATGTCACGGCGGCGTGCAGCTCCGCGAGCAGAGCCGCACCCGCCAGGTTCGCGGTCCCGCCCGGCGCAAGCGGAGCCAAGAGGCCCTATTTGGACTTCGAGGCGCCGCCGGCCGGGAGGTTGTAAGGACCCTTGCCAGGGTCTCCAGGGATCACGTCGTAGTTGCCTTTGCCGGGATCACCCGGGATCACGTCGTAATTGCCCTTGCCGGGATCACCCGGGATTACGTCGTAATTGCCCTTACCGGGATCGCCGGGGATCACATCGTCCGGTTTGGCTCCCTGGTTCGCATCTGACATGGTCTCTCTCCTTTCGTGTGTTGAGCGATTTCGTCGGCGGCGTCTGAACGGCTCGTCGTCTCTAGACCTTGAGACACCGACGGGCTCGTTTTGTTGGCTATGGCCTGTGGCATTCACGGCTCGCCCTCAAGGACGAAACCGGCCCAGTAGTAAGGCGGTCGCCACCTCGGATCGGCGCGCAGGAAGAGCTGAGCCTGCCGTAATGCCGCTGAAGGGGAAAGCCCATCCTTGAGAAGGCTGCGATAGAAGTGGATCATGAGCTCCGCCGTCGCTCTGTCCCGAATGCTCCACTGGGTGACCACCACACGGCGGGCACCGGCATACAGGAACCCCCGCGTGAGGCGACCGAGCCCTTCCCCGGCAGGGTCCTCCCCCTGATCCGTCCGGCAGGCGCTCAACACCACCATCTCCACGGGTAGATGTAGCTCGTAGAGGTCGAGCACGGTCAGAAACCCGTCCCGTGGCCGCCCCTTTTCATCGAACCGCGAGAGCACAAGGCCCGAGAGATCGGGACGCTCGTCGATCAGGCTGTGGGTCGCGAAGTGCACCATCCGATACAGCCCGAGCTTGGGGCTCATGGCGGTCTTCAGGCTGGCATCGAAGGCGAGCGCAGAGAATCCTTCGCCGGCGGGCGCCAGACTGAGGACTCCCCGCGCTTCGCTCTCGGAGAAGGGTAGATCCGGCAGCTTGCCGAGCTTAGCGCTGGGAGCGGAGCGCGGCGTGGCCGCTTGGGCCGAGACGCGGCCCGGCCCTGGGAGCCGCGGGTCGGTGTCTTGAAACACAGGATGTGCGACGACCGCCACGGCGTGCGGCGCTGGACGGCGTCCTCTGCGCACCTTTCTGAGCAAGGCGAGCACGGAGGCAGACGGAAGTCTTACGATGTCATGATCGACGATCAAGGGGCGATCGGCCCAGCCGTCCGACGAGGTTCCTCGCGACACCGCAAGTGAGGCGAATGGAACGTATCGCAAAGCGCCGTCAGGGAGGACCAGCAGATGAACGGCGCTTAGCCGGTTTGCGATCGGGCCGAGAAGCAGATCGCTGAGCCTGGCCGCGACTCTTGCAGCCTTGGGCTCGCTCACGGCGAGGTTCCCCATCGCGAAATGGTCGCGGAGCTCGATCGCTAGAGACTCGATCTGATCTCGCCCGGGAAGCCGATAGGTCTCGAGCGAGCCATGGTCAATCCGCCAGAGGATGCTCTCTTTCTTCCCCAGCCAGTACGCAAGCAGAATGCTGTCGCCGTCGAGGACCTCGCGCTGAATCTCGGGCAGGGAGCGAGGGCGCGCACGGAGATCGGCGGCGCGGGCACCGTTGCCGGCCCGCAAGCCGGCAACAACCACTTCGTGGCGGGCCATCAGCTCCGCAAGTTTTTGGTCGAGGCGCTCGCGCCGGGGCTGGGAATCAGCATCCTGAGCGAGCTTTGAGCGTTCCTGTTGGGCGCGTTCGATCTCCCGTCGAAGTGCCCTGTCCCGCTCGACCAGCTGCGGATCGGCGCCCGCACCCAGCTTCGTGCCAGATTCAGCAAGCTCGTCGAGTACAACGCGCGCACGCGCTTCCTCGCTCACCTCGAAGGCACGAGCATCGTACCCTTTTCCGGGCTGGAGACGATCGAGCTCCATGAGAAGATCGATCAAGAATTCATAGCGCGGGCGCAAACGCGCCCAGAAAGCCGAGCGCATTTCCAGACTGCTCGTTACAGTGCGCACGTTCTCTACGAGCGCCAGCGAGCGTTCCATCGCTTCCCGCGCCTGCATTAGGTGACCCAGGGAGCGCTCAGCATGAGCGATCCCAAAAAGCACGCTCGCTTCGGAGCCCTTGTCCTGGCGGTCCTGGAAGAGCTTGCGGGCCGCGCCAAGCACCTCCAGCGCCTTTCCGCTCTGCTTCTGAAGCTCGAGGATCCAACCAAGGAGCGCATTGGCGAACGCTTCGCTCGCAGGATCCTTGATTCGCTGCGCGATCTTCCGCGAGCGCTCGGCCGCGTGGCGCGCCAGATCAAGATTCCGCGGCTCCGTCTCGCCTGTGCCCAGCAGGATTGAGGCTAGTTGTCTCAGCGCGACGGCTCGGCCGAAATCGGCTCCGGGATCCTGGCGCCCGGACTCGCGAGCCCGGCGCAAAAAATCTAGCGCCAAGCGGGTCTCGCCACGATAGTAATGAGCCTGCCCGAGGCTACTAAGCGCCAAGAGCTGGGCATTCACAACGTTTGCCGAGGAGGACGTGATGCGCAGCGACTGCTCAAGCCAGGCAATCGCGTCATCCGGACGCCCGATGTCGAGAGAGATCTGGCCCAGATTGTTGAGGAGAACGGCCTGTTGCCCGGTCTCGCCAAGATCCTCGAAAATTGCGAGCGCCGTCTCATCGAACAGCAAGGCCTCCTTCGCGCTGCCCATGGACTTGTAGTAGAGCAAGCCCAGGTTCCCCAGCACCTCGGCTTCGCCTGCGCGGTCGCCGAGGGCGCGGAATAGGCGGAGCGCATTGCGGTGCCACGACATCGATTCCTCCGCTCTTTGGAGCAGGAAGAGAGCCCGCGCGACACCCTCGGTCGCGATTGCCACTCCCGCGCGATCGTGAGACCGCGCGAATTCCTGAAGCGCCGACCGGGAGCTCTCCAAGGACGCCGAAAAATCGCGCAGCACTTCCTGGCTCAACGCGAGGCCGTAAAGAGTGATCGCCCGCGCCTTCCGATCCTCGGGATGCCACAACCGCAAAGCATGGATGGACTCCGCCGCCGCAGCTCGATCGTCCCCCCCGGCATGGCTTGCGTTGGCTCGCGACAAGTGCACGGCCGCTGCGGCTCTCTCCTGGTCTGCCGCGGAAGGGATCCGCGCCGGACGCAGTCGCAGGCGGACGCTGCCGGCGACCCTCCCCTTGTCGCGAAGCTCCAGCCGGAAATCTCCAGGCGCCGAGGAAACCGCGAGGAGCGGCCCGGGGGAGACACCGGTGCCCGGGCTTTCCAGGGCAAGGAGAAGCGCACCATCCGGCCGGTAAAGCCTCACCGATACGCCCGCGCCCTGGAGCTCGAGGTCACCATCAATAAGACCCCCGGCCTCCGTGGGAAATCGGCAGATGTACAGCTCGCCAGGGCGGATCTTCACCGAGACGGATTCGCCCGGCCGCAGAAGCGATTGCGGGGTCGTAGCGGCAGCGCTCGCCGGCGATAAAAGGCAGAGCACGATGGTGCCCACCCCGCCCCACCGCGACCGAGCATCGCGCCGTATGGGCTGCGGGTCGCGACTCGATATCCTCACGCCTGTTCGAAATGCCCGCTCAGGGAGAGGAGACTGTGAAAGGATAGCTCTGCAGAGGTTTCGGGCCACCGCTCTCGCTGAATAGGTTGACCTCGTAGTCTCCGTTCAGGAGGAGGGAACGCCGCACCAGCAGGTGCAGCAGCCCGTCGTCCATCTTGCGCAATCCATGAACACGAGCTATGGGCTCACCGCTTCCGTCCTTGCGGATCTCAGCCCTGAACTCCTTGGTGTTCGCCGAATCCGGCGGCTCGAGCGTGAAGAAGATCTGATCTCCAGCCGCTGAGACGACCGGTCTCTCTGCCGCACCTCTGACGGCATCCGAAAACAGCTGGATAGTGGCGACATTCGGCGAGGGCTGCGACAGCTCCCGGACTTTGGTCTGCAATCGCACAACCGATCTGCTGAGAATTCCCAGGCCGACCAGACAGACGAAGAGCGCGGCGGCGAGAAGCGCCGAGACCCACCCCCGAAAAGCTGCCTGCGCGAAGGCGCCATCTCGCCTCGGCCTGCCACTTGGCCATCTCGGCTCTTGGGCGACCGGCGAAGTCCTCGGCGCGGAGACGAGCCGCATGGCCTTGCTGTCCGCCACCACCTTCCCCGGCAACCGTTCACGCATCCTCTGCCAGGCGGCGTCCGCTTCGCTGTCTGCAGACACTTCCGTGCCCGACGGCACCGCAAACCCCTCGAAGGCTTCGAGATCACGGAGCAGCTCGGCGCACTCCTGGCAGCCGCGCAGATGCTCTTCGACGCGGCTGGCCTCCTCCGGCGAGAGCCAGCCGGACCGGTAATCGATGAGACGGTTGGGCGTCGGATGGGCGGCCCGCCGATCCTCGTCGAGGACGGATCGGAGCACTGGGGAGAACGGGAGCTTTTTGGAAGGGGTCATGATTCAGCTCGCTCGGGGGTCAGAGATTGAAATCCTCGAAGTAGTCGCCGAGCTTCTCTTTCAAGATCTGCCGCGCCTGGAACAGGTGCGCCTTCACGGTGTCGATCGAGACTCCCATTCTCGCCGCGATTTCACGATACTTGAGGTCTTCATCGACGCGCAGCTCGACGCAGCGGCGCATCTGCGGGGGTAGATCAGCAAGCGCCGCGCGCAGTTTTGTCTTGGCCTCCTCCCGAAGGGCTCTGCGGACTGGATCCGCTCCCTCCTCGGAATCGTCCTCCAACTGCTCGGCCTCGCTGCCCAGGGTGCCGTCATCGAGCCGGACCTCCGTGTGATCGCGTTTCTGCGCCGAGCGATCTCGCAACTCGTTGCGAAATAGGTTGGCGCAAATCTGAAAGAGCCAGGTCGTGAAGCGCGATTCGCCTCGGAACGACGCTCTTCCCTTATAGACACGGATGAATACTTCTTGGGTTAAATCCTCGGATTCTTCGGGTGTGAATCCGCGCTTAGTGAAGAATGAACGGACAAGCCGATAGTACTTGTGGAACACCCCTTCGAAGCTCGCGTCGTCACCCAATAGCCACCTCTCGACGCAGTCGTCGTTTTCAGAGCTCATGGACATGGGTGCCGCGGAGGCGGAATCAGCAGACATCGGGCAAATGGCGACGATCGGAGCGAGCCTCAGGATACTCCTCTCGTATCCTAACCCACTTCGACCCGGCAAGATAGCGCGGACTGTTGTCTCAAACCTCCTGAAAGACAGGAGCTGGCTAGCGCGCCACCACCGTCTGGCGGCTCGCCTCGACTTCGATGGTGATCCTGACCTCCTCGCCGAGCACGGTGCCGCCGGCGTCCAGGACGCGGTTCCAGGTCACGCCGTAGTCCCTCCGGTTGAGAGTGAACGTCGCTTCGAAGCCCGCCTTCTCGCCATTCGGGGTCCTGACCGTCCCGAGGACAGCTACCGGGATGGTGATCCGCCGAGTCACACCGTGGAGGGTGAGGTCGCCCGTCACCTCCAGGGTATTGGCGTCCTTGGACTTCACCTCGGTGCTGGTGAAGGTGAGAGTGGGGTACTTCTTGGCGTCGAAGAAGTCCGGCGAGCGCAGGTGCTCGTCGCGGTCGTTGTTGCCGGTGTTGATGGAGACGGTGCGGACGGTGAGCTCGACGCCGGAAGCGGCAGGGGCGAGCTTGTCGTACTTGATGGTGCCTTCGAAGTCGTCGAAGCGGCCCGGCACGTTGGAGACGAAGTGGCGGATGCTGAACCCCACGCCGCTGTGGTCGGGGTCGACCTTATAGACGGTCGGCTCGGGTCGATCGCTGCCCAGGGCGAGGGCGGGCAGGGCGAGGACCAGAGCCGCGAGGAGCGCTTTCCGGACCATCTTTCGACCTCAGGAGATCAGAGGGTAGGCCTTCTCTGCATCGATTCCCAGCTCGTCGACGGCCCGCCGGGCCACGCAGCGGTCGATCGCGCCGCGGCGAGCGAGCTGGTGGAGGGCGGCCAGGGCCACGTGCTCAGCGTCGATCTCGAAGAAGCGGCGGAGGGCCTCCCGCGTCTCGCTCCGCCCGAAGCCGTCGGTGCCGAGGGAGAACAGCCGGCCGGGGAGCCAGCGGGCGATCTGATCGGGCACCAGCTTGAGGTAGTCGGACATGGCGATGACCGGGTCCTGGTCCCCCTCGAACAGGCCCACGACGTACGGTTTGCGCGGCTCCTGGTCGGGATGGAGCATGCTCCAGCGGTCGGCTTCCAGGGCTTCGCTCCTGAGCTGCTTGTAGCTGGTGGCGCTCCACACGTCGGCGGCCACGCCGTAACGCTCGGCGAGGATCTGCTGCGCGCGCAGCGCCTGGCTCAAGACCGAGCCGCTGCCCAGGAGATGAACGTGCGGGCGCGGTTGTCCCTCTTGCTGGCCTTCCGCCGGTCCTTCGGGCGCCGGCTTCAGCTTGTAGAGCCCCTTGAGGATCCCTTCGTCCACGCCGGCGGGCTTGTGCGGCATGGGGTAGTTCTCGTTGTAGAGGGTGATGTAGTAGAAGATGTCCTCCCGCTTCTCGACCATCCGCTCCAAGCCGTCACGGATGATCACCGCCAGCTCGTAAGCATAGGCAGGATCGTAGGTGCGCAGGTTGGGGACGACGCTCGCCAGCACGTGGCTGTGGCCGTCCTCGTGCTGGAGCCCCTCGCCGTTCAACGTCGTGCGGCCGGCGGTGGCGCCGAGCAGGAAGCCGCGTGTGCGCATGTCGGCCGCCGACCAGATCAGGTCGCCGATGCGCTGGAAGCCGAACATGGAATAGAAGATGAAGAAGGGGATCACGTCGATGCCGTGGGTCGCGTACGAGGTGCCGGCGGCGATGAAGGACGCCATGGAGCCGGCCTCGGTGATCCCTTCCTCGAGGATCTGCCCGTCGGTGGCCTCGCGATAGTAGAGGAGCATCGATTTGTCCACCGGCTCGTAGCGCTGGCCGACGTGGGAGTAGATGCCGAACTGGCGGAAGAGCGATTCCATGCCGAAGGTGCGCGCCTCGTCGGGAACGATCGGCACCACCTTCTTGCCGATCTCCGGGTCCTTGAGGAGCTGGGTCAGCATCTGGACGAAGACCATGGTGGTCGAGACGTCGCGGTCGATCCCCTCGTGGAAGCGCTCCCACAGGCCGTCCTTGGGGACCGGCACCGGCGCGGTGCTCACGCGGCGGCTGGGAACCGGACCGCCGAGCCGGCGGCGGCAGTCCTTGAGGTACTGCACCTCCGGGCTGTTTTCTCCCGGGTGGTAGAAAGCGGCCTCGGCCACCTGCTGGTCGGTCAGGGGCAGCTCGAAGCGGTCGCGGAAGACGTGCAGCTCGTCCTCGTTGAGCTTCTTCTGCTGGTGGGTGACGTTGCGGCCCTCGCCTGCCTCGCCGAGGCCGTACCCCTTGACGGTCTTGGCCAGGATCACGGTGGGCGATCCCTCGTGCTCCACCGCGGCCTTGTAGGCGGCGTAGACCTTCTCCGGATCGTGGCCGCCGCGGCGCAGGGCGTGGAGCTGCTCGTCGGTGTAGCCCTTCACCAGCTCGGCGAGCTCCGGATACTTGCCGAAGAACTCGCGGCGGACGTAGGAGCCCGGCTCGACGACGTATTTCTGGTACTCGCCGTCCAAAGCCTCGTTCATGCGCTGGACGAGGAGGCCGGTGTTGTCCGCTTCGAGGAGCGGGTCCCAGTCGCTCCCCCAGACCACCTTGATGACGTTCCAGCCGGCGCCGCGGAAGGCGGTCTCCAGCTCCTGGATGATCTTGCCGTTGCCGCGCACCGGACCGTCCAGCCGCTGGAGGTTGCAGTTGACGACGAAGATCAGGTTGTCGAGATGCTCGCGGGAAGCGAGGGTGATGGCGCCCAGGGCCTCCGGCTCGTCGGTCTCGCCGTCGCCCAGGAAGGCCCACACCTTGCGGCCCTGGGGATCGCGCAGGCCGCGGTTGCGCAGGTAGCGGTTGAACTTCGCCTGATAGATGGCGCTGATCGGCGCCAAGCCCATGGAGACGGTGGGGAATTCCCAGTAGTCGGGCATCAGCCAGGGGTGGGGATAGGAGGCGAGGCCGCCGCCCTTCGCGAGCTCGCGGCGGAAGGCCTCGAGCTGCTCGACGGAGAGCCGCCCCTCGAGGAACGAGTAGGCATAGATACCCGGCGAGCCGTGGCCCTGGATGTAGAGCATGTCGCCGTCGAAGCCGCTCTCGCCGCGCCCGCGGAAGAAGTGGTGGAGGCCGACCTGGTAGAGCGTGGCCGAGGAGGCGAAGGTCGAGATGTGGCCGCCCAGGCCGGGATACTTCTTGTTCGCCCGCACCACCATGGCCATGGCGTTCCAGCGCACGATGCTCTTGATCTTGCGCTCCATCGCCCGGTCGCCGACATAGGGCGGCTGCTCGGCGGCCGGGATGGTGTTGATATAGGGCGTGTTGCCGGTGAACGGCAGGGTGACGTCTTTCTCGTACCCTTTCTCCAGGAGCTTCTGGAGCAGAAAACAGGCCCGCTCCCGCCCCTCGTTCTCGACGACCTGCTCGAACGCCGTCAACCACTCTTCGGTCTCTTCGACGTCGGTATCCGCGCCTCCACCCGTGTACCAATTGAGTGGAGCCTTGTACTCGGTGCTCATCCGATGGCCTCCTCCGCGGTGCCGCGGGGGCCGTCCAGGCCCCCACACGAAGGAAATAGGTTGTCACGTCTCCGGCCTCGCTGCCAATGCGGCCCGGACGCGCCCTACTGCGGCGACGTCGCCATCTTCGAGGTTGAATATAGAAGCAGGACCGGGAACTCTTCGACGAGCGCGGCACGGCCTTCGACATCGCCAAGCAGGCGGATGCGGTACTCGCCGCCGGGCAGAAAGCGGCGGGAGAGCCCGACGGCGAAGCTGCCGTCAGGGCCTTTCGCCAGGCGATCGGCGGACCACAGGAAGCGGCCCTCCGACGTGCAGATCTCCAGACGGTACACCGCCGCCGGCGGGCCCTCCGGCGGGGTGATCGTCAGGAGGAAGCGCTCGGCGCCGGCGGGCACGGCGATCCGCCGGACCCAGCCCGCCTGGTGAGCAGGCGCCGCCAGGTTCTCCACCGGCAAGTTGACTTGTGGCTCCCCAAGCCGGCGGACCTCGTGCTGAAGACTCAGCACCCAGAGCGACAGTCCGGTCAGGGCGGCCAGCAGGAGCAAGCAACACACATGCACGATCCACAAAGCTGGTCGTCCCAGCTTCCCAGGCGAGCGCGCTGTCGTGACGCGGCGTCTCAGCTTCAGCCAAGCGGTCGTGATGTCCGGTTCGCGGGAGCCCTCCTCTCCCGACGAGGCGACGAAGCGGCGGTAATCGAGCAGCAGCTCCGGGCATTCGCGGCAGTGCACGAAGTGCTCGCTGATCTGCTGGGCCTCGGCGGCCGGCAGGTCGCCTGCCTCATAGGCGGTGAGGGCCTCGGGTGTCGGATGGCGGACGAGCACTTTCCCCGCCTTGAGCGCAAGCTGGCGCAGGATGCGCGCGAACATGAGGCGGTCCTGGATCATGAGATCCCTCGCGGGCCGCTCCACGGCAAGGGCGGCGATCCCTCGCGCGGCAGCCGCTCTCCGGCCTGCCGAAGGTGCGCCAGCACCCGCTCGACCGGGATCTTCAAGAGAAACGCGATCTCCTCTTCTTCGAAGCCCTGGCCAAAACGCAGGAGGAAGCACCGGCGCACCTCCTCCGGCAGTGTTTCAAGGGCGGCGCGCCAGCTCTCCTCCGGATCGGTGTGCATCAGCGTATGCAGACTGCGGCAGTCCGCTGCCCTGATGAGACCCCAATCGTGAGCGGTGTGTTGAGAAAGCCGCCCGCCCCGGCGGGCGGACCTCAGCTCGCGACCGGCTCGACCACGGCGCCGAGGAGGTCGCGGCCGAGGAGGTCGAACTGCTCGCGGAAGCGCCGCTCGAGGGCGGCGCGCTCGTCGTCAGGCAGAAAGGACTGGCGCAGCGCCGAGAGGGCGAGCCCGGCGAGCTCGGCGGCGCTGTAGCCGAAGGTCTGGTGCAGGCGCAGGTACTCGCGGGTGAGGTTGGTGTTGAAGAAGGCGGGATCGTCCGAGCTCACGGAGACCCGGCAGCCGCTCTTGTAGAGGCGGTCGAACGGGTGGCTCGCCAGGTCGGGCACGACGCCCAGGCTGACGTTCGAGCTCGGGCAGACCTCCAGAGGCACTCCGCGGTCGCACAGCTCGGCGACCAACGACGGATCCTCGACCGCGCGCACGCCGTGGCCGATCCGCTCGGCGCCGCAGACGCTGAGCACGGAGCGGATCGACGCCGGACCGCCGGTTTCGCCGGCATGGGCCACCGCGTGCAGGCCGGAGCGGCGCGCCGTCGCGAAATGCTCCTGAAACGGCTCATTGGGATACTGCGATTCGCTGCCGGTGAGACCCAGCGCCACGACGCCCTGGCCGCGCCCGGCGAGCGCCCACTCCAGGGTGCGGTCCGCCGCCCGCGGTCCGACGTTGCGGACGATGTCGGGGATCAGGCGCAGGGTGACGCCGAGATGCGACTCCGCCTCGCGCACCGCCTCGGCGAGGGCGTGCAGCACCTCGCCGCCGTTCGCGCCGTTGGCGAGATGGGTGGCGATGGTGAAGTGGACTTCGCTGTAGAGGATGTTCTGGCAGGCCTGCTCGGCCAGGAAGTCGCTCGCCAGGAGCTGGAAGTCCTCCGGCGTGCGCAGCACACGCGAGCAGGTCAGGTAGATCTGCACGAAATGCTCGAAGTCGCGGAAGCGGAACCACTTCTTGAGGCCGGCCTCGTCTTGCGCCGGCAGCTCCACGCCGTTGCGCCGCGCCAGCTCGAGCAGCACGGCCGGTCGCATGGAGCCTTCGAGGTGGACGTGCAGCTCCACTTTCGGCATGCGAAGCAGGAAGAGGTCGATGCTCATCGGACGGCTCATGCCGGGACGGGCTCGGGCGGCCGCAGGCGGCGGTGAAGACGCGCGAGGACGCTCTCCGGTACCAGGCCCTTGATGTTGCCGCCCAGCGAGAAGACCTCCTTGACCAGCCGGCTCGACAGGTAGCTGTAGTCTTCCTTGGGCATCATGAAGACTGTCTCCACCCGCGGGTTGAGCCGCCGGTTCATCAGCGCCATCTGGAACTCGTACTCGAAGTCCGAGACGGCGCGCAAGCCGCGGATCACCGCGCGGGCGCCGATCCGGTCCATGAAGTCGACGAGCAGACCGGAAAAGCTCTCCACCCGGCAGTCCGGGCGGTCGGCGAGCAGCTCGCGGAGCGTCTCGACCCGCTCGTCGAGGCTGAACAGCGGCCGCTTTTCCTCGTTGCGCAGCACGGCCACCACGACCTCGTCGAAGATCGGGCGGCAGCGCTCGATGATGTCGAGGTGGCCGTTGTGGAGGGGGTCGAACGACCCGGGATAGACGGCGATCCGTTTCGTCATCGGTCCTTGGAGAGATCGAAGGTGATCACATTAAAGGAGGCGTCGGTGACCCGCAGCAGGAGGAGACCACCGGCCGGCTTGCCGGCCGCGGGGTCCGGGATCAGCAGGGTCTCGATGCGCCCGTCGAGGAGCCCATCGGCCACTTCGGCCGGCTTCCACGCCGAGGCGTCGAGGCTGTAGACCGCTTCGCGCAAGGGGGAGAGGGCGTCGCGGACGGTGACGCGGAGGATGTCACCGGCGCGCTTCACCTCGCCGAGGACGGGCGGGGTGTGGTCGATGACCACCGGATCGCTCACCCGCTCGGCGGTCAGCGCGTTCGCGGCCTCGTTGGCCAGGCGGTCCGAGGCGCGCAGGCGGAAGCGGTAGACCCCGTCGGGCAGGACGGTGGCGTCGAAGCTGTAGTACGACTCCTTGAGATCGGCCGCCACCTTCATCCAGTCGGGCTCGGGCCCCGGGGAGTCTTTGCCCTGCGCGGCGACCGGGCGGAACGCCAGGTCGTAGACCAGGTCGTCGTCGTTGGGATCGGAGGCGGCCCAGCGCAGGGTGCGGTAGCCCTTCTTCCACAGCACCTTGGTGCGCCCGCCTTCGTCCTCGGGGGGCGCGCCGGGGCTGGTGAAGATGCCCTCCCGGTTGGGGTGGGCGGGCTCGTAGACCTGGTTCGTCGGATTGAAGTTGGCAGGCACCAGGATCTGGCCCGGGTCGAGGACGCCGAGGAGGTCGATCTTCGGCTTCAGGTTCTCCTGCCGGTAGGACAGCTCGGTCGCATAGAGCTGCGGCGACTTGCCGGTGTCGCCGGACAATGGGGCGCGCAGCTCGGCGCGCCACTGCACGAAGCGCCCGCGCGGCAGGCCGGAAAGAGAGATTTCGCTGCCCTGGCTCCCCTTCTCGCTCCCCTTTGGCTCGGTCCACGCCGACCACGTGCGGTCGGGCTCGGAGCTGACGCCGCTGCGGAAGGAGAAGCGCAACGCGTCACCGCCCGGCGACTCGCCGCGCCAGCGGAAGGTGCCGAAACGGGCGACCTGCCCGGCGTCGAGGGCGGCGCTGGTATAGGTGCCGGAGCGCTCTTTCCCCGCGGTGATGCGGTAGAACGCGGCGGCGTTGGTGGTGGCGAAGGCCGGCCCGTTCTCGCCCGGCAGGAGGGAGACGATCTGCCGTTCGTCCACGTCCTTTTCGAGCAGCATCTGACCGTCCGCCCAGCGGTAGAGCTTGCCGTCGAGCCCGGTGGCGACCCACAAGCCGTCGGCGCGCCAGAGAAGATCGTAGACGGTTTCCTCCGGGAAGCTCCACACCGTTTCCACGACACCGGCCGGCGAGATGCTGAAGATGACGCTGCGCGGACCGCTGGGCTTGCGGCCGCCGGCGCCACCGCCGGACGCCGGCTCGTCGCCCATCGTCACGGTGACCGTCGGCTCACCGGGCTTGCCGGGTCCGCCCGCGTGGAGCGGCGGACCCTCCTTGGGCACGTCCGTCAGGCTCGCCTCCGAGGAGATCACCGCGGCGTAGCAGGTGCCGTCCGGAGCCACCGTGATCGCCACCACTTCGGGCTGCGCCGCGTCGTGGAGCGTGCGCACCTGGCCGTCCCGTCCGAGGCGGAGGATGAGCCCCTCCCCGGCCGTGCCGATCAGCACGTCACCGCCGGGCAGCACCTTGAGCGACCGGATGTGCGTGTCGTCGCTGTCGTAGAGGACCTCTCCCTTGCCGGGCTTCTGGACGCGGAACAGCTTGCCTTGCGTGCCTGTGCCGACCAGGAGGGAGCCGTCCGCGGCTCGCGCCAGGGTCCAGATGTAGGTCTCGCCGGGATCGAAAACCACCTCTGCCACCGGCGGCTTGCCTCCCTTGGCGCCCTTCCCAGCGGGCGGGATGCGATAGACCTTGCCGCGCGGCGACGTGCCGGCGAACACGGTGCCGTCGGGATCGACCCAAAGGGCAAAGATCTCGGGCTCGGGCGCCGTGAACAGCTCACTCACCTTGCCGCTCTTGTCGATCTTGAGCAGCTTGCCGGCGTTGCCGGTGCCGACCACCCAGCCGTCGGGATGCACGGCGGCGGAGAGCAGGAACGGCTCGCCGAGCGAGGCCAGGCGCTCGGCGCGGGGGGCGAGCTCCATCCGCCCTAGAGCGTCGACGCTCACCCCTTCCACCTTGCCGGCGAGGAAACCGGCCTGGCTTTGGGTCTGGAAGATCTTCACCTGGGTGGCCCGCGCAGCGCCAGCCGCCGCGAGCAGGACGAACGGCAGCGCCAGAACGACGGCGCGCGGTCGGACTCTCATCGGCCTCCCTTTCCCTGATCGGCCTGCTGATCAGCGGCTTGCTCACCGCCCACCGGCTCGCGCCGGCGCACTTCGAGATCGACCTTCACCAGCCCGTCCACCGGCACGTCCATCACCTGGCGCACCTCCTGGGCGATCGTGGTGCGCAACGGCGCGGCGCTGCCGGACGACGCGGCGCTCCACAGCGAGCGGACCGAGCCCGGCAGGCGGGGCATCACCTCGCCCGCCACCGACAGGCCGGGGCCGGCGTAGATGCCGAGCACCAGGAGATCCCGCCGCGAGTGGAGCGAACGCAGGAGGCGCAGGGCCTGGGGGAAGGTCACCGGCGCCGCCGGCTCGATGGTGAGGCGCGTCGCGTCGATGCTGCCGCCGTCCCCGATCACCAGGGAGTAGCGCCCGGACGGCAGGTCCTGGGGCAGATCGACGTTGAGCGACTTGCGGAAGCGCTCGCCGCGATAGGCGATCAGGTCGAGGTTCAGGCCCACGCGGTCGCCCGGATGCACCACCGTGCGGTCGGCGATCGCCCCCACCAGGGTGGCCGATCGCGGCTGCGGCGATTGCGCGAGCTCGACCGAGACGTCGTCGAAGCGCAGCTTCTCGAAAGGATTGTTGGTCAGGTAGCCGGCGAGGGCGAGCACGAACGTTGCGGCCTCGAGGCCCGCGTTGTCGCCGTCGAAGCTCTGCCGCACCTCGAGGTCGCCGTGGTCCTTGAGCTTGAAGTGAGCGGTGATGTCGAGCCCCTGCGCGCCCGCCGCGTAGCTCGTCGACTCCAGGCCGGCGAGGAGACTGCTGCCCAGGAGCATGGGGGTGAACTGCGGCACCTCCGCCACCCGCATGTGGAAGTCGCGCGGCTTGGCGGCGCCGGAGCCGGTGATGCGCAGCGCGAGGGGGATCATGTGCGCCGTCTGGCCGAGCCGCCCCTGGATGCCCACCTGGCGGTCCTGCTCGAAGGCGCCGACGACGTCGCCGATGTTGGCGATCTTGAAGGAGGAGTACTGGCTCGACAGCACCGTCACCACCTCGGCGGAGGCCATCGGCACGCGCACCGACCCGAGGCCGAGGAACGGATGGCCGAAGGCGAGCACCTGGTCGCCGTAGCGGTCGGTCACCGTCCCCACGGCGGCGAGCTGGAAGTCACCGTCGACGAGGACCGCGGCCACGGCGCCGCCCAGCGCGAGATCCTTGGCCGCCCCGGGCGCGCCGGGGAGGGCGCGGCCGGCGGGCATCGCGTTGCCCAGGGCCTGGCGCAGGAATCCCTGCGAGGTCTCGCCGAATCCGGCGGTCACCCATGACACCGCCGACTGGGCGCCTTCCAGGAGCTGCGGCCGCAGCTTCGCCAGCTCCTTCGTCAACAGGTCCTTGGGGAGATGGCCGGAGGTGAGAACGGCGAGGTCGATCGTCGGCGGCGGCGGATTATCCGGAGCCAGGGGGGCCAAACCCGCCGCCGCGGACAGGCCGCGCATGCTGTCGATCGGCGTGATGCCGGCGATGGCGTCGTGCGAAAACGGCCAACTGAAGGCCACCGCGCCGGCCAGGCGGCCGTCGAGGAAGACCGGGCTGCCGCTCATGCCGGCGGCGACGCCGCTCCTCTCCAGGCCCTTGCCGGTCAGCTTGACCAGGATGTAGCTCATCTCGGGGCGAAGATTGCGCATCACTCCGACCACCTCGGCGTCGAAGCGCTCCGGCTCGCGGCCCGCGAAGACCGACAGGCCGTAGCCTTTCTGGCCGGCGCGCACCTCGTCGACGCCGATCGTGGGGAGAGGAGCGGGCAATCCGGGCGGCTGCAGGGGAACCGGCGTGGGGGCCGGGGTGGTGGGCGGGGGAGTGGGCGGGACGGCGCCGGGCTTTTGAGCCGCGTGCGCGGGGACAGTGGTGACGGTGCCGGCGGCCAAGGCGGCAAGGAACAGGACCAGGGCCGTGAAACTCGGCTTCATACCTTCTTCTCCATCAGACATTCGCGGAGCCGTTCGACAGGGAATCTCCCTGACCGTAGAACCACGAGACCGGACTCCTCTATTGCAACCAGCGTCGACGGCGCGCCCCCGGGCAGGATTCCGCCGTCCACGATCATCACCTCATCCGCTCCCCGCTCCTCGAAAAACGCCGCGGCCTCCCGCGGGTCCACGATCGGCTCGCCGCCGCTCCGGTTGGCGCTGGTGGAGGTGAGCCCATGCCCCAGCTCGGCGAGCAGACGGCGCAGCCCCGCGTGTCCCGGAACCCGCACCGCCAGACTGTTCCCTCCCCCTGAGGCCGGGACCTGCCGCGCCGGCAACAGGGGCAGGACCACCGTCAGCGGTCCGGGCCAGCACGCCGAAAGGGGCACCAGTATAGGGAGGTCGGGATCGATTCCCAAACCGGCGAGCTGGCCTCGATCCGCCACCACCACCGGCAGCGCCTTGCCCGCGTCCCTGCCCTTGATGCGATAGACCGCCGCCACTCCTGCCGGGTTCCGCGGGTCCGCCGCCAGGCCGTAGCTCGACTCGGTCGGGATGGCCAGCACGCCACCGCGCGCCAGAACCGCCCGCAGAGGAGCCACCGGCTCGCCGAAATGCCAGAACGAGATCATGGCCCCTCACCCCCTGCCCCCTCTCCCGCACATCCACACGCCCACCCGGGAGAGGGGGAGAAAACAAGCTGCAGTTGGTGTCTTCCCCCTCTCCCGGCGGAAGGGAGGGCGTGTGGGAGAGGGGGCAGGGGGTGAGGGGCAACCACAGCAGGCCTCTATTTCCGGTTCCGCCCCGCGCCTTCGATCAGCTCCCTGGCATGCGACAGACTGAGCTGCGTGACCTTCCTGCCGGCGAGCATGCGCGCCACCTCCTCGGTGCGCGCCGCGGCGCCCAACTCCTCCACCCGGACGCTGGTGCGCCCGCCGTCCACCTGCTTGCTGACCTTGAAGTGGACGTCGGCGTGGCTGGCCACCTGCGGCAGGTGCGTGACGGCGAGGATCTGCCCCGTCTGTCCCGGGGGCGCCCCCTTCGGCCGGGCATGGGCGAGACGCTGGAGCTTGCGTCCGAGAGCCGCGGCCTCGGCGCCGCCGACGCCCGTGTCCACCTCGTCGAACACCAGGGTCGGCCGCGCCGTCGTGTCCGCCTCTCGGGTGTCTCCCCGCGACGCGAGCTGCAACGCCAGATGGATGCGCGACAGCTCGCCGCCGGAGGCGATGCGGGCCAGCGGCCGCGGCTCCTCGCCGGGATTGGGAGCGAACAGGAAGACGACCTGATCGAGACCGTCACGGCCGAAGTCCACCGCCGTGCCGTCCACCACGAGCGGGCTGTCGCCCCGGCGCCGGAGCTGCAGCGAGACCGCGAGGCGGGCGCGGCCGAGCCCGAGGTCGCCGAGCTCGGCCTCGACGTTTACCGCCAGGGCCTTCCCCCATTCCTCTCTCTTCTTCGAGAGCGCGATGGCCGCCTGCCGGTACTCCTCCAGGGCCGCGGCCACCTTCCTCTCCAGCTCTGCGCGGTCGGCGTCGTCCCCTTCGAGCTCTGCCAGCTCCGCCTCGATCTCCTGGCGCCGCGCCAGCACCGCCGCGCTGTCGCCGCCATGCCGGCGAAACAGCCGCTCGAGCGTGGCGAGCCGCTCCTCCACCGCGTTCAGGCGGTCGGGGTCCGCCTCCAAGCCGTCGACGCGGCGGCCGAGCGTAACCGCGAGGTCGGCGAGCCGAATGCGCAGCTCCTCCAGCTCCGCGGACCACGCCGCCGCCTGCGGCTCCCAGGCCTCGACGCCGGCGAGCAGGCCCTGGCTCTTGCCGATCCGCTCCAGGGCCGAGCCCTCGTCGTCCGAGAGGAGCGAAAAGCAGGTCCCGACGGACTGGGCGATCGCCTCGGCGTGGCGGAGCACCTCGCGCTCGCTGCGCAGCTCCGTCTCCTCCCCGGCGCGCAACCTGGCCCCGTCGATCTCTCCCGCCTGGAAGCGCAGCAGATCGAGCCGCTCGCGCCGCGCCCGGTCGTCGCCGGTCAGCCGTGCGAGGCGTTCGGCGAGGCGCGTGTGAAGGTCGAAGGCGGCGTCCACCCTGGCCAGGAGCGCCGCCCCGTCGGCGCCGCCGGTGCGGTCGAGGAGACCGCGTTGCAGCTCGGGCTCGACGAGCCCCAGCTCGTCCCGCTGGCCATGGATCCGCAAGAGAAAAGGGGCGAGGTCGGCGAGCAGGCGGAGCGTCGTCGGCTGATCGTTGACGAACACCCGGTTCCTGCCGCTCCGGGCGATTTCGCGGCGCACCAGGACCTCGTCCCCCTCGACCTCCAACCCGGCCTCCTCCAGCACCCGCCGCCATTCCTGCCCTGCCGGCTCGAACACCCCGCTGACGGTGAGCGCCTCGGCCTCGCTGCGGATCATCTCCGCCATCGCCCGCGCGCCGGCGAGGAGCGACAGCGAGTCGACGACGATCGATTTGCCGGCGCCCGTCTCGCCGGTCAGGATGTTGAGCCCCGGTCCGAAGCTCACCGAAGCCTCGGCCAGGACAGCCAGATTGCGGATATGGATCTCGCGCAGCACGCGGGGGCGTTCGGTCCTGGATCAGCAGTCCGTCAGGGAAATTGCGTCCTCCGATGAAGCATAGCAGAAGGAAGGAACGGGTCATGCCATACTCGGCAATGATCAGAACCCGGGCGCCGTTCTTGCGTAGACTGGTGCTGGAGGATCGGACCAGCATGAGAGCACGATTCCGCCCGTTCCTGAGCTCCTTTCTCGCCGTCCTGGTGATCGCCTGCGGCCTGACCGCACGGGCCCAAGCCTGCACCACCTTCTGCCTGCGCGACGGCGGGCGCATCCTCTTCGGCAAGAACTACGACTGGAAGGTGGGCGATGGGATGCTGGTGGTCAACCAGCGGGGCCTGGCGCGCCAGGCGGACCTGGCGCGGGACAAGCCGGCAAGCTGGGTGGCGCGCTATGGCAGCGTGACGTTCAACCAGTATGGCCGCGACTTCCCATCGGGCGGGATGAACGAGGCCGGGCTGGTGATCGAGCTCATGTGGATGGAAGGCTCCCGCTATCCCGCGCCCGACGCGCGTCCGGCGGTCGACGTCCTGCAGTGGATCCAGTACAACCTGGACACCCATTCCACCGTCGCGGAAGTCTTGGCGGCCGACCAGAAGGTTCGGATCGCGGGCGACGTGCCTTTGCACTACCTGGTGGCCGATCGCCGGGGGCAGGTCGCCACCGTCGAGCTCCTCGATGGACGGATGGTGGCGCACACCGGAAAGGACCTTCCGGTGGCGGCGCTCACCAACAGCACCTACCAAGAATCGGCGACGGCGCGGCAGGAGACGAAGGCGCGCCACCTCGCGCCGCCGGAGGGGCCCGGCTCCCTGGCGCGCTTCGCGCGCGCGGCCGAGCGGGTCGACGCATTCGACGGTCGGAAGGGCGACGCGGTCGCCTATGCGTTCGCGACGCTCGACCAGGTGGCGCAGGGCTCCTTCACCCAGTGGAGCATCGTCTATGAGATCGACCGGTTGCGCGTCCACTTCCGCACCCGGGACCATCGTCCGCTGCGCACCCTGAGCCTCGCCGCTCTGGACTTCGCTTGCGGCCACCCGGTCCAGGCCCTGCGTCTGGACGCCAAGGTCCAGGGGGACGTGGCGCGCGATCTCGTGCCCTACACCCGCCAGATCAACTACGACCTCCTGCGCGCCGCGATGAGCAAGACCCCCTTCCTCGCCGCGACGCCCGACGCCGAGGTCCGGCGCCTGGCCGCCTATCCCGAAGCCGACGTCTGCCGGCGGTAGGCGGGCCGCTGGAGCTCAACCCGCATCGCGCAAAAGGAAGGAACGGAACCGCGGGCTGGAACCGCCTCTATAATCCCGTGCATGGCCGCATCGTCCGTCGTCATCGACCAACGAGTCGCCGCCCTCCTTGCCGCCAGCGAGAAGATCCTCCGGGAAGGCCCGGAATGCGTGCGGGCGGCGGTCCTCTACGGAAGCTCCCTCGGCCCGGGCTTCCGGCCGGACAGCGACATCGACATCGCGATCCTGGATGGCGCCGAACAGCCTCTGAGCTGGGGAGACCAGGCGTATTTGATGGATCTTCTCGAGAGGACCCTGAAGCGCGGTGTGGACCTGCGGATCCTGCGCGAGGGAAGCCCCTCGTATCAGGCGCACGTTCTCGAGCACGGACACTTGATCTGGGAGCGGCAGCCTGGGGAGCTTGCGCGGTACGCCCACGAGGCGCTGGCCGCGCTCCAGGCCGCGCGCCAGCGCGCAGAAGCGGAGTGGCCGCGCGCCCTGGGCCGCTTGGCCGGCCGCTGAGCCATAGAGATGGACGATCTCAACCAGGCCTACCTGCTGGATCAGTTCCGGCTGATCGAGGAGTACCTGGGGCGAGCGCGCGGGATCGCCGCTCGAACCCGGGAGGAGTATCTGGCCGACCCGAACCTTGTCGATGCCAGTGTCCGCCAGATCACGGTTCTGTTCGAGACGTGCCACAATGTGGCCAAGCACCTCATCGCCCGATTCGGGTGGCCACCGCCCGAGACGAAGGCCGAAGCATTCGAGCTTCTATACGACCAAGGGGTCATCGGCGAAGCTCTCCGGGATGCCTTCCGCTCCGCCGCCCGCTTCCGGAACCTGGTCACCTACCAGACGGCAATCGTGGATGACAACGTCGTCTTCCAGATCCTCCGGGAGCATCTCTCCGACTTTGAAGCATTCCTTGCCGCAATCGCGCGCTGGCTGGCAGAACGAGGCTACGGCCTCACTCCAGAGCCGTGACCCGTCCCCTACTTCTTCCCGTTCCACGTCGACGGCACGAATTCGGGATCGTTCTGGGCGTGGCGCTCGGAGCAGAGGAAGTCGTAGTAGCCGCAGCGGACGCGGCCGGGGAACTCGCGGCAGATATCAGGGCGCGCTTCGTAGACTGTGCAGACGCGTGTGTGGCGGTCGAGGAAGCGGCAGGCGGTGCCGAAGACGGGATCGGGCAGGTGGCGGAGGATCACTTCGCCGGCCTCCTCCCCTTTCTTGGTAAACTTCCGCGCGGCCGCCTCCGGGGTGATGCCAAAGTAGTGCGCGAGCCGCTCGACGTCGGGGGGCTCGACGGGGATGCGAGGGTAGGAACAGCAGTAGGCAGGACAGCGGTCACAGTTGTAGAACACCCGGAGTGATTTGGCCATCCATGCATTGTAGTCCCTGAGATGCCGTCTCGACCGTCCCGGAGATCACTCATGAGACCGAAAGCCTTCGCCGTCCTCGCCGCCGGTGTCCTGCTCGCTCTGCTCGCCGCGGCCCCTGCGGCGCGCGCCGCCGCGCCGGACCAGGCCGTGGTTCCCGTCCCCTCCAGCATCGTCGCCAAGAACGTGCCCGCCATCCCGCGCGAGCACGTGGCCGATCTGCTCCCCTACGAGAACATCCGCACCGCCATCTTCACCGAGTGGCACCCGAAGGAACGGCGGATGCTCATCCGCACGCGGTTCGCCAACAGCGTGCAGCTCCACGAGCTCAAGATGCCCATGGGCGCGCGCATGCAGCTCACGTTCTTCAACGATCCGGTGTCGACCGGAGCCGCCCGGCCGGGCAACCCCGACCAGGTCGTCTTCCTGCTCAACGAGGGCGGCGCCGAGAACTTCCAGATGTTCCTGCTCGATCGCAAGGCCGGCAAGACCCACCGCTTCACCGACGGCAAGAGCCGTTATCTCGATCCTCTCTGGTCGCACGACGGCAAGCTCCTCGCGTACACGAGCAACGCCCGCAACGGGCGCGACAGCGATCTCTACGTCGCCGATCCGGCGGTGGCGGGGAGCGAGCGCAAAGTGGCCGAGATCCAGGGCTCCTGGACGCCGCTCGACTGGAGCAGCGACGACCGCCGCATCCTCTTGCTGGAGGAGATCTCCGCCAACGAGACGTACCTGCATGCGGTCGACGTCGCCTCCGGCCAGGATCACCTGCTGACTCCACGGGCCAAGCCCGGCGAGACGACGGTCTCCTGGCAGGGCGGCCGCTGGGCCAAGGACGGCAAGAGCGTCTACACCACCAGCGACAAGGACAGCGAGGTCCTGCGTCTGGTCCGCCTCGAGGTTGGAAACCAAGCGGGCGGCAACATCTCCGTGCTTTCCGGCGACCTGCCCTGGGACGTCGAGGGTCTGGACCTAGCGGACGACGGCACCCGGCTCGCGTTCTTGAGCAACGAGGACGGCTTCAGCCGCCTGCACATCCTCGATCTCGCGACGGGCAAGCCCCTCCCCTCTCCCGACCTGCCGCCCGGGGTTTCCAACCGGGTCGCGTTCCGCCCCGGCTCGCACGAGGTGGGCTTCTCGCTGAGCTGGGCGCAGTCGCCGTCGGACGTCTACTCCTACGACGCGGATTCGCGGCGCCTCGAGCGCTGGACGGCGAGCGAGGCCGGCGGCCTGAACCCCGAGCAGTTCGCGGTGCCGAAGCTGGTGCGCTTCCCGACCTTCGACGAGACCGCGCCGGGCAAGAAACGGGCGATCCCCGCTTTCGTCTACCGGCCGCCGGCCGACCGCTTCAAGGGGCCGCGGCCGGTCTACGTCAACATCCACGGCGGCCCCGAGGGGCAGACGCGTCCCGACTTTTTGGGCAGCAACAACTACCTGATCGACGAGCTCGGCGTGGTGATGATCTTTCCCAACGTCCGCGGCTCCAGCGGCTACGGCAAGACCTATCTGAAGCTCGACAACTGGGACAAGCGCGAGGACTCGGTGAAGGACATCGGCGCGCTCCTCGACTGGATCGCCACCCAGCCCGACCTCGACGCCTCGCGGGTGATGGTGGGCGGCGGCTCCTATGGCGGCTACATGGTGCTCGCCTCCCTGATGCACTACAGCCCGCGCCTGCGCTGCGCCTTCGACACGGTGGGGATCAGCAACTTCGTGACCTTCCTCGAGAACACCAGCGAGTACCGCCGCGATCTGCGCCGGGTGGAGTACGGCGACGAGCGGGATCCGAAGATGCGCGCCTACCTCGAATCGATCGCGCCCGCCAATCACGCCGACAAGATGACCCGGCCGCTCTTGGTGGCCCAGGGCGCCAACGATCCCCGCGTGCCGCTCTCCGAGTCGGATCAGATCGTCGCCAAGGTGCAGGCGAACGGCGCCGCGGTCTGGTACGTCGTGGCCAAGGACGAAGGCCACGGCTTCCAGAAAAAGGTCAACACGGACTACCTGCGGATCACGCTCGTCGAGTTCATGCGGAAATATCTGCTGGGCGAGCCGGCGGTGGCGACGCGGTAGGCCCTACGTCCCCTGCACCTCCACACGGTTCTTGCCGCTGCGCTTGGCGAGGAGGAGGGCGGTGTCGGCGGCGTGGTAGAGGTCCTGCGGGCTGGTCATGGCCTCGGTCAGCTCGGCGATGCCGAAGGAGCAGGTGATGTTGATCCGCAGCTCGCCGTAGCGGTGGTCGAGACCGACGATGCGGTCGCGCAGCTTCATGGCGAGGGCCTCGGCACCGGCGACTCCGGTCTCGGGCGCCAGGATGGCGAGCTCGTCGCCTCCCACCCGCGCCAACACCTGCTCGGGGCGCACCAGCTCGCGGGCCAGCGACGCCACCTGTTTCAGGACGAAGTCACCGCACAAGTGGCCGTAGGTGTCGTTGATCTGCTTGAACTCGTCGATGTCGAAGAGGATCAACGACAACGGCCGGTGGTGCCGGCTCGCCCGGGCCAGCTCGCGCTGCGCCTCCTCGTCGTACTTCCTCTTGTTGTAGATCTCGGTCAGCCCGTCGCGCGCCACCAGCTCGTAGATGGCCAGGTGGTAGGCGTTCTCCACGTCCTGCTCGTGCAGGAACTTGAAGTGCACGGCGGCGGTCTGGAAGCGGTCGCCGCTGCGCAGAACGGCGTTGCCATGGATCGGCTGCCCGTTGACGTAGGTGCCGTTCGTGCTCCCCAGATCCTCGATGGTCACCGCCGCGCCGGCGTAGCGCAGCCGCGCATGTTTGCGGGATAGGGAGAGGACCTCGGGGAGGCTGATGCGCACCGAGGCCGAGCGGCCGATCTCCAGGGTGCTCCCCGGCGACAGCCGGAAGCGCGAGCCGAGGCGCTGGCTCTCGGGATGGGCGATGAGGATGATGTCAGCCTCGGAGTCGGCGACGGCGTGGCCGTGCCCGGTCCGCTCCCGGGTGGCGCTCTCGAAGGTCTGGGTCGTCCCACTCTCCGGCGACACCATCTCCCCGGTGTCCGTGTCCGGGCTGTACCGCGCGTTGCGCGAGTCCGACCGGCGGCGCTCATCCATGGCGCTGGCTCGCTCGCTCGACGTGCCGGCGCTCAGCGGCCGGACAACAGGGCGCGCAGGACATGGCGGGCGACCTCGGGGTTCTCGCGCAGGCGGCGCATGGAATAAGGATACCAGTCGCGGCCGTAGGGGACATAAACCCGCAGGCGATGGCCGGCGGCGAGGAGGATGCGGCGCAGCTCGTCGTCCACCCCGAGGAGCATCTGGAACTCGTAGCGGTCGCGCGGCACGCCGTACCGGTCGAGGAGCGCCACCGCCCGCGCCGCCAGGTATTCGTCATGGGTGGCGATGCCGACGTAGACGCCCTTGGCGAGCAGCTTCTCGAGGGCGCTCGCGAAGTTGGCCCGCACGGTGTCGTAGCCCTTCCAGGCCAGGGTCCGCGGCTCGACATAGATCCCCTTGCACAACCGCACGCTGGGCCTCTCGGCGGGCAGCTCGTCGATGTCTTTGAGCGTGCGCCGCATGTAGGCCTGCAGCACGCAGCCCAGGTTGCCGTGACGGGCGTGCAGCTCGCGGTAGATCCGCAAGGTCGCATCGGTGGTGGTGTTGTCCTCCATGTCGATGCGGACGAAGTTGCCGGACTGCTTGGCCACCACGGCGATGCGGTCGATGTTGTCGCGGCAGAAGGCCTCGTCGATCTTGAGGCCGAGAAGGGTGGGCTTGATGGAGACGTTCGAGTCCAGGCCGTGCTGATCGATGGCCTGGAGGACGCACACGTATTCCTCGACGGCGGCGAGCGCCTTGTCGCGCTCGGCGACCTCCTCGCCGAGCACGTCGATGGTCGCCATCGCACCTTCGGAGTTGAGCCTGCGGACGACGCGGACCACGTCGTCGAGCGTCGAGCCGGCCACGTAGCGGGACGCCACGCGGCCGACGATCGCTTTCGGCACCAGGGGCAGGGTGGTGACCAGCACGCGATTGAACACGCTCATCTCTTGCCCCTTGGCGCCTGTCGAAGAAGAGAGCCGGCGGTCGGATCAGGAGGCCGCCGGCTGGGCCGGCTGCGGTTCGTCCACCACCCAGCGCACCGCCTTGGAGCAGGCGCAGGCCCCGCCGACGCGGCGCAGGCTCGGCATGCGGGAGGCGGCCTCCTCGATCTTGAGGCGGCCGTCGTGGACCGCGGTCAGGAGCTCGACGTAGTCCTTGAAATCGCGGCTGGCGCGATAGGCGTCGGGCAGGGTGCGGACCAGGTGCTGAAGGTAGGACGCGACGTCGGAGAAGGTCTCGCCGCCGGCGCCCACCAGGCGGAAGGCGGGGACGCCGCGACGCCGAAAGTAGTCGGACGACGGCAGGCGGAGCAGGTCCTCGGCGCGGATCGTGCCGCCGCTGCCCTCGCTGCTGCCGCCCTCGCGCAGAAGCCGCTCGAGCAGGGCCTCCGCCGCGGAAGGCGAGAGGCTCTCGTCGAGAGCCCGCAGGTAGCGCAGGTTCAGATCGCGCACCAGCTTCTCCACCTCGTCCCGGTACTGCGCCTGCGCCTGGGAGTTCTTCATCGGCTTCAGCCCGAAGCGCACGTTGGTGCCGCCGCCCCGTTCGTCGCCGAACATCTCCAGGGCGCGCGGGATCCACTTGTTGAACGCCTTCTGGAGGTCGGCCATGGTGACGAACGTGCCGCCCTTGGCCGCGGCGGTCACCCAGCGGCGCATCGGAACGACGCCGGCGGCGAGATGGAAAGCCTCCTCGCGCAGCATCTGCGGCATGCTCTCGGCCATCGGCTGGTAGGCGCTCACCTTCTGCATGGAGAGCTGGTACTTGCCGACACGGTCGACGAGGCCGCAGAAGACGACGTTGTCGATGAAGGAGTCGAAATCGATGTTGAACGCTCCCAGCAGGTGAGAGCCGGTGTTCATGGAGAGAATGCCTTCCACGAGGTCGCTGCGGCTCTCCTGGGAGACGACGCTCCAGTCGTCCTCGACCAGCAGGTGGAGCATCTGGTAGCCGTGGCGCAGCTCCTCGGCCATCATGCGCAGGATCCAGAACTGCTCCTCCTCCTCCTGGGCGCGGGCGAGCGTGAGGCGGTGCTGCTGGATGGAGCCGAATTCGGTGGACGCCTGGGCGCGGATGGCGGCGAAGAGGTGATGCGCCTGCTCGGGAAGCATCTCAGCGGCGTGGGTGAACTTCGGCTTGCCCTTCATTTCGCCGCACTCGATCTCCGTGCACATCCCCATCTGGCGGTAGGCGCAGAGCTCGAACTTGGGCTCGGTGGGGAAGTGCTTCTCCCAGTTCTCCAACAGGAAGTCGAAATCGGGCAGATACTCGTCCTGCCACGCGCGGACCGCCTGGTGGTAAGGCTTGGGGAGAGTGGACGTCTTCATGCTCATCGCTGGGTTTCCTCTCGGTCCTCTCTGGCTCAAAGGGACAGGACGAACGGCTTCAGGCTGGCCGGCTGAAATCCCAGGGAGCTGAAGAAGCCGCTCAGCTCGTCCCGATCTTCGTCGACCAGGGTGCGGACGCTGTGGGCTCCGCGCGTCCGGAAGTAATCCAGCATGGCCAGGGCCATCCTGCGGCCGACGGACCGTCCGCGGGCGCCCGGATCGACGCCCAGGACCTCGATCCACCCTGTCGGCTCGTCCAGGCCGAACTCGCCGGAGCGGATCTCGCCCAACATGAACCCCACCACCTTGCCGGCGGCTTCGGCGACGACGCAGGAGTCGGGGTCCCGCCGTAGGTGATAACCGATCCGGCGTTCCCAGACTTCCGGCCGGTACTGGCCGCTGATCTTCTCGTCGATCCCCACGACGGCGCTGATGTCCAGCTCGTCGAGAGGACGGATCGTCACTTCCTGGGCGGGCTCGCTCATGCGTTCTTCCACGTCTTTCGGGGAGAGCCGGGGGGATTCGGCGCCGGCCCCGGATGCGCCCGGATTCTAACGGTCCGACCGGGAGGGGCGCAAATCGCCTTATCCTTCGCGCTGTCATGCGCGACGATCCCCCTCCTCAGCCGTCTCCCGGGATGCGCGTGCATGCCACGCTCTTCCTCGTCCAGATGGCATTCGGGGGCTTCCATGTGGTGGCGAAGGCCGTCCTCTTCTCGCTGCCGCCGCTTGCCCTGGCCGGCCTGCGCGTGATCGCCGCCACCCCGTTTCTGGTCTGGCTGGCCTGGCGGCACGATCGCCTGATCCCGGCGCGGCGGGACCTGCCATGGCTCGCCCTCCTGGGCGGCCTCGGCGTCACCGCCAACCAGCTCTTCTTCATCACCGGCCTGCATTTCACAACGGCGATCAACGCCGCGATCCTTCAGCCGTCGATGCCCGTCTTCGCCGCCGGCGCGGCGGCTCTGCTGGGCGTCGAAAGGATCGGCCCGCGCCGCCTCGCCGGCATCGCTCTGTCGGTGACCGGCGCTCTGGTGCTGGTCAATCCGCTGCGCCTGTCCACCCACGGACCGGTCGTCCTGGGCAATTTCCTGATCCTCTTGAACTGTCTCTGCTATGGTCTTTTCCTGGTTCTGCAACGGCCGCTCCTCGAGCGCATCCCTTGGCGGACGTTGATCGCCTGGTCCTTTGTCTTCGGCGGCGGCGCTGTGCTGCTGCTCAGCCTGCCCACCCTGGCGCGCCTGGATTGGGCGGCGGTGCCCACCGGCGCCTGGTGGGGGGTGGCCTACATCGTCGGCTTCGCCACCGTCTTCGCCTATTCCGCCAACACCTGGGCCGTGCGCCGCTCGTCTCCCTCCCTCGTGGCGGCCTACAGCACCCTCCAGCCGCTGGCCGCGGCAGCTCTCGCGGCCACCTTCCTCGGCGAGCGGTTCGGCTGGGTGGAAGGGCTGGGTTTCGTGCTGATCGCGGCCGGTCTCTGGCGGGTCAGCGCGAGCCAAGCTCGAATGTCAGCCTGATAGGCGCGGCCTCCCCACTCGACCGGCGATCTGGCGGACGAAGGCCAGGGCGGCGCTGCGGGCGCGAACGGCTTTCTGGAAGACGAGGAGGGCGGCCACGAGCGAGCGGCCGAGCAGGTCGAGCTGACCGGCGCGGCGATAGAGCGCGGAAGCGCGGCGCAGCAGGAAAACGGCGTCGGCGCACCGCCCCTGGTCGGCGCACAGCGCAGCTCTGAGCTCCAGCATCCAGGCGCGCTGCAAGCGGTCGCCAGTGCCTCTCCTCAGGTGGGCTTCTGCCGTCTCCAGGGCCTCTTCGGCGCCCTGCCACTCGCCGGCGCCGCGGCGAACCTCCGCCACGGCCCCCCAGCACCGCGCCGCCAGGTCGGCGGCCAGCGGCGGTGCGTAGGCGGCGGGATCCAACCTCTCAGCCAGGGCGGCAGCGAGGAGCCCGCAGGCCTCGGCGCGGCGCAGCTCCCGGCCGGGCTCGCGGCTGGCGGCCGCCAGCAGCTCACAGAGACCCCAGATTCGAAACCGGGGATCAGCCAGCGCGACGGACTGGCGGTGCTCCTCCGGCAGACGCCCGAGCTCGGCCAGGAGGAGCGGCGCGGCGGCCCGTTCCGCGGCAAGCTGCGCATGTGCCCTGAGGACGCTGGCACAGGCCCGATCGACCGCCGTCTCGTATCCCGATCCGGTCTGCGCGGCGGCATCCGACTCCACTCCCGCACCGCTCCGCCACAGCGCGGCCGTGATCTCCCGGCAGTGAGAGCAGCCCGGCAGGAGATGGAGGAACACCCGCAGGTTCTCCCCGGGGCACAGATCTCCGAGAACGAAGCTCTCCAACTTCTTGCGCGTCGGGTGGGCGTCGACCTCGGACATCACGGAGCCCTCCTATCGATAAGGACACGAACGACACCAGAGTTATGCCAGATTACCATATGCGACGCGCGTCTGTCCAGGCGCGAAAACACCTGGCAGAGCGGAAACCTGTTTTCCTTCTTATAGGAGCTCAGACCGTGGCTACGGTGCGCTGGACGTGCTCGTGGGCGTGGTAGCTGCTGCGCAGCTTCACCAACCCTCCGTCCAGCGCAGCTTGACGGCCAGTTGGTCCGCGCTGGGGGTGAAGCGGGCGCCCGGCGCCAGTTCCTCCTCCCACCTCCGGTTCCAGACCAGGAAACATCTCACAGGGCGTCACTTCCTGAGCGGCGTTCCAGGGGAAAGGCCATGGAGCCCTGGTAATGGGAACTTGGTCCTAATCGACGCCGAGAGCCCCTATATCTACTTGACGCTACCCCGACTTTCTATATCATAAAGATGGTAATTCGCCGCTTCTCGATACTCAGCGACCGTTTCGCCCGGAAAGGACACCAACATGAAACCCCAGGTGTTCGTTGCGTCATCTACGGGGGCCAGGAGATACGCCGAAGCTATTCAGGTCAATTTGGAAGACGATGCAGATGTCGTAATTTGGACTCAGGACTTCGAGCTGTCCCGCACTGTGCTCGATGAGTTACTGGCGGCGACATATGATTTTGGGATATTCATATTTCTACCTGAAGACGAAACGGTCATCAAAGGCGAGCGGCTCCTTGCCGTGCGCGATAACGTAGTCTTTGAATTGGGTCTGTTTATAGGGAAGCTTGGTAAAGACAGAAACTTCTTGGTTGTGCCCAAAGATCAGCCCAATGTCCGAATACCTTCCGATTTATCGGGACTGGTTGTCGCGTATTTCGACCCAAGGCGAGAAAAAGAATTCGCTGCGCTTGGACCGGCTTGCACAAAGATCAGGAACAAGATCCGAAGTCTTTGGCCGCCTAATCTGCAGTACCAGATAGCCAACAAGAGGACAGGTCAGTCGCTCGACGTGGCGGAGTGGGGTACACAAGACGGTATCCCCATTGTGCAGTGGCCTTATCATGGGGGGGACAACCAGCGGTGGGTGCTGAAGCGGGTAGACAGGAACTACTTCTCTATTTTTTCCAAGTATAGCGAGAAATGCGTGCAAGTCGCCGAGCGAGAAGGTGACCAGCGCGGAACAAGAGGGATGAGGGTTAATCAATACGTTTATACAGGTGGTGATCATCAGCAATGGGAGATCACGAGACTTCCCGAGGGCTCTTACAAGATCACGGCGAAGGATAGCCGCCTATGCCTGACGGTTGAAAACGATGCCAAAGGAGCCTTCGTCGTGCAGGATGTCTGGAATGATAGCGATGACAGATTGCGATGGTGGTTAGTTCGGCTAGAATTTGGCGCAAGCGGTAGCGTGCAGCTAGATACCACACCGTAGGTTCGGTCTGCTTGTGTACAGGCCTCGACGAAACAGAAAGGTCAGTCAATCAGGTCATCTCTACACTGGGACACTTTGACGCCAGACAACGGTCTCCAGGTAGACGCCCCGCATCTCCTTGGCGATCCGGCTCCAGAGCCAGTTCCGGCGGACCTCCTCGGCCGCCTCGGCTCCCAGCCGACGGCGGAGCCGCGGGTCTCGGAGGAGCCGAAGGAGAGCAGCGGCGAGAGCCTCGGGATGGAAAGGAGGTATCAGAAGAGCCGTGCGGCCATCCTCGAGGAGAGCCGCCGGTCCTCCGACATTGGCGGCGATGATCGCCAAGCCGTGCAGCATTCCCTCGAGGACGACCATTCCGAACGGCTCGTACCGGCTCGGGATCACCTGGACATCGGCCCGCTGGTACCACTCCTCCAGCTCGTGCGTCGTGAGCCAGCCCGTGAAGTGGATCCGCTGGGTGTGAGGGAGGCACGCCGGCGGTAGCCATTGCCGGGCAAGATCCGCTCCATTCGATCCGGCCGGCCCGCCGGCTAGCACGAAACACGCATTGGGAAACTGCTCCAGCACTGCCGGGATGGCCGCCAGCAGATCCCGGATGCCCTTGCGTTCCACCAACCGGCCGGTGTAGAGCACCAGGAGCGGTTCCCCCGAACAATCACGCTGTGCGGCCTGTTGGGCAGCAACGAAATCGTCGATTCCATTGCCGACAATCCGGATCCGATGCCGGGCTTCGGGGTAGTAGTGGACCAGGAGGTCCGCCTCGGCTTGGGTCAGGGCGATCAGACGATTGACGCTGGCGACGGCTCGGCCCTGATCGTCGCTATGCTCGAGGATGTGGCCGGGCTCCATCCCGAACTCGTACTCGGCGCGGTCGACGGAGTGAGCGGTGTAGACGATGGGGATGCCGGTCTCAAGGAGGGTCTCTGCGAACGGCCAGATCCAGGCCGTGTGTAGGTGCACTAGGTCGGCCTGCCAAGCCCGCGCGATCCGCGCTGCCTCCGCTACAGGTCCGGACCACGGGACCTGAAAGAAAACGAGCTCGCAAGTGGCGTCGGCGGGACGATCGGCTGGCGCTCCCGCTGCAGGCCTGCCATAGCCTGCGGCGGCCAAGCCTCCTCCGACGAGCAGCACGCCCAAGGTGTCTCCGCCGCGTGCCAGCGCGTGGACCAGCCCTCCGACGGCCGTTCCGAGCCCGCCGAAGATGATCGGAGGGAACTCCGTCGTCATGTGTAGGATCCGCATCCTGGCTCTCCATCGCTGGCGAGCGGGATCTTTGCGATCAGGTCTCCTTGATCCGGATATTGCGGAACGCCGTCAGGCCCGTGTGAGACTGGACGCCGATGAAGCCGAAGAAGGGGTCCTCCGAGGCCGGCCGGCCGCGCTGCGGATCGGTGTTCGAGAAAGTCGCCGTAGGTTTTCCGTTCAGCTTCACCGTGTAGAGATCCCCGATCACTGCGATTTCGTAGTCGTGCCACAGGCCCGGCGGCAGGGCCGGAGGGCGCTGGTACTGCTGCTGCCCCGGGCCGGCTCCAACCTCGACGTTGTAGATGGCGCCGGTACGGTGCTTGTCCGCGTCGTCCGGCGTCCCGAGGTCGTCGATCTGCGCCTCGAAACCGGTGAGCTCTGCCACCCGAGCATTGTTGTTCTGGACCTCCGGAATTCCCGCCAGATCGGGCCAGCTCTTGAAGGGGTATCGGAAGCGGATGAACACCCCGGAATTGTCGTTGGGGGCATCCAGACGGAACTGAAGGCGCACGATAAAGTTGGTGAACCCATTGGGGGCGTACACGAGCACCGCGTATTCGCCGGATGGGTAGGCCACAATCGCTCCGTCGGCGAGGATGAATGTGCTCGTCGTGCCCGCCCGCTGCCACTGCTTGAACGTGTCCATTGTGCCGTCGAACAGATAGCTGAAACCCTGCTCCAGCGCGGGCGCCACCGGATGCGGCATGGACGCGAGGAGCAGATCCGCCGTGCGCCTCGCCAGGCCCGTGCCGGTGAGCATGGGATTGGGTGATCCGACCGTCGGAAACAGGGCCGGGCCGGCCACGTAGGCGTTGTCCACGAAATGGAAGCGCCCATCCGGATTGGTCACTGACTTGGCGGGGTCATCTCCCATCCAGAGTGGACCGGCCTCGTGATGGGTCGTCCCCATCCCGTCGCGTCCGTTGCTCAGTACCTCGGGCATCGTGCCGCCATTGAAAACCTTCGCCACCTCTGCGGCCGCCTTGTCCATCGCGTCCCACAGGTCCCGGTCGTTCTTCGTCTGCGGCGAGTCTGTGGGTTGCTCTGGCTCCCGCGGATCGCCGATCTGCACGAAGGCGCGGGGCACGCCGACCTCATCGATGGCGTCGAGCTTCAGGGTGATTCGGCTCTTCGGGTTTTGCGGCTGCGTCTCGCCGATGCTGCGCAGGGTGATCACGACGTGGTCGAGGTCCGCTGCCCGGAAAGGCTTCTGGAGGTCAATGTCGGGCACCTTCTGGAACAGCTCGGAATCGCTGTTGGTGCTAAGGCCGCCGCCTCCGCTGGAGGCCGTGATCTGCAGGTGGAAGTGGCCGACTGACCCATCCGCGTGTACGTGGCGTCCCTTGAGGAACAGGGCGGACTGCTCCAAGTCCTTGGCGCTGGCAGGAAGGAACTTCAGGGCGCTGCGCGGCACGCGGATGGCCATATTCGAGCGCAAGTGCGCCATCAGGTTCGTTCCGATCAGGGGATAGTTCGTGATGCCGCCGAAAGACAGCAATGCGACGCGGGTGCTCTCGATCGTCCCCAGCGCGATGACCGCCACTCCATGGGCCGGCAGTGGGATGAAGCCCTGGTTTGTCAGCACGCCCGTGACGTGCGCTTGGCCATTGGCGACATCCGTGATCAAGCGAATGACCCGGCAGTCGGGGACGACCATAAAGCGCTTCCTCACGTCGGCTCCATCGCCGGAAGGGAAACCCTGCACCGATTCCTCGCGCGCGGCCCGCGCCGCCTGCGCCAGCAGCGGCACGGTGCTGAACTTGTTGATGGGGAAGAAACCCGAGCGCGGCGGGTTGCCCTGAACGGCGAGCGGGGCCTCCAGCTTGAAGAGATCCTCCTTGCCTGCCGGCACTCCGTCCAAGAGCTGCGGGAGCTCCGCGAAAGGCACGGCGTCCGTGATCCGACCGTTCTTCACGCCCTCGAAGAGCTGCCGGCGCAGCGCCGTGTGCAGACGACCATGGATGAAGTCGTTCGTCTCCGTCGTGCCGATCTGCTCGGCCGCCTGCCGGAAGTAGCCCTGATCTCCGTTCGGCAGCGGCTTCTCCAAGTCGTTGACAATCTGAGTGGGCCAGGCGTTCGGATGCAGCGGGCTCGCCGTCGTCGGCATTTCCGCTGGCAGGAGCTGCGGCGACCATCCGCCCCAGAACACCGAGCGTCCGCCGAGGCAGTAGGCGAGCCCCGGGAAACCAGTCTTGACGTTGCTCCTCCAGGCCAGGCCCCACACGAAATCCCGCAGGAATCCGGGATCGTTCTCCTCCGGCCTGGGGGCCGCGATCCCCATCATCGGCAGGTTCTGGACGTGCTCGGGGAGCAGGAACGGGCCCCCTTCAAGCACAAGGACCCTGCGGCTGTGAGTCGTGTCGTTGTTGAAGAGGTGGGCCGCAAGTACAGTGCCAAAAGAGCCGCCTCCGACCACCACGACATCGAAAGGCCGCGCGTCGGGATACCGGTTCTTATCGGTGCTCAGAAGAGCCTCGTCGAGCCCATTGCAGAAGAAGCGCCCGAGAAGGTCGAGGCTGAAGTCGGTTTTCTGGGGTTGAGGGCTAGTCGACATGGAGCTTTCCTTTCCAGACAATCGTGTCAACGCCGGACTGCCAAGACGTCAGAATCCCAACATAAGACCCTTTCCGGCCGAATGCAATCTTATGAAGTAGTGTAAATCTATTTATAGTGGAAGTATGCGGCCCCCCAAGATAGAAGAGGCGCAGGAAGGACCGGAAGGTTACAGGAGGATTTCCAGCATGCATCCTTGGACCGAGACCGTGTACAGCCCGGCGAGTAGACCTGCGGGGTGAGGCGGGGTCGCCTCACCACCCAGCAGTCCAGCGCAGCTTGACGGCTACCTGGTCCGCTCTCGGAGTGAACCGGGTGCCAGGAGCAAGCTCCTCCTCCCAGCTCCGGTTCCAGACCAGGAACAGATCGCGCCCTGGAGAGAGCGTCCAGCGCAGGCGGAGATTGAGCCCCAGATCGCGCTCTTCGGAGTCGTACTGCATGAAGCTGGAGACGGTCAGATCAGGGGTGAAGGCGTAGAGGACTTTCAAATGCCAGAGGCGCTGGACGAAGTCGCCTTGCGGCAGGGTGCCGAAGTCGTTCTCGCCGTCGAGCTCGACCCGCAGGTGACCATCCAGACCCGTGTAGTAGAGGAACGAAGTCCACTGGGTCAGCCGGCCGCTGTAGAAACCTCCCCACCAGAGGTTTGACCCGATGCGCAGTGGCCGCGCCGCGGAGGATTGCGCCTCGACCTCATAGCGTTCGAAGCGATAGCGGCCGGGAGGGATCACGACGCCTCTCGCCACCGCGAAGGGCTGGTCCAGGCGCTCGAATTCCGGCGCGAAGTCCATCTCCAGGTGCTCGCCCGTGCGCAGCGAGACGTTGAAGGGCGCGGTGAACAGACGCCAGCTCTCGATCCGGCCCGCGAGGTCGTCGACGCGGCTCAGGTAGGTCTCGAAAAAGAACTGGCGCGCCCAGCCGAAGGCGCCTTCTTCGCTCGGCCGCGGCTGGTAGGCGTTGCCGAGCCCATATTGGCGCGTCCCCGGGCGGGGCAGGAAACCGAGCGCGGGATTGAGCGCTCCGCCGTACTCGTTGACCTGGACGTAGGAGTAGTCGAGATCGTTCGGATACTCCGCGCGCACACCCCAACCGGTGCGTCCGGTGTCGCCTTTCGGCGGGAGGTCGATCGGAATGTCACCGGCGCTTCTGGCGCTCCAAGCGCTGAGGACGAGGTTCTTGTCGCCGCGAAAGGTCGAGGTGCGCCAGACCGCGTCCAGGCCGCCTAGGCTGCTGCTTCCCAGGCCGGACGGATCGCCGTGCGTGACGAGCGTCCCCAGACGCAGATGCGAGTCCACGTCGTAGGTGGCGCGGCCGGCGAAGAGGTCGGTGGAGCGGGCCGCCGGCGAGCCGCCGGTTTCGACGTCGAGCGCCGCGAGCGACCACGGACCCGCACGCCCGAGGAGCTTCAACCCGGCGTCGAGCGGCACCACCGCGCCGCCGACCAGCCCCACCCGGCGTGAGTAGAAGGGGATGAAGTCGGTGCCGAGCCCGGTGGCGAAGTCGAAGAGGTTCGAGCCCTCCAGAAAGAACGCTCGCTTCTCCGGGAAGAAGAGCGGGAAGCGGGTGAGATTGATCCGCTGGGCGTCGACTTCGGTCTCCGCGAAGTCGGTGTGGACCGTGAGCACCGCTCCCAGCTCAGGCGTCAGGTTGTAGCTGAGATCGACCCCGGCGTCCCCGCCGTGATCGCTGCGCGGCGGTTCGCTCTGGCGTTCATAGCGGCCGAGGCCGTAGGGAGCTGCCGTGAGACCCAAGCCCTGCCGGAGCTCGCCGATTCCCGCCAACCGGCCCGCCCGCCGCAGGTCGTTGAGGGCGGCGTCGAGAGTGGCGCCGGCCCAGCGTAGGGTGACCCGGTCCCGGGCCACGAAGCGCTCGACGTTGAAGCCCCAGTGATCGAGGTCGCGCCGGAAGCGCAAGGTCCGGGCAGAGATGGCGATCTCCGCCGTCCAGCCGGCGGCGGTGCGGCGGATGCGGGCGTCCCAGAGACCGTCCCAATCGTAGGAAGGGTCCGAGGAGATGGAGATCAGCCCGTCCTGGCGCGCCCCGGCGGCGTTGACGCGGAAGAGGTAGCCCGTCCGCCCGTCGCCGAAGGTGTCGAGAACGATGGTGATCGTGTCGTCGGCGGACAGGTCGGCGTCGCGTTGGAACGTGTGGACGGCGATCTTCTCCGGGTGCGGATCGGTGCACACGACTCCGATGTAGAGCGCATCGCGGCCGGCGAGCACCATCACTCGCGTGCCATAGGGAGTTGGCCTACCGGGGAACGGCTGCTGCTGAGTGAGGTTCGCGATCACCCCGGCGGAGGCCCAGGAAGCTTCGTCCAGCACCCCGTCGAGCACGATCGGGGCGACCGGGACGCCGGCGGCGACCGCGGGCGGCGGGGCGGGAGCCTGCGCCGAGCCGAGCGCGGGGACAAGGCTCAACAGCAGCAGGGCCGGCAGGCAAGGCTTCCCCATGGAGGAGGCAGATGCGGCTCAGGGCTTCGTATTGACCTTCGCGAGCGCCGCCTTGAGCGCGCCGGCGATCGTCTCGGGGCTTCCGACCCCCCAGAAATGCATGAAGAACAGGCGTGGCGTCTCGGCGAGCATGTGGGAGTGCAGCGCGGTGGCCGCGATGCCATGCGATCGAAGCTCACGGAGGACCGGATTGACCTCCGCGGCGATGAGGACGAAATCGCCGGTCGTCGCGACCTGCTCGCCGACGCGCTGGAAGTTGAGCGCGGTGGCCATGCCCATCGACGCGGGAATCTCCATCCCGTTCTCCTCGATCTTCTCGGCCCGCGGCACGCCGACTTGAAGCACCGTGCCGGCGAAGCTTCCCCGGCGGCCGAGCACCTGCTGTACCGTTTCGTAAACCTTTTCGTCTGCCGGCAGGGGTTTGGCCGAGCTGGCGGGAGGGATGAGCGGGGTCGCAGACTGTTCCAGAGCCTTTTTCAAGCTCGCGGCGAGAGCCGCCGCTTCGCCGTGACCGGAGAAATGCACGTAGACGACGTGGGGCGCCTCGCCGACGAGATGGTTGTGGATGGCCGAGATGTCGATCCCTCCGGCTTGCAGCGCGGAGACCACGGGCGTCAGCTCCGTCTCCAGGAGGACGAGATCCCCCATCGCCATCGCCTTGCCGTCGCCGCCGGTCTTCACGAACGCACCCCAGGAGCCGAGCGCAAGGGCCGGCTCCACTGTCACTTCACCAACCTTCACCTGAAGATCTCGTCGCGGCCATCCGAAGCGATGGACTCCGCCGGGCAGATCTTTGCCCGCCGCGCCGAAGACGGCGTCGACCTGCGTCCATAGTGAATCGGGGGGCTGGGCCGGCGGGGGTGGCGCAGCGGTGAGGGTCAGGGTAAGAAACAGGACGGAGACTGGAAAGCTCATGGTGTCCTCCCAAACGCGCCACGAGGGTCTCAAAGGTACAGCGGTGACAGCGCCCATAGCAACTGCTATATAGAGCAAACCGGCAGAGTGACGGCCAGTACGGCTTTCAATTGCCAGCAGGGAGACATGACGGTATCAACCCAAGCCAACGTCCCGCCGGCGGCGCCACCCCCTGGTTGGCGCCGCCGCTACGGGCTCCATGGCGGCGTCGGCGCGCTCGCCGCCGGCCTCTTCGGCTTCGGCTTCGGGCAGGAGCTGTGGACGCGCTATCTGCCGGCCTATCTGCGCTGGATGGGCGCCTCGGCGTTCACCGTCGGAGCGTTCGGCACGCTGAGAGACCTGCTCGACGCGGCTTACGCCTATCCGGGCGGCGTCGTCTCCGACCGCCTCGGCAGTCGGAAAGCGCTCCTGCTGTTCGGCGTGCTGACCTGCGCCGGCATCGCCGTCTACTTGACGGCGCCTTCGGTTCCCGTCCTGTTCCTCGGTCTCCTTTTGATCATGGCTTGGCCGTCGCTCGGGCTGCCGGCCACGTTCGCCGTCATCGGCGAGGAGCTCCGGGGCGGGGGGCGGCTGCGCGGCTTCACCGTCCAGGCCGTCTTGAAGAGGGTGCCGATCGTCCTCGCGCCTCCGGCCGGCGGCTGGCTGATCGCGCGGTACGGCATGGCCGCAGGGATGCGCCTCACCTTGGGCACCTCGCTCGTTCTGTGTGTGCTGCTCCTCTTGGCGATGGCCCGGGTCTTCCGGGTCGGCCGCGGGCCGCGGACTGGCGGATCCGTGACCCGGGCAGTCAGGCTCCACCCGGCGCTGCGCCGCCTGCTGGTCGCCGACTGCCTGGTGCGTCTCTGCGAAGGTCTGCCCGACGTTTTCCTGGTCCTGTGGGCGCTCGAGGTGGCGCACCTCTCAGCGCCGCAGTTCGGTCTGCTGACCTCGATCCTGATGACCACGGCGATCTTTTCCTACGCGCCGGCGGCGCTGCTCGCCGAGCGGGCGGAGAAGAAGCCGTTCGTGGTGCTGACCTACGTCTTCTTCACGCTCTTTCCGCTCGCCGTGATGCTCTCGCACTCCTTCGCCGCGCTGGCCGGGGCCTACGTCGTCGGCGGCCTGCGGGAGATCGGCGAGCCCGCGCGCAAGGCGCTGATCGTCGATCTCGCGGCGCCGGAGCCCGGTCGCGCGATCGGCCTCTACTACGCGGTGCGTGGCTTTGCGGTGGCGGGAGCTGCGGCCGTCGGCGGCGCCCTGTGGAGCATCCGCCCGCAGCTCACCTTCGCGGTGGCCACAGGCCTGGGCGTCGCCGGCACGCTCTGGGCGGCGTTCTTCCTGCCCCGCCACTCCCCGACACCGGAGGTCAATTCATGAAATGGGTTACCCGCAAGCGCATCCACGTCAACCGCACCGCCACGACGTGGCTGGTCCACCGCTTCCTCGATCCCGGTGCGGAGATCCTTTTCGTCGAGCCGCAGGAGGTCGCCGGCCTGCAGGAGCGGCTGGCGGCGACGGGCTTCGACGCCCCCGGTGCGCGCTACCCGCATCGCGACGAGCGGGGGCGCTGCTCCTTCGAGATGCTGGTCGACGAGCGGCTGGCGGACGATGAGGCGCTCCAGCGGCTGGCCAGGATCGTCCACGGCGCCGACTTCCCGGCCGAGATGGCCATCACTCCCGAGTCAGCCGGACTGTGGGCGATCAGCCAGGGCTTCACGGAGGTTGGTCGTGACGACGCCGACATCGCGGCGCGGGCCGCCTTCCTCTACGACTCGCTCTACGCTCATCTCCGGCAGCAGGGGCGGCACGAGAAGGAGGGCCGATGAGATGCAGATGAAGTGTTCAGCGATGGTCCTCCTCGTCGTGGTGACGGCCGTCACCGCCGGCGCCGCCACGCCGTCCCATCCAGCTCCCGGCGGAGCGGCCGGCACCACGGTCATTTCCATCCCGCTGCCCGGTGGCGAGGGAGGGATCGGTTTCGACGACTTGACCTTCTCGCCGGCCCTTCACCGCCTCCTCGTGCCCGCGGGACGCACCGGCAACCTCGACCTCATCGATCCCGCGACCCGGCAGATCACTTCGATCGCCGGCTTCAGCGCCCAGGGGAAGGGTACCCAAGGCCACGGCGACGGGACGACCTCGGCCGACGCCGGGAGGGGGCTGATCTTCGCCACCGACCGCACGGCCATGAAGCTGGTCGTGCTCGATCCAGCCGCCAAAACCATCGTCGCCAAGGCCGACCTCGCCGGTGGCCCGGACTACGTGCGCTGGGTGGAGCCGACGGGCGAGCTGTGGGTCACCGAGCCAGACAAGGATCGGATCGAGATCTTCTCCCTGCCCGCGTCCGGCCGACCGGTGCCTACCCACAAGGGATTCCTGGCCGTTCCCGGCGGTCCTGAGTCGCTGGTGGTCGACGCGGCGCACGGCCGCGCCTACACCCACCTCTGGGAGAGCACCACGCTGGCGATCGATCTCAAGAGCCGGGCGATCGTCGCCCGCTGGGCGAACGGCTGCAAGGGCTCGCGCGGCATCGCGCTGGACGCCGAGCGAGGCTTTCTGTTCGCCGGCTGTGCGGAGGGCAAGGCGGTGGTGCTCGACCTGAGCCACAACGGCGCCGTCTTGTCGAGCCTGAGCGCAGGCTCCGGAGTCGACATCATCGCCTACGACCCAGGCCTCGCCCACCTCTACCTGCCGGGAGGGAAGAGCGAGACGATGGCGATCCTCGGGGTCTCGAAAGCGGGAAAGCTGTCGCTTCTCTCGACCGTCAAGACGGCCCGCAGCGCCCATTGCGTCGCAGCCGACGACCGCCACCAGGCCTGGGTCTGCGATCCCGACCACGGCAGGCTCCTGCTGGTCAACGATACCTACCCTGCCGCGCGGTAAGCGGCCCGGCGGTCGTCCGGGCCGCGCCGATCGTCCCTTCCCCCGTCGTAACGTTTTACGAGCAGCTGTCGCCTATGAATCTGGCAACAGTTGGGCAAGAGCTGTTGCTCAGCGACACATGCACCCGTGACCATGCATTGAAATCATTGCGCTATATTTAAACAATTGGTAGGGTGATCGGATCAACTCTCCGGTGAGCGACCAGGAGGCACGTATGGCGACCAGCGGCAATCCACAGACGACGGACTTCACCCGCGACGTTCTCGGCCGTTTCATCTGCAACGGCATGGATGAAGCGCTGAGGAGCACCGACCGGAATGCCCGGCGGAGCGACGGCACCTTTCAGAGCGACGCCAGACCGTTCGACGTGATCGTGATCGGCGGTGGCAGCTTCGGCGTGGCGATGGCCCAGCATCTGCACGCCACCGACAAGACGCACAGCCACCGCATCCTCGTGCTCGATGCGGGCTCGCTGGTACTCACCGAGCACGTGCAGAACCTCCCGGTGCTGGGTCTGGGAGTGCCGGGACCCACGGAGACCGATCCCTTTGTGCTGCGCGAGCAGGTCTGGGGCCTGCCCTGGCGCTCCGATGTGCGATCCGGCTTCACGGGGCTCGCCTACTGTCTCGGCGGCCGCTCAGCGTATTTTGGTGGCTGGTCCCCCCGCCTGCTGGACGAGGAGATGCCTGATGCGCTGTGGCCCGCGAGCGTGAAGAGCGACCTCAAGACCCGCTATTTCGACGAATCAGCCGCCCAGATCGGCACCGACACCGCCAACGATTTCATCAAGGGCCCCATGCACCTGGCCCTGCGCCAGGTGTTGTTCGACGGCATCAAGGCAGGGAAGGTGACCGAGGCCGTACCTCTGAACCAGCTCCCTCTCCATCTCAAGAACGTGCGCCCGGCGGAGAAGGAGATCGCCAGACTGGAAGCGCCGCTCGCAGTGCAGAGCAACGCCGTCTCCGGCCTCTTCCCGCTGAACAAGTTCAGCTCCATCCCCTTGCTGATCGCCGCCTCGCGGACGGCCTCTTTCGAGGCGGCGAAGGGGATGCCCGCCGTCGACGACGTCAAGAAGCGTTTCATGGTCGTGCCGCACTGCCGCGTCATCCGGCTGACCACCGAGGTTCAGGGCGGCATGGGACGCGTCACCGCGGTGGAGACCGAGGTCTACCAGCCGGTCGGCGGCGACAGCTCGAACGTTACGAAGCAGCGCGTGAACGTCCCGGTGGCGGAGAACGCCAAGGTGGTGATCGCCCTGGGGACGATCGAGAGCGCCCGCCTGGCGCTGCTGTCGTTCCAGGGGATCTCCAATGCCGACCGGATCGGCCGCAACTTCATGGCCCACCTGCGCTCCAACCTCACGATCCGGATCCCCCGCGAGAGCGTGGCCGGCCTCGATCCGACCGTGAAGGCCCTTCAGGCGTCCGCTCTGTTCGTCAAGGGACGCCACGTCCACGCCGACGGGACCAACGGCTCCTTCCATCAGCAGATCACGGCGTCCGGGCTGGACCGGCCGAGCACCGACTCCGAGGCCGAGCTGTTCAAGAAGATTCCGGACGTCGACACCTTCGATGCCATGCGGCGGGTCAACGACACGCAGATCGTGATCACCATCCGCGGGATCGGCGAGATGCAGCCGGGAAATCCGGACAGCCGGATCACGCTCAGCCCGGAGACCGACGAGGTCGGCGTGCAGCGCGCCTTCGTCCACCTGGTCCCTGCGGACAAGGACAAGGCGCTCTGGGACGCCATGGACCGCATGGCCGATGAGACCGCGCGGGTGTTCTCGGGAGGCAAGCCTTTCGAGGTGCTCGACGCCGCGGGCAACTGGGTTACTGCCCAGCCCGGTGACGACTTGAGCAAGGTCCTCCCCTACACCGATCGGGCGGATGGCGGTCGCCGTGACGGCCTGGGCACGACTCATCACGAGGCGGGCCCGCTCGCCATGGGCGTCGATCCGACCATCTCGGTGACCGACGAGAACGGGCGTTTCCACTTCGTCTCGAACGCCTATGCCATCGGCCCGGCCCTTTTCCCGACTGTCGGGTCGCCCAACCCGATGCTGACCGGCGTCGCCCTTGCCCGGCGCATGGCGGACCGAATGGTCGTTCCGCCCGTCACCGCCGACCCCGGGTTCGAGCTCCTCTTCGACGGTGCCTCGACCGACCTGTGGCGGATGTCGAAGATCAAGAACCAGCCCGGGCGGGACAACCCGGGGACTTTCCTGGTGGTGGGCGGCGCGCTCGAATCGCTGCCGGGCACCGACCTCGGCCTCTTCTGGTGCATCAAGCCGACGCCGCAGAATTTCATCCTCAAGCTCGAGTGGCTGCGCTGGCGCGACGACGACAATTCGGGAGTGTTCGTCCGCTTTCCCGATCCCAACAGCAAGGGCTATGACAACACGGCCTACGTGGCGGTTCACTTCGGCTTCGAGGTGCAGATCGATCAGCTCGCCCGCGACGACGGCGCGCCGATCCACAAGACCGGCGCCATCTACGGCCTGGCTGGTCCCGCCGATCCCGATCACCTTCCGGTCAAAGGGACGGGAGAGTGGAACGAGTACGTGATCCAGGTCAAGGACCAGACCTACACCGTGTTCCTCAACGGGGTGCAGATCACGAGCTACGACAATCCAGACCCGAACCGCGGCACCGGCAGCTTCATCGGCCTGCAGACGCACACGGGCCGCGTCGCGTTCCGCAAGATTCAGATCAAGGAACTGATCTAGAAACCGCAGCATGGTCGATGCGAGTCCTTCACCTGACCGCCGAGCTCCCTCCTTTCGTCTGGGGAGGGCTGGGGACCGCCGTCGGTGGCCTGGCGAAGGCGTCTGCTCGCGCCGGGCTCGACGTGAAGGTCCTGCTGGTGGCGGGCGATTGGTTCTGGAGCTACGGGCACCGCGCCGAGGCTCCAGATGGGCTCCGGCGCGCCATGGTGGCGGAAAGCGGTCTGGAGATCCTCCCGGCCCGGGAAGCTGACGCCGTGACAGTGGCGGTCCAACTCGCCGCGCAGTGGCGGCCTGACGTCCTCCATGTCCACCCGGTCGAGCTCTGGCCGATCGCCCGCCAGATCCGGGAACAGACGGGGATTCCGATTGTCTACACGGTGCACTCCCTGAACTGCGCCGAGTACGAGTTCGGCAACGAGCCGCCGCAGATCCTGGACCTCTGGCGAGCCCAGCAAGAGATGATCACGGCGGCCGACCGCATCCTCGCGCTGACGAGAGACGAGAGGGACCTTCTGCTCCGTTCCTGCCCGGAGGTCGCCGGCCGCGTGCGGGTGCTGGGCAACGGGATCGATGAGCGCGTGAGGGCCGGGCCGGTGCGGCGCCGGGATCGCCGACAGGGCCTGACCGTGCTATTCGCCGGCCGCTTCGTGGAGCGCAAGGGGATCCGCGAGCTGTTCGCGGCCATCCCATCGATCCTCGAGAAGGCGCCTCTGACCCATTTCGTGTTGGTGGGAGGGCACGGGACCGGAGCGGCCATCGAGGTGGGCTGGCTCCCCGCGGAGCTGGAGCGCTGGCGCGACCGCATCCATTTCACCGGCTGGCTCGCTCCCGCGGAGATCGCCGCGTGGTATCAGGCCGCGGACATCCAGGTCGTCCCGAGCTGGTACGAGCCGTTCGGGATGGTCGTCCTCGAGGGAATGCTCCACGGCGTGGCCCTCGTGGCCTCGAACCTCGGGGGGCCGGCCGAGATCCTCGATCACGGCCGGACCGGCCTCCTCGTCCCTCCCCGCGACGCCGCGGCCCTGGCGTCCGCCGTGTTGAGCCTCCTCGGCGATGCGAAGCTGCGCCACCGTCTCGCCGCGGAGGCGTCGGCCGAGGTCCGCCGGCGCTGGCTCTGGCCGCGGATCGTCGAGCGGCTGCGGGCCGTTTACCTGGAGACCGCCGCCTAAGGCCACGATGCGGCCGTCGCGACTCGACATGGCCCGGTCGGCGATGGGTGCGGCCTTGGGTTCGTGGGTCACGATGAGCAAGGGTTTCAGGCAAGCAGTCCCTTGGCGGGAGAAGGCGTATCAAATCGTCGCTGGGGTAGGCCGGACGTGCTCGTGGGCGTGGTAGCTGCTGCGCACGAGAGGGCCTGATTCGCAGTGGGAAAACCCGCGGGCGAGCGCCTCTTCCCGGTAGCGCGCGAACTCGTCGGGATGCACCCAGCGGTCCACCGGCAGGTGCTTCGGCGTGGGCTGGAGGTACTGGCCGATGGTCAGGATCTCAACCCCGGCTCCCCGGATGTCGTCGAGCGTGGCGAACACTTCGTCGGGGGTCTCCCCGATCCCCACCATGATGCCCGTCTTGACCCGGCCGGCGTAGTCTCCCCCGTCGCGGCGGCGCGCCGCCTCGGCGAGCAAGGCGAGGCTGCGGTCGTAACGGCTGCCCGGGCGGGCGCGCCGATAGAGACGAGGGACGGTCTCCATGTTGTGCGAGAAGACTTCGGGAGCGCTGCCGAGCACCACGTCGAGAGCATCGGGCACGCCCCGGAAGTCAGGAGTGAGGACCTCGACGGCACAGCCCGGGTTGCGGCCGTGAATCGCCGCGATGACCCGCGCAAAGTGAAGCGCGCCGCCGTCAGGGAGATCGTCGCGGTCCACGGAGGTGATGACGGCGTGGCGCAGACCCATGACCTGGACCGCCTCGGCCACGTGGCCGGGCTCCTCAGGGTCGACGCCGGCCTGCGGGCGGCCCGAGGTGACGGCGCAGAAGCCGCAGCGCCGCGTGCAGACGTCGCCGAGGATCATGAACGTCGCGGTGCCGTGCTCGCCCCAGCACTCATAGATGTTGGGACAGCGCGCTTCCTGGCACACGGTGTGCAGTCCCAAACGTTCCACCAGGGAATGGACCCTGTGGTACGCAGCGGGCGTCGCAAGGCGGATCCGGAGCCACTCGGGACGACCTTCACGGCGGCTCGCACCGATCTGAACTAGAGTCTCACCCATATGGCTAGTCTAACCGCAACCAGGGCCTGCGCACTCCGGAGCCTCACAACGTCGATCCTCCTCCTCGGTACGCTCCTCGCGGCGGGACCTGCCGCCGCGGGCGTGCTGGCGGGCTCGTGCCGGGTCGCCAACCAGCCGGCCGCGACTCTCCTGGTTCCCTACTTCGAAGTCGACCTGAGCGACCCCGAGGGCCTGACCACCCTGATTTCCATCAACAACGCGTCGTCGATGGCGGCCCTCTCGCGAGTGGTGCTGTGGACCGACTGGGGCGTGCCGACGCTGGCCTTCGACCTCTATCTCACCGGCTACGACGTCCAGACCCTCAACCTGCGCGACCTTTTCACCGGCACTCTGCCGCGCACCGGCCCGGCGATCAGCCCCAACGGCGCGCTGTCGCTGGTGACCGCCGACTTCCCGGGCTGCGGCACGGTGAATGGGCCGCACGTCGTGCCGACGCAGGACCTGCCCAGCCTGCCGGCGACGGACCGGGAGACGCTCCGGGCCGCCCACACCGGCCGGCCGGTGAGCTCGGCGCTGCCGGCGCGCTGCCTGGGCAGCACACGGCCGAACCCTGCCGTCGCGGTGGGCTACGTCACGGTCGACTCGGTGAGCCGCTGCACGCCGTGGAGCGTCGGGGCGACGGCCAACACCCCCGCCGATCCCGCGTATTTCGCCGCCGGCGGCAAGGGTCTGGCGAACAACAACAACGCCCTCTGGGGCGACGTCATCTACCTCGACCGCAAAGCCAAGCGGGCGGACAGCGAGACGCTGGTGTCGATCGTGGCGGACGCCGACGCCTTCGGGACGGGGGACTACACCTTCTACGGCCGCTATGTGGGCTTCGACGCACGCGACAGCCGCGCCCCCCTATCGAGCCTCTACTACACGCGCTACGTCGACGGCGGCGCCTTCTTCGGCGATACCGACCTGGTGGTCTGGCGCGACAACCGGCAGAAGGACGCCGCCGGCGCCGACTGCGCCAAGGGGCCGTCCTGGTCGCCGCTCGGGGAATTTCAGCTCATCGCCTTCGACGAGCAGGAAAATCCTTCGGAGGTCCCGCAGAGCAATGCCTTTCCGCTGGCCACCCAGAAAGTCCGCGTCGGCGGCCCTTCCATCCCCATCCCCAATCCCTACGGCTGGCTGATGCTCGACCTCTGGCACCGCGACGGTCTCCATGCCCAGGGCTGGGTCGGCGTCCAGATGAGCGCCCAGGGCCTCTACAGCGTCGGCCACGAGGCTCTGCGCGCCGACGATCTGTGTAATTTCGGGTTGTAACCTCACTTCACCAGCAGCACCGGGCAGCGCACGACGATGGCGATGCGGTAGCTGATGGTGCCCCAGCCCAGGGCGGGGTGCTCGCGGTCCACTTTGTGCGAGGAGAGGACGATGAGGTCCGCACCCCACTCCTCGGCGTGGCGGACGATGGTCTCCGCCCGCTTGCCGTACAGGATCTCGTGGTGGACCGCGATGCCGGCCTCCTTGAAGCGGTCTTCGAGGGAGAAGAGCTTGGCGGCGGCCCGGGTCTCCAGGCCGCGGTAGAAGCTGGCCATCTCCTCGAAGCCGATGTGCTCGATGGTCTCGATGACGTGCAG
>Ga0075436_100000060_pt1 | contig 65157 bp, 118 predicted proteins | sample RhiMethybrSRZTD5_FD_75303 | JGI IMG/M metagenome (GOLD analysis project Ga0075436, IMG submission 75303) | Populus rhizosphere microbial communities from Tennessee, USA - Rhizosphere MetaG P. TD hybrid SRZTD5 | ecosystem: Host-associated > Plants > Roots > Rhizosphere > Soil | place: USA...
CAGGATCCCGAAGGTCTGCGTGACGGCGTCGTCCGGCAGCTCGAGGTTCGGCGCGATCCGGATCACGACGCCGCGTCCTCCTCGCGCGCGAACCAGCCGAACCGCTCACGGAGGTAGTCCTTGATCCGCTTCCGCGCGGCCGGTTCGAGCGCCGCGATCTCATCCTCCGTCTTCTTCAACCGCTTGGACAGCACCCGCATCAGGGTCATCTCTTGGTCACGTGCGTTCATCTGCCCTCCTCCTCCTCGATCCATCTCCACAGCTCCAACACCGCCAGGAACACCTTGAACAGCTTCTTCTGGTCCGCGGCCGCGATCACCCGGACCTGGAACTCGGACGGTTTCCCGGTCTTCGGCAGCCGGACGATGCACCCGCCGGTGTCATCCGGCGTGGCGTGTCCCATCTCCACCAGCGCGTGCACGAGCGCCGCGTTCTGGAGGAGCGACTCGGCGTAGATCCCCTTGCCGGTCTTGTAGTCACCCACCGCGAAGATCCGCGACCGGCCGGTCCCCTTGCAGACCACGCACTCCACGGCGCCGGTCACGTGGTTGTCCGTCATGCCGATCCCCTCGCAGTACCGACAGACCGCGAAGTTCGGCTCGTCGAGCTCGCCGGCCCAGTCCAGCGTGCCGGCGTACGCGTACCGTTTGGAGTAGACCACCTGCTCGACGAGGACCGGCGCCAGGTTCGCCCGCTGGCGCCACTCCTCGTACGCGGCGAACGACCGCATCCCGTCCGGATCCACCTTCGGTTCCGGCCCGACCTTCTGGAGGAGCTCGCGCCGCATGTTCCACTCGATCAGCGCGTGCACGGCAGTGCCGGTGTCGCCGGCTTTCCGCAACGCTTTGGCGTGCGCCTGCTCCTTACCGATCCGCCGGGCCAGCGTCTCCTCGTAGACCTGACGCATCATCTTCGGCGCAGCGATCGGCAGGTCCTCGTACAGGTCCGCGGCCGCCTTGACGAGCATGTCACGCTCGAGCCGCGCCGCCCAGTTGACGAGCGCCGGCTTGGCGATGACCTTGAGGATGGTGGTGACGGACGGGTAGAGCTTCCCGTCTATGTCGTAGAACCGCGAGGTCCGTCCGAACCCGTCGTCCCGGTGGACGCGTGACTCGACGCCGACGGTCATGGGCGCCTCCGGGATGCGCCGAAGCCGAGCCCCTTGACGCTCATACGTACGGAGGTGGAATCCGCCGGCACGATACCGATGATCCTCAGATGGCCGAGCGAGATCGTGTCGCCGGCCGCGACTCTGATCTCGGACCTGCCATTCCACGATTCGATGTGCACGTAGTCGTCAGCCCTACCCTCCATCCTCGCGATCAGGTAGCCGACCGCGAACGCCACGATGAGTACCGCGACGCGCTCTGCGGTCCTCGGATTCACGCGCGTCTCCGCTTCTCGGAGAGGACCGCCCCGACACCCTGTTTCCCGGCCCGATCGGCTGCGGCCACCAGATCGCTCCAGGAGAACGACACCCACCGGCCGTCCGGAAGTCGTACGATCGGCGAGTAGCCGCCCATATTGGCGGACATCTCGAACTCCCGGTCTCCGTCCTTCGCGGTGCCCACGTGCTGACGCAGGAACATGGTCTCCTGGGGATGGAGGCACACGTCTATGTTCACCGTCCTCATGCAGGGCTTCATGACGTCGGATCCCGCCTTTCCTCGAGCGGCACCAGCGCGTCGCGTTCGCCCTCCTCGAGGAGCTCGTGCGCCGACTCCTTGAGGTAGCCCTCGATGTTCGGATCGTCCTTCCCGTCCTCGATCGCCTGCGCCAGGTCCCGCAGGAACTTCCTCTCCCTCACAGTCACGCGTCCTCCGATCGTATGGTGGAGCGCGCCGCCGCGCGCCCCGTCTTGCGCGTACACCGATCCGGCGGGACCGGTAACCGCGTCCCTAGAACGGCAGGTCCTCGTCCCCCGCGGCCGCCTCCGTCGGCTGCGCCTGCTGCGGGTTCGACACCCGGTCGCGGTGCCGGACGTAGCCGTCGGTGACCGTCAGCTTCGTCATGTTCTTCCCGATCGGCACGACCGCCTGGACGTTCGCGTAGACGTCGCCGCCCTCCTTCGCGTTGTGCACGACCTGGACCTGACCGTTCGCCCCGATCAGCTTCTCCAGGTCGAAGCCCTTGAGCTCCTCGGTGCTGAACTTCCGGCCGCGCCACGCCTCGAGCATCTTCCGGAGGTTCGCCTTCTCGCTCAGGGAGAGCGTGTAGATCTGCGACACCTCGTACGGCCGGCCGTGCTCCTCGTCGACCACCTCGAGCTGCCAGACGATGCGCGTCTTGGTGACCATCTTGCCGGCCTCGAACCCGGACTCGGCCTCGTACGGGTCCCACACGTCGCAGCACACCGCCTGGTGAAGCCCTTCCGGCGCCGGCTTGAAGTTCGACTCCGGTTTCCTCGCGTAAATCGGCATCTTCCTCGCCTCCTCGCGTTTGACGGGATCCTCGTCCCATATCGCCTTGGTCCACCACGCCCACCACTCACGCTTCCTACGGTCGCGTTCCGTCTCCCGGATCGCCCAACTCAGTGCCGCATCTCCCACCGGCGCCGATCCAGATCCTCGGCTTCCGGCAGCGTGAGCGGGACGAACCGTCCCTCCACCAACCGCCAGAAGTAGGTCTCGCCGCAGTTCCGGCACTGGCGCATCAGCGCGGAGCCGCCGACCTGCTCCGTGTCCCTGGATCCGCACCGGCAGGTCGGACCGCCTCCCTTTCCGGTGGTCGGTCCGGGCGCCACGACGCCGACGGGGTCGCCGGCCCGCACGTGGCCGGAACTGACGACGGTCACGAGCGCCCGGTCCGGCGTCACGCCAACTCCTTCATCACGCGGGCCACCCGCTCCACGATGGCCACCGACACGAATTGGCTCAGGTTCGTCGGCACCATCGACTCCCGGTTCATCCTCTCCACGGCCGCCTTCGCCGCGTCGTACGCCTCGTCGAAGACCGCGATCGTGTGGAACGTACGCGGCTTCTTCTTGGTCGCCTTCTTCACCTTCAAGACGCCTCCCTCCTTCCCGAGTGTTCGCGCCAACAGTCGTTGCACGCGCCCTGCTCCGCCTTCTCCCTGTTGCTCATGGTGCGCCGGCAGTACGGACAGGCCATGTCGGCGGTCGGGTCCAGTTCGATCTGCCCCGTCTCCGGCACCACCTTCACCACCTGGATCCCGCGCTTCGTGATCGCCTCGAGCTCCGCCTCGGTCTCCGTACCCTTCCAGATGTACTCGACCGCGGTCGGTCGGAAGGCGTGGAACACGCCGGGCCGGAACTTGGCCTCCTCGCCCATCTTCTCCTCACGCGGCGCGGCGATCGGCACGATCCCGTCCGGGACCGCCTTCCGGTGCGCGAGCAGCACCCACGTCCCGATCTTGAAGTCCTTCGGGACCGCCGGGATCCGACGGGACACCCCCATCATGGCCGCCTCCTTGGTGAACTCGGCCGGCGTTCCGTAGTACTTCTCCCCCACCCACAGGAGGCCGGCCCTCCCGCCGAACCCGAGCCCGTCGAGCTGCGCGAGCGGACAGCGGTCGTAGTGTTCGGCCGGCGCGTGCGGTCCGCGCGGGAGCGCGAGGAGCGCCTTGGGATCGATCCACGTCCAGCCGCGCGTCGGCTTGACGCCGGCGTGGCAGGTGGGACAGACCTCGAGGGCGACCGGCAGGGCGGAGCAGGGTTCGGAGAGACCGCCGGAGACGAGGTAGAGTCCGCCCGGCTTGCGGTAGCCGCAGCCGCGACGGCGTTCGATGCTGGTGCGGATCGGTGTCATCTTCGTGCCTCCATCGGTGAGGGGATCATCGCGTCGTGAGCATCATCTCGTCAACAACTATCTTGCGGAATCTTTCCGGTCCCGCAACTCGGCGTCGAGCAGGCGTTTCAGCCTGTCGGCTGTGATGCCGATGTAACCCGCGGACGTCGCGGCGCCGCCCAGGTCGTCGTTGTCGAGGTGCGTCGCCACGGACTCCGTCGCGTTCCGCGTGACGTCGAGCAGCTCGTCAGCCTGCGCCCGCTTGGTCGGTTCCATCCTGACCACCTCCCCTCCTCTCCGGCCGCACCACCCGGAAATCGGTCGAGTAGCCGTCCTCCCACTCCTCGGTGTACGGCTGGAGCTCGGTGCCGTCCTCCAGGACGATCGCCTCCACGGCCATCGACGTGCCGCGGGGCAACCTGTCGTTGTGTTCGCGTCGCTGGCGGACCGCCACGATCCGCTTGCCGATGACGCCGCGCGTGTTCACGTCCTGCTCCTCAACGTGGCGACGTACGTCTCAAACGCGACGACGACCTCCGGCTCCATGTAGATCCGGTTGCTCGGATCATTCGGTAGGCCGTTCTCGGTCGTGAGCCAGATCCCGTTGCCGTCGAACTGCGCGTACACGCTGTCGCCGAGGTAGGTCTTACCCGGATCCGGCATGGTCCGCCTCCTTCCGTCCGAACACCCGCGCGTACTCCGCGGCCGTCCTCACGATCTCCGGCAGCTTGTCGGTGGCCCCGGTCCAGGATCCGCCGCCCCACCAGTAGCCGGCCGCCTTGAGCGCGTCGATGACCGCCCGCTCCGGCCGCTCGGTGAACGTGACCCGCGTGTAGGCGGTCCCGTCACCGGCGGCTCCGAGGTCCACGATCGACACGCCGCCGGCGGCCTCGGCCGTCTCGGTGCGCGCTGTGCGCGCCTTGATGGTCACGATCCGTTCCTTGTCGGTGGCGATCCGCTTCCGGAGGTTCGCGTTCCGGTAGGCCGGGATCGCCTGCTTCTCCCAGTGGCACCGCGCGAGCTCCTCGGCGATGCCGAGCGCCTCCGCGCGCGTCAGCACTCCGGTCGCGACCAGGTGCGTCAGCTTGGCCGCCGGATCCGCTCCGGGTGCCTTACGGTACGCCTTGTTGATCGCCGTGTTCCGGTCCGCCTGCGCGGTGAGTTCCGTGATCCGCGCCTCGAGTTGCTGGACCGCGTCGGCGTCGTCCGAGAAGATCGACCGCTCGAGCGCGCGTTCCAGGCCGTCCGCCTTGCCGTCGTGGTAGTCGGCGACCTTCAGGTTCTCGAACCCGCGGTCCGTCGCGGCGATGATCCGCGCGCGCTCCGGGATGTGTCCGGGCTGCGTGTTGAAGGCGACGTCGCCGCGGTACTTGTCGCCGCGGGCGAGCAGCGCGTTCCCCTTGCTCCGGCGTCCGTCGGCCCACTCGCGCCGGCGCTCCGCCTTCCGTTCCAACCGTTCACGTCTGGTCATCGCGGCCTCCTTCGCACTTGGTGAGTTTCCCCGCGTCCATCGCGGCCTGATCGCGCGTCGCGTGCACGTCCACGAAGTTCCCGCCGTGTCCGCTCGGTCGCTTGCAGGCGACGCCCACCGGCGCCTGACACTGCGGGCACGGCACCTCGAGTGCCGGGTCCCGCGGCCAGGTCCGGCCGCATCGTCTGCAAGTGATCGGTTTGGACTTCACGCGGCCTCCTTCGACTTGTCCGTCCCGATGCACCGCGGTGAGCCGCGCGCGGCACTTGTCGCAGGTCGGGAACCGGACCGGACCGACCGCCGACACGGTCACGAGGACCGCGGTCGCCGGCGCCGAGCAGTTCCGCACCGCGCATCGGGTGTCGGGTTTGAGGGTCATGGTTTGGTCTCCCTGGAGGCCATCACCAGCGCGTTGTGCGCGGTCTGGTCGGCCTCCTTCTGGCGGATGTACGCCTGAGCCTGCTCCGGTTCGCACGCACGTCTCACGATGACCGGCGCGCCGCCGGTGAACGGCCAACGGAGCACGATGACCTTGTCCTGGTCGAGCGCATCCGGCCGGATCGTCCACTTGAACTTGCGGAGCCTCATGCGGCCTCCTGGAACCACGGCGCCCACTGCTTCCCGGCCGCCTTCAGCCGTTCGCTGCGCTCCCACTCCATCTCGGCCGACCACTCGTAGACCGCCGTGTACTGGGCCTCGTACTCCTCACGCCGCGCCTCGTCCTCGAAGCAGGCGTCGTAGGCCGCCTCGGCCGCCGCCATCCCGTCCTCCGTCGCGTCCCACCGTTCCCTGGTCTCCTCGTTCATCGCGTCTCCCTCCTCTGTCCACCATTATGATGCGGGAAACGTCGCATGGATTCAACAACTATTTTGCTGTATCGTCGCAACGTGGGTCGGGACAAAGGCTACATGCTCCCCCATTTCCTGGCCTCGCCCCACAGCGCGGACAGCGGCCGGTAGGCCGGCATGAACAGGTCCTCCTCGATCTCCGTCCGGTAGATCTCCTGCCCGTCGAGCTCCCGGGTGAACTGCGACATCCGCTTCTCGGCGAAGTCGCAGATGTCCGTGAGCGCGTCGGCGAAAGCCTTCTGGTTGTGCTCCCCGACGATGTAGCGCACGTCCTTGATCGTCATGTCGCCTCCGTGGGTGTGGGCGGCGTCCGGTACAGGTCCCGGAGTCTCCGGGTCTCGATCGGCGCCTGACGGATGGTCAGCTCCCGCGCGTAGTACCTGCCGGTCTTCTGGAAGGAGACCAGGCAGAGGTAGGTGGGCTCCCCGGTGACCGGGTCGGAGCTCGCTGCCTCCGAGCAGGCGAACCCGCCGGCGAAGTAGATCGGCGGCAGCACCTCCAGGAAGTACCACCAGTTCTTCTCGCTGGTGCGGACCCACGCGCCGGGGTTCTCGTCCACGGCGGTCGGCGTCCACTGCTCGGCGGTCGTCTCGACGACCTTCAGCTCCTGCACGGTGTCTGTCATCGGTCCTCCTTCGTGATCCGGTGGGACAGCCTCGCGGCGAGGTCCTTCGGGATCCACCGCACGATCAGCCTCGGCGTGTTCACCGCGCGCGCCGTTTGCGCGGCCGCGCGCTGCCAGTCGTCCGACCACTTGCGCCCGACGCCGTAGCCGGGCACGTGTCGGTTGATTCGGTCGTGCAGACCCTCCGCTAGCCGCGCCAGGATCCGCGCGGCGGAGTCCGCGAAGTAGTCGAAGCCGGCGACCTGCGCGTCACGGTCCATGTCGAGGAGCGCGCGCCAGGACCGGACGTACTCGCCGAGCGTGACCTGCCGGCCGTTCGGGAGACCCACTACGCGTGTCGTCATGCACCCTCCTTCTCCATGGCGGCCCGCGCCGCACCGGATCCGTACCGCTTGTCGTAGGCGGCCTCCTGGAGCTTCCGTAGCGTCGCCTCGCACCGTTCCGCCACGGCGTCGTAGCTGTCGGCCGCGTTCCCGTCGGTGCCCTCCGTCCAGAGCGTCCAGGACGCCGCGTGTCCGGAGCGGATCGTCGTGCCGGCGCCGCGGAGCGCGACCAGCGCGGCCGCGTCCTCGTAGTACTTGAAGGCGGCGACGTACTCGCCGGTCGGCGTGTAGACCTTGATGTTCGGGGTGGCTCCCATCAGATCCTCCCTTCCGGTTCCGGCGGTCCCATGCCGGTCGCCGAGTCGATGCTGTTCTGCGTCTCGTCGATCTTCCGCGTGAGCCATCCCACCAGCCGCGAGTTGGCGGCGTCGGTGGCCAGCTTCAGCGAACGGTCGAGCATCTCCATATCCTCCTCGAGCTCCGCGACGTCGGCGCCCGGCGTGTTGATCGGAACAGCCTTCGGCTTCTCCGCGTCCAGCAGGCGGGCCATCGCGCTGTCGTTCTCCATACGTTCCTCCTTCACAGTCCGTAGGACTGGGCAAGGGATTCGTTCTGTTCCTCGGTCGACGCCAGCACGCACTCGAAGGCGATCCGCGCCTCCCGCGCGAACGTCGCACGGTCGAGCGAGTCGAGCGTCCCGCGTTCCAGCCGCATCCACGCCTCGACGTGGCGCGCCTGGTTCGGGAAGCACCGCAACCGCTCGGTGATCATGTCCTGGTAGAAGGTCCTCATTTCGTCCCTCCTGATCTCAGCGCGGTCGCGAGCGCGTCCTCGAACGTCGCACCCTCGCCGAGGATGTTGTCCCAATCCAGCTGCCAGAGTCCGAACTTGTCCTGCTTCTCCAACGCGACGCACCACACCATCTGGTGCTTCCGCGCCGGCGCGGCCGGGTCCCTCTCGGCACCGACGGCCGACCTCTTGAAGACGCGGACGTGCCGGCCGCCGAAGGCCGCCGTGGCCGACTTCTGGACCTGCGCCATCGTCGGTCTCACGCATCCTCCTGGGCGTACCGGAGGGCGCGCGCCGCGGCCGACTTGGCCGGGAGGTCGTCCTCGTACCAGTCGCGGTACGGCTGGTCGGGAAGGTCGTCCGCCGCGAGGCCGGCCTTGGCCTCGAGCCACGCGTCCACCGCCTTCTTCCACTGCTCGAAGGTCTTCTTCATCGGTCCCTCCGTTTCCGGGTCCCCGACTCCGCTTCCGCCGCCCCACCCCTCTCCACTTGTTTCGATTCCATAGTGGGGCCTGGGATTCATAAAAGAAACAATTATTTTGCGATAACGCCGCACCAGCCTCGCAAGTCCTTGCGGGTGACGCGCTTGCGGGTGGCTGATTTTTGACGCAAAACAGTTGTTGAATCTCTGATGTCCATGGCGCATCATAACAGTGTGAGAGACGGGAGAGACAGGAAGGACGGAGGAAGGAAGGGAGGAAGGGACATGAAGGACATGAGACAGGCCGCCGGGAACCACCGGTTCCCCTGCGACGCGTGCGGGAAGGAACGGCCGGCCAGGATGATGAGACGGTACGCGGACGACGCCGGGAAGTGCACGATGCGGTGCGCCGGGTGCGCGCCGGCCGGACAGGCCGGGAACCCGCTGTTCACCATGAAGTACGCGATGCAGAGGGCGGCGTGAACGCCGACCGCGACAGGGACGGGACGGACCAGCGGGAACGCGCACCGTGGCTCGAGACCTTTGGGCGGACCGCGCGGGAGTACGTGGCGGAGATGGCGGCACGGATGGACCGGATGGCCGCGGAAGTGGGACCGGGTACCAACCGCGGTGCGACGATCCGGGCGCGCACCGCCCGGGCTGCCGGTGCGACGGCGGCGAACCCCTACTCTAACGACGGAGGTAGGATGAGCAAGGCTGGAAGGTTGATGCAGCGAGGGTGGCTGAAACTCGCGGTCCGCGAACGGGCGGCCGCGGTGCTGGACAGGACGCTCACGGTCGCCTACCGCGGACCGCGGACGTTGAACGCCAGGACGCGCGTGGCGCGGTTCCTGGACACCGGTCAGGGCAACATCATGCAGATCCTGAAGGACCTGACCTGGCTCGAACAGGTGGCGAAGGAGGTGGCGTGATGGAAGGCGGATGGTTCGACCCGGAGGCGATCGAGTCCGAACGGCTCGACGCGGACATGGAGCAGGCGGAGCTCGAACGCGAGGGGAACCTGGCGGCGCGGGCGCTCCGACGGATGCGGAAGCTGCGGGCGGCCGGCAAGCTGGCGGAGGCCGCGGCGGCGTGCACGCACGGATGGACCCGGGGGCACGGACCGTGGCCGCGACCGGCCGGCGCGCCGGACGACAACGTGTGCAACCACTGCGGATCGGTGATCCGCGGGTTCGGCCGGGACGCGGAGGTGCTCGAGCCCTGCCGATTCGACCCGGAGGACGGAGAATGATCGACAAGGCGACGCTCGAGACGACGTTGATGGAGCTCAGGAAGGAGTCCAAGCGCGCGTGGGACGCGATCGGTGACGGCGACGAGGACGACTCCGGCTGGCGCCGGCGCGCGACGGTCTACGCGAAGGACGTGGAGCGCGCGGAGGAGTCGGTGGCGCGGTTCGTCTCCTGGATCGCGAATCTCGACTACGCCCGCGCTGGCGAGGGTTGGGGCGATTGCATCCCCGGAAGCGATCATAGCTGCATCTGCGAGGTGTCCCGATGAGCGCGCCCGCGAATCCGCGCCCTCGGCCAATGAGTAAACTTCCGATCAAGCCCGGAACACGATGCGAGTGCGCGAATATCGAATGTCCGGCGGGGTCCTACTGCCCCAATAAGGCGGTCGTTAAGGTGACAATCCGCAAACTCGTTCCTGTTGGACGCGGCAAAGGCTACAAAACCTATCTTATGTGTCGATTCTGCGCCTCATTCCACGAGAGGGCGAGAAAGTGAGCTTTGCCATGAGTGAAGGATGGGGCACGCCCGTAGAGGGTGTTCAGATGCATTACTTCCGCCGAGGAAAATCGCTTTGCGGGCGGAAGAAGTTTTTCGGCCCGCCGATGCTTCTGCGCGAACGCGGAACCGTGAATGAGAATCTCGCGTGCGCCAGGTGTCTCGCCCGCCTCGCCAAGGTGTCCCGATGAGCGCGCCCGCGATTGATGCCCAGGTCAAGGCGAGCCCGAACGGTGGTTGGAATCTCGTGGTAAACGGTCGCGTCGAGGTCGCCGACGAGTCCTACGCGGTCTGCGAGGCCGTGTGGTGCGAACTCATGTCGTCTCTGCCGCGCCCGTATTCCGAGGCGTCCGAGATCGCCGACTCGATCCGCGCCGACCACGCGCAGGCCCAACGATGACCGACTCTGCTACTGGCCCGCCTGATGTGGAGGCTAGCGTTCTGTCCACCCTTATCCACGGCGAGTTCGACCGCCTTCGCGCCGAAGTGATTCGCGTGCATCTTTCCGCACTTGGCACTGGCCGTAGCCTCGCAAAATAGTTGTTGAATCCATGCGACGTTTCCCGCATCATAACGGTGTGGGAAGGGAGGTACCGATGGAACTGACGATCTTCGACGCGGTGACCGGGAGGTCGCGGACGCTCGCACGGCACGTCGAGGCTGTACGCGAAGCGCGCGCCTACGCACGGCGGTGCACCCGGATGGAACCGCACTACCGCCGGCTGCTGGCGGTGCTGCGGACCGAGGCCGACCGTCACGACGACGGCGCGGTGAAGGACCTCTTGAACGACACGGCGACGTGTCTGGAAACGGAGGCCGCATGACGAGGTACGACGTGTATGCGACGCCAATGGCGTCGGCCACGCTTCCAGGACCGCGGACCGAGGCCGAGACCAGGTCGTGGATCCTGATCGCCTCACGCATGACGCGCGAACGCGCGGAGCGGTACGCCGCGGCCGCCGTGGAGCGGAGCGGCTGGAAGGGCGCGCGGGTGTTCGAGGCCAAGTCGCCCGGCGCGATGGTGTACGAGATCGGTGCGGAGGCCGACACGCCGGCCGGCCCGGACGGCGACCCAGGATCCGCGTGCGGCGCCGGCTGCGGCTGGTGCGGGCGGTGCACGTGAGCCGCTGGGCGGTGTACGAAGCCTCGCGCGGCCGCTACCGCGCGCGTCCGTACGACGTGGCGCGCGACGGTTGCGTCTGCATCGCCGGCGGCACCGGCGCGGAGAGCCGTGGCCGGGCGCTGCGCCTGGCCGCGGGATTCAACGACGACGTGGACAAGGCGCGCGCCGACCGGCGCACGCGGATCCTCACCCGCACCACGGAGGTCCCATGCTCTACCATCGCGACATCCTGAAGGCCGCCGGCGCGTTCGTCTCGAAGGACAAGACGCGGCCGGCGATCACCGGGCTGCGCCTCAAGGGCGGCACGGTCGAGGCGACCGACGGTCACGCGCTCGTGCGGTTCGGCGCGAACGGCGCCCGCGCGGACGAGTTCCCGCAGCTCCCCGGCGTCACGGCCGCCCCGGCCGAGCTCCAGGCGATCGTGCCGATGCCGGCGGTCAAGGCCGCCTGCGCGGCGACCGCGCGTCGCGGATCGCTCCCGATCCTCGAGCACGTCCTGCTCGCCGTGCCGGACGGCGCCGACAAGGTCAAGCTGGCGGCGACCGACCTGGACACGAACTACGTCGGCGAGAGCCGACCCTCCAGCGACGTCTTCCCGGCCACCGACAAGGTGTTCCCGTCCGGAGAGCCGGTCCTGCGCGTCGGGTTCGACGTCTCCATCCTCGCGCGGGTGTTCGGCGCCCTGGAGAAGGTGGCGCGCGGCACGACGGCGCTCGACACCGTCACCCTGGAGTTCCACGGACCGGGTAAGGCGATGGTGTTCAGGTTCGACACGGCGCACGGTGCGGCGACCGGCCTGGTGATGCCGGTCCTCCTGACGGAGGACGCCGAGAAGGTGGCCGCCGCCGCCGCTCGTCGCCTGTCCGCGAAATAGGCGCACGGACGCGCCGGAACGGCCGCGCGAATTTTTCCGCTTGCCGGCTCCGGACGGCGGGCGTAATTTCCGGCCTTCGAGCCGTGAGCCGCGTGCGGGCCTCTCCCGCCGGGCGTCGCGGACGGGGTGGTGGACGGGACCGAATCCTCTCATGACGGACAGACTCGACGGACCGAGACGTTCCGCGCTGATGCGCGGGATCCCACGCGCCGGCACCGCGCCGGAACGAGCGGCGCGCGCGATCGCGCGGCTCTCCGGCCTGCCGTACCGCATCAACTCCTCCGGCCTGCCCGGCTCGCCCGACCTGGTCTTCCCGACCGAACGGATCGCCGTGTTCGTGCACGGCTGCTTCTGGCACCGGCACACGTGCGCCCGCGGCCGACGCGTGCCCGCCACCAACACCGCGTTCTGGACGGACAAGTTCTCCGCGAACCGCCGGAGGGACCGGCGCGTCACCGAGCGCCTCCGCGCGATGGGATGGGAGGTCGTGACGATGTGGGAGTGCGAGTTGTGACGAAGCCCGCACCGACCCGGACCTGCGCCACCTGCGGCGGCGGCGTCATCGGCCAGCCGTGGGCACGCGGGCTCCGGCCCAAGTGCGTGCAGTGCGGACACTGGGAGGAGGATTGCAGGTGCCCGCCACGTGAGGGTCACGTCCGGCGGGAGCCGGAGAAACCTAAGACCAGGATGAAGGTGGTGGCGCGTTCGACTGACGGAACGGGAGGCGAAACTGAGAAGCGCAAACCCGGTCCCACCACCGTAGATCCAATCGAGGCCGCGCTCGCGGTCCTGCGCGGCGAGCGCGACGAGATCCAGGACGTCATCGACCGGCTCGAACGTCGCCGGCAGATCTGGCGCGGAGGGAAGGACGCATGAGACCCGGCGACCACTGGCCGGTGCCGGCACCGCCGGTCCGGAAGATCCTCACGCACGGACACCTGCGGCTCCGGCACGGCGAGCCCCACTGGTTCGGCGCCGAGGATCCGACGTGCACGCATCCGTCGGTACGCGAGATGTGCCTGCACAACGGGGTGACGCGGATGTTGGTGGGCGTCGGCTACTCATGCACGTGGTGCGACGCGATCTGGACCGCGATGTGGCATCCGGAGGATTGCGGCTTCCTCCCCAAACGCTGGCGTCCCGTCGACGTCCCGTACTACGGCCCGACCTCGAACTTGGTGGGGAGGTGCGCGTGAGGCTCGGATCCTGGCAGTTCCTCGAGACGGAGCGCATCGCGGACGATCCCGTCCTCGGCCCGCTCCTCGTCCGGCACAAGATCGTCAAGGGGCCGGCGTTCGGCCTGTGCGTGCACGAGCTCCGCCGGTCCGACTACGACCGCGCGCTGCACGACCATCCCTGGTGGTTCGTCTCGCTCGTGCTCCGCGGCGGGTACTGGGAGGAGTACCACCTGGCGGACGTGCCAAGGTGGGGCGATCCGTTCATGCAGGACGGCGTCACCTCCTTCGAGGTGCGTTCGACGCGCTGGCGCGGTGTCGGCTCCGTCGCGTTCCGTCCGGCGCGGTGGCGACACAAGGTCCGACTCCTGACGAAGGCCACCTCACACGCGTACCTCACCGATGCGGAGTACGAACGGTCGAGGCTCGACCCGGACCGCGACCGTTCGATCCCCGCCTGGACGCTGATCCTCATGGGGCCGCGCGTCCGCCGGTGGGGATTCTGGGTGGACGGGAAGTGGTGCTGGTGGCGGAGACACGATCCCGCACGGAACATCTGCGCGGACGACGTGCTCCACACCGGAGGCGGCGATTGAGGATGCGGAAGCTCATCCAGGAACAGATGGCCGCCGGCATGAGGCGGTGCGGCCGCTGGCCGGTCCGGATCCTCGTCCCGCCCTCCATGCGCGAGGAGTTCGTCGAGGAGGCGCTCGAGCAGCTCCGCTACTTCGCGCCGAAGCTGGTGGACGGCGACATCACCGACGACCTGCTGAAACAGTACCTCGGCGTGACGATCGAGTTCACCGACGAGGCGATCGACGGACCGTACGCCATCTTCCCGGGGCGCGACTGATGCCGCGCGTCATGGGCAGCCTGGCGAACCACGTGTGGATCCAGGTCGAGGACGGTGCCTTCACCTGCCGGTACTGCCGCACCGAGATGCGGTGCGTCCACGGTCCGGACGGACTGCTGACGGCGCACATCTACGCCGGGACGTTCCGGATGGTCGACGTCATGCTGATGTTGCGCGGCGAGAATCCCGGCGCGCTTGTAGTGGGCGAGGAGGGGAGATGATCCCGACGAGGGTCTCCGTCTACGAGTCCGGTCACGGCTACACCTGGTGGGACGTGTCGCGTCCGAAGGACGTGCCGGAGATGTTCAAGGTCGTCGTGGTCCCGCGCACCGACCAGTCCGGACCGGCGTACAGATATGCGGAGACGATGGACCGCGCGGCGCGCGCCGTCCAGGACGCGATGATCCTCGAACAGCAAGGAGGCGGCGGATGATCCTCTGCGACGTCCTGTTCTGCCGGAACGAGGCCGTACGGACCCTCACGTCCGCTGCGTGTTCGGTCTGCACAAGTGGGGAGGAGGCGCCGATGCCGCCCGGCTGGTACCTGTGGTGGGCCGACTACCGGCGCTGCGTCCAATGCGGCGCGTACGAGGCGCGGACGATCGACACACCGTGGCAACGGATCCTGTACAGGAGCGACGAGCCGTGACAGTGTTCGTCGCGATACACCGCACACACGACTCCACCGGCATCCTCGGCATCTTCTCGACCGAGGAGGCGGCGTGGGACCGCTTGTGCCGGGACGACTGCGTAGATCCGTCGTATGCGGCGTACGTCGTGGAACGGTTCGAGCTGGACGTCGAGGTCGACGAGTGACCGAGTCCTCCGCCGTCCGCCTGTTCCTCACCTCGCTCGAGGCGGTCCGCAAGGACGGCACCGGCTGGACCGCGAAGTGCCCGGCGCACGCCGACGACAAGAACTCCCTGCACGTCGCCGAGGGCGACGGCGGCCGCGTGTTGCTCAAGTGCCACGCCGGGTGCGCCGTCCAGGACGTCGTCAACAAGGCCGGCCGGTCCATGGCGGACCTGTTCCCGCCGGAGCTCCGCAAGGCCACCTCCGGAGCCGACGGACCGACCGTGGGCGGCGTCGGCCGGAAGCCCGGCCGCTCGTTCGGCGAGCCCACCGCCTGCTACGACTACACCGACGAGCAGGGTGCCCTCCTGTTCCAGGTCCAGCGTGACGCGGAGAAGAACTTCCGCCAGCGTCGGCCCTCCCACCTCGAGCCGCCGGCTGATCCGTGGATCTACGACGTGCGCGACGTGCGCAAGGTCCCCTACCGGCTCCAGCAGCTCGTCGTGGCCGTCGACCTCCAGGCGCGTGCCAAGTTCGACCAGCCTATATTCGTCGTCGAGGGTGAGAAGGACGTCGCCACGCTCGAGTCCTTCGGCCTGGTGGCCACCACCAACGCCGGCGGCGCCGGCAAGTGGACCGCCGACCACGCGAAGCCGTTCGCCGGCGCCAAGGACGTCGTCGTCATACCGGACGCCGACGCGCCTGGACTCAAGCACGCGCGCGCGGTGGCCGCCACGCTCCGCCCCACCGGCGCCCGCGTGCGGATCCTCCGCCTCCCGGACGCGCGCGAGAAGGCCGACGTCACGGACTGGGCCGCGGCCGGCGGCACCTCCTCCGCGCTCCTCGAGCTCGTGCGCACCCGCACCCTGCCGCCCGGCTGGACGTCGGTGCGCGGCCTCATCGACACCGACATGGCGGACGTCGAGTGGCTGATGGATGGGTTCGTCTCGGCCGGCTCCGTCACGATCCTCTCCGGCGACTCGGCGGCGTGGAAGTCCTGGGTCACCTGGGACATCGCCGTCGCCATGGCGCTCGGCGCCCGGTGGGTCGGCCGGTTCCCGACGCGGAAGTCCCGCGTGATGATCCTCTCCGCCGACGAGCCGCTCCGCGAGACGCGCCGGAAGCTGGCGTGGCTCGTGGAGTGGGCCGCGCCGAACGGGACGGCCGCCGCCCTGGCCACCGACATCTGCGTGCACGGCCTGGAGACTGAGCTCACCGACGAGGACACCCTGACCGAGGTCCAGGAGGCGGTGGCCGAGTTCGTCCCCGACATCGTGTTCATCGACTCGATGGACGCCACGATCGCCGGCGACGAGAACAAGAAGGAGTTCTCCCGCGCCGCGCGCATGGTGGTGCGCGCGCTCCGCTCCGCCAGGCCGGACGTGGCCGTCTTCTTCGTCCACCACTGGAACAAGCCGTCGAAGGAGCGCCCGAACACCCCGGCCTCCCGGATCCGCGGGTTCAGCGGACTCCGCGCGCTCTGCTCCCACCACCTGACGATGGAACGCTCGGCCGCCGGCGCGGTCGCCACGTTCACGGTCGACAAGAACCGCCACGGGAAGGAGCTCCCGCCGTTCTCCCTGGACGTCCGGATCCAGGAGTCGCGCGGGCTCGCCTGCTTCGAGTACGCCGGCGACGCCCAGACGCCCGCCACGGTGGTCAACTCCCCGGGCGCCCAACGCGACGTGCTGGAGGTCATCGCCCGCCGCGGGTCGCCCATCCTCCAGTCGATCATCGTCAAGGAGTTGGCCGGCAAGCACCACGACAAGACCGTGCGCCGGGCCATCGGCGCCCTGTCCTTCGGCAAGCATCCGGCGCTCAAGACCGAGCGTAAAGGGAGGGACACGCTGATCGTCCTGGCCGGCGCGCCGGGGGAGCAGATGCCGGTCGAACCGGAGCCCGACCAGGCGCCGGAGGCGGCGTCATGACGAAGCTGGACATGCTAGACAGACGTGGACATGTCCAACTTAGTTCGTTGCGGCACAACGATCTAAATATGGACATATCTGGACACCGCACCCCTCGTCCGTGTCCAGATTGGAACTCGTTGCGTGACAATCTACTAAAGTGGACACCCGCGTGGGTATCATCCGTGTCCAGATTAGTTCGTTGCGGCGCAACACACTACAAGCGAAAAAACGATCTGGACACGTGGACACCCTACGGGTGCGTGAAGCGTGTCCAGCTTCGCTTCACGCCACGCACCGTGCGGGTCAGGGTTCACGAGATCATGACCGTCGAACCACGCGATTTTCACCGCCACGAAGATTTTCCTTGCACGACCGGATCACGCGGGCGTAGTACTTCGCGTCGGAAGTCGTCACGCGGCCGTCGTGGCGACGGTGGCGTGGTACGGAGACGTGGGGAGGTCGGCGATGAACCCTCGAATCTAGTCCAGCGCACGACGCGCGCGGAGGTGGTGATCCCACTTCGGCGCGCGTTCCGTTTTCCCGTCACGACGGAGGCACGGTGACTCACGAATCGGTGCACAAGGCGATCAGGAAGCTGTGGGACGAGATCAAGCTCATCGAGGAGCAGGAGTCCGACCTCAAGATCCGCGCCAAGAGCCTGAAGCTCCAGCGTGAGGCGAAACTCGCGAAGGTGCGCAAGCTCGGCTCGCTCGACAAGGGCCAGATGGCGCAGCTCGAGCTGATGGACTTCGACAAAGACGTCGCGCGGATGGAGGAGCAGTGAGGCGCGTCCACCCCATGGCGCGGATCCACCACGCGCGTGCGCGTCAGTTCGGTGTCATGGCCGCCTTCCTGGCGGCCGTTGGTATGGCCGATCCAGCGATGAAGGCCGAGGTCGAGCGCCGGCGCCGGAAGCGCGGTCAGCGTCACGTCCCGAGCACCGAGGCCAAACCGAAGGATTCGTTCCGCGGCTGGTGCGGGATCAAGAAGGTCCGGATGGTGCGCGTCGGCCCACACTCGCAGCGCGCACGGGCTACGCGCCGGTTCCCGATCACGCGTCCGACCAGTTTCGCCGACGTCGTGCGGGACGCTGTGCGTCAGACGGAACGGGAGCTCGGCCCGAATCCCGTGATGGCCGACCGCGCGCTCGGGTTGGAGGACCGATGAGATCCTGGTGTCGGTGGCCGCCGGTCGTCCTCGTCGCCGTGCTGACGATGGCGGCCGTCATCGTGGCGTTCTCCGGTTGCGGAGACGACCAGCCGTTCGCCGTCGCACCCGCTCCTCACCAGGCGGTCCCTGCGATCTCGGACACCACCCACGCTCCCTGCGACACGACCCGCCACCACGATCACGGCCACTACGGTGAGGACCGGTGACGTGGTTCGGCGGGTTCGTGGTCGGGGTCCTGTCCGTCGTCGTGGTGATCGCCCTGTCTCTGTGGGTCATCGACCAGGTCGCGAAGGGCGAGGACTGACGTGCCGCGTGTGGTGCGCATGAGCGAGGAGGCGGCGGCCGTCTCCAACAAGCCGGATCCGACGACGCACGAATCCATCCTGAACGTGTTCTCCTACCACGCCCCGACGCACGAGAAGTCCACGAAGTACGACGCCCTCCGTTCCGCCGCCGCCGACCTCGCGCTCGAGATCGCGCGGCTCTGTCCCAAGTCCGCCGACCGCACCGTGGCGTTGCGCAAGGTGCGCGAGGCCGTCATGTACGCGAACGCGTCGGTAGCGCTCGACGGGGAGTCGATCCGGTGACGCCGACATCCCTGGATGCCGGGCGTTCGCACCACACCACGCGCATCGTTGAGACGTACCTGTCGGACGAGGCGGAGCGCCGGAAGATCCGTATTCCGGCGCGCGTTTCGGTGTTCGTCCAGTACAACGCCGCGAGTGCGACCGAGATCCTCGTGCTGAGGTGCGGTGACTTCAAACGGGACTACGTCGTCGACGGGCGGATCTACGGCTACACGCCGCAGCTCGACGACTTCCTCGACCAGCTCGAGCGCGAGCTCCATCCCGACCGGTGGGCGGCGCCCAGTGTCTGAGTACCCGACGGCGCTCCGGTACTGGGCCGGCGTGCCTACGGAAACCCTGTCGTTGCCGATCCTCTGGATCTCGCCGCGGTCCGGGATCCGGAACGGCCACCTACGGTGGATCGGCGTGGTTGAGGTGTTCTGGGCGGCTTGCATCGGAGCGTACGGCGATCGTGAACTGTCGATCGGTGTGTACTGGGGCAGGTTGGCGCAACACCATCGTGGGCTGTCCTTCATCTGGCGGAGGAAGCAGCGGTGACCGCCATGGAGCTCACCCACTACGCCACCTGCTCTCTCGCGCGTATCGGCCGGCTGTCCGATCCGGTGCTCTCCCGCGAGGACCTGCTCCAGGTCGCGTCCATCGGCATCTCCGCGGCCGCTGCGGCGGGAGTCGTGGATCCGCCGCTGCTCGTCACCGCCGGGCGTCGGCAGGTCCTGGACGAGCTGCGCCGTTTCGTCGGTCGGCCGAGCCGCGGACAGCGTAAGCCGCGCCCAATCTCCCTGGACGCGCTCACCGGTCGGGACGGCGAGCCGCTCGTCGACGTCATGGACGTGTACGCGCGGACGGATCCGCGGGACGAAGCCGTCATCCTGCCGCGCGTGGCGCGCGCGATCGCGTCGCTTCCGCGGGCGCAGCGTGCGGTCGTGGACGGCCTGCTGGCCGGTCTGACCCAGGCGGACCTGATGCGCCAGCTCGGCATCACCGACTCCGGCGTGAACCTGAACTATCGGCACGCGCGCGAGAACATCCGGCGCCGGCTCGGGCTGGAGGCCGCGTGAACGCCACCACGCCGTACCTCGTTTCGATCCGCCGGCACGTGCCGATCGCCGGTCCGTACCTGTGGGACGTCGGGCCGTCGAGGCAGATCCTGACGTTGAGGACCCGCGTCAACGGCGTGCAGTACGGCGCGGAGATGGAGGTCACCGACGAGTTCCTCGCCGACTCGACGTACGGCGAGCGCATCTTCCCGCATCTCGAGCGCGAGCTCATCGAGAAGGTCAACGAGCGGATCCGGGAGGACGCCTGATGGCCGAGCGCGGCTCGTACGTGGACGCGGCCGTGCGTGGGACCGGTCCGCCGGACGCGCGCACCTGGCGCAGCCTCGCCGAGGAGCAGCTCGCCTCCCCGTTCGCGGCGCCGGGCGACAAGGCGGCGATCGCGGCGCAGCTCCTCCTGGTGGAGGCGATCGAGGCGTTGCGGTGCGAGCTCACGCGGGACGACCGGGCGCGTACGTTCGGTCGGAGCATCCTGTCGCGTCCAGGTCCCACGAATCGGGACGTACCGGACTGGGCCGTGGTCGCAAGCGTCGTGCTCAAGTGGCCGAGCATGGGTGTGTTCGCACCGGAGATCCGTTTCGCGGAGGATTCCACGATGGGGCAACGTAAAGCCGTCGCAGCCGCCGTACAGGACCTACTCGAGCGGCTGGAACGTGAAGGTGTCACGTGAGGGACTGGACGCGGGAGGAAGGTCCTCAGTGCGCGTGTTCGGAGTCCACCCACACGCACGACCACGCGCGGAAGGCGTGCGGGCAGCCGGTCGCCGGCTACGCGCTCGTGCCGTTGCGCGGGGATCCTGCCTACCGGAAGTCCGACGTCCGGTTCCGTCGGACGCAGATGTGCGCGCACTGCCTGATCGTGTTCGCGTTGTCCGAGAGGGAACGCGAGCGTAGGACCGCACGGTTCGTGGAGCGCGCCGCGTGATCGACCTCACGTTGCCGGCGCCTCCGGACACGGTGTTCAAGACGCCTTGGACTCAGCGGTCCCCGGTCGTGGACATCGACTTCGAGACGTTCGTGTACGGGTACGCCGCGATGCTGTACGGTGACGCGAGGACGCGCCGCGATCCGGTCACAGGCTTGTCGCACGACCGCGCGCGTACGAAGTTGGTGGTGGAGTGGTGGCGGTTCTGCACGTGGATCCGTCTGTTGGCGTCGGAGGTCGTATGATGCTCGTCCTGTTGATCGTGCTCGGCCTGGTCGTCTACTTCTTCCCGACGCTGTGCGCGCGTCGGAACCGGAACGTCGTGGCGATCGGCGCGCTGAACCTGTTCCTCGGCTGGACGCTGGTCGGGTGGGTTGCGGCGCTGGTGTGGGCGCTCGCGTTGGACCGGGAGGAGTTGGCGTGAGCTACGTGGAGGAGGTGGAGCGCATCGTCCAGGAGGTCGTCTCCGGACGGAAGACGTTCCGGGAGGCCAGGTCCGACATGCTGTGGGCGAAGGTCGACGAGGTCGCCGAGAAGGCGCGCCGTCTGGTCGAGGAGATCGACGCGGACATCCGTTGGTGGGGTTACGACCTCGACGGACAGGTCGCCTTCCGTGCGGCGCACCCCGAGCTCTGGCCTCCGCGGACGCCGGAGCAGGACGCGTGGCTCGACAAGGTCAAGTACCTCTCCGGTCCGATCACCGACGCGATGCGTGCCGAGTACGACGCGCTGCCGGCCAACCCGGCGCCGTGGACGCCGGAGCTGCGTGCCGAGTACCTGGCGTTCGGAGCGAACGTGGACCTCCTCAAGGACCAGTCGACGCGGCCGGCGCGTGCCGACGGGTCGAAACCGTCCGGGATCCCGGACGTGGCGATCAACGAGGCGAAGGCGCAGCCGGCCGGTACGGTGGGCCGCACGTCGTACGAGGCGCTCATGCGCGGAAGGGGGCTCGAGCCGTGACGCCGACTCCGGCGCACCTACGTGTCGGACCGGACGAGGTCCTCTGCTGGTGCGAGGAGTGCGGGTTCGTGTTCATCATGTCGGCGAAGGACCTCGCCTGCTGCCGCGAGCAGAAGGAACGGCGGGACAAGGATCCCGTCTCCATGTCTCCGCGTGCGGGCGCGGTCCTCTGCCCGATGCACGGAGTGGTCGCATACCAGGACGCGGTCGCACGACGGCGGTTGCCGCCGGGGTCGCGTCCCGGAGTGACGGTCATGTCGACGCCGTACGGTTCGTTGCGCAAGTTCGACCAGGTCGTGAGGGATATGACCAGTGCCGCGGTCCGATGCGGTGAGGCTTTTGACAACCTGCGCCGTGCGAGCGACGCTTTTGACGATCAGTACATCGTAGACGACGTACTTGGAGATCCGCGCGGCACGAACGCACGGCGCTATGACGCGTGGTTGCGTCGACAGATGGGTCCAGGAGGGATCGTATGAAGACGCGTTGGGTGATGATGGTCCTCGCCGCGCTGCTGGTCCTGGCCGTCGCGCACCCGGTGCGTGATCCGAACGGCAGGATCCACCGGTCGCACGCGGCGGTCCACCGCTTCGAGGTCGCGACCGGCCATCCGCACGGTTGGAAGGGTCACATCGTCGACCACATCGTCCCGCTCGCCGACGGCGGTCCGGACGATCCGATCAACATGCAGTGGATGACCGTCAGGGACGCGAAGGCGAAGGACCTGGTCGAGCGGTTCCCGGCGGAGCTCGTGAAGGAACGCGCGGAGCTCGAGGCGCGGCGGTCCGCTCCGCACGTGAGCCGGATGCGATGACGTGGAAGACGCGCGCCGTACCGCCGCCGAAGGGCGTCTCCAAGGAGTCCTACGGCCGGCCGGTGGCCGCGCTGACGGACGGAGGCGGACCGGCGGTCGGACGACCTGGAAGCGTCGGGGTCGTCGAACCGGGCGCGTCGGGAATGACGACCGGCTACTGGAACGCCGGCGACGTGCTGTACGCTACGGCGAAGGTGCGGACGCGCGAGGGGTTGGTCGTCCGTCACGTGCCGGTGGCGTGCGGCCCGGAGTACCTGCGGTCGGCGGAGGCGATGGAGCGCGCGAAACAGCTCGCGGTGGGGGAAGCGGAGCGGCGGAGGGGCAATTGATGGTGGGCGCTTGACGGCCACAGCGGACGAGTCACCCGATAGCACCACAGGTTGGTGCAGCCGTCCGAACGTGTGCGAGGCGAGCGCCTACCACCTGGCATCACTCACGAAGGAGGTCGTGTGACGCATCATCGCCAGCACCACTCGCCTGTCCACCAGCCGCCCCACCGCACGCCGCGCGGAGTCTACGTGCTGTGGACGGCGGCCGCGCTCGTCCTGGTCCTGGTCTGCATCGTCGTGCAGAACTACCACCCGAAGCCGCTGCCGATGAAGGTGGCGCCCACGCCGAGGGTCGTCGGCGTCGGGACGATCGGACCGTCCGTGAGGATCCACGGTGACACGACGGTCGTGTCCCATTCTAGCATCCACGTGAATCCGCACGGCGGCCCAGTCCATCTTACGCCGTACGCTGGCAGGTTCCCGACGGCCGACGGCGACACGATCGTCTACTCGCAGGGTGTCGAGATCGCACGGATCCACGGTGACGTGAAGGTGCACGTCGGGGGAGACCCGGTGAGCCGGGGCTGGCAGCATCGTCGTCACGTGCGGCGGATGCGGTCGGCGCGCAGGGTGGCCACGGTCAACAACGCTGCGCTCCCGCCCGACGCGCACCAACCCTCACCGGACAGGTATATATACCCTGTCCGTAGTGAGGGTTGCGGTACGCCGTGGTTGGGATGGTTGGCCGGCGGCAAGCGCGGCGCGTCGCCGTGTTGCGATACGTGCCTGGAGTTCTGACGTGGCGGATCTCCGCGGAGACGGCGCATCCGCGTGGATGCCGGACCAGCAGTTCGACGAGCTCGTGGAGCGGTTGCGGGGGATCCAGGACGACCTGAAATGCGTGGACAGGAAGCTCAACCTAATCATCCGGATCGGAGGGTACGAGATGAGCCTGGCGGACGATCTGAACGTCAAGTTGCAGGCGTTGGCGGCGGAGCAGGCGCAGAACGCGAACGTGGTGGACTCGGCGAAGAAGACGCTCACGGTGCTCGTGGGCGAGGTGGCCGACCTCACGGCGAAGCTGACCGCCGGCGCGACGGTCACGCAGGCGATGGTCGACCAGGCGCAGGGTCTCGTGGACGCGTTCACCGCGAACACGAACGACCTCGCCTCCGGCATCGCGAACGTGCCGGCTCCGCCCGCTCCTCCGGCGCCGTAGGAGGTATTTTAGGTGCTCGACCAGGTGGCCGGCGTGACACAACCCACAATCGAGGTGTGCGACAGCTCGATCGCGGTTGCCACGGAGTCGCGGAGTTCCGTAGGGGATCTCTCCGCGACGTGGCGTGACGAAACGCAGCCGGCCGCCGGTCCGCACCGAGGAGACGCATGACGTCGCGTGGCGACACGACGCCCTGGATCAAGGTCCGCGAGCGACCGTTCGGTTTCCTGTGCGAGCGGTGCGGGTCGAAGGACACGCCGCAGCTGCCGGCGTCGCCCACCGAGCTCGTGCGGCGCACGAAGGAGTTCGTCAAGACGCACTCCCGTTGTCGGGATAAGGAGGTGGTCCGGTGATGGAGCCGCGTCCGTCGGAGTTGTGGTGGTACGTCGTGGTCGCAGCCGCGCTCGGATTCGGCTGGTCGTTCGGCTGTGCGCTGTTCCAGGTCGTCGTCAACCTGTTCAAACGGAGGCCGTGATGGGGGACTACCGGATCACGATCGAGGCGGTCGGCAACCACGGCTGCGGCCGCGAGGCGAAGGACGGCGAGGTGGTCAAGCGGTGCGGGATGCCGTACTGTGTGGACTGTCAGGCCGAGGCGTTCGTCGCGCAGCTGAAGCGCGGCGAGAACGTGAAGGTGGCGAAGCTCGAGCACTGGCCGGTGCCAGGGGCGGCCGGTACGACTCGCACGGAGAATCCTGGTCCGGTGGACGACCTGATCACCGGCACGCGCAGCGGGTCGTTCACGCCGTGAAGACGGTGGCGATCTGTCCGGAGTGCGGCAACCGGTTCGAGTCGGACATCCTGCTGACGGCGAACGAGTACGACCTGCATCCGTCCGCCACGCTGGCCGGAGCCGGCGCCGCGCGGGTCCAGGATCTACGCACCGCGCCGCGGGTCACGATGAGCTGGCGGATGCTGGCGTTCGCGGCCATCTGCGGGGCCGCGCTCTGGTCGTTGGGCGTCGTCTCCGCGATCGCGATCTGGGGGAAGGCGCACCCGTGAGTAAGTTCCGTTCCGTTCCGGTGGACTTGTCACCCGCCGGTGCATCGTCACACGATCCGACCCCGACGGAGGACAAGGCCAAGAGCTAGTTGATCCGAAGGATAGGGCGGCGCACGGTCGGCTGCGGATTGGGAGGGGGCCATGACATGGTCCCCTATTCGTGCCATCGGGGCCGTGTGTCCGCCCGCTTCTGCCCGGGGTCGGCGTGAGGGAACGTCCCGCCGGCGCGGCCGTCATCCGTCCGCGGAGCAACTTCGACCGCGAGATGGCGCGGCTCGAGCAGAAGCGCATCTGGGAGTTCACCCCGGACGCCGTCGACCTGGACATCCACATCGCGACCGAGGCGCTCGCGATGGTCGAGGCGACCGACGAGTCTGGGAAGCCGCTGTGCCCGCCCGCCGTCCGGCTCCGTGCGATGGAGCTCATCCACACGATCGTCAAGGAGACGTTCGTCGACCGGACGATCCCCACGGTCTCCCGCGTGGAGGCCGCGGCCGCCGTCATGGCGCTCCCTCCGCCCGCCGGCTACGTCGCCGAACCGCTCCCCGGTCAGACCGAGCAGGACTCCAAGGCCGAGTCGATCACGCTGCTCAGACAGGTGCTCGCGCGCCAGGGCGAGGTGCTCATCCGGTTGCAGGCGCTCGAGGCGGCCGGAGCGGCGCCGGCGGAGGATGGGGACGCGCCTGTCAAGCCGCGGTTCGGCCTGGTGCTCCTGCGACGCGAGGAGGACGACCGTGCTGCCGGCTGACGTCCAGCTCGACGAGTCCTACGTGGACGCGGTCCGGCGGAACAAGGACCTCCAGCGGCAGATGTGCGACCCACGGGAGAACCCCGACGCGGCCGCGTTCTTCGTGTTCAACTTCTGCTTCACCCAGGACGAGGAGCAAGGCGGACGGATCGCGCTCCTCCCGGATCCGCGGCGCAGGCCGCACGGGCTCGCCTTCCTCGAGGCGCTGGACCGGCCGCGCACGGCCGCGGTGCCGAAGAACCTGCACGACGAGAAGTCCCGCCGGATGTGGCACACCTGGATCGCCTGCTTCTACAACCTCTGGGCGCTCCAGTGGGTGAAGGGTTACACCGCGCTCCTCATCTCCGCGAGCGAGGACCACGTCGACGACAGCGGCCGTAGCGAGAAGACCAAGACCTTCTCCATGTTCTCGCGGATCCGCTTCGCCTACGAGCGGCTTCCCGACCACGTGCGCCGCGGCGTGAACTTCGCGTTCATGAGCGGCGTCTGTCCGGAGAACGACGCCTGGGTCATGGGACGCGCGCCGACGAAGACCGCCGGACGAGGCGGCGGGTTCGGCCGCGCGTTCGTGGACGAGTGCGCGCACATCGAGTGGATGCGCGCGATCCACACCGCGTTGGACCCCGCCTGCAAGCACGGCAAGGTCTACATGTCCACCGTAAACGGTCCGGACAACGTGTATGCGGAGATCAAGAAGGAGCGTCGGGATGGATGGGACTTCTTCGAGGCGGACTGGAAGGAGGATCCGGACAAGACGGTCGGGATACGCGAGACGGAGCCGGGACCGGAACGCGAGCGGTACGGCAGTCACGTCTCGCCATGGTTGATACGGGCCACCGCGTCGCTCAACTCCGAGGACATCGCCCAGGAGTACGGCCGGAACTACGAGAAGTCGACCAAGGGCATGATCCTGCGCGAGTACAGCCGGTCGCTCCACGTCCGTGCGATCGGTGACCCGCGCGGTCCGCTCACCTACGACCCGACGCTCCCGCTGCACGTCGCGTTGGACCTGGGCCACGCCCGGAAGATGGTGGCGCTCATCTCGCAACCGATCGGGATGCGTAAGCTCCGGTTCATCGGCGAGTACTTCGGAGAGTTCCGCAACTCACCGGACAACGCCAAGGCTCTGAAGGAGAAGATCCTCAGTCTCGGCTACCGCGGCCAGCTCGGTGACGTCGTGTTCACGCCGGATCCGAGCGCGATGAACGACGAGGTGGGATCCGGCCTGGCGCAGGCGTCATGGTACCGGGCTGTCGGGTTCGAGAACATCGCGTTGCCGCGGATCATCGGACCGGACTCCGTGCGGCTCGGGAACGACGTCGTACGAGCCCTGTTCGCGCGCAACATGATCGAGATCGACGAGGCGGCCTGCCCGCAGCTGATCGACGCGATCCCGTCCTACCGGTTGCCGATCGACCGCGCCAGCGGCGAGATCACGTCGAACAAGCCCATCCACAACATGGCCTCCCATCCGGGCGACACGCTCCGCTACGCCGTCACCGTTATCTGGACCGCGGACGACCTGCCCTACGACGGGTTCATCGGCGAGGAGAGTTCGCTCGAGAGCGCGCCGGTGCGCGCGTACGCGTCGCCGGAGAACCGGGAACCGGAGTTCACGGACGGCAAGGTGCGCTCCGGGCAGCCGACGCACGAGGACGACGACCTGGACGTGTTCGCATCCATCGCATCCGACAAGAGGGTCTTCTAAATGGTGCTCGAGGCGGTTCCGCCCGATCTCGACCTGCTCGAAACACCGGAAGGCGGCAGCGGCGTCACCCTGCTCGGTGGCACGCTCTGGCGGATCGAGGACTACAACCAGGACCTCAACGGCCAGAACGGCACGCGGATCTTCGAGAAGATGCGCCGCGGGGATCCGGACATCTCCTCCGGTCTGTCCCGGCTCATATGGCCGCTCCTCTCCGCGGACTGGCACTTCGAGCCGGCGTCCGACTCGGCCGTCGACAAGGAGGCGGCCGACTACTGCGACAAGTGGATCTTCGGAGTGGGGCGCACCGATCCGTTCGCGATGAACAAGCAGGACTTCCTCCGGCACGCGCTCCTCATGGTGTCGGACGGCGTCTCCGCGTTCGAGATGGTGTGGGGCCGCGACCACGACGGGCACGACGTCATCGGGCGGTTCATCCCCATCCTCCCGAAGACGATCTGGAACTTCCAGTTCGAGGACGTGCCGGGCGGCGGTCTCCAGTTCCTCCAGCAGCGCGCGTGGATCCTGGGTCACGGTTACGAGATCGCGAACATCCGGGCGGAGAAGCTCGTGCTGTTCGTGTTCGGCCGGGAGGGCGACAACCTGTTCGGCTGGCCGATCCTCCGCGCCGCGTACAAGCCGTGGTTCCACAAGGAGACGATGGAGATCATCGACGGCATCCGCATCGAGCGGAACGGCGTCGGATTCATGGTCATCACGGTGCCGGCGAGCTCGAAGAAGAACGTGCGGGACGCCGCGAAGAAGGTAATGACGGAGATGCGCGCCAACCAGCGTAGCGGCGCGATCGTCGAGGAGGGTACGAAGGTCGAGATCCTCTACCCGAGCGGCGGGGATCCGAAGATCGTCGAGTCGCTAGACTTCCGCCGGTCGCAGATCCTCCAGGTGCTGATCTCCGAGTTCGTCGAGCACGGCGCCCACTCGGCCGGCTCCCGTGCGTTGGTGTCGTCGAAGATAGAGTTCCTGCTCATGTGCCTCCAGGGGCTCGGCACGTCGGTGTGCGAGGTGGTGAACCGTCAGATCGTGCCGCAGCTCATCGGGCGACGGTGGGGATGGTCCTTCCAGCGGCCGACGCTCGTGGTGGACGACATCTCGAAGAAGTCGGGCAAGGACATCGCCGACTGGATGGCGCCGCTCGCCACGCCCGGCATCAACCTGCTGAACTGGACGCCGGAGACCGAGCAGTACATCCGGCGCACCGGCCAGTTGCCGCTGATCCCGGATGACGACATGAAGGTCCTCGAGGAGATCCATCAGGCGGAGCTCCAACAGAGGCTGAAGACCGCGTTGAACCCTCCGGCCCCTCCTCCGGCGCCCGCGGTTCCGACGCCCGTACCTGGTGCCGACGTCAAGCCGGTGGCCGCCAAGCCGGCGCAACCGAAAGTGCCGGGGATCCCCGCGGGCGCCGAACGGCCGCTAGAGGGTCAGCTCGTCACCGGCTTGTGGCGGCAGCCGTTGCCGCACGAGCAGTTCTCCGACCTGCCGGGCATGAAGAACTTCCTGGTCTCCGAGCCGAAGCGCGTCTGGAAGAACGTGGTGGGGCCGATCCGCGCGACGATGGCGCGGCAGGTCGCCACGAAGATCTCCAGGATGAACGTCTCCGAGCTGCGGAAGGGTCGCGTGCCCACCTGGCCGCAGCGCGGCAAGCTGGCCAGCAAGCTCGAGGCGACGTTCATCGGCGCCTACCAGCGCGGCCGCCGGGAGGTGGTCGCCGAACGGAACCGGTTCCTGGCCTCGAAGGGGAAGTCGCAGCCGGCGATCGCCGCGTACCCGAACGCCGGAGACGGTGAGACCGACACGCAGCCGTCGGCCGCGCAGCTCGCCTGGGTCAAGACCTGGGTCGCGTCCTTCGTGTCGGGCATGGTCGACAGCATGAACAAGCGCGGGATGGACGCCGCGATGATCGCGCGGGACGCCGGCGTACCGACGGACGAGGAGCAGATGCGGGTCGAGTCGGCGATGAACGACCTGTCGGAGAACATCATGACGGCCGAGCTCGCCGGTGACCTGAACCACGCGTTCGTGAACGGCCGGAACGACCAGGCGATGTCGATGAAGGACCAGATCGAGACCGCCTACTACACCGCCGCGATGGACGAAGGCACCGAGGAGTGCGAGGACCAGGGCGGCACGTGCGCGCTCCTGGACGGGGACGAGCACGAGATCGGCGATCCCGACTACGCCACGCCGAATCCCGACTGCGCGTGGCCGGCCAACTGCCGGTGCGTCGACACCTACGCCTGGGTGGACAACACGGGCGGCGGTTCGCTCGGCAGTGAGGACCAGCTCGCGGCCGCGCGGCAGGCGGCCAACCCGAACCACGTGCCGGCGGGTTCCCCGGAGGGTGGACAGTTCACCACCGGAGACGGTCCGATCAGCGCGGACCAGCAGTACTGGGAGTCGCACCTGTCGCCGCGACAGCAGGAGCGGTTCGAGAAGTGGTCGCGGAACGACCTGGACTCCGACGGCATCGACGCGCTCGAGCGCGACATGACCTACGCGCCGGGCTACGAGGGGACGGTGTACCGCGGGCTCACGTTGCCGGACGAGAAGGAGTGGAAGGGCGCGAGTCTCACGCCCGGGTCCGTCGTCACGTTCGACCGACCGGTCTCCGCCAGCAAGGAGCGCGGCGTGGCGGAGTCCTTCGCGAGCGGCTCGTTGGGCGACAACCCGGTGGGCGTCGTGATGTCGTTCAACACGAAGGCCGGCGCGGTCGACATCGAGCGGCTCGTCTCCCCGGCGTACGAGCAGGAGCGTGAGGTAGTAATCCGCGCCGGCTCGAAGTTCAAGGTCGTGAACGTGGAGGACAAGGAGCTGAACAAGTACAAGGGCGCCCCGGTCCGTTACAGGTACGTCGACCTCCAGGAGGTCGCGTCATGAAGAAGGTGCGTGTGGAACGGTTCGGGTCGAGCCTGAAGGACTTCCTGTCCATGGTGACGGTCGCGCCGGCCGCGAAGAAGACGCAACGCGTGCGGGAGGGATACAACCCCTACCACGTCCCGGCCGGATCACCGGGAGGCGGCCAGTTCACGAGCGGAGACGGAGGTGGCGCCGGTTCGGAGGGCGTGAAGACCGACGCGGCGGCCCGGGACCGGTACGTCAAGGAGGTCTCAAAGTACGTCGACGACCCGCACGTGGTGCAGCAACTCGCGGACGCGCAGGCGAAGGCCGACGCGATCCCGCGCACCGATACGATCAACACGCCGGAACGGCTCGCGCTCCGTGAGGACGTGGCGCAGAACACGTACGGCAACGGAGCGCGGAACAAGGACTCGGAGGCGTGGTTCGTGACCGGCCTGCCGGCGTCCGGGAAGAACGCGGCGATCTCCAACCCGCTCATGGAGAAGAACGGCGCGATGCTGATCGACAGTGACGAGATCAAGTCGCAGCTGCCGGAGTACGCCGGCGGGATCGGAGCGGCCGCCGTGCACGAGGAGGCGACGATGATCCAGACCGCCGTGCTCGAGCGCGCGGTGAACGCCGGGGACAACATCGTGATGCCCCGGGTCGGCAAGTCGTACGCGGGGATGGAGAACGACATCACGATGTTGCAGAAGGCCGGATACAGCGTGCACCTGGTCTACGTGGACGTGCCGGACAAGATGGCGATCCAGCGCGCGGTGGCGCGCTTCCAGAAGACCGGTCGGCTCGTCTCCGTGGAGTACATCCACTCGGTGAACGGGCACCCGCGCAACACGTTCAACAAGCTGCGGGCCGCCGGGATCGGCGACTCGTTCTCGGCGTACGACAACTCCGGTCCGAAGGGATCGACGCCCAAGAGGATCCTACTGTGACTCCGGCCATCCCGATCACACCGAAGCAGCGGATGAACCAGACGTTGAAGGAGCTTTCGGACGCGGCCGCCAAGCGTGCGCCTCGCGTGCTCACGCCGGACCAGGAGGAGCAGACGAACGACGCGAGCATCACCGACGGGATCCGGCGGGCGCTGGATCCACCCAAACGGGAGGACCAATGAGGACGCGCAGAGCGGTGGCGAAGGCGGTGTTGGTGGTGTTGGGGCTCACGCTGCTGGCCGGCGTCGCGGCCGGGGACCGGACCTTCCGCACGTTGGCGACGCTGCGCACGAAGGTGCGCGCCTACGTGGGCGCCACCCCGCAGCAGTACGACACGCTCGCCTGCAACCCGGGCGAACGGATCGAGCTCTCCAGCTTCACGTTCTTCGGCGACGACTCGGCGATGACGCCGACCCTGAACGTGTCGTTCCAGACGCTCAACTCCAAGACCACGGTCCTGAAGATCACGCCGCAGGCGTTCACGGCGAACCAGCACCTCGAGTTCGCCTTGCCGCTCACGCCGGTCGTGTTCCCGAAGGACTCGACGATCCTGATCTACTACAACATCACGAGCGCCGCGCCCGGGACGTTGGACACGCTCGGGATGATCACGACGTACCGCGTCCAACCTTACTGAGGGGAGGGATAGACCCATGCCGTTCGCGTCGCTCGACCAGATACCGCCGTACGTGAAGGTGAGGAGCCGCAAGGAGCAGCACCAGTGGATGGCGATCTGGAACAGCGTGTTCCGGAAGACCGGCTCGGAGAAGCAGGCGTACATGGCGGCCAACGGCGCGGTGAACCTCTCCCGTGACGAGATCCACGGTGAGCCGCCGATCACCTGTTTCGCCTCGTGCGTGTTCCCGGACTGGGAGGCCGCCGGCAGCTACGAGGTGCAGGTCATGCGCACCGGGCTCTGGAAGGACCACCCGGAGTACGGTGACATCCTCATCACGAACGGTGACCTCGCGGAGGCGGTCCGGAACTTCCGTTCCTCGTCGCTCAAGCCGTTCCTCGACTACAACCACGCCATCACCGCGCGCGACGTGAAGCCGGGCGACCAGGAGGCCATCGGGTGGATGGCCAACATGTGGATCGAGAACCTGGACGGCGAGACGCTCGAACCGGCCCAGGCCGAGGAGGCGAAGGACGGCGTCCTGGTCCTGAAGGCCCAGTACGAGGTGAATGCGGAGGCGAACGAGAAGATCCGCGAGAAGAAGTACGCGCTGTTCTCGCCGACCTGGTACCGGATCTACCAGAACGAGGAGACCGGCGAGTACCAGGGCATGACCGTCATCGGCGGCGCGGCGACGAACGTGCCGTACTTCAACGGGATGCAGGGGTTCATCGCGATCGCCAACTCCCGCGTGGAGGCGCGTGCGATGCAGAACATGCTCCCGCAGGCGATGCTGAACGTCACGCCTCCGGAGGACATGGAGTTCCCCGACGCGGTCAAGGCGTTGGTCGGGCTCGGCTACGACATCGTCGAGTACTGCGAGGACGACGACGGCGAGGACGTCTACCGGATCCGGTCCACGGAGTCGGAGGACATGGTCTCGCGCGCCGCGGCGCTCGAGGCCGCCGGGTTCGACGTCGAGTACTTCTGCCAGGGCTATCCGGCGCCCGTCGGCATGGCGCGCCGCGGGCGGTACCCGCTCGAGGCGGCCGTGTGGACCACAGCGTACGTGAACAACCTTCCGGACGGATCGTTCGCGTACGTGGAGCCGGGCGAGAAGGACGGCGAAGGCAAGACCACGCCGCGGTCCAAGCGGCACCTGCCGTACAAGGACGCCGACGGCAAGGTCGACGCGCCGCACGTGCGGGACGCGCTCTCCAGGGTGGACCAGACGGACATACCGGCCGCGGCGAAGGCTGTCGCGAAGGAGAAGCTGGAGTCGGCGGCGAAGGGGTTGGGCATCGGTACCGAGAAGGAGAAGGGGAAGTCGATGGAGAAGGGGCGGGAGAAGGAGCAGGGCGACGAGAAACCGGGCACGTTCCTACTCGAACGCGCGACGACGTCGGAGCTCCCGATGCTCGAGCGCGTTCCGGTGAAGATGGACTGACCGAAAAAGGAGCCAAGGGTGGACAACCTGCGTATCGAGGCCGAGCGTATCGGCCTCCCCGCGACCGCCACCACGGCCCAGATGCTCGAGCGCATCTACGAACTTCCCCGTCTCCTCGAGAAGTCGGAAGCGGAGCGGAAGAAGTGGCAGGCGCGCGCCGAGGATCTCCAGGCGCAGTCGGTGGAGGACAAGAAGGCGGTCAAGCAGCGCGACGAGCTGGAGTGCGATCTCCTGCTCGAGAAGGCGCGCGCGTACGACAAGATCGACGAGAGCGACATGCAGTTCTACCGCGACCTCTACAAGCTCTCGCGCGAGAAGTGCATCGAGCGGCTCGACTCGCTCCGGGAGCGTAGTTGGCTCCGGAACCAGGAGTCGCTGAAGAACGCCGGGACGGATCCGCCGTCGGACGTCATGTCCGAGTTCGCGATCAAGGTCCAGGAGCAGATGAAGCTGAACAAGGGCATCTCCGAGGCCGAGGCCGGCCGTCGCGTCTTCAAGGCGAACAAGGGGATGTTCCAGCGCGTGCAGGAGGCGCGCCGCATCAAGGCCGGAACCAACGGCGACGGAGGTGACAAGTAACCCATGGCCACCCTCCGGAAGGAATCATGGATCTACGTGGGGACCGTCGCGCTGTTGGGCGGCGAGCTCCTGAAGTGGTCGTCGAAGGGGAAGGTGGACATCGCGGCCGCCGTCGGGGACATCCCGGTCGGAGTCGCGGCGGAGGCGTGCGCTGCCGGCAACGTCACGGGCCAGAACATCGGCGTGTGGGTGCCGTACCAGTTCGCGACCGTCCAGGTCCAGGCTTCCGCGGCCATCACGGCCGGAAACTTCATCACGGCGGCCGCCGGCGGTCAGGCGGCCGGCATCGCGGCACCGAAGGCCACCTACGTCACGTCGTTCCAGTTCATCTGGGGCTACGCGAACGAGGCGGCCGCGGCGCAGAACGACGTCATCGAGATGGTGTGGCTGCTGTCCGTCGCGTCCATCTCCTAACAATGGGAAGGGGGTAGAAGATGCTCGGTGGACCTACCGTCCTGCCCATTCAGCCGTTCACGCCGTATGGGTTGGACTTCGCTCAGGAGGCCACGGATTTCGTGGCCGACGATTCGATGCCGTGGAAGCAGACGCAGAAGACGACCGGCTGGTACTACGTGCCGGACGCCAGGAACTTCCTCCGCGCCGAGGACCTGGCGTGGAGCCGCGAGACGGGCGCGACCCGCGTCCTGAGCCAGTACGGCAAGGACACTTTCATCGCGCAGCCGTACGGAGCCGAGGAGCCGGTGTCGGACATCGACGCCCAGGACTGGATGGACGGTCCGGACGACCTCGCGTCTCAGACGATGCGCGCGCTGCTCCAGCGGGTGCTGCTCGCCCGCGAGGTGCGCGTGTTCACGGCCGTGGACGGATCGGGTGCCGGCACCACGTCGGTGTCGGGAGCGGGCCAGTGGGACTCGACCGCGGCGAACCCGCGGCTCGACATCCTGAAGGCCAAGGCCGCGATCCACAAGCGGGTCGGCAAGGAAGGCAACAACGTCATGATCTCGGGACTGGTGTACGAGGTGCTGACGGGATCCCAGGCGGCCGGTACCGCGGGCGCCGCCGTCCTCGACGCGATCAAGTACACGCGCGAAGCGGGCGGAAACGTCTTCACGGAGGACCTCATGACGGGCTACTTCAACGTCATGAAGGTGCGCTTCGCGAAGGCGGTGCAGCAGGACACGACGAAGCACACGCAGCGTGCGGTCAGCCCGGGTCTCCCGGAGGCCGGCGTGTACGTGTGGTCGGCGAAGAAGGTGTACGTGATGTACCAGGGCAATCCGGGTGGCAAGGAGCCGAACTTCGGCACCACGTTCGGTCCGGACCTCTCCACCCCGGACGACTACCGGGAGAACAAGACGAAGTCGACGGTCTACCGCATCACGTCGACGGTCATCGAGAAGGTCGTATGTCTGCCGGCGCTCAACATCTGCACGACGGTCATCTCGTAGCGGATTAGGCGACGGAGCTATTGGACCGGGGCGGGGGAGCGATCCCCCGTCCCGACTAAACCGAAAGGACCGGACATGGGCAAGAAGGTGCGGGTGCTGGCGGAGAACCACGTGCACACGACCAAGGGTGCGAACCACGTGCGCAGCGACTACGTGAAGGGCGACATCTTCGAGTGGGACGGCACGGACGAGGGGCTCGACCAGCAGCTCGTCGCGGACAACCCGGACGGGAAGGGCGGATTCTTCGCGAACCTCGAGGTCGTGGACGACGCGAAGCCGGTGTCCGTCCCGTCCAAGAGCGAGACCGTGAAGCCGGCGCCGGCGCCGAAACCGGCGGGACAGGAGTAGCCGATGCGGGTGATGGCGTTGCCGGGCGGCTGGACGCTACACGCGGAGTCCGGTCCGCTCGAGTGGGGCGGGTGGGTGCCGGTCTTCCGGAAGAAGGACCGGGCGCTCCCGCCGAAGCTGATGGCGTACGAGGAGGGCGCGCGTGCGCTGTTCCACCAGCTGAAGCGCGAGCTCGACGTCATGGACCTTACCTGGACGAATCCGGGAGAGGATCCGCGGTTCAAGGTCACGGACATGGCGAAGCTGACGCTGGAGATGGAGCTCCGGAAGATCGGGAAGTGGAGCGACGACCTGTTGGAGAACGGGATCACGCCGGAGGACCGGCGGCGAGCCCTGGGGGTCCACTAGGACATGGCCACGCCCTACTGCACGCTGGCCGACGTGAACACCTGGATCGCGTCGGACCGGGCGATCAGCGACCAGGCCGGCAAGCCGCTCGGGCCGACGGTGACGGTCTGGATCGCGGACTTCTCCGGGAAGATGAACCTGTCGCTGAAGAAGGGCGGCGTGTCACCGATCCCTCCGGTGGATCCGGACCAGCTCTCCGCGCTGAAGATCCTGTTGGCGCGGAAGATAGTGTTCGAGGTGATGGCGCAGCGGTCGTCCGCGTCGATCGCGAACGACAAGGTCAAGCCGTACTACTCGAATTGGGCGAAGGAGTTCGACGACGCGTTGGCCGCGATCGAGAAGAACGGCATGTCGGTCCTGATCAACCCCGAGACCGGAGAGCCGTGGTCGGCGGACATGGAGACCACGTTGAACTTCCCGGACGATCCGATGGGTCCGCAGGTGATCCGGGAGCAGATATTTTGATCTCGATCCGCATCACGTCGGTCGGGGACGTCACGCCGCGGGTGATGGGCAGCATGATCCGCGACTTCGACAGGCTGACGGAGGACTGGACGAACGCGTGGCCGCGGGTGATCCAGAAGTTCCGGATGCAGGAGTTCTGGAAGTTCACGACCGAGAACGCCGACGGCCCATCCGGTCGGTGGGCGGCGCTGTCGCCGGCCTACGCCGCACGGAAGGCGGCCAGTCACCCTGGCGCACCGATCCTCACGCGTGACGGTGCGCTCCGCGGCTCGCTCGAGGCGGACGGAGCAGGGTCGGAGGTGCAGCAGACGTCCACGACGCTGTTCATCGGGACGTCGATCCCGTACGCCGGCTACCACCAGCGCGGGGAGGGTCAGCGGCACCGCCGGCCGTTCATCGACCCGTCCGAGCGGGACGTGGCCGAGTACGCGTCGGAGATCTGGAGGTACTTCATGACGTTGAAGACGCGGGTCGGATTCAAGGGGCGGTTCGTGGAGGCGATGAGCTGATGGTCGGCGCGTCCGTACCGGCCGAGGCGTTCGTCGCGGAGACGCTGGAGCAGGAGTTCAAGCTGATCCAGCCGCAGAATTTCTGGACGACGGTCCGGGACGCCGCGTGGCCGAGCTACCCGGCCGTGATCGGGCCGCCGAGCGCGTTGCTGCCGAATCCGGCGATGCTCGAGTCGGAGGAGCAGCACTCCGTCCGGTTGTGGAGTCCGATGGACGGCATGGGAACGTCGCGACCGCAGAACAACGTGGAGCTCACGATCGCCATGAACGTGCTGGTGGCGTGGGTGGTGAAGGACAAGCCGAACCTCGCGCGGCAGATCTTCTTCGCGCGGGCCGACATGCGGAACCTGATGCAGGGCAACAAGGAGAGGATGCGGCCGAACTACACCGGGCAGAACGACTGGGGGCTGACGACGTTGGGTGTCGGGACGTTGGTGACGGACTACCTGGACGACGGCATCGCGGTGGTGTGGGGCACGTGGAGCGTGGAGTTCCGATTCAAGCTGCCCAAGGGCTGACGCACGAGAGGAGGGAGTCGGAGATGGCCGAACAGCGGCTCGAGTCGGTGGTCTATCGCGGTCCGGCGCCGAGCAGGACGTACCACCGAGGGTCACAGGTGGTCGTGTTCGAGAAGGACGTGCCGCAGGAGCACGACGCGGAGTTCGTCGCGGCGAGGCTCGCGGAGAACCCGGACGGGCTCACGATGGAACAGGCGGCGATCCGGGCGGACACCCACATCTTCGAGCGCGTGTCGCCGCCGCCGACGGCGGGCGTCGCGTCGCGACCGGAAGGGGTGAAGTGAGATGGCCTTCGGCATAGCTCAGGGTTCCCATCGGTTCTTCGCCTACAAGTCGCAGACGGCCCACGGCACGCGTGCGTCCGGCTTCACGACGGCCGTGACGCCGATGCGCAGCGGGTCGATCTTCAAGGCGAACGCGATAACGAAGCAGCGGCAGGACGCGATCAACGCGATCCTCCCGTACACCGGCTACTACCAGATCCCGAAGATCGTGAACTGGAAGGCCGGGTTCTACCTGGTCAACCCGACGACGGCGCATCCGACCGTGCGCGACTTCCTGCGGAGCTTCCTCGGTAAGGAGACGACGGCCGTCGGTCCGCCGATCACCAAGACGTTCGTCATCAGCGACCCGTTGATCGACGGCGCCGCGGACGCCGGGAGCAACCTGTTCGGACGCGCGCTCACACTGCACGAGGAGACGCAGCGGTCGGACGGGACGTTGATCTACGCCCACGAGGTCCAAGACGCGGTGATCGAGGACCTGAAGATCACGTGGGTGCCGGACGCCCCGATCCTGATCGAGATGAGCGGCCTGGCGTCCGACCTCCAGGACGGCGCCACCACCATCACGCCGGTCTATCCGGACGGAGCGTTGTTCCTGTGGTCGGCCGTGAAGGACACGACGACGGCCGGGCTGCGCATCGGTACGGCCAACCCGCCGGTCGCCACCGACAACGTGATCTTCTCGAAGGCCACGTTGCACCTCCAGCAGAAGATCCGGTACCTGCCGTTCCTGGGCGCCGGAGCGGGGTTCCAGGTCAGGATCCCGACGCGGGACGACCTGGTCCAGATGACGATGGACGTGGAGATGGACGTCGAGGGGTCTGTGGCCAGTCAGTACGACGCGACGGACGTCATAGCGCATTGGAAGGCCAACACGGACGTGAACCTCGACTTCTTGAGCTACATCGACGCGACCGACATCCTCGACATCAAGTGCAGCGCCACCCCGTCGGGGACGACGCACCGCGGATGCTTCATCGAGTCGTTCGAGCAGACCGCGCAGGGGTACGGAGCGATGCGGTTCGCCATGACGGTGCGGTTCGCTCCGTCGAATCCGGCGACCGACCTGTCGGTGGTCATGACGAACGTGAGCTGATCCGTAAATGCAACCCAACCGGAGGCCGCAGATGTCCAAGACGTTCGAGCTGTACGAGGAGCGGTTCAAGCCGTACGACCTGAAGTGCCGGAGCGGCTTCACCTGGCGCGTCCGGAAGATGCAGACGGAGGATTGGGGCGTCGTGGCCGGCGGCTTCATCCTCCTGCCGCAGGATCGGAAGGACGGCGCGCCGTCCGAGGAGGACGAGCGTGCCCGTCGCATCGACCAGCAGGCAAAGTACCGGAAGGCCGTGTACGAGCAGCTCGTGGTCGGCCTGCTAGACGTGGAGACCGGCGAGCTCATCGTCGACGGTGAGGGGAAACCGGTCAAGCTGCCGTACGAGAAGGTGCTCGCGGCCGACATCACGGAGATCTGCGACTGGCAGATCTCCGGAGCGCCCCAGGCGTCCGAGGCGGCCGCGGCGGCCGGGAGGTCGCTTCGGTAACCCGAAGTTCTGCGCGATGGTCGACTCGTGGGCGCACCGGTACGGACAGCGCCCGCACACGTTCTTCGAGGATCCGTTCGCGGCGATGATCGACGCGACGATCATGGACGAGGCGGAGAAGTACCACGAGGCCGCGAAACATCCCGGGATGAAGGACGTTCCGTTGGACGCGGAGAGCGTGCGGATCCGCGGGTTGAGGCAGGCGGGGGCGTTCGAGGAGATGCTGGCGAAGTTGGCGAAGGCTCGAGGGGAACGACACGGTGCCTGACGCGACAGTAGGTCTGCTCATCCAGCAGGAGTACCAGGGACACGAGGCGGCCACCCAGGCCGTCGCCGACGTCCAGAAGCTGGACGACCACGTCACCAACATCCAATCGTCCGCGGACCGGACGACCTCCTCCCTCGGTGACCTGAAGACCGGATTCTCGGAACTGCCGGAGCCGGTCCGGAACACCGCGGACGCCGTCCAGAACGCCGACACGGCAGTCACGCAATTCGGGATGTCCGCCGGCGCGGCTGTGCTGGCCGTCGTGGCGTTGAACCAGGCGTTCGACATGGCGGTGCGCGGGGCCGCCGAGATCGTCAACGTGATCTCCGGACACGAGGTGGCGGGATTCGCGCAGGAGATGAAGAACGCCGCAGAGACCACCGGACTCACGACCGGAGAACTGGCCGGCCTCAAGGTCGGTGCCGCCGACACCGGCCGATCGTTCGACACGTTGCAGGCCGGCCTGTTCCGGTTCAGCAGGTTGATCGGCGAGGCGGTCGCCGACCCGCTCGGAAACGCCGCGAAGAAGTTCGACGCCCTGGGCGTCTCCCTCTACGACGCGAACAACCAACTCCTCCCCACCGGCGACATCCTGAAGGAGACCGGCGACCGGATGACGGCCATGGGGAGCGCGACCGAGAAGTCGCAGACCGCCTTCGAGCTGTTCGGGCGCAGCGGCGCCGCGTTCATCCCGGTGCTCGCGTTGGGACTTCAGGACCTAGAGAACTCGGCGAAGAAGTCCGGCGAGGCGCTCAGTCCGAAGGCCGAGGGAGCGGCCCTGGCTGCGCAGATCGCCTTCACGAAGTTGAGCTCGGCGATCGAGGGGCTGAAGAACAGCGTCGGCGCGGTGGGCGCCGGGATGTTCTCCCCGTTGGTCGAGGGGCTGACGGCCGTCATCAGCAAGCTCCACGAGACGTGGGACCTGATGGGCCTCATCAAGATGGACATGGATTCGCCGGCCGGGTGGTCGATGAACATCGAGGCCCTACAGGCCGCGAATCCGCTGCCGTTCGCGCCGCTGTCGAAGGCCGGGATGCCGGGTGATGAGAGCATCATGCCGCCGATGCTGTCGGCGGAGGCCCTGGCGACCCTGAAGAAGGAGGAGGCGGACCGGGCGACGATCCTCCAGCAGATCAACGACCAGATCGCCGGCCTCGACCGGCTGCACGCGGTCGGCCGTCTCGGTCTCGATGAGGAGGAGAAGAAGCTCGAGGCGATGAAGGACCAGGCGATCATGCTCTCCGACCAGGAGACGCGGAAGCAGGAGATCCTGGCGATCGACCGGCAGATCGCTGATGTGGCCGCGCACCAGATCGTGACGGCGCCGCAGCTCTCCCGGACCCCGACGCAACCGGGCGAGCTCCTCACGCCGGACTTCATGAAGCAGATGGGGCTCACCGCCGGCGGCCTGATGGGTCAGGACCTGATGGCGCCGAAGTCGTTCGAGGCGTTCGGCAAGCAGGCCGAGGAGAACCTGAACGCCACCGTCAAGGAGGTGGAGGCGCGTGTGAAGGAGCTCTCCACGTCCTTCCAGCTGACCGGCAAGGACTCTTCGGCGCTCGCCGAACTCCTCAAGACCCACCAGTCGCAGATCTTCGACGCGTACGCGAAAAGCATCGAGGAGGGTGACGCCTACGTGACGTCGCTCGAGCACCGTGCGCCGGTGGAGGCCGCGTGGATGGCCACGGAGAACAAGATCGGTGACGCCATGCGGACGATGATCACCGGCATGGTGGACGCCGTGATCTCCGGGACCGGGAGCATCCTGGCGGCCTTCGGCAACCTCGTCGAGCAGATGGTCAAGACGGTAGCGGAGGCGACGATCACGAACGTCGTGGTCGGCGCGCTCGGGCTGGCCGGCGGCGGTACGGTGGCGATGGCGGACGGAGGCACGTACGTGGCCGCGCAGCACGGTCTCCTCCTCTCCGGCACATCCGGACGGGACACGTTGCCGGTGATGGCGCAGCGCGGCGAGATGTTCGTGTCACGTGAGGACACCGACTTCAACCGGACAACGATGCACGAGCTCTCGGGTGCGATGCGGTCCGGGGCGTTCAACCAGAAGTCCGGCGGAGACCTGCACGTGCACCTCCACAACGAGGGTGGCGGGACGATGGACCGCGCGGCGGTGCGGCAGTTCATCACCGAGACGTACGAACCGGTGAGACGCGATCTGGCGGCGAGAGGAGCGATCCGTGGCGGTCGTTGACGCGATCCTGTTCCTGGACGACCTGATGCACCTGGACTACACCACGCGCGTCCTGAGCGCCTCCAGCACGCAGGCCGGCTACTCGCTCGACAACATGCGCGAGGCCGACCTGCAACGCGCCTGGAAGCCGGCCGACTCCGCGGCCGACGAGTGGGCGCACGTCGACTCCGGGGACGTCACGTGGCTCGGCGCCTCCGGGAACACGGTCTGGGCGGCGATCGCCTACGACAGCCGGCTCGCGGACCAGACGAAGGTGTGGCTCCAGTCGGCCGCGGTCGACGACGGCGCGTTCGCCTCCCCCACGGACCTCGCGTCCTGGACGATCTCCGGGGCGAACGCGCTGGACGTGAACTGTCGGTACCTGACGTTCACGGTGCCGACGCCGCAGAAGCGGCACTACCGGCTCATCCAGAAGGTCGCCGAACGCGGCGGCCTGACGCGTACGGCGCGGATCTTCAGTTGGGCCATGTTCTCCACCCAACTCTCCATCCCGGTCGCCATGGCCGGCGCGTCCGAGTCCGGTTACGACATCGCGCAGGTGGACACCGCTTCGGTCATCCTAACGGCCGCCGGCGCCCAGGTCGGGAACCGGTACGCGCGGGGCGCCCAGAAGTTCCAGCTCAAGATCGAGCCGGCGACCGAGGCCGTGTGGAAGACGCTCCGGGACGGTTTCCAGGCGAACGGCGGCCTGGTCCGCGCGATCTACGTCCAGAAGACCGGGTTGCGCAATCCGGACATGAACGACTTCTTCCTGTGCCAGGCGACGTCGGCCGAGCGGAACGCGTCGGTACATTACCGAGGCTACTACGACATCACGATGGAGTTCCGGACGGTCGCGTGGATCTGATGGAGGTGCGAGTGAGGACGGTGTTGGCGGTGATCCTGATGGTGACGATGGCCGGATGTTCCACGCGGACGCTGCCCAAGGCGTCGGTTCCGCGGACGTCCGTGTCCGTTTCGTCGTGGGCGGACTCGGTACGCGCCGCAGAGTCGGACAGCGTGCGCGCGTTCGCGGCCGAGATGAACGAGTCGGTCCAGTCCATCGGAAGGAGCGTCAAGTCGCTCATCCGTCAACGCGACTACTGGAGGTCGGTGGCGCTCCTGTCTACGCGCACCGCCAGACGGGACACGATCTTCACGGTGATCTACCGGCACATCCAGGCCAACGGGATGATGCCGCCGGTGGTCGTCGACGACAGCTTCCACATCTACGATCCGGGGGTGAGGCCGAAATGACGAGGAGACTGGTGGCGTGTCTGGTACTGGCGGCCGCGCTCTGGGCCGGATCCGCCGACGCGGCCGGGACGATCTGGGCGATGAAGGCCGGGGACGTAGTCGCGACGGCCTTCGGCGGCACCACGGCCGGCCGCGACTCGGCCTACACCTACTGCGGGAGCAGCGGGTTCGTGCAGATGGGACCGGGCCTCGAGGCGCTCGCGCTCGGTTCGCCTCCCGCCGGCGTCACCGTCACGCGGGCCACCAAGAACGGATGGGAGGTCCACGGAACCGGGATCACGACCCCGCGGTTCGGGCCGGCGTCCACGCCGACTGCCGGCGGCGCGCTCCGGATCGTGGACGGCGTGACCTTCCCGCTCACCGTGGCCGGCGTCCAGGCGGCGCTGAACGAGCTCCAGACGGTAGGCGGTGGGGAGTGTTGGGTGCCCGTCAACGCCAACATCCTGCTCGCGACCACTTCGATCAAGATCCCGAACTTCTGCAAGTTGAAGGGCCAGGTCTCCTTCTCCGGAGGCGGCTATACGTTCACGTCCAACGGATCAACGAACGTGTCGGCGGCCATCGTGAACGCGGACACTTCGGGAGCGCAGGAGTACGCGGCCGTCGAGAACATCAACATCTACGGCGGGGCCTCCGGCGCGCGCATCGACGCCGGGATCAAGATGAAGAAGGTGTTCGTCGGGTCCTACATCCGCGAGTGCTTCGTGACCCAGGTGTCCGGGATCTCCTTCCGGGTCGAGGGGGACAACACGACGTCGGCCGGCCAGCTCTACATGGACGGATGCGTCTCCACGAACAGCGGATCCTACGGCTACTACCTCAACTCCTCGCTCCGGTCGATCTGGATGGACTACTGCACGGCCGAGCGTCCCGGGCGGAACACGGCCGGCGTGTACGTGAACGGATCCACGACGACGTCCGGAGCGAACATCGGGGTCGGGATCGACCACTTCTACACCGAGATCTCCGACTCGATGAGCTCCGGGATCATCGTGAACGGCGCGTCGAACGTGAACGTCAACAACTACACCGCCAGCGTCCCGAGCGGCAGGATGCGGTCCGCGGTGCGCGTCCAGAACACCAACAACGGCGTGAACACGTTCTCGCCGAGCGGCGTGACCGTGGACGGCCTGTACGCGGCCTCCGACACGCTGGTCGAGGACCTGGTCACCGGACGCGCGATCACGACCGGCTACGACCCGGCGGCGAACCCGTACGCCTTCCTGATCCATTGGAACGCCACCGACGCCGAGGGCACCGTCTCGACGAACGGCCTCCAGAACTCAGGGCAGATCGTCGGGATCCAGCCGGCGCGGCTCGGCCCCGACCTGGCGAGCGCGGCCACCATCACGCCGCTCCCCAACGGCGGCGACTTCTTCACGGTGACCGGAGTCACGCCGATCAACGACGTCGCGTTCAACGACTCGTTCATCGGGAAGTACGTCACGTTCCGGTTCACCGGCGCGGACACCGTGAACGTCGCCGGCCACTGGAAGATCAACGGACCGTTCTACGGGGACGCGACCGGTACCGAGGACGACCTCACGGGGTTCGTGGATTCGGCCAAGAACTTCAAGGAGACGGGAAGGAGCTTCCATTGAAAGCGGCGCTCGCGAACATCTTCACCGGCTTCATGTTGTGTCTGTCCTTGGTCCTGTTCGTGGCCGCCTCGCAGAACGGGTCCGTCCACGTCGCCAACGTCGGCCCCACGAACATCCACGGTCCGCTGTCGGTGGACGGGGACGTCACCGTCACCGGCAGCGTGTTCGCAACCCGGAGCATCTCCGGGGACAGCGTGGCGGCGACCGCGATCCTGAAGGCGTTCCAGTGTCTCCTGAGCTACGACAAGATGGCGGCGCAGGATTCCTCGCGGCTCGGCAAGTTCGGCTTCACCGCCGGCGGGGAGCGCGTCTCCAGGATCCGGGCCGGGTCGTTCACGCTGGACGTCACCTCGATCAGCGCCTCGAGCTCGCTGGATATGACGGTCACGATCAACGGGCTGGACGTGGCGACCAACTGGGTGGTGGACGTCCGTCCGCTCTCGGCGGACCTCCCGGCCGGGATCTCGATCGGCACGACCAGGGTGACCGCGGACAACACCGTGAAGGTCCGGTTCAACAACGCCACGACGTCGCCGGTCGACCCCGCCTCGCAGACGTACTCGTGGATCGCGTTCCGTCAATAGGGAGGGAGTGGTCGTGAAGAAATTCTTCGCATGGTTGTGGGTGTTCCTGCTCTGGTCGAACGCCGCGTTCGCCACCACCCGGAACGTCGGATCCGGCCAGACCTACGCTACGGTCGCCCTGGCCGTCGCGGCCGCGGCCGCCGGTGACTCTGTCATCATCCACGGTCCGATCACGCTCAACCAGGACTGGGTGACGATCAACCACGACAACCTGAAGATGGTGATGATGGACAGTCAGGGGCACTTCCCGGGTGACCCGAACTTCATCGCCACCGACATGCCGATCTTCGACGCGCAGGGCACGTCCGATCCGGGCAGCAACCAGGGGATCTGGCGCACGGGGAACGACGCCGTACGCGGGACGTCCATCTGGCGGCTTGAGGTGAACGGCGGCGAGTTCCGGAACGCGCAGGGCAGCGGGAACAACGCGTGCGCCGTGCGCGTCCAGGCCGGGATGATCGGCCTGGCGTGGTTCCACAACCTGTACGCCCACGACAACCAGATGAACTTCCTCGCGGCGCCCGAGTCGCTCATCATCGAGAACTCGAAACTCTACCACGCGCTACGTGTGGCCGGCGGCAACCAGCACAACCTCTACGCGAACGCGGCCGGGAACGGGGACACCACCAGCGGCAAGCCGAAGTACCTCCGCATGAAGGGCGTCTGGACGGACGACGCGACGACCGGGAACGACTTCAAGAGCCGGTTCCCGATCAACTACTTCCTCTACAACCGCATCACGGACGGCGTCTCCGACTCGCTCAACGCGAACATCGACGTCCCGGACATGGGCCTCACCTACGTCATCGGGAACGTGATCGAGCAGGGGACCGGGCACAACATCAACTCCGTCCTCGTCGGGTACGGCAGGGAGAGCGCCGGCAACGCCACGGGAGGGGCCGGGCACGTGGACGGCGCGACGGCGGACAGCATGTTCTGCTACAACAACACGTTCTCGAACCTGAACACGTCCATCGGGATCTTCTTCCAGACGTCCTTCGGCTCCCCGGTCGTGACCTACGACAACAACATCTTCTACGGCTTCCGGAGCTCCATGACGACGGGCGGAGGGGTCTACACCGACGGCGGCCACAACTTCTCCGAGGCCGACCTGAACAACACCAGCACCAAGTTCCTGAACCAGGCCGGCGGCGACTACCACCTCACGGCCGCCACGTCCTCCTCGATCATCGACGCCGGCCTCTCCCCGGGGACGCACAGCGGATTCGCCTGCGCCCCGACCAGTCAGTACGTCTACGACCGCAGCACCGCGACCCGGACGACGTCCGGCTCCGCGATCGACATCGGCGCCTTCGAGTTCTCCCAGTCCGGCGGCGGCGGAGGCGGTGGCGGTGGGGATCCGTGCACACCGTGGTGACGTAGCCGATGGCTCCAGGCACCGTCATATTCGGAGGGGTCGAGATCCCCTCCGACGTGTCCGTCGTCACGACCACCACGATCGGCGGCCGCGGTCTCCTGAAGATGTTCGCCAAGTTCACGCTCGTCCACCCGATCGACGGCGCGCTGAACTTCCTTGTCGGCGACATCGGGTTCATCCCGGACCAGCTCTCCTCGAGTCCGCCGGTCTACGCCGCCGTGGCCTCCTGGGACGCCTTCCGCTCGCTCATCGCGATGGACGGCCAGACGCGGGAGTGGTCGGCGGAGATCGAGCTCCAGGGTGACGCCGTCCTGGTCCCGTCGAACGGCACGAAACGCTACAAGGTCTCCGACCTGATCCAGCAGTGCCAGATCTGCGACGTCCCGATCCAGTTCGTCCAGTGGTCGGAACGCGACAACTCGCAGATTCCGGTCTGGCGCGGAGCATGCTCCGGGATGCCGGTGGTCCGCTACACAGCCGGATCCATGGTCGTCGGGCTCGGCGTCACCTCCTACGACGTCACCACCTCACGCAAGGCGGTCCGCGTGGTGGACAAGACGTCCTACCCGTTGGCTCCGGTCGAGTCCGTCGGGCTCACGATCCCGCTCTGGAACGGCAACATCATCACCGGGATGGACACCGGCGCCAAGATGCAGGAGGCCGTGTTCCTCGGGTTCGGCTCACGGTTCGTGCGCGGCGTGCTGGTGAACGAGAACCTCGGGTCGCTCCAAGCCCAGTACGACTTCCACGTGAACAACGGTTCGCGGAACGCGGCGAAGATCGACGTCGGGACGCCCGGTGATCCGGGAGACCCGTGCGCGGTGTGGATCTACAGCGGCGGCAACTTCTACATGGTGGACGCGTCCAACATCGTCATAACGAACGACACCGGCATCGTGTCCGCCAAGATCCCGCTCCAACCCACCGTGTGGTTGGCGATCCATCCGTCCACGCCAGGGTCCTACATGGACGCGGGGATCCAGCCGTCGGCGTTCGCGATGACGAACGACAACCCCAACGACTACTACGAGACGAGCTCCGCCACCGGCTGGACGATCGCGTTCGAGATGCCGTCGTCCTCGCTCCCAGGTTTCTTCTGCAACAAGGCCACCGTGATGGTGGACGTCGGCACCAGCGACCAGGGCGCCGTCGACGTGCGCACGTTCGACTGGGGGCTCGTGGACATGACGAAGGCCACTCCGGGAGCTCAACCCTACTTCAGCGCCTACACCGGGTGGTTCGGGCTCGCCGGGAAGTTCGGGAGGAAGACGGTCGCGGTCGGGCCGGGGGGAGACGCGAGACGCCGGTACTACGTCCAGACGGTCGGTCCGCCGGCGGTGAAGCAGTACTACGACTCCACGGACGCGAACAACCACGTCGGCGCCGCCACCGCGGCGGAGTTCAACCAGGCGAACATCTGCGGTCGCGACGTGAACGGCAACCTGGTCCCGGTCCAGCTGTTCTTCACCGTGAGCAGCGAGGCGCGCGACCGCGTGCGGTTCTTCGGGTCCGCGCTCCTGTTGCAGGGCAAGCTCCAGATCCAGAAGATGCAGCGCACCGGCCGGAAGTGGGGATGGATCGGCACGCCTGGCTCCAACTCGCAGCACCCGGTGCTGCTTCCGGAGGACGTGCCGGTGTCCGGCGTGCCGGGATACGAGGTCCTGCTCACCGGATGGGGGCAGAAGGACAGCGGGACAGCCTGGAACAACGGCAACCCGGAGGATCCGATCGAGCGGGCCACCGGCGTCGTCCGGGAGATCCTCGAAGTGGCCGGAATGACGTGCAACAACGTAGCCGGCACGCTCGGCAACTTCCAGGACGCGTTGACCGAGGAGCTCCAGGGGGAGAAGTTCCTCTCACCCGTCATGCAGCCGGACACGGCGCCGACGTTCCAGGATTTCATCGACGAGATCCAGCGGCACACGCCGATCGAGGTCCATAAGGACGAGAACGGCGTCTACAACGTGACCTACGACGTCATGAACCCGCACTCCTCGCAGATCTACCCGGGCGGTCCGATCCACGGCTACGACATCGAGGAGGGGTCCTTCTCCGTGCAGGCGTCCGACCCGCGGAAGATCGTGAACCGCGTGGCGCTCCGCTACGGGCACGCCTACGGGACGAACAAGCCGCTCGGCATCGTCCGGTACGTGCACCAGCTCTCGGTCGAGATCCACGGATCACGTGACGAGGTCACCTACGACGAGCCGTGGATCACCGCGAAGGACCTGTCGCTGTCCGCGGGGGATCCCCCGGAGGCGTCGTTCCGCGCGAAGGACCTGGGGACGCGGAACGCGCGCGTCCGGCTCACGACGACCCAGTCGTTGGGCCAACGGTACCGGGACCTGCGAGTCGGTCACGTGCTGTGGTACGCGACGGACATGGAGAGCTACGGGCTCAAGTGCCCGGCGTTCCGGTGCGGCCAGTTCGACTACGCCTACCCGGACCGGTCCGACCCGGTGAACTACGCCCAGTCGGTCACGCCGAACCTCACGATCGTGATCGGCGGTAACGGGGAGACGCTGTTCGGCCTGTCGCAGATGACCGACCACCTCGACCTCTACATCGCCACGCCGGGTTCGCTGATCGTCACCGGCTGGACCTACTACTCGGACTTCGTGGGCGGCTTCGAGAACTCTAACTTCCTGACGAACGTCGTGAACCCGAACGCCGTCAAGAGCGCCGGGCACCAGCGCGTCTCCTGGGACATGCCGAGCTCCATGATCGGAACGTGGAGGAAGCAGATCCTCGTCTTCAACGGAATCGCGCACGGCCCGTGCTACTGGATCGGGATGCCGTACATAAATTCGACCGTCGCCGCGGTAGGCTCCGCGAAGACCACGTACGACCCGACGTGGGCGTACCGGGTGTTCCGCGTGATCGAGGCGACGCGCAAGGCCGGGAAGCTCGGTGACTACCCGAAGATGGACGTGGTGTTGGAGGAGGTGGCGTGAACCAGGACACGGAGGCCGCGATGGCGGATCAGGCTGTGGTGGAGAGCGAGACGATCGACGCGAACGTGGCGGAGGCGGAGAAGGTCAAGGCCGAGGCGGAGGCGCAGGGACAGAAAGTGCTCACGCGCACCGGCATCGTGATCGGATGGGCGGACGACGGGACGTTCCTCGTCGGGTGCGTGGATCCGACCATCAGCCCGGTACGCGGGCTCTGGTACCTGCTCGAGGCGCAGCAGATCCTGATGCGCGGCATGAACCCGGACCGGAAGCCGGAGTCGAAGATCGTCGGGGCGAGCATGGTGCCGCCGCTGCCGCCCGGACTGAAGATCGGAGGCTGAGGCATGGCGTCCAGACAGGACCTGCGGGACGTGATCGAGCTCGCGGCGCGCGCCATCGGCGCCGGCGAGGACACCGGCGTCTTCGCGGCGGAGGATGCGGCCGCGGCCGCGGCGGCCTCCGGAGGCGCGCAACCGGTCGGCGCGCCCACGCCGGTGCAGCTCGGGATCGCGACCACTGTCGCGGCGCCGATGATGGGGACGGTCGCCGGCAACGCGGACCTGACGTACGAGCTCACGCCGGACCAGGCCGCGCAGGTCGCCGCCGCGTTCTCCGGCCTCGTGCAGCAGCTCAAGGACAAGGTGGCGGGGATTGAGGTCTAATGTCCGCGGGCGTCACGCAACCCGGTGGTGCCGGCACGACGATCTTCGTGTACGACAACACGCACGGGGACGCGGGCGGCGACGGCTCCTACTCCTTCGCCGACATCCTGGCCGCGATGAATACGCTGCGGCCGGGTCAGTCCGACATCGAGGGCGAGAAGGGTTCCGTCAGCGGAAACGCGCCCGCACGCACGAAATACATGATCAACGTCTCGATTCAGCTCGGCGGCGGCGCCGGGGACGGGACGCTCATCACGACGTTCAAGGACCTGAACGTCGACGTCGACTGGCGCAGCGGGTCGATGCTCTACCGATCGGGCGGCGGCGTGATCGAGACGCGGCTGGGCACCCAGACCGGGGTCGGGCCGCTCGGGCTCGCCGACCCGACGATGGGCGGCAAGGACGGCGTCAACATCAACAGCGGGTCGTGGACGTTCAAGAACGACCTGTTCATCTTCGGTTGCAAGTTCATCTGCTCGAACGTCTACCAGGTCCAGACGATCGGCGGATCCACGCAGACGCTCGCCGGCAACACGTTCGTGGTCTCCGGCGTGAACAACATCTTCGGGGACTCGACTTCGCTCGGGCTCTGGTACAACAACGTGTTCGTGCTCACGACGACGAGCGGGAACGCGATCAACGGGATGCGCCAGCAGGACGGCCGCGGAAACAAGTTCTTCTGCACGACGCCGCTCCAGATCCTGAGCGCGAGCCAAGCGACGGCGCGGATCCAGGGCGCGAACCTCTCCGGCGCGCCGTCGGTGGCCTACCTCAAGCCGACCGCGACGGACGCGAGCGACTGGAAGATCATCGACGTCGTCTTCCAGGACGACTCGCCGAGGGTCACCTACTCGGTGGACCACACGCTCGCACAGGCGCTCCAGCAGTTCGGCCGGATCAACACGCACGTCGAGGACGGGACCAATCCGCTCGCGAACATCCCGGTCCGGCTCGTCTCGAGCGTGGCCGCGGACGACGGTGCCGGCGGCTCGAACGGCGGCGTGATCGTGGACACGAAGACGTTCGGAGACGGGGACCTCGGCTTCACGCACGGACCGTCCGGCTACGCGAACGCTGTGCTCCTGCGCGAGTACTACCGCTCTGGCGGCGTGAACCTGGTACGCGACCGGACGTTCACGCTGTACGTCAACTACCCGGGCGGGGCGTACGCGCCGAACGCGGCGTACGGGAAGTACTCGCTCGTCTTCCAGTGGCCGGGGATCAACACGTTCAAGGGTGTCTACCAGGCCGGCGGAGGCACGTTCACGCCGTGCCTCCTGCCGATCACGCTGCCGGCCGCGGTCGGCCCTACGGCCGACTTCCGCTACACGCCGGGCGGGGGGTCCCCGGGCGTCTCGGTGACCTTCACGGACGAGTCGGTCGCGGGGGACGCCACGATCACGACCTGGGCGTGGACCTTCGGGGACGGCGGGACGTCCGCGGCGCAGAATCCGACGCACGTCTACGCGGCGGGCGGCCTCTACACCGTGGGCCTGACCGTGACGACGACGGTGGGATCCAGCGTGAAGACCGTGACGGGGGCCGTGTACGTCGCCACGCCGGCGTCTGTGGTTCCGGTCCGTGCGGCGGACGTGCCGCTACCGGAGCCCGGGGAGCTGAGGTATGAGGGAGTCGTGCCGGCGGTGCTCCCGTGAGCCCGGAGCTGCGTGCCGCGGCCGTGGAGGGGTTCGAGGGGATCACGCCGGCCGTGGCGGCCGTGGAGCTGGCGGCCGCGGCGGCCGAGCGGTTCGAGGACATGGCGCCCGTCCCGTACGGCGGGCAGGCCGGCTGGATCTCCCAGTACGTGACGATCGGCGGCGTGGAGATCCCGGCGGGTGCGGTGCCGAGCGGGCTGGTGGCGGCCACGCGCGCGGTGGAGCTCCAGGAGGCGGCCGTGGTGGCGTTCGACGGCATGGTCCCGTTGGTCCGGGTGACGGAGATCCAGGCGGACGGCCCGCTCGAGGGGATCACGCCGGCGGTGACGGTGACGGAGATCGGAGGGTGATGTGTCCAACCTGATGCCGGAGGTGCCGCGGGAGGTGCACGTGGGCGACGTCGGCCGCCGGCTGTCGTTCGCGTTCCTCAAGGCCACCCGGCTCGAGGTGCAGACGCTGACCGGCTACGCAGCGTGGGTGAAGTTCTGGTACGGCGAGACGGCGCCGCACGTCACGCGGGCGTGCGCGGTGGACGGCGTGAACGGGCTGGCGATCTACGAGCTCCTTGGCGACGAGTACACCACGGTCGGCGAGCTCCTCGTCCAGTTCACAGTGTCCACCCCGGATTGGTACGCCGGCGGCGCGCCGGGACGGTTCTTCGCCCGCGTCTCCTCCGACATCATCCGGATGGTCGTCAAGCGGAGGCCGACGTGAGACGCCTGCCGCCGGTCTGGGACGGGGACCAGGGGCCGATCATGCGGTTCCCGGTGCGTGACGGGGCGAACCTCCGCGACCTGGCCACGGCGACCGTCGAGGTCTACATCGAGAACGCCCAGGACGGCACCCGTATCGGGATGCGCCCCGGCTACATCGTCGGGACCAAAGCGTCCGGCGCCGTGGACGTCATGCTGAAGGGCGCGGAGACCGACTGGGGCGGCCTGGGTGCGGAGATCGTGCTGATCCCGCGGTTCTACTATGCCCAGACGATGGCGGCCGCGGGCGCGCCGGCGACCAACCTGCTCGCGAACGCCTCCTTCGACACGGACGGCAACGCGGACGGCGTGGCGGACTCCTGGAGCCTCCAGGGAGCCAAGACGGCCACCTGGGCGGTCGGTACGGACGACCCGGCCCCTCCGGTCATCTACGGGGCCTACCAGGCGGTCACGCACGCCGCCCTGACGGATCCGGACTACATCCAGCAGGTCCTGGCGCCCACGTTGGCGCCCGGCGACGTGCTGTCCGTCGGGTGCTGGCACCGGAGCTACGGGGGAGCCGGCGAGGCGGCCTCGAACGGGCACGCCCTGTTCTTCCACTTGGGTGCCACCGCCAACTCCTACGCGCAGCTGCGGGTGGGGGACAACGACTGGTACTTCACGATAGGGTCGGTGACCGCGGACGCGGCCTACGTGGCCGCCACGATGGGGATCGACCTCCGCGGGACGACCCTGTCGAACCGGCTGGACGAGGCGTTCGCGTTCGTCGGCCGGTGGTACGTGTTCCATGGGGAGCGGAAGACGTTGCCGGTCCGGGCGTCGGTGGCCGTGTCGAAGAACTCGAACCAGATCGCCGGCGTCGGCGGGTTCGAGCAGGACAGCGTAGGAGCGGGCTTCCCGGACGCGTGGAGCAATCAGGCGCCCGGGGTGACCTTCTCCATCGAGAAGGCACCCGCGAACGTCTCCGAGGGCCGGGCGGCCCTGAAGGTGGTACTGACCAACCAGTCCGCGAACCGAATCCGGCTGATCTGGCCCGGTAAGTATCTGGCCGGTGAGACCTGGAGGGTCGCGGTGGCCTCCAAGACCTCCGGAGCTCTCACCCCGGGCGGTGGCACCGGAGGGTACGCGGTGCAGCTCGCCACCGAACGGTTCGACGGGCCGGTCCAGACGTCCACGCTCGCGGCGCTGCCGACCAACGCGGCCGCCTACGCGGACACGACGGCGGACCTGGCGCTGACCGCGGATCGGAACCGGCTGATCGTGGACGTCTACCTGAACGGGGAGACGGGTACGGCTTGGTTGGACAACGTGAGGTTGTTCCGTGTGACGCCGTAGGCGCGCCGTTCGCCCGGTGCGTCGGGATGGGATCCAGGGAAGCGGGACGGGAGGAACGGTGCACCACCAGTGGACGTTCATGCCGCACGGGGCCTGCGTGGCGTGGGATCCGTTCATCATCTGGGGGAAGGCGCTGTCGGACGCGGTGATCGCCGCGGCGTACGTGATGATCGCGATCGGCCTGATCCTGATCCTGCGTAACGGGATCGAACTGGGCGCGGGGCAGCGGGCCGTGTTGCAGCTCGTGTTCGCGGCGTTCATCGCGAGTTGCGCGATGACGCACGTGATGGACGTGTTCACCATCTGGCGGCCGTGGTACGAGCTCGACACGGTCGTGCGGATGCTCACGGCCGGTTCCTCGCTCGCGGCCGCGATGGTGCTGTGGTCCTACCTCGATCCGAACGGAGCGTGACGCGGTGAACGGGAACGAGATCCGGACCTGGAAGCGCGTGGCGGTGGTCGGCGGCGCGATCGTGACGATCCTCACGCTGGCCGGCATGGGTTACGCGATCATCCTGTTCGTCGTGAACCTGTCGCTCACGCCGGTGCGGGCGCTCAGCGAGAAGTACCATCAGGAGACGAAGGACAAGATGAACGCCGAGTCGGACGCGCGCTACACGGGCGACACCACGATCATCTACCAGGTCGGCCTGATGGCGCGCGCCCTGAGCGAACCGGATCCCGGCGCGCGGCGGGTACTGCTCGAGCAGGTGCGGGAGGTTAAGGCGCCGCCCAAACCTCCTGATTGGAAGGACGGGACCGACGGTGGGAACTGACGACGAGCGGGGCGAGATAAGCGAGGACCGCCAGATCAAGTTCTCCCTCAGCTTGCGGCAATTGTGGCTGCTCGTCAGCGGCTTGGTGGCCGGTGTGGCGTTCGTGGCCATCTTCGTCTACCGGATCGAGTCGGCGCGGCTCGCGAACGAGACGCGGTGGGCGGACCAGTGGCGCTATAACACGGACAACACGCGCGCGCACGCGGTGATCGACAGTCTGGTGAACGACAACCGGTGGAGGGTGCGACGGCTGGAGAAGAAGGCCGGCATCAAGACGCACCGTCGTGACGACGAGGAGGACTGAGATGGAACTGACCCTGTTCGACCTGGCGAGCCGCTACGTCGGGATCCACGAGATCGCCGGGAACGCGGACCACCCGCTCATCCAGTGGTGGCTCTCCCTGTGCGGGTTCCCGACCACCGTGCACGACGAGGTGGCGTGGTGCTCGGCGTTCGTGAACGGGATGGCGTGGGAGCTGCGGCTCAAGCGGAGCAAGTCCGCGGCCGCGCGGTCGTGGCTCACGGTCGGGACGGCCGTGGCGCTCCGCGACGCGGTGGCCGGCTATGACGTGGTGGTGCTGAGACGCGGGACCGAGCCGCAGCCCGGACCGGACGTGCTGGCGGCTCCCGGTCACGTGGGGCTGTACGCGGGGCCGGGGAACATCCTCGGCGGCAACCAGGGCAACGGCGTGTGCGTCGAACCGTTCGACGAGTCGCGGCTGCTCGGCGTGAGGAGGTTGGTGGCATGAGGAGACGGGTCACACAGATCGTCCTGTCCGCGCTGCTCATGGTCTCGGCGGCCGTCGCCGCGGCCGGCGAGCTCGTCTGGACCAACCCTCCGGGCAGGGTGCTCGGGATCCACTTCCTGGTCACGGCCCAGGACGGCCCGGCGCCGCGTGCGTGGGACCTCTACTACCCGCTGTACTACGTGGACGCGAAGGGTGACACGACGTGGAGGTCGCATGGCGGGATGCCGGACTCGCTCGCGTTCACCGGCTCCTGCCGTTCGGCGCCGGTGACGTACGTCTTCGTGTGCTTCGCGTGGAACGAGGCCGGGGAGTGCAAGGACCCGTCGGACGGCGGGGTCCCGGTCAGCATGGTGGTACTACCCTGAAAGGAGCGGACATGTTCAAGAAGATCGAGGCGGTGCTCCGGACGTCGGAGTTCTGGATGTTCCTGGCGTCGGTGATCGTCCAGGCGATCGCGGCACCGGTGCCCGACGACGTGAAGGCCGCGGCCTGGGTCTACGTGGTCGCGCGTGTCGTCAGCAAGATCGTGAAGTACAAGCCGGCGCCGGCCGCTACGGCGGCCGCGGTGACGGCTGCGGCGCTGCTCCTCCTGGCGCCGCACGCCTACGCGCAGACGAAACCGTCCACGGCCGACCGGATGCACGTGACCGTGAACGGCGGCGCGATGGTCATCACGACCGAGCCGAACTGGTCCGGCGCGAGCCTCGGAGCGGGGATCGGCTACAACCTGCATCCGGCGCTGACCGTCTTCGGAGGTTACGACCACGGCTTCCCGGTCAAACGGGACGAGTCTCACCTGAACCTCTACCGGGTGGTCGGCAACCTGCACGTACTGCCGGACGCGTTCGTCGGGTTCGGTTACGCATGGTTCGACCGGCACACGGACGGCGCGTTGGCACAGCTCGCGCTCACGCGGCAGGTGATGCGGAGGGTGGAGGTGGCCGGGATGTACGCGCACGTGATGTCTCGATCGGCGGCTCCGGACTTCGAGTACGTCCGGGTCTGCGTGAACTACCACCTCATCGGGAAGGAGTGACCCGTGGCGTTCAACATCTTCACGTTCCTGTCGACCCTCCTGGGCGGCCTCGACGTGCCGGACCTGGAGACGAAGGTGGTCGCGTGGTTGGAGAACGAGGCGGCCAAGTTCCCGGACCTCACGGCCCGCATCAAGGCGCTCGAGGAGTGGATCACGGCGGAGCTCGAGGCGGTGATCCCCCAACTGGTGCTCTCGACGATGAAGAACACGATCTTCGGGATCGCCACGGACATCATCCACGGCACGGCGACGGTGGATCCGGGCGCCTGGAAGGGGATGGTCTGACGGTGGAGGGCCGGGATCGCCGGCGCGGACGGGTCGCTTGCGGCCTCCCGACCCCGCGCCGGTCCCCGGTCCGTCTTCAGGGGTTCATCCTGATGATGTTCAACAGCAGCACTACGATCGCGGCTATCAGGAGCGCCGGCCACCAGGTCCGGAACGCACGACGCCACCACGGCTGCGCACAACGCTCGCATAGCATTCTGATCCCGTCCCAGTCGTAGTCGCCGACCCCATCGTAGCCGCACCGCTCGCAGGCTGACGGCATCAACTTCCCTTTCGTCACGGTTCCTCCCTCAGTCCTTGTACGGGTCGAACTCGTCCTCGCCGGCCATCGCCACGCCGATCGGGTGCAGCGTGTGCAGGACGCTCACGCTCCGTTCGTGGTGGCGCAGGACCTCCGGCAGCCGCTTGTAGCAGTGCGGCGACTCGTCGGTGCCGGCGCCGCGCAGCGTCACGCCCTTGGCGCCGATCCATTCGTGCATCATGGACCGCGAGATCCGTCCCTCACGGATCCGTTCCGACACGAACCGCTTGTGGGTGGTCGCGCCGCATTTCGGACACTTCGGGTTGGATCCGTCCGCGGCGCGCTTGGCGTCGTTCGTGAGCCACCCGTCGCAGTCGCGGTTCCCGCACGCCCACCCGGACCGGCGTTTCGTCTTTCCGGCGGCTTCGGTCCGCGACATCACGCGGCCGGCGCCGTGCACGGTGGAGTAGAGTGCGCGCTTCTGGTCCTCGTCCTCATCCAGCGTCGACGGGTAGACGCCCTCGAGGATCACCGAGTCGTCGCCCATGGATCCGCCCACGAACCCGAGCTGGCCGGGGAACGCCGGCGTGGCGCCCTTCCGCACCACCCAGAGCTCCTCCCCGAAGTGCGTCTCCCGCCAGGCGTAGTTGTGGTGGTTGTGGACCTCCTCGAGGACCGTGGCGCCCAGGATACGCGCCACCTCCGCGCAGACCCAGTCACGGCCGGCGTAGGCGTAGCGGCCGGCGAGCGTCATGGCCTCCACGTAGTCGGCGCCGAGCGGGGTGCGGGCGCCGAGCACGAGCGGCGGCACGTGCATCCCGTCCGTCGCGCCGCCCATCTTGAGGAAATGCGTGGCCACCTTGTGGCCGAACCCACGGGATCCGAAGTGGACGCCGATCCAGACGCGGCCGAGCTCGTCCTCGAACAGGTCGACGTAGTGGTTGCCGGACCCCACCGTGCCGAGCTGCGCGCGCGCCATCTCCTTCAACGGGGCGAGCGGCCGCATGGACCATCGTTCGTCGTCGAACAGCTCGTGGTCCACCCGCGTCTCGTTCCGTTGGCCGATGCCGAAGGAGATGCGCGAGGAGATGTCGTCCATGATCGCCTCGATGTCGAGCCGTACGGACGCCGCGTCCGCGTCGACGAGTACGGCCTTGTTCCCGCACCCGATGTCGTAGCCGACGCCGGACGGACTGACCGCGTCACGGTACGCCACCACGCCTCCGATCGGCACAGCGTAGCCGAGGTGGTGGTCGGCCATGAGCGCGACACGGTCGGCCGTCTGCGCGCACGTGCGGATCTGTTGGAGGGCACCTTCGTCCACCGGTTCGCCCCAGACCGGGATGCCGTCGATCAGCTTCACGAACCCCTCCTCGATTCCGAGTATCGTAAAAGGTCGATGCGGTTCGCCAACTCCACGCATTTATCGTGATGGATCCTGTCACTCTTATAGCCGGCATAGATCATCAGGGCCTCACGGATCATACCGAACTGCTCGTCCGAGAACCTGTCGGACGGCCCCCACATCTCCTTCCCGCAACCCGAACAGAAGTAGAACTTCAGGGTCGGTTCCTTCCCGCGGACCACACCCTTCTCCATGATGCCTGACGCGAGTTCCTCCACGACGTCGGACGGCACGCCGCGACGCAGCAGCTCCAACGTGAACTGGAGGACCTGGTAGGACTTCAGTACCGATTCGTGGACCCCGTTGCACGACGGATCCAGCAGGTGGACGTTGTCCCGTCTCACCGTCGTCTCCCACGCGCGGAGCTCGTCGATCTTGGCGAGTATGCCGGCGCTCACCGTCCCTCCACCGTGAACGTGCCGGCGATGTGGTGCTGGACGCCGGCATCGTCCACCCACCACGCCTCACCGCCGTTCGACTCCACCTTCGCGCGGGTCTCCCACTTCTCGATCACGCGTCCCTCGCACGTGTAGAGCGTGATCGTGGACCGCAGCATCACGGTGCCGGCCTTGAATCCGACCCAGGTGTTGCGGACCACGCCGCATCCGGACAGCGTGACGCAGGCCGTCCAGAGCAGCACCAGGGCCAACACGGCGAGGATCATCCACTTCAGATAGCTCACGTCAACACCTCCTTGGCGTACCAGTAGAGCCACAGTGCGTCGGCCTCGTCCTCGGACAGCGCGCAAAAATCGACATCGGTCACACCGTCCGGTTTCTTCCCGATGACCTTTCCAACATATCCAGTCTCGCGATGGAGCCGGTTGAAGGCGGCCGCCACCATGGCCGGCTTGCCGCGGTCCACCGGGATCCGCTTCTCCTTCCTGGCGCGTCTATCACGCGTCTGCTTCGCCGTCTCCTTTGTCCGCGTGTCCGGGATGGCGAACGCCTTCAGCTTCTGGACGTGCACCGGCTGTAGCGGGATCCCGTGCAGCTCGCAGTGCTCCTCGAGCCGGCTGGTGAACGCTGCGGCGATCTCGGCGGCCGCGCGCGCCTTCGCCTGGAACTCCGACCGTTCGTACACGACCAGGTCCACCTTGACGAACGGGGACGGTGCGTTGAACGGGTGACTCACCGGTTCGTACGGCGGCTCGGCGACGTGGGCCGGCTTCCGGTACGGCGACAGCCTCACGAAGTCCGGTAACGTGACCTTCTCGAGCCAATGTCCGAACCGGCGCCAGCGGTTGCCGCTCGTCTCCCCGCGTTTCAGGCTGAAGTTCTCGGCGCCCCACTCGAGCCGTCCCGAATGATCGGTCGCCCACCCGGTGTGTGAGCCGGGGTCGATGGTCAGGATCCTCACCGATTCTCCTTGAGGATCTGGACGGCTTGGTGGACGTCATGATTCGGTCCGGGACGGATGGGAGACGCCCACTTCTCCAGGAACGGCAACGCGCGCTCGATGCGTCCGAGGAGATCGTCGCGTTCCTTCTCGGCACGCATCAACAGATTCGCGAAATGGTCACGCCCACGCCAGAGCTCGCCGATGCGCCTCTCGCAGACCTTCAGTTCCTCGTGGTGGAGGCGAAGGGCGCGTTCGATGCGCAACCCGTGATGTCGCATTTTCGAAGATCCCCATCGCACGTCCCCAGGAGGAAGGTCTGTGCTTCCCCCAAAATGTCCTCCACGTCGCGCCATTTCCCGGCCTCTAGAGAATCGTCAGGACGCGGCGTGGTGAACCTCAACGTCTCGGGAACGGACGCACGTTCGTGCAACGCGATGCACGCCAGACCGTAGAGCGTCCCGATCTCTCCCTGACCGAGCGTACGTTTACCATCTCCGGCACGCATCAGTAGGTCGGCGAGCTGTTGCAGGGAGTCGGCCATCAGTCGCTGTTGTGGTCGACGATGGGACCGGTGGTCTGGCCCGACGCGTCAATCTGGTTCTGTAGGTAGGAGGCATAGATCACCCCGCCGATCCAGATCGTGGCGCACGCCACCACGTACAGTATGAAGAACGCGGATCCGCGCTCTCCGCGCCTCCGCGCGTGTACCCGTTGCTCGTACTCCTCCACGAGCTCGTCGCCGGTCTTCAGCCGTTCCGTCTTCATGGTTCCGTTCCCTCCCGTTCACGCGCCAGCGCCAACTTCAACCCCTCGCATTCCTTCTCCAACACCGCGACCTGCACGGTCAGACGATTGCGCTCCTCACGGACCTCCGCGATGAACAATGCGATCGAATCGGTGAACTTGTACAGGTCCGCATGATCGACCGTTTGGCTCACGCCGAGCCGGCGCCACTGTTCCGGTCGGCCGGTGATTATCGTCTTGACGTCGAAGCACTCATCCGTCACGCGGCCCACCACGAACGGCCGTTCCGTCGCCATCCACAGGCCGCCGCTCATGTCGGCCCCATCACGATCTTGGCACCCAACACCCGGCAATATCCAGTGCAACCGAATGGGCAGGCGCACCGCAATCCGCCGATGTTCCGTTCTATCTGGTCCACGGTTGCCTGCGCCTCCTTCGCCTGCGCCCACCGCTCCATGTCCGCGCAGAACTGCCAGAGCTCCGCGGCGTCCACAGTGGAACCAGACCGGTAGGTGGCGTCCGAGGCGGCGTCCCGGATGTGGTGCCGGACGTCCTCCGGTTGGATCGCGTCGGCCGCCACGCGCTGGCGGATCCTCTCCATCAACTCCTTCGTCATGCGACCCTCCTAATAGTCCTCGTCTTCCTCCTCGTCTTCCTCCTCGTCATCTTCGTAAGAATCGTCCTCGTCGTCTTCGTCCTCGAGATCGTACTCCTCGTCCTCATCGTCGCCGTACGGACCGTCCTGCATGGTCGTCATCCCTCCTGTGGGTTCGGCGGCGCGGCTTGAGGATCTCCGACGGTGGACGTGTTGTGGTCCTCCCGTCCGTTCTCCGCCGGCTCGTTCCCGCCCCGCGCCGCGTCTTCCGTCGCCACCATCTCCATGATCCGCCTGCCGAGCCGCGTGTGCCGGAGCCGCGGATGGTTCCGCGCCACCACACGCGCGACCTCCTCACGTTCCCCGACCAGGACCAGCACCTTCCGCGCACGCGAGCAGGCGGTGTAGAGCCACTGCCGCTGCGCGACCATCACGCCGAACGTCCTCGCCACCGGCACCACCACGTACTTCGCCTCGCTGCCCTGGAACTTGTGGCAGGTCAGCGCATAGGCGAGCTCGAGGTTGTTCTGCCAGGGCACGGCCACGAGCCGCGCCGGCGTGTCGAACTCCACGTCCAGGTAGCCGTCCCGCGACCGCAACGCGCGCACGCGGCCGACCTCCCCGTTCATGACGTCCAGCGTGTAGTCGTTCCGCGTCTGGATCACCTTGTCACCCACGCGGAACCGGCCGGCCGGCGCGGAGAAGACCGGCTCCGGGTTCAGTACCGCACGGAGCTGCTCGTTCAGGGCGGCCGCGGAGAGTGCCGTGCGCTCCCGCATCGGTACGATGACCTGGACGTCGGCGAACGGGTCGGCACCGAACCGTTGCGGCAACTCCACGGTCACCAATTGCACGATGGCCTCCCGGATCGACTCCGGCCCCTCCTCCCGGCGGACGAACACGAAGTCCTGCGACCAGTCCTCCGCAAGCTCGAGCGCGCGGCCGTCCTTGATGGCGTGGCAGTTCCGGATGATGAGCCCGGGATCCTGACGCTTGATCGTCTGGAGCTCGGTGTACGGGATCCGCTTGGACGCGATCAAGCTCCCGAGCACGTTCCCCGGGCCGACGGCCGGCAGCTGGTGCATGTCGCCGACCAGGACGAGCCGCGTCCCGGGCTTGACAGCCTCGAGGAACCGGGCCATGAGCGTGACGTCGACCATGCTGGTCTCGTCGATGATGATCGTGTCCGCGTCGATCGGCCGGTCCGCCGTCCGCGTGAAGACGAACCCGCGCCCGGCCGGCACCCCCACCACCGGTCTCCCCTCCGCATCCGTGGCGCCGGCCGGGCGCGTCTCGAGCAGGCGGTGCATGGTGCTCGCCGGCAGGTCGAGCGGATCGGCGCCCTGCTGGAGCTGCTCCTCGATCCGTTTGGCCGCCTTCCCGGTGGGCGCGGCCAGGGCGACCCTCCCGTGAGCCCCACGGACGATCCGCTTGATGGTGTAGGTCTTCCCGGTACCCGGCGCCCCCGTCATCGCGAACACGGGGTTCCGGGCCGCCTTCTCGATGGCGTCCCGTTGGTCTGCGGCCAGTCCGGTCGCGTCCTGCTCGCGCCACGGGACGGCCCCGAGCAGTAGCGCGACCGCACGGGTGGCCACCGACACCTCGTCCTTGTGGAGGTTGGGCAGGTAGATGTGTCCGGCGTCCTTCACCAGCCGGCCGCCGGTGACCATCCACTCCACCTCCGCCGCGATCCGCGCCGGCTGGACCTGGAGGAGCTCGGCCGTACGCTGGATCAGCAGCGGCTGCGGCAGGCAGACGTGACCGTCGCCGGCGGACTCCTCCAGGACGTACGTCAGCCCGGCGCGCAGCCGGTAGGGACCGTCACGTTCGTAGCCGACGTTCAGCGCGACCTTGTCCGCCTTGAGGAAGCCGATCCCGTCAATGGATTCGATGAGGCGGTACGGATCGGACTTGATCGTCGCGACGGCGTCCGCGCCGAGCGTGCGGATGATCCGCACCACGATCGTCTGGCCGAGCCCGGAACCGACCAGGAGCTTCCGCACCTCGAGCTCCAGCGCCTCGTCCGTCTCGATGCCGCGCAGCATGGCGGAGATCTCCGCGGCGCGCTCCGGCGTCACGCCGGACACCTCCGCCGCGACGCGTGCCGGATCCTCCCGGCAGACGCGGACCGCGTCGGCGCCGAACCGGAGCACGATGGCCGCAGAGATCTTCGGACCCACCCACTTCGCGTTCGCGTGCAGGTAGGCACGGAACGCCTCCATGTCCTCCGGGACCTTCGCGACGTGCTCGGCGAACAGGAACTGGTCACCCCACTTCGGGTTCCGGTCGACCCGGCCGGTGAAGGTGTACTCGGCGCCGATCCGCGGCTCGAGCATCGGCCCCTTCACGACGATCCCGCTGTCCAGCATCCCGATCATGAAACCGTCCCGGTGGAACCGCACGGTGGACAGCCGCCCGGTGAGCTCGGTGGCCGTCGGATCGAGTAGGGACTTACGACGCGCTCCGGTGAATGGTCCGTTCGGTTCGTTCACGGTTCACCAACCGTAAGGCGTACGCGTCTTGTCGTGTTCGGACGCATGGGTTTGAGACCGGCGCGTAGCATCCGTTCGTACCTGACGCTTGCCGAAAATGGGTCGCACTCGTCAGGCGGCAACTTGAAACAGACGGTCACGTCGGCCATGTCCGCATCCTCGCGTTTCACCCACACGATAATTCCTTTGTTTCCGGTCATCCGAACAGCTCCTCCGACGCCCGCACCTCGCCGAAGGACGGCGTGTCCACGAGGTGTCGGCGCTTGAGCCGCGTGATGTAGGTGTCCCGGCTCGACCGCTGGAAGGTGGTCACGGCGGAGATGTCCGTGCGCGTCACCGCCTTGGGGTAGGCCGCGACGATCGCCTCGAGGATCTTCTTCTCGCCACCGCTGAGACGCGTGAGCCAATACTCGCGGAGCGCGTCACCGGTCGGCAGCCGCTCGAAGTCCGGCCCGAGCGTCTGCACGCCGGCCCCGGTCACATGGATCCAGCCGTCGCCGGTCACCGTGACCAGACTCCCACGCACCAGCCGTGAGACGTAGGTGTCGCGGCTCGACCGCTTGTAGCCGGTCAGCATGGTGAGCTGCTCGCGGGTCACCCCGTCCGCGTGCTGCGCGATCGCCACCAGCACGCGCCGTTCGCCCTGGCCGAGTGCTGTTGCGTCCACGCGGAGTTCTCGAGCTCTGGCGACCCTGTCGGTCCGGACGTCGTCATGGATGCGTCCGAGAACGTGGACCGGTGTCCTGGCCGTGGCCACCGCGCTCGCGAGTCGCGACCCCTCCGCTCCGATCGCGACGCCGGCGGATCCGAGCCGGTCTACGATCTTCTCGATCCTGGCGATCAGCTTCTCGACGGCCGCGACGTCGGCCGGCTTCACCACGTTCCGCTCCACGACCTTCGTCTCGACCACGGCCGCCGATTTGCCGCGTTCCAGTTCCGAGATCCTACGCTTGAGCTCCCGCGGATCCTCCTGCTTCGCCCGTTCGATGGTCGCCGCCATCTGCTTCCTGACCTTTCCGAGGTCCACGTCGGCCAGCGTCGCACCCGGCCGGCCGCCCTTCACGTTCTTCGGGGTGGCCGCGCTGTCGAACGTCGCCCGCCTCCGCGTCTGGATCCGCTTCATCACGCCGAGCCACTGCGGCGACCACACCCACGCCTCGCCGGTCGCGAGTCCGGGCAGCGACTCGAGGAGCTCGCGCTTTTGGCCGTGGTACTCGACCCACCCCTCGATCGCCTTCCGGTCATGCGGCGAGGTGGTCCGGAGCACGAACAAGGTCTCGATCTGCGTGAGCACGTTCTTGTTGAGCGCCGCGCTGCGCTGCGTGACGAGCGTGGATCCGAGTCCGCGCGCGCGGCCGCGGCGCTGGATCCGCTCGAAGGCGCCGAGGAGCCTGGCCTGCTCGCGGAACGGCCGCTGCGGGATGTAGTCGTCCGCCTCCTCGAGGAACAGGTGCAGCGGTTCCTCGTTCCGCCGGTAGAGCCGTTCGGCGAAGTCGATCAGGAAGCGGATCTTGTCCGCCTCGGAGAACTCGCTCACGTCCAGCACGCAGGACGCGCGGTCGTCCACCACCAGGTCCGCCAGGACCTGGCCGCCCGTCTTCTCGAGCGCGACGTCTCCGTGGCGGCCGCCGAAGATCGGGATGGCGAGGCCGCCGGCGCGTCCGTCCGCCGTGGACCGCAGGCCCCACCACGAGCCGACCGGATCCACGACGACGAACGGCAGCCGCGCCTTCCACATCCCCTCCGCCATGACGGCGGCCAGGTTCGACTTGCCGGCGCCGCGCACCGCCAGGATCCCGAAGGTCTGCGTGACGGCGTCGTCCGGCAGCTCGAGGTTCGGCGCGATCCGGATCACGACGCCGCGTCCTCCTCGCGCGCG
>Ga0075436_100000061_pt1 | contig 64633 bp, 41 predicted proteins | sample RhiMethybrSRZTD5_FD_75303 | JGI IMG/M metagenome (GOLD analysis project Ga0075436, IMG submission 75303) | Populus rhizosphere microbial communities from Tennessee, USA - Rhizosphere MetaG P. TD hybrid SRZTD5 | ecosystem: Host-associated > Plants > Roots > Rhizosphere > Soil | place: USA...
AGGAAATAGATCGCAATGATGATCAAATCGACCCCGGATAGATGCACAAGCGTGGTTGGTGCAGCTAGCGTCATCGCCGCGATCATTTTTTCTCCTTTGGCTGCCCGTAATAGGCGCCCTTGCCGTGCTTTCTCAGAAAATGTTTGTCGTGGAGCGCACGCCCAATGGCGCCCGCCTGCGCATTGATGCCCAAAGTAAAATAAGCCATGCGCGCCACAAATTCCAGAACCGCGGCGTTGTGCGCGGACGTCATCGGATCCGGTCCCCAGGCAAAAGGAGCGTGGTTTGCCACCAACACACCCGGAATCGCCGAGTAGTCACTATCGCGAAACGTGCGCACAATTGCGTGCCCCGTGTTCGTTTCATAGTCCTCGGAAATCTCCGCATCTTTCAGCTCCGCGGTCACTGGAACCGGTCCATGAAAAGAATCCGCGTGTGTCGTTCCAAAACAAGGAATCGCCCGCCGCGCCTGCGCCCACGCCGTCGCATATTCGGAATGCGTGTGACTCACGCCCCCAATCCCAGGAAACGCTTTGTACAGGATCAAATGTGTCGGCAAATCGGAGGAAGGCCGCAGCTTCCCTTCCACGATTTTCCCGCTTAAGTCTGTCACCACCAGGTCCGCGGGCTTCATCCGCTCGTAAGGCACTCCGCTCGGCTTAATCACAACGAGCGAATCTTTTCGCGAAATACCGCTGGCGTTCCCGAACGTGAAAAGCACCAGCCCCTTGCGCACCAGCTCAAGGTTGGCCTCCAGCACCTGGCGGCGCAGTTCAGGCAGCAGCATCGCTTCCGCGAATCGGCTGTGACGAGCGCAGCCTTCCGGACTGAGAGTCTTTGTCGGAGAACAGAATTAGGTGGCAAGAAAAGTCGCGGGCGTTAACTCTGAGAGTCTGTGTAATTTGCCAATGGTCCATAGTCGCCGGTGACATCCCCAAACGAAGCAAGAATTCTTCGCGTGACAATATCACGGCGGGGCCACGCCTGCCAACTGCAAACGCTTGCAGAATTCCGCCTTTTAACGGGCGCTATGGCCTCAGCGAACCGCTTCCCGGGCCTACCGCGTCGTTATGCCCTACGTATGTTGCTGACGATGCCGTGTTATGAATTCCCTTAAGTACTCTCCTGCCTCTGTGATGTGCTTCCATAGCGCATCCGCAGCCACTTCGGGATCTCTCGTTCTGCAGACCTTGAGAAGCTCGCGGTGCGCCTGACCGGCACGGTGGAGGTCGCGAGTGACCACAAGATGCAGGCGCGTGTAACGATCACAATTGATATTTAGCGTCTTCAAGAATGACATCATCACCGGGCGGTTGGCTGCAGCGTACAAAGCGGAGTGGAAGCTCCAGTTCCATCGGCCCCAGGACTTCACTTCGGAATCCTTCTCGAGAGATTGCTCGTATTGACGAAGGATATCCTCGGCATGTTGAAAGTCCTCTTCCTTCATGTTCGGAAGAGCACATCTCAACATGTAGCACTCCATTACGGCACGAGTTTCGAATAACTGCATGATTTCATCGGGAGACAGCGCCGACACCACGGCTCCCCGATTCGCCACAATAGTTATCAACCCTTCAGCCGCCAAATGACTCAAAGCTTCCCGCACCGGTATACGGCTGATTTGAAACTCCGACGCGATCGCGTCCTGGCGAAGCTGCTCACCTTCGCGCAACTCGCCGGTCAAAATCTTTTCTCTCAGCCGTTCGACGACAACGGAAGAAAGGGACTTTCGTGGAATCGGATCGACTTTTCTAGGGGCAATCGTAGACATGGGATGCTACACCACTAAGCTCCCTTTTTTCGGCCAGCCACTGCGGGTCATTCTGTCCGAGAAGCATCGTGGGGATACATTATTAGGTATCCGCACCACTAGGCAAACCAATTTCGAATGCGCTAATCCCGGCCGGCGACATGGTCAAGGCTCCCAAAAGGGCGCGAAAAACGCTCACCAAGTATATCGTAGCTTGTCTGGGCCTTTGCAGGTTCCCTCACCGGTTCGCGTACTTCCGTTTGCTCCGGGTCCAATTCCCTGCCCGCGGGTCGTCCCCGGCGAACGGCCTAGCCGTTGATTTGCCCGTGATACCATGAAGGGCTTCAGCAGTTTGAAACGTTGGTGTTCCTGGGGGCCATGAACTTCAGCCGTCGTAGTTTTTTCAGACTCGGTGTGGGAGGCGCACTATCGTTGCGCCCTGTCTGCTTATTGGGGCAGGGTGTTTCAACGCACACGGCCAAGCCTCTCCCTAGGGCCAAATCGTCCGGGCGTCCTTTCAACGCGCATTTTGTGGACGTTGCCGTTGCTGCGGGTCTCCACGCGCCGGTGATCTACGGCGACATTGACACAAAGAAGTACATCGTGGAGTCCACCGGATGCGGCTGTGCCTTCATTGATTACGACAATGATGGATGGATGGACTTATTTGTTCTAAGCGGCACTCGCCTCGGAGGCGCTCCCGAGGGCACGACGAATCGACTATACAAAAATAATCGCGACGGCACATTTACCGACGTCACGGAAAAAGCGGGATTGCGCTCCCTCGGATGGGCATGTGGGGTTTGCATCGGAGATTACAACAACGATGGCTTTGACGACATTTTTTGCACCAATTTTGGACAGAACACTCTTTACCGCAATAACGGCGACGGAACTTTCATCGATGTGACCAAGGCGGCTGGCCTCTCGAGCGATCAACAAAGGTTTGGAGCCGGCTGCACCTTCGTGGACTACAACCGTGATGGACACCTCGATCTTTTCGTTTCGAACTATGTTCGCTTCTCGTTTGAGAATGCGGCGGCTCCCGGCGACAACCCCAATTGCCGGTGGAAAGGGATTCCCGTCGAGTGCGGGCCGCGAGGGTTAGCCACGGGCAAGCATTCCCTTTATCGAAACAACGGCGACGGCACATTCACAGATGTAACCCAGCAAGCCGGCATCTCTCGAGCCACGCCCACTTATGGCATGACTGTGATAGCCGCAGATTTTGATGAAGACGGATGGCAAGACATTTACGTTGCCTGTGACTCCACCCCCAGCCTTCTTTTTATGAACAATCATGACGGGACCTTCCGCGAAGAAGGAGTCATCCGTGGTGTGGCATTGAGCGACGATGGCATGGAGCAGGCAGGCATGGGTGTGGGCGTCGGAGATTATGATTTAGATGGGCATCTTGATCTATTCAAAACGCACTTCACGGACGACGCCAACATTCTTTATCACAACGATGGCAAGGGAAATTTCGAGGATGCCACGGGTTCCTCGCGCATCGGAGTGGAGACGCGTTACGTGTGCTGGGGCGCCGGCATCGTTGACCTTGATAACGACGGCCTGCCAGACATCTTCATGGTGACAGGTCATGTGTATCCGCAAGTGGAACGAACACTGCCGCAATATCCATACAAAACGCCGCGTGCCGTTTTCAGGAACCTGGGCAAAGGTGTGTTCGAAGAACTCGTGCAGGAAGCCGGTCCGGGAGTAGCAGCCGCACACTGCAGCCGCGGGTGCGCTTTCGGAGACTTCGACAATGATGGGGATGTCGACGTACTGATCATCAATCTCAACGAACCTCCTTCGCTTTTACGCAATGATCTGAGCGGAAAGTCCAACTGGATTAAGGTCAAATTGGAGGGCGTAAAGTCCAATCGGAGCGCCATTGGAGCCAGAGTGCTCGTCCATTACGGAGGCAAAACCCAGGCGCAAGCGGTATTGAGTCAATCCAGCTTTTACTCGTGCAACGACCCTCGCTTGCACTTCGGTTTGGGCAACTCCACCTCAGCCGACATCGACGTTTATTGGCCAAGCGGACTCCACGAAACTTTCAAGCAAGTCCCCGCGAACCGCCTTATCACGATCAAAGAAGGCGTAGGTCTAGTACCGAACCGAGGGTGGTCCAAATCATAAGAAGTTTCTCGGACGATCGAGGATAAGATAAATACCCTATCCCCCGCCCAAATTGTTTATTTCCTCGGAATAACGATTTTCCACTTGACACTTCCCTCGTACGGGTCTAAAAGGTAGGCCCAAGCGGGGTGCCTGTGGGGTTTCTTATGGATATCAGTTTTTTCGATTGAATCTGTTCCGTAGCAATACGTGTGCGGAGTGGTGCGACCGCGTGGCACTGTTACGGGGTCTAGACAAGCGCTTTGGAGGGAAAGAATGGGAAATCTGAGAAGGCTTCTAATCGCATCTTTTGTGGCGACGTTGGTTTTGGTCTCAGCCAAACCGGGGTGGTGCCAGAACGTCTACGGAACCATCGCGGGAGCTGTCTCGGACAGCAGCGGCGCTTCAGTTGCCGCCGCCACCGTCACGCTGACCAATATAGATACCAATGAAAAACACAACATGACCACAGATGCTTCCGGCAGCTATACGTTCGTGAATATTTTGCCGGGCAAATACAAGGTGGAGGCAGAAAAGAGCGGTTTCAAGAAGGTTGTTCGCCAGCCCATCCTTGTGCAGGTGGAAAGCGGACTGAGGGTGGACCTCACGATGGAAGTGGGGGCGGTGAACGAGATCATCGAGGTGAAGTCCGAAGCGCCCTTGCTCCAACCGGAAACAAATTCCCTCGGGCAAGTCGTGGAACAACGAACGGTCACGGAACTGCCGCTGAATGGCCGCAATCCACTGGCGCTGGTTGCTATGGCGCCCGGCGTTGTGCCGCAAGGCCAGCCTTCGGCTGGCAATTCCTCAACGGGTAGCCCCGTCGGAGCAAATCCCTTCGCATTGGGAGACTTTCAGGTTGGCGGAGGAATGCCGGGACAAAGTCAGATCCTGATCGACGGCGTGCCCACCAACGGAGCGTATCTGAACGTTGTCACCGTAGTTCCAACACAAGACGCCATTGAGGAATTCAAGGTCCAGACCAACAATCTTGGCCCCGAGTACGGGCGTTTTGCCGGCGGCGTGATCAACCTCAACACTAAAGGCGGAACCAATTCCCTTCATGGTTCGCTATACGAGTTTCTGCGGAATAAGGTCCTTAATGCCAACGACTTCTTCCTCAATGAAGGAGGCACCGCTCGTCCTCCGTTTACGCAAAATCAGTTTGGAGGCAATGCCGGAGGGCCCATTATCAAAGACAAGTTGTTTTTCTTTGGCAGTTACGAGGGTTTCCGGCTGCGTAAGGGGAGTACTTTGACAACGTGGGTTCCCACCGCCGCGGAGAGAAGCGGTGACTTTTCACAGATAGGCTCTACCCACACAGCATCGGTGCTTCCCATTTACGACCCGACTACCAGTGCGGGCTGCGCTCCCCCTCCGCCTCCTCAGCAACCCCTAAAGACTTGTAGACAGCAGTTCTCCTTCAACGGGACGGCGAACGTGATTGATCCTGCCCGACTTGATCCCACTGCCATAGCGCTTTTGTCCTACTGGCCGATGCCAAATCAAACGAACAATCCGAACGGCAACTTTGTAGAGAGCTTCAGCACCGGCGGGAACACCGACCAATACAATGGGCGCATTGACTATAACCTGAGCTCGAAGCAGAGGATCTATGGGCGCTACACCCATAATCATATTCTGTCGCTTCCTGATGAGCCGTTTAAGGACATTTGCAGTGACCGGTGCACGGAAGACACCAAGGCAAATCAGATTTCACTGGGTGACACGTATTCGTTCTCACCTACGACGATCTTGGACATGCATATCGGCTACACGCGGTATGTCTACTTGCGCACGCCCCTTAGCCAAGGCATCGACTTGTCGAAGTTTGGTCCAAACTGGAAGGCCCTAACTTCGCAGATGACATACACGCACATTCCGACGGTATGCGTGTCAGAGCAAAATGGCGACAGCCACTGGGGTAGCAATAGTTGGTGCTCGCAGGGAACCGGAAGCGGCATCGGCGCCTGGGACGACACGTTAAGCATCGCCCCTGTGCTCTCGAAAATCATGGGCAAGCACAATCTCAAATTCGGCGGGGAATTCCGCATGCTCCGCAACAACTATTACCAGAGCAATGACCCTGCGGGCTTTTTCAATTTCGATGCTGGCTTGACAGCGGGAAATCCTCTCAACTCCGCCAACCAGTCGCCGGGAGCTAACCCTGACCCAACGCATACCTTCGTATCGGGCAATGGCTTGGCCTCCTTCCTGCTAGGATATGCGAGGGACAACGGTGACAGTGTGACTGAGCCTGCCAGGACCGCCGACCAAAACCTCTACTCGGCCTTGTACGCCGGCGATACATACCGCCTCACCTCGAAGATTACAGTGAACCTTGGGGTCCGTGTCGATCTTCAGGGAGACTGGACGGAGCGGTTCAACCGTATCGTCGTTTTCAATCCGAACGAAGCTAGCCCGCTGTTATCGAGCGCCCAAGTCAAGGCCGCCTTGCCGAACCTCAAAGGCGCCTTTGACCTGGTGAGTAGTTCGCAACATCCGAGCCGCACCGCATTTGACCGGTGGAACAACGTCAGCCCGCGTCTCGGGTTGTCGTACCAACTTGATCGCAACACGGTCATCCGCACCGGTTATGGAATGTTTTACCTCCCGGTTGACGGCCGCTGGGACGATGCGCCACACAACCTCTTCATCAATAGCTTTAACACCAATTTGCTGGCGGTCCAGTCGGACGGAGTTACCCCCAAGTTTACATTGTCCAATCCCTTCCCAAGCGGGATCACTCCACCCTTCGGGAGGAGTCAGACGCTAATCAACGAGCAGGGAAATGGGCTCGGAGCAGCTACCAGTGGCTATAAAGCGCCTTATATGCAGCAGTGGAACCTCGACATCCAACGCCAGTTCCCTGGCAACCTGTTGTTGGACATAGCTTATGCCGGGGCCAAGGGTACCCGTTTGCCCATGCATAGCCAGAGCATCGACCAACTGCCAGCGAATCTGCTGCCTAAGAACGCGACCGAAGCGGCGAATCTCGCGGCGCAGGTTCCCAATCCGTTCGCAGGGAATTGTCCTCCTCCTAACACTGCGACTTGCACTGGACCCGTGCTGTCCGGCAATGTGGGCACCAGCCCGACCGTGCCGGCAGCTCAACTGCTCCTACCTTTCCCACAGTGGGACAACGTGGACCTTGAGGAGCCGAATAACCGCGATTCCATCTACCACTCGATGCAGATGAAGGTGCAAAAGCGCTTCTCCGCGGGCGCGCAAGTGCTTGCTACCTACACCGTCTCAAAGCTTATCGACAACACCAACTCGGAAATCAATTGGCTGGAAGCCAGCCCGGTGAGCTGGAACGACGGCAATCCAAACGACTTGCGCCACGAGCGAAGCCTAGATGCCTTCGACGTTCCACAGCGCCTGGTCCTTGGCTCGATTTTGGACATGCCGTTTGGCCGAGGGAAGAAGTTTGGAAGCAACCTGAACGGCGTAGCCAACAAGCTAGTCAGCGGATGGGGAGTGGACACCATCATCACCTTCCAGCGCGGCTTCCCGATCATCATTGGCGGCTGCACTGGCGCGCTCAATAGCTCCAACATCCCGAACGTGCCCTGCGCCCGCCCGGACCGAACTGCGATGTCGCATTTGACCTCCGGTTCTTTAGACCAGCGGCTGACCACCTGGTTCGACACTACGGTATTCACAAAAGGCGACCCGAATGACTTTTCCGTCCGCAATCCCCTCAGCGATTCGCGCACGGAGCCGAATATACGCTCGGACGGAATGAGGAACTTTGATTTTGCCTTCTTCAAAAACACGAAGTTTGGTCCAGACGAAAAGCTCGGCACCGAGTTCCGGGCGGAGTTCTTCAACGGGTTCAATCATCCCCAATTCAATCCTCCGAATTCCGGTTGCTGCGGCGGTTCGGACTTTGGCCGAGTCACTGGTCAGTACAATCTGCCACGTCTCGTTCAATTCGCTTTGAGGTTTACGTTTTAACTTGCGACTTCAGCGCCGGGCGGGTTTATCCCGTCCGGCGCTATTTTTTTGTCCACTGTCTTCTCACAGCCGATCGCTTGCTAGCGCCCTAAGACTCCCGAACTGGTGTTCGGCGTGCTTTTCTTTCCAAGGATGGCGACGTAAAGTCGCGGCTACAAACTATCCCGTGCGAATTTTGCTGACGGCATGCTTCGTTCGCGGGAAAATGTTCCAGTGAAAAAAGCCGCCCTCTTTCTTCTTTTAGCTTGGTTGGTGACTACGGGGCTGACCACAGGCCAAACATCCGAAGACCAAATTGAACGTTCTTTTCGTGCGGGCCAGGAGGCTATGAAGCAGGGGCAGTTCGCGCGCGCAGCAGAAGAATTCAAGAAGGTGCTGGCAATTGATCCAACCCTGGTCGAGGCTGAAGTCAACCTCGGCCTCGCTTACCAGAGCCTATTCGAATACGACCAGGCGGTCCGCCATCTGACAAAAGCCCTGCGTGAACGGCCAAACTTGGTCGGCCCCACCGTCATTGTCGGAATGGATTACTTGAAACTCGGCTCCCCGGAAAAAGCCATGCCTTTCCTCCAGCAGGCTCTGAAACTCGATCCTTCAAATCGTGATGCCCGTCAGGCGCTGGCATCCACTTACCTCAGCCAGGAGGACTTCCGGAACGCAGCCGAGGAGTTCCGTCAGATCGCCACCCTTGATTCCGACAAGTCCGAAGCCTGGTTCCAACTCGGACATGAATACCTTGATCTCGCTGCTCGCCTGGCGTTTCGGGGAGCGCGGTTGTATCGCGACTCGGCCTGGGGGCACCGTTTTCTCGGCGATCTTTTGCTTCAGCGCAACCGCTGGGAAGACGCGCTGAAGGAATATCAGAAAGCCCTAAGCGCCGATCTCCGCCAGGCTGGTTTGCACACATCACTCGGCCAATCCTTTCTGCATGCCGGGAAACTGGAAGAAGCTGAAAAAGAATTTCGCCTCGAGCTTCAACTAGATTCCTCGAATGAACTGGCGTGGATGGGCTTGGCGAATCTACAACTCGCCAAGGGCCAGGCTTCCGAGGCGCTTGAATCCTTGACAAAAGTTTGGGAGATCTCTCCCGACTTTTTGGCATTGCAGCGGGGCTTTCCTTCGATCGACCTCCCTCTGGAATCGGTAAGGGTTTCCATATCGCACGTGCAGGACCAGCCGGAGGGAACTCCCAAGCATTTCTTGCTGGCTTCTCTTTATGCCGCCATGAATGAAAACCGTCTTTCGGACAGTGAATGGAAATCCTTCCAAGCCGACTTCTCGGCATGGAAGCGACTGCCGAATCCTGCTTCGCAGGCCCATTCGAACGAGGACCCCTGCAAAAGCCATCGATATTCTCGTTGTGTGGATTTACTGCAAGCCCAAAAGCAGCGGACTGGTTTTCAGCAGCTGCTTCTCGGAAAAACGCTTTTCATTTTGCAACAATACGGGCTTGCCGCCGACGCTCTAGCGCAAGTGCGGGGCGTCACCAGCGAAAATTCCGAAGCCAGCTACTGGCTGGCGCGGACGTACCAGGCGCTGGGAGCTGCAGTATATGCGCAATTGGAGGAATCTTTTCCAGACTCCTGGCGCACTCACCAGCTACGTGCCGAAGGCTACGCGCTTCGCCAGGACCTCGACGACGCTATCAAAGAATTCCAGGCGGCCCAGCAATTACGCCCCAACGACCCGGAGCTGCACGAAGCCCTTGGGCAACTCTACCTCGACAATCATTCTGACGGCGAGGCCCAGACCGAACTCGAGAAAGCGTTGCAACTGGATCCTTCGCGGACGCATGCGCTTTATCTTGTGGGGCGCTTGTACGTGCAGAATCGGGACAATGAGAAGGCCGTGCCCTACCTACAGCACGCTTTGCAGCTGCAACCCGATTTGGCGGAGGCCAGCGAATTGCTAGGAACGGCGTACGTGCGCCTCGGGCAATTTGCCAATGCCATTCCAAGGCTCGAAAGGGCGGCGCCTTTCGATCATTACGGGAACGTCCATTACCAATTGTATTTGGCTTACCACAAACTCGGCCGAGACGAGCTTGCGAAAAAAGCCCTCGCGCATTCGCAAGATCTCCGCCGAAGCTCTTTGGAGCGCGACCAAGCCTTGATTTTGGGAACTCCCCAGCCGGAACCCGATCCGCAATGAGAGTTAATCGAGCAAAAGCCTTTTCGCTGCTGCACGTCCTCACTGGTGCATGGATGACTACTCCAAGACTCAATGAGCTTTCGGCTAACGATTCCAGCGAAATGTCGCGACGGCGGCGGGGGGAAGTTTGTAGCTTGCGTACTTCCCTGCCCACGCGACGTTGAAGGTGATGCTGCCGCCGGTGCTGTTCAGAACGATGAGAACCAGAGAGCCATCGGGATTGCGAAACGCGACGTCTTCCAGGCTGCCTTCGCCGAACGTGTTTGACTCGATGCGATACGCTCCGGGAACAACAAATTTACTGGCGTGGGCCAGAGCGGTGTAATCCACGGTCGGCTCGATTTTCGAGGGCTGCACAGCATGATTCACGGTGATAATGCCGCGGCAGGTGGTGCAACCTCCGAGGAATGGTTTGTGGTCCTGGTCAAGAGCCAGGTTCCAAAGGACGACGCTCTTGGCCCAGTTGCGCGTTGCGCCAATCACCAGGCGCACTTGTTGCGGCAGGATTTTTCCTGTTTGCCAGTCGCCGCCGGAGCACTCCGTCATCCAGATGTCTTTGTCCGGAAAGCGATCGTGTAATTCGTTTTGCGCGGTGACGTTTCCACCGTAACAATGCGTCGCGGTTCCCGCGGCAAAGGACGCGGCCTTCGCGTCGCTCAGCACTTCCAGCGGATACTGGATCAAGTCCCAGTTGTGATCGAACACCAGGATTTTTGTTTTCAGCTTCGCATCGCGAAACGCCGGACCGAGATAATTCGCCAGAACTTCGGTTTGCTCGCGCGCGGTGAAAATCATGCCTGGATAATCGTTGGGAATGTATTTCGGCTCGTTCTGCATGGTGATGGCAAAGATGGGGACGCCCGCGGCTTCGTATTCCTTTAGGAACCGGACGAAATACTTGGCGAATGCGGGATACGCGGACGGAAGCAGCGCGCCTTGAATCATCGAGCCGGAGGTTTTCATCCAGCCGGGAGGACTCCAGGGCGAGGCAAAGATTTTCAGGTTGGGATTGAGCGCGCGCGCTTCGCGGAGAAGCGGAAGAATGTACGCGCGATCATGCTCGATGGAGAAATACTTCAGGTCTGGATCGCCAGGAGTGAGAGGCACTCCCGGCGGCAGATCGTCGTAGCTGTATTCGGTGAGAGCGAAGTCGCTGGCGCCCATCGGCTGGCGCAAGATGCTGAGGCCGATGCCCTTGGTGGGGCTGAAAAGCATCTGCAGGGCTTCTTTGCGTTGCGCTTCGGTGAGTTTGTTCCAGAGCAGCCAGGCGGAAGAATCGGTGAGCGAAGCGCCGAAGCCGTCGACCTGCTGGTACTTCACCGCGTCGTTCACGGTGATGGTGAGATTCGGGGTGCGCGTGGCACCAAAAGTCAGCGCCGCCTTCTCCTGCAGAGTTTCGTGCTCCTCTTCCGAAGATTCGACCACCTCAATGCGCGGCCCATCGTTCGACGACGACGCCTTCTGCTGAGCGTGGCCCAAAGCTGGCGATAGTGCAAAGCTCAGAAGAGCGACGCCGGTTAGAAGCGACCTAGCGGATACGGGTGACAAGATGGGTCCCAAAGGGGCGGAAACGTGAAGGCATGAGTCGGAACGAGGAGGCCCCCCCACCCCACCCACTGTTGCATCGTTATCAAAACAAAGAGGTTGCAAATTGGGCAGTTTGTAAATCATTGAAAACAAAAGGCGCGGGACTTGGGTGAGGAATGAAAATACGCGGCGCAACTTCAAGTGAAACTGGAACCGATCCGGCTTGGGGGCATACCCACCCCCGGCAACAATGCAAAACCATGAAAGGAAAGGGGCTGCGGGAGGGGCATCGTGGAAGTTGTTGAAAATAAAGGGGCAAATTTGCAGTGTTGGTTGCAAACGAGACGAGTTGGCGGGATGGAAGGGTAGCGCGGGAGTCAAAAGGGAGGGTAGGCCGGTCATAGTGAGCTGGGCACGGTGCCCGTGGAACGGCAGCGTAACCTCTTTGATGCTCTCATGGCAAGAATTGTTGCCGTCCAGTCCAACACCTTGTACCATAGAATAAGATTTAATCAATGTGAATTTAAGTGGTTTTGATTCTTATGGTTATAGCCACGTAGTTGACGGCTCTTGCCTTGGCCCTCCACATAAATGACTAAGGATTCTGGGAAGCAGGCGGCGGGGCCTGTCCTGAAGCTTCCCTCCTTTTCTTAACGCGTTCCTGCTGCTTTTGGGCTTCTTCGTCTTTGAGTCGCTGGAATGTCGCGAAGGCCTTTTGAGCGTCCTCGACGCGACGCAGGTGGCGATACGCAATGCCCAATTGATACCAGGCTTGCTGGACCAATTCCCGGTCCACGCCGGTGGCCGATACTGTTCGCTCGAAGGACTTTGCGGCCTCGGCATAGTTGCCAAGCTCCATTTCAGCGCGGCCTAAATAATAGGAAGAATTCTTCAGGGACGGGTCTTGTTGCACGGCGCCTTCAATTAATTCCTTGCTTTTAGCGCCTTCTCCCCTTTCCACTTCAAGCGTCCCAAGTTTGTAACGCGCCAGCACGTTGGTCGGATTAATTTGGAGTTCCTGCTGGAGAGCCGCTTCCGCAAGATCCAATTTTCCAGCCTTCCAATATTCTGTGCCCAGCTCTTCGTGCAGTCCGGGCTGTTGGGGAGCCAGCTTGATAGCGTCCTCATACTCGGCGATGGCTTCCATGGGCCGATCGGCGTCCGAACTCGCTTGGGCAAGAACCTGGAGGACACGCCAGGATTTGGGATCGACTTTGAACATCTGAGCGTAACTATTTTTTGAAACCAAAAGATGGGCCTGGCCGCGATGGTAGAGAATGTCAATATTGTTTGGATCGAGAGCAGCGGCCTTGTCCAGCGAAGCCGCCGCCTCTTCCGGTTGATCCTTCGCTAGTTCGATGACACCGAACCACATCCAAGCGGAGGCATCTTTAGGGTATGCCTCAGTTTCCTTTCGTACAGCCGACAGCGCTTGGTCGTAGTGATTCAGCTTGTAGTGAGCTACGCCCAGAAAGAGATTGGCGCCATGAAGACGAGGCTTGAGCTTAATAGCTTTTTCGAAACTGGTAACCGCTTCGTCTAAACGGCCCTGCTCTTCGCGCACGAGCCCAAGATTGAAATGGGCCTCGGCAAAAGAGGGAGCCAGTTTTGTCACTTCGGCAAATCCATCGCCTGCTTGGTTCAAGTCTCCCTGCCGCATCGCATTGGATGCTTGTGTAAACGCCCTAGAGACTTCCGGCGATAGTTGAGCGGCAAGTTGTCTGTCTAGACAGAAAAGAAGCGGGAAGAGGGCCAACATGAACTTTGCAACTTTTCGAGCGCAGCGTTTGGAGTTAAACGCGGTCATAAGTAAAGTGTATCCCTCGTGTCCATCTTCCACATGAAAAAACCTCCTGCGCCAAACTCGGCGCAGGAGGTTCTCTCAGATTCTCCAATTGTAGAGTGGGTCAGAATTGGTAGCGAAACGTTAGCTGAATCATTTTCTGTCCATTGAGCACGTTAGGGCCACCGCCGAATTGCGAACCAGGCTGCCCAAAAGTATCGCAAGTTTCGCAGCCGTCACCACGGCCCAATGTGTGGCGGTTAAAGGCATTTACAAAATCTGCTTTGAAGGAGAGAACATGCGCTTCATATAGCGTAAAGCGTTTGATGAGAGAGAAATCCTCGTTCACGTAGCCGTGACTTCGGACGTTGCCAAAGGTCTTGGAGAGATCCCCGAACGCGTATCCTCGCGAGGCCACAAGATTTGTGGCGTTCGGATCGAAGAACGCGGCACAGTTAAAGAAGTTATTCGTTCCGCTCGGCGTGAACGTGCCGTCCGGATTTGCAGAGCATCCACTTCCTCCTAGGAACGGGTTATAGGACGACACGTTGGGAGCGAGCAAAGACTGGCCGGGAACACGACTCAAGCGGGGGTTAGGAGTTCCGAACGCGATACCAGCGAAGTTCGCATCGTTCGCGAAGGGGATGAAAGGCACCCCCTTCTGGTAACGATGGACGCCGCCGATTTGCCAGCCGCCCAACACTTTGTCCATGACTCCACCCTTGCTTAGATACTTCTTGCCCTTGCCGACGGGCAATTCGTAGAGGTAGCTAAGCACGAACATATGCGGGACGTCCTGATAGCTCAAGGCCTTCTCTGCCCTTAGGTCGCGGGGGTTTTGAGCTGTGAACGTGTCCGAGCTGTTGAAAGCCGTGAGTCCCGCATACGCGCTGTCGGCATCTGTTAGAGTTTTTGAAAAAGTGTACGACGCAAGTAGATTCAGTCCATTGCGGAACCGGCGCTCGAGTTTTGCTTCGAGCGCGTTGTAGGTCGATTGTCCCAAGTTCTCAAGGCAGCAATTGGTGGTGATGTCCTGGTATTGCGGGAATGGCCGAAGCAACTGGCCAACTTGGTCGTGTCCGCTTGGTCCATACAACGGTTCGAACCAAGAAGGCACGGTAATGCCCAGGCTTGCCAGCGTGGCCTGGCCCTGAGCACTCGTCACCGAATCCTTCAGCTTTAGTCCCAAAGGCATGTACTTCGGATCGATGGCGTTGAGTTGCTCAAGGTTTGAGTTCAGCCGAGTGGCATGATTGCCGATATATCCGATGCTGAAAATAAGGTCGGGAAGGAATTGGTGTTGAACTTCGAAACTCCAATTCTGCACCATTCCAGGCCGTCCGTAACCCGGCGCGGAATAGTCAGGGAAGCCTCCGTTTTGGAATGCAGGATCCTTGAGATTGTTCGGCGGAGCAAAGGCAGGGAACCCGGTATCCAAGGAGCCTTTGCCCTTCACAAGCACAGGATCAAAGTTGTTTCCTGACGAGAAACTGGGATTGGCTGTACTCCCGGCGGACATCCCATCGCCGAAGTCGGTATAAAACAAGGCGGAATAATAAATCCCGTACCCGCCTCGGATCACTGTATTGCGCAACCATTCGCGTCCGAACAACCTCTCGGGAGCGTACGCAAAGCCGATGCGCGGCGCGATATCCTTATAGTAGGTCTTGGCGCCAGTGGCGTTGGAGCCATAAACCAAGGCTCCTGGGATGGCAGGCGAAATTGGAATTAGGTTGGTCCCGTTATTTGGAGCCGTCAGGTCAAGCACTGACTGGGCTCCATGCGCCTCGTGACGCGGTGTATCCACATCATAGCGGAAGCCTAGGTTGAAGGTCAGGTTTTTCCGAAACTTGAAATCGTCAACGACGTAAGCAGCGTAGTAATACTGGTTCCAGCGAGGAACAATGGAGGGCTGGAACAGATTCTCATTGTTCGGCAAGCCCAGCAAGAAACTTGCAAACGGATCGCCGGTGTTTGCGTCGGCGGGCGCGAAAGAGGTCTGGAAGCCAGAGAAGCCATAGGAGGGTGAAGTACTGACGTTGAACCTTGAATACTGGGAGGCGCGCCACTCGAACCCAAAGCGTACGGCATGACGGGACCTAACCCAGGACAAGCCGTCTGCCACAATCAGGCTATTGGGGATGGCTATATCAGCGTTGCTGGCGCTGAACCCCTGGTATCCGATAGTTAGGTTGTTGGCGTTAAAGGTGAACACGGGAAAAGTGATCCCACTCGCGCCGGAAATCCCCAGGGTCTGCGGCCAATCTTGTCCAGTAATACTTTCGCCTCTGCTGGGGTCATACAAGCGGTTGAGACCGACGGTCAAGTGATTGAAGAGAGTTGCGCTAAGTGTGCGGTCCCAGCCAAAGCGCTTATAGTGAGAAACGCGCGATTTGAAAAAGTTCTGGTCAAGCGGCGGAGGAATGGACGGCGAGCCATTCAACTGCTCCTGGTCGCGGCTGCTGTAAGAGAAGAAGAATTTGTTGTTGTTTCCCCAATTTTGGTCAATGCGGAACGTTATCGTGGTATCCACGATAGGAATGCTGGTGTGGTAGATAAAATTATTGGTGAGTCCATTCAGCGTTCCAGGAATATTGGGGTGGACTTGCAGAAAGGAAAGCACTTTTTGTGCGACGGGGCTGAGATTTGTGATCTTGTTCCCGGGAAAAGCTGTACGGCATTGTACGGACTGTCCACCGACGGTGACCGTCTGGGTTGTTGATGGATCGAAGATTTGACCCACCAGGATTGCCGACCCGTCACACGGATTGATTTGACCCGTGGGTGTGCCGAATTGCGTCAACAAGGCTGAGAAGTCACCTTGGCGTTCCGCGTCGGTCGGCAGGGTGGTGGGGTTGGGGTTCGTGCCCTGATTATTGCGATACTGCTCCCAAGAGAAGAAGAAAAACGTTTTGTCATGCCCGTTGTAAAGCTTCGGGACTCGCACAGGGCCGCCAAGGTTGCCGCCAAAGTCGTTTTGATGGTCGGTCGGCTTAACGTCTCCACGACCAGGCAACTTGGCGTTCCACGGTATTGCGTTCAACTTGTCGTTGTGCAGGATGTCGAAGGCAGAGCCATGGTAAGAGTTGGTGCCCGACTTAGTAGTGAAGCTCTCGACGCCTCCGGAAGTGCGGCCGAACTCCGGAGAGAGAGTCGAGGTTGTAACTTTGAACTCGCTGATGGCTTCAATCGACGGCGCATTCTCGTCGAAAGTCGGTCCGAGTTCCGCGTGAGCGATGCTTGCACCGTCCAGAATCACTTCAGTTCCCAAGTTCTGGCCGCCAGCCAGCTTGGATTCGAAAATACCTGAAGATGAGGCGTCACTGGCAGTCCCTGGACCCACAGTGTTAGGCGTTAGGAATACGAAGGATTCTGCGGAGCGAAGATGGCTTTGGCCGGTTGCGGCGAGAGCAAGAGGGAGCTCTTCGATTTGCCTTTTGTCCACAATCGTGCCCATATCCGAACTCTCCGCTTGAAGGGCGGGCGCGTCGGCCACAACAGTAAGAGTTTCCGTGACTGCGCCCGGCTGCAGGGAGAAATCGACGGAGGAAGTAGTGTTTACCTGTACCACGACACTGGTTTTCTCTGCGGTTTTGAAACCAGGGGCGGCAACGGAGACTTTATAAGTACTTACGCGCAAATCGAAGAGGCGAAAGCCGCCGGTCGGGCCTGTTGTGGCGGTGTAGACAGAATTGGTTGCAGTGTCAGTGGCCGTGACAGTAGCGTCGGTGACGGCCCCGCCGGAAGAGTCGAGAACGGTTCCAGCGATGGTGCCGCGGTCGGATTGGGGGAATCCCGCGGTGGCGGCTGCGAGAACGAACAGAGCTACGGCGAGGTAGCGAGCCGGAGCGAGATATTTCGCTAGAGGGGAATGACGAGGGAAGAAACGGGACGGGACAAAAGCAAAACGTGCGAAGCGCATCTACTTGCCTCCTGCACAGCGGCGCCGAAGCGATGAAAGCTTAAGGCGCATCGATATTCTCGACGGATCCGCGCACCAAAAAGGGCGAGTGGGAAGCGGTTTGCCTTGCCGGGCTGGAGCGGTGACCAAGTCAGCGGCCGAAGCAATGACGCATGCAGGGCCGCGAACGGGGCGGCAAAGACAAGCGATTGTTTAATCCATGCTCCCAATGACCCCCAAACTGTGAGGACATTTAGCTCCACAAAGAAACTGTTGTCAAGGAGAAATTTTTTGAATAAGGTTAAGACAAACGTTTGTCTTGCGCCTTTCCGCGCACAACGGCAGCGGTTTAGCGCGGAGGACGCGGCAGTAGGTCACAAAATCGTTATTCCGGACGCGGTTAGGTCAAGCTACAAGTTCCTGTTCAGGCTATGCTTATGCAGCCCTCGAAAGACAATAACGCCCAGGGAACGGGTCTAAAGACCCGCAACTACAAGGGCGCACCCCAAAAACCGGGCGAAGAGGCGACGGAGCCGGCCGTGGCCGCGCGCAAGCAAAAGCAGAACGGCGGGGAGAGGCCCGTCAGCCTGAAAATTCTGGCGGACTACCTGGGATTGTGCCCGGCGACAGTGTCGGTGGTGCTGAATAATGTTCCCGGGCGATCGATTCCCGCGGACACGCGCGAGCGCGTGCGAGCGGCGGCGCGGAAATTTAATTATCAACCGAGCTTGCTGGCGCGTTCGCTGCGCAAACAGCGAACGTTCACCGTGGGAGTGCTGGTGCCTGAGCTGAGCGACGGCTATCACACCATGGTGATGAGCGGCATCGGCGACCACTTGATGCGCGAAGGCTATTTTTATTTCAGCGCGCATCACCGGCACAAGCCGGACATGATTGAAGAATATCCACGACTGCTGCTGGGGCGCGGCGCGGAAGGGCTGATTACGATTGACACGGCGCTGTCGCACGCGTTGCCGGTGCCGGTGGTGGCGGTGGCGGGGCACAGAAAAATCGTGGGAGTGACGAACGTGGTGCTGGATCACAAGCGCGCGGCGGAATTGTCGCTGCGGCATTTGCATCAGCTCGGGCACCGGCAAATTGCGTTCATGCGCGGTCAGCCGTTCAGCGCGGACTCGGATGAACGATGGAAGAGTATTGTCAGCGTGGCGCGGGAATTGGGGCTGGAGATTCGCGGGGAGCTGACAATCCAACTGGAGCGCGACCTGACTTCGCCGGAGCTGGGCTATCCGGTGGTGCAGGAGCTGCTGCAAAAGCGGCGGCGGTTTACGGCGATTGTGTCGTTTAATGATATTGCGGCGATTGGAGCGATTCGCGCGCTGCGAGACGCGAATCTGCGCGTGCCGGAAGACGTGTCGGTGATCGGATTTGACGATATTCAGGTGGCGGCGTATCACACGCCGAGGCTGACGACGATTCGTCAGCCGCTGCGCGATATGGGTGAAACGGCGGCGCGGATTTTGTTGCAGCGCATGCAGGGGTTCAAGGATTATCCGGAAGAGTTTGCGGTGCCGCCGGAGCTGATTACGCGGGAGACGACGGCGGCAGTGAATCCGCGCAGCCGGAGGCGGTAGAATTTGTTGCGGAATCTCTTTCTTTCGAAAAGAATGTTGCGGAAAAAAGGAGCCCTCCTCTCATGAAAATGCGACAAGTTGTTTTTGCCTTCGCAGTTGCGACGCTGTCGGTGGGCGCATGGGCGTTAGCGCGGGCGCGAGGATTCGAAAACGCTCCGGCGGCGCCAGCTGGTGAATCCGCTAAAGCGTTTCTCGGACGGTGGGACTTGACCCTGAAGGATGGAAATCACGATTATCCTTCGTGGATCGAGCTGAGCCAGGAAAAAAGCCGATTGGAGGCGCAGTTCGTGGGACGCTGGGGCAACGCGCGGCCGCTGCCGAAGGCGGAGCTTTCGAATGGCAAGTTGACGTTTGTTTCGCCGAAGGAGGAAGAAGGCGCGCAGGCGGATTTAGTTTTTGAGGGAACTTTGAGCGGAAAGACTTTGTCGGGCACTGTGAATGGTCCGGATGGCAAGACGTGGCAGTGGACGGGCGAACGGGCACCAGCATTGGTGCGCACGAAGGCGCCAAAATGGGGCAAAGCGATTCCGTTATTCAACGGAAAAGATTTGACGGGCTGGAAAATGAGCGACCCAAACGCGGAGAAAGTTTGGAAAGTTGAAAACGGCGAGCTGATTACTCCAGGGAACGGACCGGAGCTGATTAACGACGGGAAGTACGAAGACTTCAAACTGCACGTGGAATTCAATTGCGGGGAGAATGCGAACAGCGGCGTTTATTTGCGCGGGCGGTACGAAGTGCAAATTGAAACTGACTCGATTGAGGAGCCACCGAGCCATCACATGGGAGGCGTCTACGGTTTCCTGGCGCCAGCGCCCGAACTGCCACGCAAGCCGGGAACATGGCAGACGTATGACATCACCTTTGCGGGGCGGATGATCACTGTTGTGCAGAATGGGCAGACCGTCATCGACAACAAAGAAATCCCTGGAATCACGGGCGGCGCGCTGGACAGCAACGAAGAATTGCCCGGGCCGATCTATCTGCAAGGCAGCGAAAAAGGGCGCGTGGCGTTTCGCAGCATCGTTCTTACGCCCGTAGAAAAGTAGAATTCGGCACCGCGAGCCTCGCGAACTGGCATGGAGGCAACTCCGCGCGTTGTGTTACAATTTCCAGACTGCGCGCCCTTAGCTCAGCTGGATAGAGCGTCTGGCTACGAACCAGAAGGTCGGGAGTTCGAATCTCTCAGGGCGCACCATCTAAATAGCTTGCCTTCACTGAATTAACGAACTTCCCTGTTGAACTATCCTGCCAAATTTGGGTCCATTTGGGTCCACTAAGTCCCGAACCGCCTTTTCAAGTCTCTCGATTGCGGCTCTCTGCGACGTAGGGACTGCCTGCGTGTAGATCTCCGCTGTCGTGCTGAGGCTTGCGTGGCCGAGCTGAGCCTGCACCGTCTTTAAGGGCTCACCCATGTCGCTAAGCAACGTCGCATGCGTTCTACGGAAATCATGCCAACTGAAACGCCGGAGCCCCGCCTTGGCGAATGCTGGGTGCAGGCAGCGCTTAAGCAGGTTTCCAGGTCGCAGATGGGTTCCATTGCGGGTGGGGAAAACCAGCGAGTCATCAGAAGTTTTGCGATGTCCACCCTGATTTCGCAGTGCTTCTTCCAAAATCGGCCCGAACGGTATGTCTCGGATGCCACCCTGAGTCTTTGGAGTGGAAGTGTGTCCTTCGTAGACCGATTCGCGAACGCGAATGATCATTCGTTCGAAGTCCACATTCTTCCATCGCAGTGCCAGCAATTCACCGATGCGCATGCCTGTCAGAACCGCCATCAAAACAGGCGTTCGTTCTGCGTCCCCCAGAACATCCAGGAGACGAGATACTTCGCCAGCTGTCAGAAATCGCGGCTGGTCGCGAAGCGGTTTTGGCGGTAGCTTGACACCACTTCTCGAGGTCGTCATCGTTCAACTTGCCGTACTGCTTGGCTTCCCAAAGCTTGCCCAGCGTGAAATAGCGGAGGACTTGCTCTCCGGGATCAATGTTTGAAGCCTTTTGCGAAATGCTAAAGAACAGTTTCCGAGCGGATTCAAAGCGGGTGGGACGCGTGGCGATGTACACAAAGCGAAGCAACGGCAACGCAGCAAAGAGGGTACCGTAGCCAGGAGATGAGTTTCGAAACTGGCCAGAGTCATCAGGCCGGGATCAATAAAGCTGAAAGTAATCACAGGGGAAGAAGAAGATTCAGGAACAAAGAACAGCGGGAACTTGTCAACGAAATATCGGTCAGTCGTATTGTGGCGAATTGCTCCCGAGTAGCGTTTGGCAGGCAGAATCGCCCTGCTAATGCCGAGCTTGCTGCAAAAATAGTCTACCTTCTCGGCTTCCGTTTCGAGGTAGCGGTAGTCGAGATGCGCAAGGACGAAGTCCAGAATCGCGAGCTTGGTGCGGATGTACTCAAGGGAATGTTCGCGGCGATTGCGGAGTTTCGAACGTCCAATCGCGCGATAAATCAGACGGGAACAGAGGTGGTAGACTCGGCCATTTCGCAGAAGCAGCTTGGCTGTTGCATGGTCCATCCCGAGCAGTTTTTGCGTGAAGGCCATGTTCCTCTCGCCGCTCTTGGCTCCTGTGAATTGCAAGTACTGGCGCGTTGAGAAATAACTGGAATGCGTCGCGGCGATATAGAGGAAGCGGGCTTCGTCCTCGGTGTAGCCCAGGCTGCGGAGGTTCTCAATACTGGTTTCGGGAAGTGTCATGGTTCAGAGGCTCAGAATCGCAGCCGTGATTTCGTGTTCATCGCGCACGCGGCGAAGGCCTGCCGTGTCTTGGGGACGCGCGTAAAGTTGAAAGCCAGCGCGGGCTTTTTCCGCGATGTGACCGGCATGGTAATGCCTTGTCGCGAGCTCCAAATCAAGACGCGCAGTTTCATTTTCTTGGGTGGCGAACTCGATCCGCAAATCGGGAAAACTGACCTTGCCGTGGACCACAGGAAGATGTAAGTCGCGCGCGAAAGTCTCCTTGAGCCTCTGGGTTTCGCCTTGGCCTCGTGCTTGAGCGCGGCCCAGTCTTTGGTAGAGCTTTTCCTGCAACTCGTAATCCAACTGAACGCCGAGAACTTTGCCACCTTTGAGTTCGATCTCATCGGCAGCTTTGTGATACATGCGGTAGAGATCGGCATCGTGGTCTGTTTCCTTGGGCTTCACCAGGTTTGAGTAAATGGCTTGGTCTTCAGATACGAAACCGTGTCGGCGAATCAGGCGTTGTCCTTGCTCGGTGAGCGTGAGAACTCGGCGAGATTCCTTCTTCAGGGGGCTAGTCCCTCGCTCCTCCACAAGCCCCTGGCGAGCGAGGTTCCGAAGGTCACTTTGCGCTCGCTCTCGGTCGCCGTTGTACGCAAGGGTTGCGAGATCCTCGACGCCTACGACGCGGAACTTGCCGACTTCGGTGAGCGTGTAGATTTCGGATAGACGAAGCGAGTAGGTTCTGGCGCGATCCGTGTAGTGCGAGCGATCTCGCTCCTTACGAAGCGCTGCCTGCGGGTCGTCTCGGGAGACGGCTGGGGGATTGCCGTGCGAGCGTTCGTGGTTCTGAGCAATGGCGTGGTCGGAACTGGATTCTGCTTCGCGAGCTTTCTGGAGCTTTAGGCTTATACATGCTCGCGTTTGCCAATCGGTGACACTTCCCCGGCTCGAATCGCGACTAGAATTGGCACGTTCACGTTCCCACCCAGAACCGCGAAAATCATCAATTCCGGGTCCGTTGTAGCCTCGCGACACGCTGATCCCTCCTTTAGGCTTGCTGCCTGGCCGCCGCAGCCCAGTGTCGACCCTGGTCCCTCGCAGGACTTGCCCTAAAAACCATCCCTACCTATACAGAGGCCCTGTTTTGAGCAAAACCTCAACGGCATTCCTTCGAAAATTCTGCCTCGAATCACTAAGAGCGGCCAAATTGGGGGTTCACTGGATCGTAACCTCCTGTCCTGACGACATTTATCGGCTCTTGTAGGTGAACACAGGGTAAGAAGGAGCATTGACTCTGAAGCAAGGCTTCTACCTTCACGTCCGTGAGGCCCGTCGAGTGGGGCGCAATCAAGCTGCGTGGTTGACCGAAGTGGGACAGTTCCACCAAACCCAGGAAGAATCGAGACATCTTCCCCTACTTACTCAGAGGCCCGGAAAATGAAAAATGTAACGAAAAAATCCTCGTACCAGTACATTTTTTATGGAAAGGAGGCTCGGCTTTAGCCTCGGGCCGGCGAGGAGGCACTTAGCGCAAACTCCCTGCATCGACTTAGAGCACGACGCCTCCGCCCGTCGTCCACACTGACCCAGCTGCTGCGCAACGACTACGACGAGAACTTCAGAAGGCCCAGCCATGAGCCGGCTAGCGAACCCTTCGACAATCCCAGCTGTGAAAGTTTCATCAAGTTGCTGAGGCGGGAAGAAATCTACGCTCACGAGTATGAGGATCTGGAGCACTTGCGACCAAACATCGAGGAGTTCATCGAGGAATATTACAATCGGCAGCGGTTGCGCTCAGCGCTGGGCTATCGCCCCCCCGAAGAACTCAGGCGCAACCATCGAGGCTTTTGTGAACAAAGAGAACGCCGAACAAATTTCTAAAGGGCTTCTGGGGAAAGGACTCAAAGGCCGTCCTCTTCCTCATACAGGCTGCAAAATCGTGATAAAGGAGGGACGTAGAGCCAAGACGAATCAACGAGATAACAAGAATCATTTACTTCCCTTCAGCCTTCGCAACGTCGTGAACGTCGCAGAACTTCATCAGCCGGCCGCCGTTCTGCGTGTGGGCGCTGTCAAACCCAGGGCGGGCCCCCGGCATGAATGGGCTTGATTGCTTTTAGTATTTCATGACATGCTACGCGCACCGGGGGTGCCTAATGCAAAATCGATTTAAACATGTAGTTTTGGCTCTCTTGCCCGCTTTCGCAATACTCTTTATCCCGAATCTTCTGCGTGCGGATGTGACAGGATCCATCCTGGGTGTGGTGCGCGACCGGTCGCAAGCTGTCGTCGCGGGCGCGCACGTTGTTGCAACAAATGTCGAAACCAACTTGAGCAGGGAAACCACGTCCGACGCGGACGGTTCCTACCGTATCCTGGCCCTCCCGGCAGGTCATTACAAGCTTGCTGTCACCGCGGCGGGATTCCGCACGTTCACGGAGACAGATATCGTCGTGAAAGTGAACGACGAGCTGCGCTTCGACGTCACGCTTGACGTAGGCAACATTACGGAGAAAGTGGAAATCATCGCCAATGCTGTTCAAGTGCAAACGGAGAATACGCAACTGGGCGACGTCATCGAATCCAAGAAGATGCTGGCGCTGCCGCTCAACGGCCGCAGCTATATAGACCTGCTGGGCTTGCAGGCCGGAGTTGCCCCCTCGGGCGGTCAGACCATCGGTGGCGACCGTCAGGTTTCGGGCGATTTGAACGCGGGCAACATCTCCGTGAATGGCCAACGCGAAACCGCAAACGCATTCCTTGTAAATGGTGGGGACGTCAGCGAGGGGCGAAATCTCGGAGCGGGGTTGATCCCCAATTTAGATTCGATCGAAGAATTCCGGCTGATCACCAACAGCTTCGACGCCGAATACGGAAAATTCAGCGGCGCGGTAGTGAATGCGATTACCAAGTCCGGCACCAACGGCGTTCACGGAGATGTATTCGAGTTCTGGCGTAACGACAAGCTGGATGCCACCAATTACTTCTTTGGTTCTAAATCCGAACTGCGCCGCAATCAGTTCGGATATGCCGTAGGCGGGCCGTTCTGGAAGAACAAGGTTTTTTGGTTCACGGATTATCAGGGCACGAGACAGGTGCGTGGAGCCGAAACCACTACCACCTTGCCAAACGATAACGAGCGCCAGGGCATGTTTGATCCTACACTCTTGACCGGCACTGTCGATGGCGACCGTCCTGGAGTTTGCCCCGACTGCGGCTGGGCCCAGGTCCTAACACAACGGTTGGGTTACACGGTGACAAACGGCGAGCTGTACACCATCGCTAAGAGCGCCGCCAATCCAACGGGCTGTACTTCTACCGCGCAATGCGTGTTTCCCCTTGACCCGGTCACGGGTCTGGCAGTGATTCCGCAGACGGCTTGGTCAGTACCGTCGACTAAAATCCTGCCGTATATTCCCGCGGCAACAGATAAGACTACCGATATTAATAACTTTTCTGATAATAGTAGAAAAGATAAAATAAGCGATAATAAGGCCGCACAGCGGGTGGACCTGATCACTCAGAAGACCGGCAACTGGTCGTGGTATTACCACTTTGATGAGTCGAGCGCGGCACTGGCGCTTCCCTCTGCCAGTGTGCCAGGCTTCCCCTCGATTACGCCTGCGCGAGCGCAACAGTTCGTCATGAGCAACACCAAAACTTTCGGAGTTACGTCTGTGAACGAGGCTCGCGTGACCTTCTTCCGCACCGCCGTTCACAAGGACAACCCTGCCGGCAGCTTCGCAAAGCTCTCCGACTTGGGTTTCAATAATGCTAGCGGCCTCGGCATTATCCCCGCTGCGCCGTCCAGTTATCCGCAGTACGTGCCGCAGATTATCTTCAAAAACTTCAATATCGGCGTACCGTCATTGAACACGTTCCAGCCCAACAATACCTACATGGCATCCGACGGGTTTTCGAAGGTGCTGGGCAGGCACACGTTGAAGTTCGGAGGCGAATACCGCTACCTGCAGGTCAACGAGCGTAACTTCGCAAACGTTTTCGGGGGCTTCGTGTTTAGTGGCAGCATGAGTGGTAATGATTTCGCCGACTTCCTCCTGGGCGCGCCGCAAGGGGATAGCGGCCCGAACGGGTACACCCAGGCTTCCAAACAGATTCTGGACTCCCGCACGAAGTATTACGGCACCTACGTGCAGGACTCCTGGAAGGCAAAACCCAACCTCACGCTGAACCTTGGCCTGCGCTGGGAAGTAAGCACACCGTGGTATGACACGCAGGGAAAGATCCAGTCCATCATTCCCGGAGAGCAATCGGTGCTCTTCCCGCTGTCTCCTAAAGGCTTCGTATATCCGGGCGACCCAGGCGTCCCCAAGACCCTGACCCCAACGAGGTATAAGAATTTCGGACCGCGCCTGGGCCTTGCCTACTCTCCCGGCTTTAGCGATGGAGCATTAGGCAAAATCTTCGGTGGACCCGGAAAAACAAGCATTCGGGCAGCTTTCGGGGTCTACTACACCTCTATCGAGGACCTGAACCTGTTTTTCGAAGTGGCGGACGCCCCGTTCGGCCTCTATTGGTCCACTTTCGCCCCGGTTATGTTTGACGAACCCTTCCGAAATCGGCAGGACGGAACACCACAAGGACAGCGCTTCCCGTTCACCGTGCCGATTCCGGGCAGTCCTTCGAATGCGACCTTGGATTTCGGAAAGTACGAGCCGATCTCCTTTTCACCAGGCTACGACCCTCACAATCGGCTTCCTTATGCGGAGCACTTCAATTTGTCCATTCAGCGTCAGCTGGATAAGTCTACAGTGCTGACGGTGGCATACGTGGGCACGGAGGGCCACAGTCTGATCACCTCGGAGGAAGCCAACCCGGGCAACGCGGCGCTGTGCATGCAACTCAACGCGTCAGGAGCTTTCGATACTGTCTCGCAGTCCGCCGGCTGTGGACCTGGCAATGAGGACGATATTTTCCTGCTTTCAGGGACTGGTCCAACGAGTTTGTGTCAGACTGCGGTAGCGAGTCCGGGGTGTGTTTACGGCACGAGGAATACGCTCCTGAACCCGAATTATTGCCCACCCAGTTCCACGGGTGGCGGTACTGAATGCTATGCGTTTGGCAACACCTATACACGCACCATGTCCAATTCCATCTATCACTCTGGGCAGATCAGCGTGGAGCGCAAAGCCGGCGATATGACGTTCCTGGTGGCTTACACGTTCTCCAAAGCCCTGGACAATTCCTCGTCCTTTGGTGACTTTGTCAATTTTTCGAATCCGGGCCTTAGCCGCGGGTTGTCGTCAACCGACGTGACCCACAATTTCGTGGCCAGCTACGTTTGGGCCATCCCGTTCGACCGGGCCTTCAAACGCGCGCCGAAACGCTTGACGCAGGGCTGGCAGGTGCAGGGTATCACCCGCTTGTCCACTGGGTTTCCTGTGCAGCTGAGCCAGAGCAGCGGGGATTCTTCGCTTACCGGTAGTGGCACGGATTTTCCGAATCGCGTGGGCCCGGTGGTGATTGTGAATCCACGTAAAGTGAATACCGCTTGTCCTACATTTGACCCCACGATTCCCGGCTCTGGCACAGGATGCTATTTCCTGCCGAGCGCGTTCGCTCCGACCAGTTGCACGTACGATCCGATTACCGGGGCTCCCAGCCCTGACTGCGGCACTTTCGGGACTGCCAACCGCCGGTTCTTCCACGGCCCAGGTTTCAACAATACCGATTTCGGGCTTACGAAGAGGACCGTCATCAGAGAAAGGATGGCCTTCGAGATTCGGGCTGAATTCTTCAACGTCTTCAACCACGCGCAATTCAACAATCCGAGCGGAGACATCAGCGGCGGAAGCTTCGGAGTCGTCAGCAGCGCCCGCGATCCGCGCATCGGGCAGCTCAGCGCGAAGTTCATCTGGTAATTTTCGCTCCGTTGGTAGGACAGGGGAGAAGGCCTGTCCTACCTGGCAAGTCTGTGCTTGAATGAAACCAATTCTGCAATTTCTGCAACAGTTCAGGCTGTTGGTGTTTCTCCTGGCTTTGGGTTTCTTGTTCTCGGTCCCAATCCTTGCGCAGACAGCCCAGAGTTACCGCCAACAAGCCATTGAGCTTTCGCGCAACAAATCGTGGGACGAGGCAATTGCGAACTACTACAAGGCCCTCGAGCTCGAACCTAACGACGCGAATACGCATTACAACCTGGCTCTTGCGCTGAAATACAAAGGTGAGGCGGGGCAGGCCGTCGAGGAATTCGAAGAGACACTAAAGCTCAAGCCAAAGTGGGGGGACGCACACTACGGCCTGGGCGCAGCCTGGTACGATTTGCACGATTCCGCCGCCGCTCTCAAGGAATTGTGGACGGCCGTTGCGCTTGATCCGGCGAATGTCGGGGCGCACCGACTCCTGGCGCGCATTTACTCGCAGCAGAACAATCCTTCGGCGGCAGAGGGCGAATTGCGGCGGGCGCTTCAGTCCAAACCCTCGGCAGAGGTGCATTTCGAACTCGGGCTGACCGAAGGACAGCTCGGCAATCTGCAGGAAGCGGCGGACGAGTTTCGCCGCGCCTTGCGCGTGAACGCAACCTTTGCCCAGGCCCATATCGCGCTGGGCGTGACGCTGCGCCGCCAGGGGGATCATGGCGGCGCGCTCGCCGAGTTCCGGAAGGCCGTCGAAAATGACCCCACAAATCCTGATGCGCAATACAACCTCGGCAAAGAGCTCAGAACCGGCGGGGACACTGCCGAAGCCATTGCCGCCTTCCAGCGGGCGATCCAGCTGAAGCCTGATTTCGAGGAGGCTCACTATAGCTTGGGTGTTGCCTTGCGAACGCAAGGCCAAACCGAAGCGGGGCAGAAAGAACTTGAGGAAGTGAAGGGATTGCGTGAATTCCGCGCCCGCCTTGCGCAGACAAAACTGCTCATCCTTCAAGGCGTAGATGCCTTGAAACAGCAGAAGTTCGATGAGGCCTTGGCACTCTTTCAGAAATCCATTGAGCAGAGTCCCGACCTGCCGACCGGCTATTATTATCTGGGGGTCACTTGGGACCGCAAAAATAACCTCGACCGTGCCCGTGCAGCCTATGAGAAGGCGCTTGAATTGAAGCCGGACTATGCGCAAGTTCATTCGAGTCTCGGACTGCTTTATTGGCACCAAAATGACGGCACCCGCGCACTCGAAGAGTTCCACCAGGCGGTAATGTCCGATCCCGATCTGCCGGAGGCGCATTACAACTTTGGCCTCGCGCTGGCCCAGTCGGGGCGGCCGGAGGAAGCCGTTCGCGAACTTAAAGAAGCCGTCGGTCTTGACCCCAAGTACACGGATGCGCGAGTCCAACTGGGACTAGTGCTCAGCCAGAACAATGATCCAACCGGGGCCATCAGTGTGTTCAAGGAAGTCGTGCGACGCGATCCGCATTTTGCGGAAGCCCACAACAATCTCGGGTTGGTGCTATTGCAGGCAGGCGACACCAGCAAAGCGAAGATGGAGTTTCTCGATGCGGTCCGCCTCAAGCCTCGCTACGCTGAAGCGCACTACAACCTCGCCTTGGCTCTTCGTCAGGAAGGAAAGGAGGCAGAGTCGCGCTTGGAGTTCGAGAAGGCATACAAGATTGCACCGGAATTGAGAAACGCGTCTCGCCCTTAAACGAATGCTATCGGCACGAAACTTGCTGTTGCTGGTTCTTGCGGCGACGGTTGCCGTTATCTGGAAGGCAAGCGGCGTTGTGTCACCAGAGGCTGGCCGCGCCTCACCCCACGTGGCACAGTCCGCACAGGGGAACTCCGCCGCCAAGGTATGCGAGTTTTCATCGCCCGCAGCTTCTTTCTCCGTTCCGTATGTACCGCAGGCTCAGGAGTTAAATACGGATCCCGGTTCTCCAATTTGGTCGCGGACATCCTCCACGTGGATCGAGAAAGACTGCACGCACCAGATCGGCTATGCCAAACTCAGGACCGAGGTTCGCGGATTTTGGACCGACTCCGACCTTTATCTGCTGTTTATCTGCCCTTATTCTGAACTGAATCTTTGGCTGCCCGCCGACAACAGCAAAGACCGCTTGAAACTCTGGGACCGCGATGTCGTCGAATTTTTTCTTGGTGACAACTGGACCAATATCAAAGTGTATCGCGAGTTCGAGATCGCGCCCACAGGCGATTGGGTCGACTTGGCTATAGACCTGAATCGCAAGGACGACTATAACGCTGCGGAGTGGAATTCCGGCTGGCAGCGCCAGGGCCGCATCGATGCCAAGAACCACATCTGGTATGCTGCCGCACGCGTGCCGTTGAGTTCTGTCAGTGAAAAACAAGTAGCGGCCGGCACCAAGTGGCGGGCCAACCTCTACCGCATCGATGGACTCGGCGAGGATCCCGTGCGCCACTTCATGTGCTGGCAGCCGACTTGCGTCGTAAATAGGGACCCCAACCATGTGCCCGAGCATTTTGGAACGCTGATCTTTGGTCCGTAACGAAACGCATTGGAGAACACGATGTCCCTACAAGAAGCCTCGAATCGCCGTGGATTCATGAAGATGCTGGCCGCTTCGCCCCTGCTGACGCAGCTCGTCGCCCGAAACCTCTACGAAAAATCCGCGGCCGCCATCGGTGTCGATACACGGAACAACGTCTACAGTCGGCTCGGAGTCAAAACGGTTATCAACTGCCGCGGGACCTGGACTTACCTCAGCGGCTCGCTGCAGTTTCCCGAAGCTCGCGCCGCCCAGGAGGAAGCCGGGCGTTATTTCGTCAACATGGTCGAGCTGCAACGCGCCGTGGGCCACAGGCTCGCTGAGTTAACCGGCGCCGAATCCGGGCTCATCACCTCTGGCGCCGCGGGAGCCATGGCTGTAGCTACTGCGGCCTGCATGGCTGGCAGCGATAGCCAAAAAATTTGGCAGCTCCCCGACACCACTGGCCTTAAGCACGAAGTCATCATGGTCGGAGGACGCAGCGCGTTTGACAGCGCCATCCGTCTCACCGGCGCAAAGCTCGTCCTCGTGGACTCTCCCGAAGCCATTGCCAACGCCATTACCAGCAACACCGCCATGATTTACACCACCGACCTCGGCGACAAGCTCGCCCGCGAAATTGCCATCGCCAAAGAGCACAACGTCCCCATGTTGCTCGACGATGCCGCCGGCATTCCTCCCGCCGACAATCTGAAGCTGTATGCTGGCATGAAGATCGATCTTTACACGTTCTCAGGAGGCAAAGGGCTTCGCGGCCCGCAGTGCAGTGGCGTGCTGCTGGGCCGAAAGGACTTGATCGAAGCCGCCCTACGCAACTCCTCCCCCTTTGAGGGAGCCGTCTGTCGCCCCATGAAAGTGGGAAAGGAAGAAATCATTGGCTGCCTGACCGCAATCGAAACCTGGCTCAAGATCGATTCTAAAAAGCTCTACGACGAATGGCACGCGCGTGTGGATCGCATTGCCAAGTTGGCCGAAACCGTCCCCGGCGTGCAGACTCAGATCTACATTCCCGACGACGGCAATCGCTATCCAACCCTTCGCGTTTCGTGGGACCAGCAGGCTTGGGGCTTCAATGTCAGCGAATGCGTGCGGAAATTGCACGACGGCGATCCCGTGATCGAAGTGCTCAGCATGGATAATCCCAGCATGGTTTCCGCAGTGCAGGAAGGGGCCGACAAGCCGAAACCGAATCCAAAGGAGCTCAAGGAACAGAACCACCTCGAGTTTGTTTCCATGACCATCCAGCCCGGTGAGGAAATGATCGTCGGCCAAAGGCTTCGTGAACTTCTGAATGCCGCACGCAAAGGAAAAGCCTCATGAGATTTTGGCTTCTTCTCGCGGGGGGACTGTTGATCTCCGCCACTGGCGCGAAAGCCCAGATTCGCCCTGTCGCGCTGCAACAAGCGACCAACGCAACGGACGCCCTGGGCTCAACCGCTATCGATGCTGGAGATTACGTTTACGTCTCTGGGCAAGGTCCCCGCACCCGCGACGGCAGCACTCCAGCAGGCTTTCCGGCTCAAGTTCGCCAGTGCCTCGACAATATAAGAACTGTTGTCGAAACAGCAGGCCTCACGATGAACCATGTAGTTTATCTTCAGGTCTATCTCGAAGACATGAACAACTACGCTGAGCTGAACAGGGTCTTCGCCGAGTATTTCCCCAAGAATCCCCCCGCTCGCGGCACCCTTGGCGTCGCCCATGCCCCTGAACCTCCGCTGGAAATTACCGCTGTCGCCGTCCGTAACCTAGCAGGAAAGCAGCCCGTGGTTCCTGCGAATTTCAAGTCAAATCCCGCCTACTCGCCGGGGATGCTCACTCATGACCGCCTCTTCGTCTCTACCATGCTGGGCAGGGATGCGAATGGAAACATACCGCAAGATTCCGCCGCGCAAGTGAATCTCGCCCTCGATGGCCTTCGCACTGTCGTCGAAGCCGCAGGGCTGAAACTCGGCAACATGGTTTTCGTCAATCCCTATCTCACTCGCGAAATCCCTATGCGCGTCATGAATCAGCAATACGCCCAGCGTTTCGAGTTTGGCAACACTCCGGGCCGCGCCACCATCGAAGTGTCGAGCCTCCCCGAAGGCGCGCACATCGCATACACGGGCGTGGCCGTGCGCGATTTAAGCCAGCGGCGAGCCATACGCCCCAAGAATATGCCGCCAAGTCCAACCGCGAGCCCGTGCGTCTTCGCTGGTGACACGCTGTATTGTTCAGCCAAAAGTGGATTCATTCCCGGTCCCAATGGCGGCGTGTACGCAGCGACCACCGCGGGCCAGGTTCGCCAGACGATGCGAAACCTCCTCGACAATTTGGAGGAGGCAGACATGAAGTTCGATCAAGTGGTCTCGACCACAGTGTACTTGGACGACTTATCGGAATCTGCGGGGTTTGAGGAAGTGTACAGGAAATATTTCAATGGAGTGCTGCCGGCCCAAACGACAGTTCAACAGATCCAGCCAGCCGAGCGAAAACCCGATGAAGAAGGCCATTACCCGGACCTGGAGCAGGTGTCCCTCATTGCAATACGTAGCCGGCCCAATCACTGAGCCAATAGAGTCCCACGCCTTCAACGCAACCCTCCCGCTAGACCTAACTGAGCCGCGACCGGCAATTTCAGGGTGAATTCTTGAGATACGGAACGAAACCATGCGCTTTGGTTTTCAGCCGGTACGCAGTAGTGGTCGCAGTGATGTATAGCGTGCGGCAGTCGGCATCGCCCCAAGCGAGATTGGCTGGCTGCTCCGGCATTGCGATCGTGCCGAGATGATGGCCTTGCGGATCCCAAACCCAGATGCCTTTCGGTCCCGTTACGTAGAGATTACCATTCCTGTCCACCTTCATTCCGTCCGGCACGCCGTCACCTTTGCCGCCGGGCTCTTCTCCGAAGATGCGGCCATTTGTTAGCGAGCTATCTGGCATGACGTCATAAACGCGAATGTTTCTTTGCTCGCTGTCATCGACGTAAAAACTCTTTCCATCGGGGGAGAAGGCCAGCCCGTTGGGTTGCGTCAAATCTTTTGTGAGCAATCGCACCTCCCCACTCGAATCGAGGCGATATACACCTTGGAAAGGAATCTCCTGCCTCTCTCCCTTCACCAAATCGAGAGTCGGATCGGTGAAATAGATCGCGCCGTCCGGGCCAATGATGACATCGTTAGGACTATTGAAGCGTTTCCCTTGATAGCGGTCTGCCAGGATCTTGTATTTGCCATCCGGCTCGACCTGGATGATGGCGCGCAAGACGCTTGCGCAGTCGAGCAGGTGATGCTCGCGATCGTACGTATTTCCGTCGGGATCGCCAAGTGCAATAACTTCTTCCTTGCCCCCGTCGGACACATAGACGCGGTATATCTTGTTGATTTCTTCATCGCTGACGTAAAGAAATCCCGCGGGATCCCAAACCGGCCCTTCGGTAAATCCAAACCCGGTAGAAACTGTCGTGAGCTTCGCATCGCGGTCCACAAGGGTCCAGAATTTCGGTGATTCAGCAAGCAATTCGAAGCGTCGCACCGGTGCAACGGCTCCTATCGGGCCAATAGACACGATACTTGTCAGCAGCAGAGCAAGTGAAAGTGGTGTTCTTTTCATTTTCCAGATCCCAATTCCCAGAAGACACCATTGCGCTCGGGATCACAGACAGTACGGGAAGAAAACGCCTGCCCATCCAGTGGTCAGTCCTCCTCTTCCTCAGGCTCCGATTTTGTTCGAGATGCTTGCCCTTTCTTCGCCTCTCGCGCGGCGTGCACAAGGTAACTCAACAGGTCATCCAATTCTGTGACGCTCAGCACGGAGCTGTAGTCCGATGGCATAAGCGATTCTGGCAGGTATTCGACATGCTTGAGGTCATTTTTTGAAAACAGATGAAAAGTTCCATCCAGCGACTGCAATTGCAGTGAAAAATTATCTTCATTGCGGGCGATACCCGTGTACTGGTGGCCTTCGCGCGTGGTCACGAGCACGGTCCTTTCCCGCGGTTCCAGATCCTTGTTGGGATCGGTGATCGCGGTTCGAATTTCCTCCGCCAACCTGTTAGAACCGTAAGAAGACAGGTCGGCTCCGATAAATCCACCTAAGCCATAGACCATGTGACAGTTCCCGCAACGCGCCTTCCCAAAGAAAAGCAATTTGCCGCGTTGCGCGTCTCCTCGAATAGGAGAGGCTCTGGCTCCGCCCTGCAACGCTCGCAAGTAGGCCATCACCGCTTTGATCCTCGGTATGCCCAGCGCTCCGAACGCCGGCATCCCCGCCGCCGGTCTTCCTGTCTGCAGGATGTGCAGGGTTTCCTCGTCCGACAACTGTTGTACTTCGGCGCGTGTGGCGATGTTGGGCCCGCGTTCGCCGCCGCGCCCATCCAAGCCATGGCATGCGGCGCAAGCGGATTCGAACGTTTTCCGGCCGTCCTTTCCAGCAGAATCTCCCGCCGGATTTTTCCTGCCCGCAGATTTCGTATTCTGCGCGCCGGCCTGCAACACCAACACGCAGGCGGCAAAGAATGCTAAAGCAGTGGCCGCGCAGAAAAAATCGAGGGAGGAAAGCAGAATAAGACCTGCCTTGCTCCAAGTCGTGATTCGCCAACGGACGTCAGTCATTTGGCTGGTGGCGGTTCAAGCGATTCTATCGCCCTCTCTATCAAGTTTGAGGAGTTAAAAGTATCATTTGCCTTGCAAAAAATCCCGCTTCCAAATGAAACGGCACCCCATTTCGCGGAAGCGGCGCATCACCCTGACTTTGAGGAGGACTTCATGAACAGATTCGCCGGCCCTTTCCGTCGCGGCATTGTCTGCGGAGGAATTCTAGCTGTGGGTCTTGTTTCTGCGGGAATTGCAGGATGGGCCTGGCCACATTCTACTAACCCCGCCCAGGAAGCTGCGAAGCCTACCGATGACGCTTCCCTGCTTGAAGGATTCCGGCATGTCGAAGCGGCCTCCGTATCCGATGCGCTCGAACAAATCAGCGGACGCAAGATGTACATGACTCATCGGATGCGGCCCATCTTCCCCACGAAGTTTGCAGGATTTGCGCTCACCGTACTTTTGAAGAAAGAAAGCAACAATGATCCAGGCGCGCTTACCGGGATGCTGGCGGCGATCGATCAGGGCTCTCCAAATTCCGTGTACGTCATGGTCGTCGAGGACGGCGCCGATATCGCCGGCATGGGAGGCCTGATGGGCACGGCGATGTACTCGCGCGATTTCTCTGGCGCGGTGATTGACGGAGGAGTACGAGATACGGCGTATTTGCAAAAAATCGGCTTCCCCGTATACGCATTGGGCATCGTACCCTCCACTTCGATAAGCCACTACCGCTTCGCGGGATCAAACATTCCGGTGGTATGCGATGGAGTCAAGGTAAGTCCTGCTGACATCATCGTCGCGGATGCCGATGGCGTGGTAGTGGTCCCTCGTGCAAGTGCGCCGCAAGTCCTTGCGCTGGCGCAGGAGATGGATTTCAAAGAGCACTCTATGTATGCGTGGATCGAAAAACTAAAGTCTATCCAGGAAGCAGTAAAGAAGTTTGGGCGCCTCTGAGCTATGTAGGAGATATTGATTCGATTTAAACACTACAATTGGGGCTGGAACCTGGAAGCATGCCGTAGTATAGAGGCTCTTTGCAGATGACAAATACCTTCACGGAGCCGGTGGACAAAGCGGGTTTCCCCGCTGTAATGGGCAGGTTTTTTGTCACCGCAATAGTCCTCTGGGCCGGTTTCCTTCCGCTCCAAACGCAGGCACAAGCGCAAGAGGCGGGGAACGATTCCGTTTCGACTTCGATCCATGTGACTTCGGAAGCTCTCGCGGCGCAGCCAGTTGGCGCGAACTGGCTTTCCTATAATGGCGATTATACCGGCCGCCGCTTCAGCGGCCTCGAACAGATCACTACGAAGAATGTCGAGCAGCTCCGTGCGCAATGGGTTTTCCACGTCTCCAATTCAAACAGCATGGAAGTCACACCAGTGGTTTTCGACGGCCTCATGTTCGTCACCTCCGCAAATGATGCGTTTGCCCTGGATGCGCAAACCGGCCGCCTCATTTGGCATTACTCGCGCCCGATCACCGAAGGATTGATCGACGATGCCTCGCAGCATCACAACCGCGGCGTTGGAATTCTCGGCTCGCATCTCTATATGGAGACGGACAACGCCCACCTGCTCTGTCTGGACGCACGCTCGGGTCATCTACTGTGGGACGTCCCTTACGCGGAAGGAAACAAGAATTACGGAGCGACGAGCGCGCCGCTGGTCGTGAAGGACAAGGTGCTGGTGGGAACATCCGGGGGCGACGACGGTGTCCGCGGATTCATCGCCGCCTTCGACACGGAGACAGGAAAAGAAGTATGGCGCTTTTGGACAATTCCCGGGCCTGGTGAGTTTGGTTCCGAGAGCTGGCCTGGCGAACTCTACAAGCGGGGCGGCGGCACTACCTGGATGCCGGGCACATATGATCCCGAACTGAATAGGATTTATTGGTGCACCAGCAATGCCGCCCCCGATTTTGATGGCGGTCCGCGCCCTGGTGACGATCTTTACACCGCCAGTGTGCTGGCTTTGGACCCGGATACGGGAAAGCTCAAATGGTATTTTCAATTTACGCCGCACGACCTGTATGACTACGACGCAACGGAGACCCCCGTCCTGGTCGACGCGGAATATCGAGGACAGCCGCGAAAACTGCTTGTTCAAGCCAACCGCAATGGATTTTTGTATGTTTTGGACCGCACTAATGGAAAATTTCTCTCCGCCTTTCCATTCGTGGAAAAGCTCAATTGGGCGAAGGGCATTGATGCGCAGGGCCGTCCGATTCGAACCGGCGTGCAACCCACGGCAGAGGGCGCGCGCACCTGTCCCGGCTTTATCGGGGCCACAAACTGGTACTCGCCTTCTTACAGTCCCTCGACTCACCTTTTTTATTTCCTGGCGAGCGAAAACTGCGATGTGTTTTTGTTAAGGCCGGGGGAATTTTCCGAAGGAAAGACCTACTATTCCACGGGCTCTCGCCGCAGCCCCGGGGATCATGCCCAGAAAAGCCTGCTCGCTTTCAGTCTTGAATCCGACAAACCCGCCTGGCGCTATCCTCAAACAGGCCAGGGGCATTCCTCCGGTGGAGTTATGACCACTGGCACCGGGCTGCTCTTTTTCGGCGATGATGCCCAGTCCTTTGAAGCCGTTGACGCGCAAACGGGCAAGCCCCTGTGGCACTTCAATACCGGCCAGAATATGCATGCTTCACCCATGAGCTACGCGGTGAAGGGCAAGCAATACGTGGCCATCGCGGCGGGAAGCGACGTTTTTAGTTTTGGGTTGCCTTGAAGAGCGAGCCATTTCAAATCACAATCATTCGAAGGAGGATCAGGAATGTTTACCGATCGCACCACCAGAAGAGGTTTTACCGCTCGGCTAGCCGGGCTCTTGCCAGCCCTCGGTTTCAGGGGAATGGCGCGTGAAACGCCGGCATCTGCCGCGCAGGGCACCGGCACGGTCCAGAAACTCGATGGCGATGGAAAACCTGCCGGCAAGGGTTTCATCACGCCGCTTATCATTCACAGTGGTTTGATCTATATCGCCGGCCAAGGCGCACATTCGCGCGGCAACAAATCGGACGCCGGGAAAACACCGACGATCGAAATGCACACTCAAATGGTGATGGACGGCGTAAAGGCGGTCGTCGAAGCGGGCGGCGGCACTATGGACAGCATCCTTCAACTCACGGTTTATCTCGCGAAGCTAGACTACTATGACGGTATGAACTCGGTTTTCAAAACTTACTTTCCAAATGGCGGCCCCGCTCGGACTACCGTGGCTGTAGCTGGATTACCGGGCGAGTCGCTCGTGGAGATCAACTGCATTGCTGCCGTGGTGCGTGACGTAAAGAAGGAGGCATAGATCCATGGTATTCAAAGATAACTGGAATCGCAGAACTTTTTTGGGCACGCTCGGCGCGCTGGTGGGAACGATTTTCAGCGGGCGTAAGGCGTTTGCTTTTCCGGCTGCTCCTGGGGGGAAAGCCGTTGCCGTCACCGGTTTTGGCGCGACTGGAAATGTCTACGAAGAATTGGGCGTGACGACGGTTATCAACGGCCAGGGAACCATGACTGTTCTGGGCGGCTCCATGATGCGTCCCGAAGTCGAGGCGGTGATGGCGATGGCCGGGCGACATTTTGTCAGCATACCTGATTTGGAAGTCGCTGCCGGCAAGCGCATCGCGGAAATGCTCAAGCTGCCGGAGGGATACAGCGCGCTCGTCACGTCGGGCGCGGCCGCCGCAATGCAGTCCGGTCTTGCGGGCATCCTCACAGGGGATAATCCGAAGTTCATCGAGCAGTTGCCCGATTTAACAGGGATGAAATCGGAAGTCATCATCCAAAAATCGCATCGCAATCCATTTGACCATCAGTTGCGCGCCACCGGTGTAAAACTCGTAGTCGTCGAATCGCGTGACGATGTGAAAAAGGCCATCACTCCACAAACGGCGATGATGCATTTCTCGAATTTCGCCGACAATGAGGGACAGATTAAGGTAGAAGAATGGGTCAAGCTGGCCCATGAAAATAATATCCCGGCATTTAATGATGTGGCCGCAGATACACCTCCCGTCTCCCGCCTTTGGGACTACGCGAACATGGGATACGACCTCATCGCGTTCAGCGGCGGAAAAGCGATTCGCGGGCCGCAATGCGCGGGACTGCTTATAGGAAAGAAAGATTTAGTCGCCTGCGCACTGCTGAACAACAGTCCGCACGAAGACACGCTCGGCCGCAGCCAGAAAGTGGGCAAGGAGGAAATCGTCGGGATGGTCAAAGCGCTCGAATCTTACTTGAAGGAGGATCACGAGGCGCTGAACAAGGAATGGCAACGCCGATTGGATTTTGTTTCCGCGCAGGTCACAAAACTTCCTGGGGTGGCGACCTCTTTCCCCACTCCCGAAATCGCCAACCACGTGCCTCACCTGCACATCAAGTGGGATTCTACTCGCATCAAACTTACGCCGCGCGAAGTCACCACGGCTCTTCGCGATGGAAAACCGTCCATCGTTCTTTCGTCGGGAGAGCATGGAGAAGCCTTGTCAATGAATTCCTTCATGCTTAAGCCCGGGGAAGAAAAGATCATCGCCCTGGAATTGGTGAAATTCCTAAAAGCACACACTGCGTAAACGAATCAGCGCTGCCGTCCGCATCCCTGATGAAACTGCATTCCGGGAGTCTGCGCGTGCCCAATATCGGTAGGCATCAAGGGAGTCTGCATGGTTGAAGGGGCAAAGACTCGCGTGCGGTGGTTCCTGGTGGTTTGGCTATTTATTCTAAGTGCGGTCGCATACCTCGACCGGATCAATCTTTCTATCGCCGGCAGTTTCATTGCCACCGAATTCCACCTTACTAACGTACAGCTAGGTTCGCTGACCAGCGCCTTCTTGCTTGGCTACGCATTTTTCCAAACCCTGGGAGGATGGCTCGCCGACCGCCTCGGATCGCGGTGCGTGCTCGCCATCGGCGTCGTGTGGTGGGGGATGTTCACTTCTCTTATTGCCGCCATTCCACCAGGGATAATCTCGGCGGTTCTGGTTCTTGCAGCGGCACGCTTTCTTCTAGGAGCAGGGGAAGCGGTACTGTTCCCTGCATCCAACCAATTCGTTTCGCGTTGGATTCCATCGCAGGAGAGGGGAAGAGCCAACGGTCTGATTTTTGCCGGCGTGGGCATCGGCGCGGGCGCCACACCATTCCTCATCACATACATCATGGTTCACTATGGATGGCGATGGTCGTTTTGGATGAGCGCGGTTATTGGGCTGGCCGCCGGTGCAATTTGGTATCTCATTGCGCGGAATACACCGGAGGAGCATCCCAAAGTCTCGCCGGCGGAACTAGAATTCATTCAGGCTGGGCGAACGGTTAGGCCCTCGACCTACTCCCGCACGGCCGAAGAATCGAATCACCCTAGCGTCGCAGCCGGTGACCGCATTCCGTGGATGAACATTCTCTCCTCAAAGAATGTCTGGGCCGTTACGCTCGCCTATTTCTGTTTCGGCTATATCGCGTGGATTTTCTTTACCTGGTTCTTCATTTACCTGTCCAAAGTGCGGGGCTTGAATCTGAAGGCTAGTGCTTCCTACACAACAATTCTCTTTCTCTGCATGGCCGCATGCAGCCCCCTGGGCGGCGCGATCAGCGACAAGCTCACGAAGCTCTATGGAAAACGTGTTGGACGCTGCGGCATCGCCGTTTTCGCGCTCGTCTTGACCGCCGTCTTTCTTTTGTTTGGTTCGCAAGTGCAGAGCGCCGGGCTGGCCAGCATCGTGCTCGCCGGAGGCGCGGGCGCGCTCTATCTTTCGCAGAGCTCGTTCTGGTCGGTCACCGCCGATATAGCTTCCGGTTCCTCTGGCTCCGTTTCGGGCTTCATGAACATGGGCAATCAATTCGGGGGAGCGCTCACCGCCTCACTGACTCCGTTTCTTGCGTCTCGATTTGGCTGGACCACGTCTTTTTTTGTGGGGGTGGTATTGTCAGTGCTCGGTGCCGTAGCGTGGTTGTTCGTTGATCCCGAACGCAGGCTGTCGCCCGAGGCGAACATATCTTAATCCACAGAAAAACCTAAATCCCTTAACTTGCGTGTTTCAATACGTCTGAAACTGGTGGCGTGTCTTGAAGAGCTCTTCGTTGTTCCTTCTGGTTCAGGTGGTCGGCTTCGCCGGACTGGGTGTTCCCGCCAGTTTTCCTCGAACCACTGTTACGGAAGCTTTGGGCAGCACATAAATTGTGTCAACTCCTGCCGAAACCGTGGATCTTACGGCTGGTCCGTCCGGGTCGGCTGAACCACCTACGGGGACAAGCTTCAGGTCCGTATGCCACTTGTACTGCTCGCTACCAAATGTCACCACCTCTACTGAGCCTGCAAGGTGACTGTCGCCAGTGCTGCCATCCCTGTGAAACGCGATATGCACTTGGTGGGGAGTCTCCTGGTCCTTGTTCACCAGCATCAAAGACCATTGGCCATCGGGGCGGAGCACCGCGTAAGATGTGATGAGAACATGTCCGGCTGCATCGAGGATGTCACTCGCGCTCGGGAAAATGCGGTGCTCACCGCTCCCAGGCTGAACCCACTCCAGATTGATCATTTGACTCGCGAAAAACTGGGACGTCGGCTGCTGGATTTCGTATTCCTTGTTCATCGTGAATAGACTGAAAGTTCCAGGGGAAGTTCCATGACAACCAAGGGACTCCCCGAGGGGAATGTAGTGGAAGTAGTAGACTGCGTTCCCACCTGCTTCCAGGAACGCGCCCACAAAATCGGCCCACCAAAGCGCAGCAAAAATATCGACGAAAGATTCGTCTGAACCAGCAGCGATATTCGTTTCTGTGATGAACATAGGAACACTCTTGGGCAATCCGTCATCGCGCCAAACGTCGAGAATGTGGCGAACGAGGTTGGCTTCGTCGTAGAGATCGCTCCACTGCAGCAAACAGGGCTCGAAAGGATAATGCTCGAAGGAAACGAACGAGAGATCGCCGATGCGGCCGTGCGATTTCAAGTAATCGAAAAAGCGGCCCATCCAGGAAGTTCTTCCTTCCGCATCCGGCCAGACTTCAATGTCTTTGTTTACGCCCTCGAAGATCGGGCCTCCCAGTTTGAGCTTGGGATCAAGTTTATGGAGCGCGGCGGCCCATTGCAGGTAGAACGCGCCGTAATCTTCGGGGAGTGTGTGTTTTCCGTCAGGCTCCTCGCCCATTTCCACGTAGGAGATGGGATAGCCCCGTTTTTCGAGGTAAGCAATTTGGGCAACGGCATTCTCGGGATTGTCATAGATCATGGCGACCGGAACCATGGCGGGAAGTCCACGCGTGATTCCGCTGGTATAGAAAAGGTCAAACCCCACCTGTTCCCGACGGTCATTGATTACGGAGCCTTCGTGCCAGGGATCCACGGAAGAACAGATCGTGTTGCTCTGGGCCCGGTCGGCAGTGTGGCGGACAACGTCATGAAACAAGCCGTCCGCAGTAAGCGTGCCGATGTAGAGCTCGCGAATGGCGTAACCCAAGCAGTTGCGCCGATCGCCGGAGCCGTGCGTATCACAAGTGTTGGACGATTCTGTCATCCAAATGCGGACGAACCGCGTGGGTATGGGGGCACGCGAAAACTGGAGAGTGGTCGGACCACCAGTGCCATTCGTTACAAAACCGCCAGGAAAGGTGACCCAAGAGCCTTTCGTTGGTTCGCGCATAGCGTCCAGGGCAGTCCAGTATTGGACGAGATAGCGGCGAGCGTACGGGTCCGTCCAGTGGATGCGAATTGCGTTGATGTCTTGAAGCGTTGCCAGATCGACGACGACCCATTGGGGATGCAAGCGGTCGTCTTCGCCCGTGAAGGCCTTGCTGAGATATGGATTGCTTTTCCAGTACGTGTTTGTATCGCCGTCGGTAAGCCGCGAATAGCTGGTTCCATCCGGACGTGAGAATCCCGCGTGAGGTAAGGGATATCCGAAGGAATGGCGGATGAACTCAGTGGGAGTCGAGTCGCCGACGAAGTAGCCCTTGTCGCCGGACTCGCTCCATTTTCCCTTCGGGTTCCAATGCCAAGCCTCAACGTACAGTTCCGTGTTCTGCCTGTAACTGACCGTCTGCCAGCCAGCAGAGAGAATCCGCTTTATCATTGATTCGGTGAAGATTTTGTCGGTCGCCGCAAGTGGAATGCGGTCAACGCCCGCCCCAAGGGTTTCCGTGGGGCGAAAGGTGTTCGTGGCATGGGCAGGAGTGATGTCAACGCGAACGGTTTGAGGCGACGCTTGCGCTAGAGACCCTGCGAGTGTCAAGAGGAGTACTACAAAGCGAATTCCATACGGGAAAGCTCCAGGAAGGGGATTTTCGCTTAGCTTTCTTGCGAAAGATTGTGCAAACGCCCGGCAATTCAACAGGTGATTCTTGTGCGGCAGGAGAATGCGTATGGGCATTTTTTCGCCTTCTTCCTTTGCAGTGCGTAGATAAACCATGGTCGCCGAAGCTCTCGAAGGCGACGTATATTCTGCGGTCTCTTATATAATGACGAGCCATCGTGTCAAATGAAAATCGCTGCTAAGGCAGTCAGTCCTCAAGTGGTTCATTCTGAACCAAGGCAAGTGCGAATTTACACGGGCTTGAGTTAGTTTTTTTGGTGGTTCGCTATTTACTCCCCGGCCGGGCGCGTCGAAGGATTGCCGACTAGAATAGACCGCCGACGTTGCCAATTGGCGCTTCCGCGGCGGATTTCTGTCTCCACGAGATCGATATAGAGACACACTGCCTCAAAGAATATTCGGGGAGCAGAGTTCTGGTATTTACCTGTAATCATTGCCCGGCTGCGTAGCGCATATCGCAACACGAGTTGGGTCCGTTTAGCGTCCATTTACGGCCGAACAACAGGGAAAATAGTGCTGTATCAAGCATGCAGAGCCAAGACGAATCAACGAGATAGCAAACTAGAATTTAACTACGAACCAGAAGGTCGGGAGTTCGAATCTCTCAGGGCGCACCATCTAAATAGCTTCCCCTTCACCATCTTCCGAAAACCTGTTGTGGTGGAGACAGTAATCACCGCACAAGTGTCCAAGCCAATGAAACAGCTTCTTCCTCGTCCCCTGTGGTGTCTAGAGTGCTGGGCCGAGCGAGTTTGGTCGGAACAAGCACCTCCCAGATTTACTCCCTTTTTTTCGATGCATTTAGGCCCAGATGCTTGCAGGTCTTTCCCCGATTGACCCTCTACAGCAGAGACCTATGCTGGCAGTGATGAGGCAACACGTCTGTCCGAACGGCGCACCTCGCCGTCACGAGGATGCGCTGCGGGCCATCGAAGCTTCGGCCCGGCATGGTTGGGAAAAAGGTTGCTACATGGGTTGTTGAGAGAACGTCCTGATGAGCAAAAGTGATGGGTGCAAAAAGGTATTGTTCGTTTGCATAGGGAATGCCTGCCGCAGTCCAATGGCGGAGGCCATTGCACGCCGGGATGCCCCCGACGCAATCAACGCTTTCAGCGCCGGGTTAATGCCTATTGGCTTTGTGCCAGAACTGACCAAGCAGACGCTGATGAAAAACGGATACTGGGTGGAAGGCTTGGAGTCTAAAGGCATCTCGTCCGGCGTTTGGGAGCGAGTGGACATCGTTATCAACATGAGCGGCCGGCCGAAGAAAGAGGCTTTCCGCGAGCACTCCAAGGTCGTGGACTGGGAGATTGAGGATCCTTTCGAACGCGGCCCCGAGGACTATCAGCGAGTTTTCGACGAAATTCGTGCACGCGTTGGAGAATTAGCAGAAGAGTACAGGAGGGAATACGCCGCAAACCGCATTGCTGAACGCCGAAGCCGACCGCGACTGTGCACCACATCACCGATGTTCATAAGCCTTAACGGGTGGAATGACGCCAGAGTCGTAAACGTCAGCGAGGACGGTTTAGCCCTTTCATCTGATGTGGCGTTGCCCAGCCGTCCGCTTCAGAACCTGCGGATCCAATTCCCTGGCACGCCAAAGCCGTTGAAAGCACGTTGCCAGATCGTGTGGAAGAGTTCGGACAATAAACAGGCCGGGATCCAATTCGTTGGCTTGACGGCCGAGGCCCGGCGATTCATCAGGACTTGGATTTCTGCACAGGCGGTCTGTGTTGGTTTTCGGAGCCAAATTGAGCCGACTCGCGAAGCGCAAAACTCGACTGCGCTCGCAGAACGCCGGGCCGAGACGCGCACGCCAGTTAACCCTCCCGTCTACGTGGACATAGAGAATGTCAACGGAGGGCTCGTCTACAACATGACAGAGGACGGAATAGCAATGTCTGCCGCAATGGTTCTGCCTGGCGACAGTCCTCTAAAAATGCGGATTGAGTTGCCAGGAGCCGGTGGTTGGATCGAAGCCATTGGACAGATCAAGTGGAAAAGTGGGTCCAGCAAAACGGTAGGCATAAGACTCGTCGGCTTGCCCGAGGAGACGCGTAAAGTCATCAGGAACTGGCTTGCCCTCGAAAGGTCGAAGCCTGCGCCGGAGCCTGAATTTAAACTCACGCCGGGACCGCATGAAGAAACCAAGATCCTTACTAATCGGTCCGCTAGGCCTGTGGCGGAATCTTTCCTTGAATCAATTCCCCTAAATACCGACGAACTAGCAATCCGAGGCGCTTCGGCCCAGTCTTGCGAACGACGTGTTCATCCCCGTCGTCCAATCATGCCTTTGACTCACGTTGAAGTGGGTTCGAACAACGCCGGTATGCTCTTGAATATTAGCGAGAGCGGACTTGCTCTTATTGTGGCCATGAGGCTGCCCAAGGATGACCTTCCCACGATTCGGATTCATTTCGCGGATTCGAAGGATTCGCTGGAAGTTTCCGGGCAGATTGCCTGGCTGAGTGAATCGAAAAGAGAGGCGGGGATACGATTCGTGAATCTGACGGACGAGGCGCGCAAGAGGATCGCCCTGCGGATTCCTCGAGACGAATTGCCGGCTAAAGCCGAAGATAAGACCTTTAGGCTTCCCCAAGCGCGTGTCATACAACAGGAGGGACGCGAACTGGCCAGGATCAGAATACCTATCCCGGCAGCTGCCCGCTCAGACGGTGTGGTTAATGAGCACCCGGTGGCAATAGCGGCCTCCCCCTGGCCTGCGTTGGCAGGCCGGGGCCTTGAAAAGACACCTAGCCTGATCGAACCATCCCACACCGCGTCACAGAAATCCCCGCGGAAGATCGAACCTGGATTCGCGCAAAAGGCGGTGTCCGTTCCATTAACTTCAGGTGCAAGAACAAAAAGATACGTCGGGCTTTCTGCTGTATTGATTTTGGCAGCGGTAATTGCACTTGCCATAGCAGGGATTGCGAGCCTGCCTAGTGTTCGTACAGAAATGGGTGGTTACGTAGCTCAGAGCGCGCCGAATGTAGACAAGCCAAATGCAGAGAAAGCTCCCTTGTCTCCCATCAAGGCCTCGGACATTCACCTCCATAAAACGGAGGCGCCACCGCCGATCGCCGATTCTCCGTCCCCGGAGAAAGCTGACGACTTTCGACACGATTCTTCCAAGGGCAGTTCTCTTACAGCTCCCGCACAATCCCCGGAAAAACCCTCACACGGCATCTTACTGAAGGCGGCGCGCGGCAGTTTGCATAACAGGCCCGAACTCCAGCGGCCAACAAATCAAACAGCGCGTTTCGCAGCCAGCGTCAACAGCCGGCCGCTGAAGAAGCCAAAGCTGGAGGCAGCCGCCAGCCCACCCCCAGTCCCCCCGCCCTTAGAAGTCAAGATGCCGGAGGCGGCGAACCTCGTTCCGACGCGCCCCGCTGAACCCAAGGATAAAGCAAGTGCTGCAACGCTTATGAAACAACCGGTGACAACAGCGCAGATGACCGGGGAAGTTGCCGTACTGACTGATCCATATCCGTCGCTTCGTGCGGATGAACGTGGTTCGAAGAAACAAGAACAGGGAGGCAGTCTGAAGCTCGGACACCTACTCTCACGAGTGGCGCCAGTTTATCCGGAGGAAGCAAAGCGACAAGGCATTCAGGGCACGGTGAAGTTGCACGCCTTTGTGGACCGGTATGGGTCAGTGAAAAGGATGCAAACCGTGAGCGGCCCGGCGATTCTTGGGGAAGCGGTCTTCAATGCGGTTCGCCAGTGGCAATATACGGAAACCAAGCTGGCTGGCCACCCAGTGGAAACTGAGGTGGATGTAGCTGTCGTTTTCCGGCTTTCGAATTCTGCGACACCTAAGCCCTGATGCGATTTTTGCGGCGGCGCAGAGAATTTCCCGTCAACACTCGTTGCTGAAGAGGGCACGAATTCAGACGCTCCGGATTTTTGTTGATACCATTTCTTCCGCCAAATAAAGCCAAGAGCGTTGCGTGCTATGGCCCGACCGTCACCGTTTGGTTTCCTCCGCGGTGCGCCAACGCGGCCGCAGCACCGGCCGCTGCTGCGCCTCCCAGACCGAGAAGAATCCAGCGCGTATGGGAATGCCCTTTTGATTTCGGTGTAGACGAGGATGTCAGCAGCTCGGACTTCGCCGAAACGGTCAGCGACTGCCCTGCTTGCAGAAGCTGGCCCGACTCGCCTTCCACCGTGAGAACGCCAATCTTGCCGTCCAAGCAATAAACGAGGAAAGAACCGTCCAGCGCTTTTGTGACTCTTAAGGCCGTTGCAATTGATCGAACTGAGGGGACCACAACGTAGTTTCCAATCCGCACGATCAATCCGTCCGAGTCGGGAACCGAATTCAACAGAACCGTGCCTTTCTCCAATTCTGCAGTGTATTGATCGTTTCCTGATAGGACGACCTGACTAAGCGGACGAATCTTCAGGGTGCCTTTTCCGGCAACGGTGAGTGTTGCATCGCCTAATTCCCCGGTACGAATTTTGTCGCCGGAAGAAACGGTGGACATGACGGAAATGGGCGAATCGTTCAAATAGACTTCTCCGAGACTCGCCAAGGAGCCAAGTTTTTCTCTAAGCTGCCCCTGTTGCGACGTTCGCGCCCAAGTGGGGATCGAAAGCACACTCAGCAGTGCCAGAAATAGACTGACATCGAGACACGCAGCGACGAAAACCGACGCTTTCCGGTTTTCCCGCTGGCCAGCTCTTGGTAAGTTTGCGGTTTTCATCGCTTAGCCGCCACCTCGCAGGGGATGGAAACGATGTTCGGCACATTTCCGCCGCTCATCCATCCGGTTTTTCCCTCAATTCTGGATAGTGAGTACACTGTACAGCAGATTTGCCTCCCGCCTCTGCGTTGCACGTTCCATATCGGCTTGGGGTCTCAATCGCATGGCTAACCGACAATTTCAAAAAGCGGCCGGCGCACCAGACCTATTCGGGTCTTTACCTTACCGAGAAATCAAGAAACTCCCATCTTCCACAGGCTTCAAATCACCTATAGTTTGCGTTCACAGCCCTTGATTAAGGAAAAACGACCGCGGGAAATCGAGGTGAGTTCCGCCATGAGATGCAGAATGTGGCTGGCGAGCCTGATTGTATTCTTTTCATGTGTGTCTTCGGCGAGGGCCGACACTGGAGTCATCGTTCGAACGACTAACCTTTCAGCCCTTCAGACTCTTTGCTTGCTTCCGACCACCTGTACGGTGGTAGGGAGCCTCGACGGTAGCCTGGGGCAACTCTTTCTCGTGACGACGCCCCTTCCCCTGTCGAACTTCCTGGGACTTTTAAACGGCGTGCTCGGGCTTGTTGGCGCTGAAGTGGACCAAGTCCTGAATCTGGTCGGGGGGCTGAATGTAGTTCCCACTCCGCTGGATCCCACACTGATGTCGGATCGAACTCCGGTCGTCTATCCTGCAGGCTCTACAACCACCGCTTGGAATTCCTATGTAAACCAGCCTGCGGCCGGCGTTGTGGAGGTGCAAACCTCACAGAGCGACTTCCATGTGACTGGCGCAGGCATCGTCGCCGATATTGATACTGGAGTGGACCCCAATCACCCGGTGCTGAAAAGCGTTTTGCTGCAGGGCTACGACTTCACCAGGAATCAGCCGGGTGCTTCAGAAATGAACGACTTGTCTTCAGGTGTCCCGACGCCGAGTTGCACAACGACCTGTTCAGGGCCGGCGAAGGTGAATCAATCGACCGCCGCAGTGTTGGACCAATCCACCGCTGCCGTTTTGGATACTGGGCAATACGCGGCGTTCGGCCACGGCACCATGGTGATGGGAGTTATCCACCTGGTAGCCCCAACTGCCGAACTTCTGCCGTTGAAGGCATTCAAATCGGACGGCACGGCCAATCTGTCAGATATTTTACGCGCGATCTACTACGCGGTACAGCAAGGCAACGCCAACGTCATCAACATGAGCTTTGATACGAAGACTTCCTCTACGGAATTGAAGAACGCACTCGACTACGCGAACCAGCTCGGCTTGACGTGCGTGGCTTCCGCCGGAAACGATGGCGCGCAGGAGATTGTGTATCCTGCGGCGCTGCAAAGTGATGTGATGGGTGTGGCTTCGGTGGGATCAACGACGTCCACCGATGACACGCGGTCATCGTTCTCGAATTATGGAAACTCCATCGTATGGGTAGCCGCACCGGGCGAACAGATTGTCACTACCTACCCGTACAACACGTACGCATCGGGCTGGGGCACTTCTTTCAGTGCTCCTTTTGTTTCGGGGGGCGGGGCGCTGTTGCACGCACTCAGGAGCGCCATCACCGAATCTGAGTCCGCTACAGCTATAGCAAATGCGGCGCCACTAACTCAAACAGGCATGGGCCACGGCCGCCTGGATTTGGTTCCGGCACTCCAGTCTTTGTCAGGAGGAGGCGGCGGGACTCCCGACTACACGGTTTCCATGTCCCCACTCAGCCAGACGATAGCCGCAGGACAAACAGCAACTTTTACCCTGTCTACAGCACCGGACAACGGATTCAATCAGACTGTGACGTGGAGTTGCACGGGCGCGCCTGCGGCAGCGACCTGCAGTGTTTCACCTTCGACGTTGACGCTGGACGGTACACATACGGCAACGGCTACGGTCACTTTGACGACAACGGCGCGAAGCATGGTATCACCACCGAACTTGCCTCGAACCTCGCCTCTGCAATTACAGAGGTACGCATGGGCATTGCAGCTGGCGTGTGTAGCCGTGCTTGCGACGTTACTAGGGTTTTGCGGGCGAAAATGGGGTTCTGAGCTGCGTCTCGCAAAAACGGCCGCCGTGGTCGCGCTGTCTCTTTGCGCGTATTCCTGCGGCGCCGGCTACAGCGGTGGCGGGCCCGGTCCGCCGGCATTGTATTCGATAATGCTAAACCCAAGCAGCGTCAACGGAGGCGGAACTACTACCGGCCAGGTCACGCTAAATCAGCTAGCGCCGAATGGCGGGGCGTCGATATCTCTTTCCAGCAACAGCGCCTCGGCGACTGTGCCTGCCAGCGTGACGGTGACGGCCGGACAAGCGACTGCAACGTTCACTGTAAGCACCGGGTCCGTTGCCACTTCCACGCCGGTGACCATAACGGGGTCTTACGGCGGAGTGACAAAAACGGCGATGCTCACGGTGATGCCCGTGAGTTCCGGAGGTACGCCGGCAGGAACGTATTCGCTTACGCTAACCGGCACGTCGGGTAACCTCAGCCATTCGAAGACCGTTCAAGTGGTTGTCAACTAGCTGCGCTTCCGGTCGGCCCCGGCGTCCCCAGATTCCTCGCGGCCCCATTCTGGACCCAACTTGCACTTCAGCCTTAAAGTGAGCCAATTATTACATCCTGCACGCAGAGCCAAGACGAATCAACGAGATAGCAAACTAAGATTCAGTTAGCCGCCTCTGCCGAACTCGATGCGATGCTCTTCCGGGCCGAGCCAAACGACGATCGTGCCGACAACGAGAACGATCAGCGCGAAGAGACCCATGGCGTGTCCATAGTCCATGAAATATCTCATACGTGTTTCGATATAAGCGCTGCCGGAAGCGATCAGCACACCTAGCTGATACGCCAGGCCGGGAAAAAATCCGCGCAACGCATCCGGCGACAGCTCGTTGATGTGCGCTGGAACCACTCCCCACGCGCCTTGCACCATGAATTGCATCAAGAATCCGCCAGCCAGGATGAGCGGGAGATTTGGCGCGAAGACCCACATCGGAATGAGCAGGCAGCCCAGAAGCAAAGCTGTTACCATCGCGCGGCGGCGGCCCTTGCGGTCGGAAAAATATCCAAACGCCAGCCCGCCTGCAATCGCGCCGACCATGGCAAACGCTGTAATGTAGGATGTTCGCCCCGCTGTGAAACCATGCTGGCTCTGCAGATACGTTGGATACATGTCCTGCGTGCCGTGTGAAATGAAATTCACCATGGCCATGAAAACAACGAGATATGCAAAGCGTTTCCAATTTCCAAAGAGCGCTTTGCGGTAAGCGGGCCAGTCCGTCCGCGAACGATGCCAGGCTTCCGGTTCTTTGACTTTGGCGCGGACGAAAAGTGTGAGCAGCGCCGGCAATCCGCCGACAAAAAAGAGCGGCCGCCATCCCCAGTGCGGATAGATGAAACCGTACGCTACTGCAGCCAGCAAGTAGCCCAGCGCGTAGCCTTCTTGCAGAAACCCGGAAACAAGTCCACGCCACTTCGGCAGGATCGACTCCATAGTCAGCGAAGCTCCTACGCCCCACTCCCCGCCCATTCCGATGCCGTAGAGCAAACGCAGGAAGAAAAACACTCGAAAGTTCGGAGCAAGGCCGGATAGAACTTCGACCAGCGAGTAATACAGGATGTTGACGATGAGCGGGATGCGGCGTCCGTAGCGATCCGCGAGCAAGCCAAAGATAATCGCGCCGATCCATCGCGTAGCTAAAGTACCCGCAATGGTCAGCGCCATGTCGGCGTGCGTTTTCCCAAACTCCTTACCGATGTGTTCTAAAGCGAAAGTGAGGACAAAAAAATCGAACGCGTCGAAAGTCCAACCCAGAAAACCCGCGAGAACGGCGTTGTGAGTGCCCTTGCCTGTGGCCGCCTGTTGAGCGGAGTCGGCCATCTCAATCCGCGCTCCACTCCTTCGCGCGCGGCATCAAGCGCGAGAGCAACGCGGCGCAAATCGCTGCCAACACCAGCAGCACTATTCCAAGTCCCACATTCCCCAACAGCATCTTCCCCGAACCAAACAACGCAAGATAAACCATACCGCAACCCAGCGCCCAGGAGAGCAGGTTGCGTCCCAGGTCGCGCGTTTGCGGAACCTCCGGCGCAAGTTGCGCGACCGCTTTCCACCCGGCAATGTACGGCCGCACTTTCCGGTAGAATTTCACGAGCACATCTTCCTTTTCCGGTTTAGTTAGGAAGGTCACCGCAATCCAGGCCACCGTTGTCAGCGCCGTCGTGGCGAGCGAGGTCTTTGCGAACAAAACCACGCCGTCTCCCGAAAAAGGTTTCAGCCACTTAAGCGCTACAGTCACGACGATCGCTGTAGCCATCGCCGCAATCTCACTCCACGCATTGATCCGCCACCAATACCACCGCAGCAGGTATACGCCGCCGGTTCCCGCACCAATGATCAGCACCCATTCCCACCCCGAGACGATCGAACCGAGTTGTGCCGACACGTACGCCGAAATAATTACGAGCAGCACCGTCGCCAACCGCGACGCAAAAACGTAATGTTGCTCCGTGCCGTCGCGTTTTACAAAGCGGCGATAAAAATCCGAAACCAGATAGGATGCGCCCCAGTTCAGTTGCGTGGCAACCGTAGACATGAAGGCCGCCAAAAAACCGGCAAAAACCAAACCACGCAGCGCGTGCGGCACGTGTTCCGCAACGATGCGCATATACGCCGGCTCAGGTTGCGCGAGGCCTGGATAGAGAACGACCACCGCCAGAGCTGCCAGGATCCACGGCCAGGGACGCAAGGCGTAATGCGCGACGTTGTACCAAAGCACAGAAAGCAGGCCGTTGCGCTCGTCGCGCGCGCTGAAAATGCGCTGCGCGATGTACCCGCCGCCGCCAGGCTCCGCGCCCGGGTACCAGAACGCCCACCACTGCACGCCGAGAAACACAACGAAAGTGATCACCGGAAGCGCCCAAATCGCCTGATATGTGAACGAACGGGAAAAATCGGGAAAGAACGCAGTCGGATCGCTGGCTGTCGGTCCCGCCGCGACGCGCATCGCATCAAGTTTCGCGAGCATCGAGTGCATCCCTCCGAGGGCGTCAACCGCGTACCACGCAATGCCGATGACGATGGCCATTTTCAACACAAACTGGAAAAGGTCCGTCCACAAAACTCCCCAAAGTCCGCCAAGCGTCACATACAGACCGGTAAAAGGAATCAGTACCAGGACGCAAATCCACTTCGAGGTTGATTCGCTCACTCCCAGGCTGATAGCCACGATGGCGGTCATCGCTTTGGTAACCCACCCGAGAATCAGGCAATTCATCAGCAAGCCGAGATACAGCGCGCGAAAGCCACGCAAAAAAGCAGCTGGCTTTCCGGCGTAACGCATCTCAGCGAATTGCACGTCGGTGAGAAGACCAGAACGCCGCCACAATCGCGCGAAAAGAAAGACGGTCATCATGCCGGAGGGCAGGAAGCTCCACCAAAACCAATTGCCGGCAATGCCATTTCTGTAGACGAGTCCGGTGACCACGAGCGGCGTGTCCGCAGCAAACGTCGTCGCGACCATCGAAGTTCCCGCAAGCCACCAGGAAACGTTGCGGCCCGAAACGAAATAATCTTCGGTGCTTTTTCCCGAGCGGCTTCGGAAATACAAGCCCAGAATCAGCGTAATGAGCAGGTAGCCGGCGACAGCGGCCCAATCGGCAGCGGCAAATGTCACAGTGGATCCTTTCCCCTCTGTAGTGGCGGGTCTTCAGACCCGTTCTTGGTTCCGTCCCGTACCTACGCGCTTGTTTCCCCCGCACCGCTCAGGTGCGCGAAACTATATAGCACTTTCCTGCCTGAATACGCATGGTGTTTTTGTTTCCCCGGGCCGTTCCCTTCCCGGTTCGATGGAGATGTAAATTGGGGTTGACATCTTACCTGAACGCGCCCACACTCGGGTCAAATGTCTACCCGAAGGCGCCTTCGGGAACCGGAAAGGAGTTCGGCCATGTTTTGGCGCACGCGCAAGACAAGCGACTTCAGCGATGAAATCGAAACGCACCTTCAGCTGGAAGCCGCGCGCCTCCGTGAACAAGGGCTGAACGAAGAAGACGCCACAGCCGCGGCGCGCCGTGCTTTCGGCAACGTAACGCAGGCTCAGGAGCGCTTCTACGAATCCGGAAGCTGGTTATGGTGGGATCATCTCTGGCAAGACCTGCGCTACGGCGCGCGGATGCTGCGCAAAAATCTATCTTTCACCGCGATTGTTGTCCTCACGCTGGCCCTTGGTATCGGCGCCAACACCGCCATCTTCTCGGTGGTCTATACGGTGCTCCTGAAAGCCCTGCCGTATCCGCAGGCCGCCCGGCTCGTGATGGTGTACGAAAACGTCCAGCTTCCCACTTATCAGAACAAACGGAACACTCCCTCGCCTGGAAATTTCTCCGACTGGTCCGCTCAAAACACCGTTTTCGAGAGTATGGCGGCGTATAGCAATCGCAGCTTCAACGTCACGGGTACGGGCGAACCGCTGCGTCTTGAAGGCGAACTTGTCTCTGCCGGATTCTTCCCTGCGCTCCGAGTGAATGCGGCTCTCGGCCGCGTTTTTACTCCCGAAGAGGATCACCCCGGTAACTCGCAGGTCGTGCTGATAAGCGACGGCTTGTGGAGAAGCCGCTTCGCCGCTGATCCGCGCGTCCTGGGCAGCAAGATTTTTCTGGATGACCAAGCCTACGAAATCATAGGGGTCATGCCGCCCGGATTTCATTTTCCCGATCCCGACGATCAACTCTGGGCCCCGCTGGCGCTGTCCCCGGAGGAACTGGTCAATCGTGGCAGCCATTATCTAAATGTGTTCGCGCGGCTCCGGCCAGGTGTGACCCTCGCGCAGGCGCAAGCGCAAATGAATGCGATTGCCCGCCATCTTACGGAGCTCTACCCGGATTCCAACACAGGCGTGGCCGCTGAAGTCGTACCGCTGCACGAGGATATCGCCGGTCCAGTGCGGCCTGCATTACTTGTTCTGGTTGGCGCCGTCGGTCTGGTTCTGCTGATTGTTTGCGCCAACATCGCTAACTTGCTGTTGGCGCGGGCATCCGCGCGCCATCGAGAGATTGCTGTGCGCCTAGCTCTCGGTGCCAGCCGCGGAAGGATTACGCGACAGCTGCTCACGGAGACCATTCTGATGGCGCTGCTGGGCTGCGGTGTTGGAGTGCTGCTGGCAAGCTGGGGCCTTGGCGGAATAAGAATCCTCGCAGCTACGAATCTTCCTCGTGCCGAAGAGTTCAGCCTGAGCGGGCCTGTTCTTTTATTCAGCTTGGTGATTTCGGTGGCGGCAGGCGTTGTTTTCGGTGTATCTCCCGCTTTTCAGGCGATGCAGCGCAATGTGCAGGACACTTTGAAATCTGGTTCTCGCGAATCCGCAGAGGGGTCTCGGCTCCGCACGCGCAGCTTCCTGGTGGTTCTCGAGACCGCTCTCGGCTTCGTGGTGGTGATCGGGGCTGGGCTTCTGCTGCGAAGTTTTGTCAGTATCAACCACGTTCGCCTGGGATTTCAGCCCGACGGGCTGCTCACATTCCGTGTGATTCCGCGCGGCGAACGCTACTCGCAAAGTGCGCAGCGCACGCTTTTCTACCAGCAAGCCATCGAAAAATTGCGCGCGCTCCCCGGAATGCGATCCGCAGCAGCAATCACTTTTATTCCTCTCACGCTCTCGAAGGGCCGCAAAGGCTTCACTATCGACGGGAGGCCGCCCAGCGGTCCAGGTCAAGTTCCACTGGCCAGCTATGATATCGTGACGCCGGATTACTTCCAGACCATGCGGATTCCGCTACTCGAAGGCCGCGATTTCTCTTGGAGGGATTCACCCGAGACGCAGCCGGTCGTCATCATCAATGAAGCCATGGCAAAACGCTATTGGCCCGGCGAGGATCCGCTCGGCAAGAGGTTCCATCAGGCCAGCCCCGACGACAAATTCCCCTGGATGACGATCATCGGTGTCGTTGCGGATGTTCGCGAATTCAGTCCGACCGTGGAAGCAGAACCAACCATGTACTTCCCGGTTGCTCAATTCATTTACCCCGGCGGAATCTTGCGCGACTGGATCTTGCGCACGACCGGCGATCCCACACGTGTCGCTTCGAGCGTAACTGGGGCCATTTGGGGGGTGGACAGGAATTTGCCCGTCACGCGAATCCGCACGATGGAAGAAGTTCGTTCGATCTCCTTGGCCTCCGAGCGCATGAATCTTCTCCTGTTTGGACTTTTCGCCGTTCTCGCTTTGGCCCTCGCGACGATTGGAATTTACGGCGTGCTCGCCTATAGCGTTGCGCAGCGCACGCGCGAAATTGGCATCCGTCTCGCGCTCGGCGCACACCACAATGATGTGCTCCGCCTAGTGGTCGGCCAAGGAATGCGCTTGGCGGCGCTGGGCATTTTGCTGGGGCTGTCCGGAGCTTTGACATTGACTCGTCTGATGGCCGGCATGATTTATGGTGTCAGCACCACAGATCCGGTGACATTCTTAAGTGTGGCAATTTTGCTCGGCCTCGTTGCCGCGGCCGCTTGCTACATCCCCGCGCGCAGGGCCATGCGCGTCGATCCCATGGTGGCCCTGCGTTACGAATAGTTCGAGCGTAATAGCTGAGCCCAGTCTGCCCGTTCCCGCCTTAGAATGCTGTCTTCCCCAGTCGAGATAGCGGATTCTGCCTTCAGCTTCGGAATCGATGCCGTCATTACTGCGAAATCGGCGCGCGCGCCGCGCGGCCGGGAAATACTCCATCAACCAGTTGCCCGTCCTTGACCACCGGAACGCCATTCACCAAAACGAACCGAATCCCCTCCGAGTATTGAAGCGGGTTTTCATAAGTGGCTTTGTCAATGACGGTGTTGGCGTCGAAAACGGTGATGTCCGCGTCAGCGCCCACGCGAATTCGCCCTTTGTCCTTGAACACGGGCGCGTGTTTTTCCAACCGCTGCGCCGGCATCAGCGTCATTTTCTTCAGCGCGGTCATCAAATCGAGCGCTTTCTCTTCTCGCACGTAATGTCCCAGCACGCGCGAAAACGTGCCTTGCCCTCGCGGATGAACCTTTGCTCCACTGAGAGGCATGCCATCGCTGGCAATCATCACCATGGGATTCGCCACCGCGATTCGCGCCGCTTCTTCTGGAATGGAATGGATGACAACAATTCCTCCCTGCTTGCGGTACTTCTCGAAAGTCTCCGCCGTTAAACGCTCGCCGGTCTCCGTCCATTGAATATCATGGAAGGTGATACCCATGCTTTCCTGCCACCCAGGATCAAAAATCGCGGACTGCAATGCCGTGCTTCCCGCCGTGTAGGGATAGCACTCCGTCGTGACGTCGAGACCTTGCTTGCGTGCGCCAGCCACCATGTCAATCAACTGCGGCGTGAATTTCAGCCCCATGCTGGTGATGTGCACGACATGCAGTGGCGCTCCTGTGGCCGCGGCCGCCGCAATCACCTCCTCGAGCCCCGCCAGGCCAGTCATCGGCTCTTTCATTCCGCCATACCGCAAGTGCACGTGCACCGACGCTCCGTACTTCGCGGCGATGCGGAACATCTCGACAATCTCCGAATGGGAGGCAGCCGGCGTGTAATTCACTCCCATTCCTTCTGCCAATGCGCCGCGCTGAAATCCCTTTTCCATGAGCTCGGTCATGCTTGCAAGCTCTTCCGCCGAAGCAGGGCGACGCGCCGCATCCCCGCTCGCAAGAAACGGTCCTGGATCGTGGAATATTTTCATGCGCACCGGAATATGCCCGATGCTGACTCCGAAATTGATCAGGGATTTTCCTTCCCGCGCGCTGTACCACTGATCCACATTATCGGTTCCCGCCTCGAGTTCGAGAGAAGTGGTTACGCCGTCGTGCGCTTGAAACTGATAATTCCGCGGCTCCTGTCCATGCTCGTGCAAGTCAATAAATCCCGGCGCGACCACCAGACCTTTCGCATCAATGACCTGCTTCCCCCTCAAGGCGCTGCTGCTGATCGCGCGTATTTTCCCGCCACTGATTCCCACGTTGCGCCCGCCATCGATGCCGGACTCCGGATCCATGACGCGCCCGTTCACAATCACGACGTCGTAAGAAGCGTCCTGTGCCTGCACACATCTCGCTCCGCCCAATCCGGAAGCCAACACCAAAATGCCAGCAGTCGCCAACCTGCGTTGGCCTGCGCTTCTCGCGTAGCACTTGATCATCGTTCCCACCTTCCTTCTTGCTTCTTGCGCCGCCAAGTTTCTTCATGTCACGCGAACCTGTCAAATGATTTCCAGGGAGACGCAGCTCGACGGTTTGTCCGGTGCTGGTTGCCGTAAGTGCGCGCTGGCCCGGAACTTAGCGTGTATTGACGGAACGTTACGTGCAAGCTACTTTGTCCGGCAAAGCTTAAAGTTTTACTTGAAGTGCGTCTCTAATCGATTGAACTGGAACAGCTTACACGGGAAACAAAAGAAAAACCCGGGCCGCTGGGGGGAGCGACCCGGGTGGGGGTACTGCCGAGGGGGGCCGGAGGAAAACTCGTTTGTTTGGCGGCGTCTTGTGCCGCGGGATCCGTTCTAATGCACGTGGTTCACGGCCAGCATGCAAATCTGGCGCAACTCTTCGTAGGTGAAATAGGTCTCTTCGTCCTGGCCAGAGACTTCTTTGTGGCCAAAGCCTGATTCGCTCGAGATGCGATTCAGTTCCTGTTCGGAAAGACCCAGCAGCACTGCCGCGCGCCGCCGTGTCACATACTTCAATTCTTGTGTTTTCATGTCAGCGCCCCTCACGATGGCAAAAGGACCATGCCGTCTTCTTCCACTGCCAGGATCATGGTCTTGTAAATATCCACGTCCCAACCTTCCCCGATTCTCATCCGGACGGTGTCGCTTCCATCCTTCAGAAGCCTTCCTCGAAGCGGCACTTTGATATCGCCTAATGCCACCTGAAGAACGACCGGGTGCCCAATCCAAGCCTTGAACGCGCTATCCATTCTCTCGACCCCACAGAACTTCAGCGTGACAGAGAGAGAATCGCGCAGAGAATTGCGGCTCACAATGGTACAGAGAGGGTACCGGACTAGTAAGTTCGTACTGTTTCAACATGGGCGCACAAACTAGAAGGAGTTTCTGCGCAAGTACATTCGTACTGTTTTGTGAGGACGGCCGGACCATAGCCCGAAACGGTTGCGGCTGGCATCCTTGTGCGGATGAAGGAGCACCGCAACTCCGCGCAAGAGAAGTTGTCCCCCGGGACAGCCAGGCCGTCCCTGCGGCCAGGCGTTGGACTGGCCCTTGGCGGGGGGTTTGCGCGCGGATTTGCGCACCTCGGCGTCTTAAAGGTATTCCAGAAGTACGACATAAAGGTTTCCCACATTGCCGGCAGCAGCGTTGGCAGCATCCTGGGTGCGGCTTATGCCAGCGGAGCGCCCCTTGAACGCATCATCGAGACTTGCCGGACGCTGCGCTTCCGCGATATCGCCCGCTGGAGGGTCTCCCGGCTGGGTCTAGCCAGCAACCAGCGCCTGGGCGCGTTAATCGAGCGCGTGTTCAGCTCCCGTCAATTTGAAGATCTGAAGATTCCGCTGGCGGTCGTCGCGACGGACCTATCTACCGGCGAACCGGCAGTCTTTACTCAGGGCCTTCTCGTCGATGCCATACGCGCGAGCTGCGCTTTCCCGGGCTTGTTTGAGCCGGTGCAGATTGGCACGCGCTGCCTTGCCGATGGCGGGCTGGTCGCCCCTGTTCCGACACAAGCGGCACGCAGCCTGGGCGCACAAATAGTGGTTGGCGTTTCGGTGGGCATGCAGGACGGCCATCGTGGCACCCCGACAAACATTTTCCAGGTCGTGAGCCGGGCGGTTAGCGCGGCCCAGAAGCACCAACTCGAGCTCTGGGAGCGCCATGCCGACCTGGTTCTTCGCCCGGACGTGCAGTTCCTCGCTTGGGACGATTTTGCACGCGCGGATGAAGCCATCGAGGCTGGCGCCGCGGCGGCCCTTCGCGCTTTGCCTCGAATTGAAAACCTGCTGGAGAAGAAGGCGGAAGCGGAACTTCCGTCGGAAGCACGGATGGTCCTGAAAAAGAGAAATCAAATGTGGCTGACGGAGGTGCAGGCATGATTCGTCCCAGCATGCTACTCGTGGCCGTTGGCAGCCTGATCTTCCTGTGGCACGAATGTGGCGAGGACTTGCCCGTTTTCTGCTACCGTATAGGATTGGGTGCTGTCACGGGCTTGCGCAGGCGCGGGCTCGTTCTGGTTCCCACAGGATTCTCCATTCCTTTTTCTAGTGCGAGGAACAGGTCTGCGTGCTTGACGCCATCCGTCACTTCTTCTATTTGCTTTTCAACCCCGAGGGACTTAAGCAATTAGTCCACAGCGGTGGCGCGCCGCTGATCTGCACCATCGTTTTCATCGAAACGGGTTTCTTTGTCGGCTTCTTCCTTCCTGGCGATTCCTTGTTGGTCACAGCTGGAATTTTCTCTGCCGCTGGCGTTATCCCTCTCAAGTGGCTGCTCGCCCCAGTTATGCTGTGCGCGATCATGGGCGACCAAATCGGGTATTGGATCGGGCGCTCGGCGGGAGCGGCGCTCTACCGGCGCGAGGATTCGCTCTTGTTCCGGCGCAGCCATTTGCAGCGGGCGCATGATTTTTATGAGAAATATGGCGGCAGAGCCGTAATTCTCGCGCGCTTCGTTCCGATCATTCGCACCTTTTGTCCTCCGGTAGCCGGCGCAGCGAAAATGCCCTACGGGCGTTACCTGGTATTTGATATTTTTGGGGGCATTTTCTGGGTTGGGACCATGATCCTTGGCAGCTATTCTCTTGGCCATTTGGTTCCCAACATTGCGCAGCGCATCCACTACGTGATCGCGGTTGTGATTCTTCTTTCCATTTCGCCCGCGGTCATCAGCATTTTGCGCGCGAGGCGTCAACTCAGTGTGATCAACGCCAATCGCGCCGCTTCCCTGCCGCACGCCGAGAAAGAGTAGCTCGTGACCTCTCCGAAGCTGCGCGCCATCATCTTCGACATTGGCCGCGTGCTCATCCGCGTGGATGTCGCCCGCGCCATGACCGGCCTCGCTGATGGCGTGTCGCTCTCCCCGGAGGAAGTCTGGTCGGCGCTGGAAAAAGATCCGCGCTGGAAGGATTGGCAGGAGGGGCGCATGTCGCCGCGGGACTGGCACCTCCACGTCTCCCGGCGGCTGGGAAGCAAGCTGAGTTTTGAGCAGTTCGTCGAGGTCTGGAACCATGCCCTGGACCCCACGCCCATCCACGAGGATGCTTTTCTCGCGAAGCTCGGGAAAAAGTATCGGCTGGCGCTGCTCTCCAATACCGACCCCTTGCATGTCGCGCATCTGGAAAAGACTTACAGCTTCTTTGAATCGTTTCCCGTGCGCATCTACTCCTGCAGTGTGAGAGCCAGCAAACCCAATCCCGTCATCTACAAAGAGGCCTTGCAAGCCTGCAACGTCAAAGCCCAAGAAGCCGTCTACGTGGATGACGTGCCAGCCTACGCCCAAGCCGCGTCGCAACTCGGTATGCACGGCATCGTGTTCCAGTCCCCTAAGCAACTTCAGGCCGACCTGCGGAAGCTTGGCGCAGCTCTTTAGTTTTGGGTTGACCGGTAACCGGCGCCCCCTCCCCCCACTTTTTTTCGTAAGTGCGCATTCTAAAGAGCTTAGTCGAGTCAACAGCCGGCAGCCCACACCTGACAGCCAGAATAGAGGAGAATCCCACGGGGCTGCGGGAAAGCAGAGAGATCCTTCGCTTCGCTGCGCTCGCTCAGGACTCGCATCCTCATCGATGCTCGCTTTCACTCCGGCACCTCCAGATACCCCCACCCCCCGGCAATTTGCATCGTTATCAAAACAAAGGAGTTGTGAGATTTGATTGTTGGAAGTTGTTGAAAACAAAGGGGCAGCAAAAGGCACTGGCAGGCAGGGGATCGTGTGAATGTTGCACGTCCGGACGAAGCGCGCGGAATCCCAGAACCGGATTTGAAGGTTTGAATGTTAGGAGAAGGGGCGCACATGCATTCATCCTGAGGAGCGGAGCGCCCGACGCTCAAAACCCTTATATCATACGGTAATACTTTTGTCTAGTGGTAAATAAGTCTTTCAGATGCAGGGGGTTAGGGAAGCAAAATCCTTGCCCTGTAGTGGCCGTTGACGCGTGGTTGTTAAGTCGTTTGAATGCTGCAGGATAGCGAGACGGATTCGGAGGTCAAAACCTCAGGGAGATGGAAGAACCAAGCGGAAGCCCACGCTTTTTAAAAACCACAAAGCGTAGGCCACCCCGGAAACAGAAGTAAAGTCAAAATCACACCCGCGCGTTAAGGGTCGTCCACCCGCCCCTCAATTTTCACAAGTTCGGCTGTTGCTGTCTGTGCTCCTGACAGACTTACAATCTGAATCAATAGGCAAACGCAAGCTAAACACGCAGTCTTGACTAGGCTCCTGGAGATCATTGCTTTGTCCCGCCATTTGTAGAGTTGCCCGCGTAGCGAACATCTACGTAGATGTATCCGACGCCCTGCGTACAAGTCATCACAAGTCTCAACACATCCGTGTGTGTATCCTTTGTGAGAATTATGCAAATAGAAGGTGTTCACCCGATTGTCCTGAACGCTGACTTTTTCGAGACGTGCGCGCCAAGTCCCCCAGTCGGGTGAGCCTGGGCTAAGCCATTGAACCTTACTGCAGGGATAGTCGTGCTGTCAGGGTTGACGCGGACCCCTCGGGTTGGATCGAGACCAAGGTTGATCGGCCGCCCGGGACCGCCGGAACTGGATGAGCCGAACGGCCGACACAACTCCTGCTACGAATCCCAACACGCCAAGAGCACCCCATGCTAATGCTTGCCAGCTCTGAGTCGGGGATTGCGAACCTAGAGCAATCGTAGCCAGATAGCCCCATGCTCCAAGCCCAGTAAGAATCGTACAAAACATCAATACGAGCAGTCGAGTTCTCATGACGGCTAATCACCAATCACCATAAATAGATGGACCAGCAGGATTCAAGAATTTCGGTGTCTTTGGTTTAGGTTTCGTACTGCAAGTTTTCAAAATGTCTGTAGCGACGTTTTGGCAGTTGATTGGGCCAAACGGTCCTTTGTAAGAGCCGATTTCGAGAAGTTTGTTCACACAACTCTCGTCGACATCAGAAATTTCCTCACATTCCGCTCCCGGAAGTGCGGATGCACCGCTGTGGTCATTCAGAGTTGTCGGTTCGCCGGGAAAATCGATAGAAGTACCCTGTGCTCCGGGTTGTCCCGGTACGCCTGGCACCCCACCGCCCGCAGGGCCCAACCCAACTTCCTTTGTGTCGGTTTTGATCCAGTGATGCTTAAACCCAAAAACGTTGATGTTAAAACCAAATACATTCACTATCGCCTTTCGTGTGCATCGGTAGACCTTCAGCCCGGAAGGATCGGCCCAGCGAGTCGAAGTATTGCGAACATAGCGATAGAAGTTCTCATCTCCGGCTCGGAAGCCGATCCGGCTGCCCTAGGCTGTTAGTTTGGTTTACGAACCCCTGTGCGTGAGCCGGACGTAAACCGAGCAGGGTTGCGAGAAGTACAAAAAGGATTCGAGAAAAGGAGCGCGATGGGGACATGGGGCCTCCGAGTTGTGAGAGGTCCAAGGTTCGCATCCCGAAGAACAAGGACTAACCGCAGCGTTGCGGCGAGGACCGTCCGCAAGAATCTGCTCGACGGCGTCCGGCTGGACAGAACCGTCGAGTAGAGAGTGCGGAACCTATACACGCGAGGTAAGACAGCTGTCAAGTTAATGTTGAGAGAGTTTTGGAGTGCTGTGGAAAAGTCGGTGAGAAGCGCAGAAAGCAGAAGGCGGAAGGCAGGCGCAGTTTATGGGCGCTCAGTCGGGGTAACCCGAGTTGGAACGGACGATGCGGATGCGATGATCGACGAAAGGCGAGTGCATGCTGGGAAAGTCTACGCGGGGCATGTGGCAGGTGACGCAGTTCTTCGACGCGGCCGGGCAGGCTTTACCCGGATGGTCCTTCGAGGGTTTCTGTGAGCGCGACGATACATGGCAAGCGAGGCATTTCTGGTCATACGCCGCAGGATCATGATTCAGTTGCTGATGAGGGTCATGACAGGCGAAGCAGGAGAGGCGCGCATCCCCGTCGCGCCAGCAACGGCTTTTCTCGAGCCGATACGGCTGAAAGCGCACGTTCTCCACACCTTTTACTCTGGCCTCAAAGACGTCGAACGAAGTACGGTGACAGGCTCCGCAAAAATCGACTTGCGCGACGGGCCCCAAACTCCTTGGGTTGAAAATGGCTTGCCGGCCTTCCTCATTCTTTTCGTCGTCCATGAGCTCGGAATGTTTGGCGCCGGGACCATGACAAGCTTCGCAATCCACGCCAAGCACCAGGCGAGAAGGATTAAATCCTGCCCTGGTTGTGGAAGCGGTGGTGTGGCACCCGAAGCAATGGCGCAAAGTATCCGGATCAATACGCCGGCCCAGCGCCTGATCCAAGTTTTGTGGAATCCTGGGCAAGTGGCCTGGGGTGAGATCCAAACTTTGCAGACTTCTGAAAAAACTCATGCGGCTCTCGTAGAACGAGCCGTTTCTCTGATAAACGTAAGTCTGGCCCTTGTTTCCCAATCCAAAGGCCCAACCCAGGGTTTCAGAAATGGAATTCGCGCCGTCGCCTACACTGTAGATTCTCGCCGTTTCCTTTTTCGAAATCGTGTAAGTGTAAGGTCCGGCTTGCCGAATGAGCGACTCCTGCTTGGGAAGCGCGGTGGAATCCGCAGCCATGCTGGCAGCGCGCGCCATGGGCGTGTCGAGCTGGGTGGCCACGATTTTAGGATGGCATCGCGCACATTCCTTAGTGCCGACGAAATCATCCAGAGAGGCAGATTGCTTCGTCGGCCACCACCCAGGCGCCTCCAAGCGCTCGTCGGTGGCCATGGGAGTTTCCACTTGCTGTTGAGGCGCCGGAGAGGCGGCGGCAGATTTCTCAAGGGAGGCGAACAGCAACAGGAGCGCGATTGAAAAGACACAAAGCAGCGTTGGGAACAGTGGACTTCGCTTCATTTCTTAGTCACTGGTCTTACATACGGGACGGGTCGCCCGGGGATGGGGGATTCGAAGCTCAAGGCATGACATCGCGGAGAGAATATCACTGCGGCGAAGCTTGAGGAAAGAAGCTAAGACACTGATGGGATGCCCA